>Ga0207416_1000348_pt1 | contig 82453 bp, 85 predicted proteins | sample PaiPotPPM11metaG_FD_184107 | JGI IMG/M metagenome (GOLD analysis project Ga0207416, IMG submission 184107) | Iron sulfur acid spring bacterial and archeal communities from Banff, Canada, to study Microbial Dark Matter (Phase II) - Paint Pots PPM... ... | reverse complement strand
GTCGGCGCTGCGGAGTTCCGCAACACCCACTTCAGCTACCAGATGGGGGAAGAGGGCGTAGAGCAGTTCGTCACCACGCCGGAGTTGCAGAGCGAGGATCGCATCGGCGCCGATCCGCTGCCGCCGGGCCAGGCATGGGCGATCGGGCCGGGGAGCGGCGATGAGCCTGCGGGGCTTTATCGCGTTGATGTGACAGACGCACCGGGGTCGGGAGTCCGTATTCTCAACCAGCCAACTCCGCAACCCTTCCGGGAGAGCGTCGAGTACGCCAAGCAGAATCTCTACGGCCGCGCCCGAGACCTTGTAGGCGACCATGACCCGCGCCAGCGCGAATTCAGCATGCAGCTTCGCGCCTTCGGTGCCGCCCGTACCGGCGCATTCATGGGCTTGCCCGTGCTCCTCGCCCTTTGCAGTGCGATGCTCGGCAAAAGCCTCAAGGGTGGCCTCATCGCGGTCGGCGGCCTCAACCTCGGCGGGACGATCGAGCCGGTGTACAACGCGGTGGACATCGCGGAACTGGCGGTCGAAAAAGGGGCGGTGACACTGCTCCTGCCGGTGTCGGCGCGACGGCAACTCGCCGACCTCTCAGATGAGATGGCCACGAAGGTAAGCGTGCAATTTTATGCCGATGTGAGGGACGCTCTCCTCAAGGCACTGGGAGATTGAGCGTTACTTGTTCCGCCAGTAACACCCTGCCTTGTATTTGACATGAGATATGCCCCCACCGCAGCGAGTCGCCCATTCTGCGGCGGAGCACACAAGATCATCAGACTACATATCCCTAAAGATACAAAGCACCTGATGTAGCTAGCACTGATGTAGCTAGCACTGAACCTTACGTGTTAGATGACACCTTCATCTGGGGTCGTGCTCTGAAAAACCCTCCTTACGCCGCAACCGGTTCCAGTGACACCTTGTATCCGAGTCCTTCCAGCCGATGCACCAGGCGACGTTCTACCGCCTGCCGGTCTCGCCTGTCAAAGTAGTCTCCGCCCAGATCCGTATAGGTCGTACCCTCCTTGAGTAGGTGATAGGCGATCACGAGGATCGTGTGACCGACCGCCACTGCCGCTCGCTTGCTCCCGCGCCGCCGTGCCAGTCGGTGGTATTGGGCGGATAGGTACGTTCCCTTAGTATGCGCCGCAGCGCGCGCCGCCTCGACAAGGATGGAACGCAACCACGGATTGCCCTTGCGGGTCTTGCCACTTTTCCGCTTGCCTGCACTCTCGTTGTTACCAGGGCACATGCCAGCCCATGAGGCGAGATGGTGCGCGCTCGGGAACTGGGTCATCTCGGTGCCAATCTCCGCAATGAGAATCTCCGCTACCCGCTGGCTGACGCCCGGGATCGTGTCGAGCGCCGCCAGTTGTGCCGCGCACGGCTCCATCCGGCGGGCGATCTCGGCGCTCACGCGCTCGATCGCTTCCTCAAGGGTGTCGATGTGGCTCAACTGCTCGACCAGCAGGAAGCGCTGATGGGGAGCGATCCGCCCGTCTAATGCCCGTGTCAACTCCTCCCGCTTCTCGCGTAGTCGCCCCTTCGCGAGCGCCGCCATGGTCGCTGGGTCGGTCGTGCCGTCAATGAGCGCTGCCAGCATCGCTCGGCCCGACTTCCCCATGATGTCGGTGGCCACCGACGCCAGCTTGATGTTCGCGCCCTCGAGCGTCTTCTGCAGCCGGTTCACCTCGTCCGCACGTTCCCGTACCAGCGCCGTCCGATAGCGGACCAACTCCCGTAGTTCGCGCTGCTCTCGCGTCGGGACGAAGCTACCCCGCAGCAGACCATGCTGGAGTAAGTCGGCGATCCACTCACAATCCCGCGTATCGGTCTTGCGCCCCGGCACCGCCTTGATGTGCTGAGCATTGACGAGCAGCAGGGTGAAGTTGGCTTCCAGCAGGTTGTAGATCGGCTTCCAGTAGACCCCCGTCGATTCCATCGCCACATGCGTACAGGCCGCCGCTCCCAGCCAATCTGCCAGCGCGAGCAGTTCGTCGGTCATCGTCCCAAACGTCCGCACTTCCTTGCGCGATCGACCCTTGCTGTCACGATCGATCAGGCAGGCCGTCACGGTCCGCTTGTGGATGTCCAAGCCACAACAACACGAGTAGAGAATGTCCATGGTCGCCTCCCGCACGGTAGCGCCGGAGTGGGTGGTGTCCCGCGATCACAGAGTGTGCTCTGCGTGCTTCCCTGAAGGGAGCGACAGTCGGTGGTGCCTGGGGACACCAAGGTCAAGGTTTGGCGCGGGCTCATAGCACCACCAACCCCGCCGACCTCTGACCACCCAGACTCGATCCCCGTCAAGGTAGCACGCCGCACGCCCATTTTCATGCATCGGTGGTGGCTACCCAGCCATGCGAAGGTTTGGCGAAAGGGAAAATATTGTACGCTAAGGGCGTCGGGTCTCTCGGTGCGATGGAACGTGCAACGGTAAGGTGCACTGATTCTGCAACGCGATGCCGCACGGCGATCCGTGAGCGGTGCCCCCGTCCCGGGGTTCGATGAACTCGTCAAATAAGCTTTATTCTCTGCACAGTTATGCTCGTCTGACTCCATGACGCGGCGAGGATTTCACTTGCGCGGCGGGGATTGGTCCCGCACCGCAAGCCCCCCAAAACTGTGCAGATAACATGAACGCCGCCATCGGACCGACCGACTATCCCCGTCGTGACCCTGTGGTCGTAGCGACAATCCGGCTCTCCCCGTATGCGACGCGAACATTAGCGATGCTGCGTCCGGAGGGGAGATTAACCAAGGTCCTTCATCGCGTTGACCGACGGTGGCGCTTGGCGGAGAGAAAGCAGGTAGAGCAAGGAAAAATCGGTTCAATGCGATCGAGGTGAGACGCTTAGCGTACAATATTTTCCCTTTCGCCAATCGCCCCCCATCTGAGGGGGCGTCGAATCGTGATGCGAGATCCCGTGATCAGAGCTTCGCCGAGATGCAGCGGCACCGCGTGGTCAAATACTGACCTGCGATTACCGCTTTCTCCTCAAGAAGTGGGGATCATGCGCGAGGATGATCACTGGCAGGCGGAGATGCCAGCAAGCGCCAAGAGATTAGCCAGACAATTCGTAAAACGACACCCCGCACCTTCTCACGGCGCAGTGTCAGACTGCTTTAGGGATATGTCTCCCTCGGGCCGCTCAGTTTCGGGGACGTCGAACAGCATACCGATAGGTACGCTGAGCGCGCTGGCGATCTTCGCCAGTTGCTTGACCGACGGGTTGCGCTCACCTCGCTCGATCCCCGCGTAATATGTCCGATCTAGCCCCGCCTGCGCCGCGAACCGCTCCTGTGACAGTCCCGTATGCTGCCGCAATTCCCTGACCCGTTTTCCCAGTGTAACGATGACATTTTCCATGCCCTCACGGTGCAAACTTGCGGGCAGATCGTCTACGGTTTATAAGGACACGGTTTATAAGTATCAGACAAGAGGGGCGGGGCAATCAATGCGCGAACACGAGACACCCGATTCATCTGACAAAATCCGCGATGAAGTAGGGTCTCTAGGGGACTTCGCGGGCGGGGGATGGGCGCTCATCCTGATCGGCATCGCGCTGCTGCTCATCCTCCGGACCGTCTAGCGGATCGGCACCGTCAGTCGGCAGCCCAGTGGAGATCGACCGGGGCACGGTCATGCGGCTCTAGGTATCGAACCTCGACCGCTAGTACCCCCACCAGCGTGGCCGCCGATGCGTCTGATGCGCCCCATAGCGGCAACGGGCTAGCATACTCCGCTCGCACGTTTTCATTGCCGAGGAGAGCGGCGAGGAGGGCGCGCGCCGCATCCATCGCCTCGACGCTGTTCTCTGCGGGGAACTCGCATGCCGCCCGCGTCACCGGCAGGTCGTCCCCCCCTAAATCCCACTCGCCTGTAATTACCAGCCGGTACATCGCCATCCGACATCTCCGCTCCTACTAATATTCCTCCGGAAGCAACATCGTCGTGTACGAATCCTCGCCATACCCGATGTGCGAGATCACCCACACCGGCCCGCCCGGCACGTCGGCAAAAATGCTCAGAAGCATTCCCTCACCGTCATGCAGGTATTGCTCATTGACTCGCGCGTTATCGGCATCCCCGCCCCACTCCCCTACAAAATGCCGAGCGAGTAGCGCGCCCGGCGCGATGCCTGCCATAGCGAGGGTTTCGAGAGCCGCCGGCGTCGCGGTGAGCGTCGATGTGGTGAAGCGGGCGATGATCGTGACCATGGCAGTTATCCTCCAAGAAATCTCTCCGGATAATATCCACATTATACCGTATTTACCATGCTATGTCATGAACCGATGTTGATACATCATTCATTCGTCCTGCCTGGCTCGCGGTAAGAACGGCACGACAGAACGCCGTTCATAAATACGAATTATTATGGCATGGTGTTTGCAAATATAAATGGTGGGGTGGTGAATGCCGCGACGGAGAGGCAGATGGTTGTTACAAAATGGAGGAATCGAAGCATGAAAACGCTGACACGGCGAACGTTCCTCAAGGCGAGTGCAGGTCTCGTCGCCTTCATACCGGTGGCGCGCGAACTTGCGAAAGCACCGTCAGTTGGCGCAGACTGCGGTTGTGGCTACCCGCCGCCCGTCGCCGGCCCTCCGCCCCCGGATTATCAGCTCTGCGATGCGGTCCGGGTCTTGATCGCCGAGGAACTATGCTTGCAAAACGAGGATGGCTCCTGGACGATTTATCTCGACCAGAAACTGCTCGATGCGTTCTACGACGTGGACTGCTCGGAGTGGTACCTCTTCAACACCGGCATCCCCTGCCCGGCCGCATATTAACGGAGGAACCCCATGGACGACATCAAGGTTAACCCCTTCCGCGACGGCGACCCCGACTATCAGATCGTCGGCACGGACGGGAAGACCTATCCCGGCGGCGACACCATCGCCGAATGGAAGAAGCGCTTGGGCGGCGACGAAGGACAGGTCGCCCATCCCCTCACAAAGCGGAAGTTGCACCTGTCGCTCAAGCCCTACGCGCATCTCGACCCAAACAAAACGCGCCTGCAGATCGCCTTCCGCAATGATGCGCCGCATCCGACAGCGGGGCGTTCGGCGACACAGCCCGCGGTGTCCGGCCCGTCCCATATCGCGCATGGAGGGAAACGTGTGTCGGAATTCCTGAAGAAGAGGTAGCGGCGGCACCGAATGGCTGTCTTGCGCTTCATCCTGAGCCTCTATTTCGCGGCGATGCTCGGTGTTGCCGGACTCGCCAAGATGGAGCAACCCGCCCTGTTCGCGGCGATCCTGCGACGGCAACGGCTGTTCCCCGCATGGGGAACCGACACGGTCAGTCGGGTGTTCCCGTGGTGCGAGATCGTCCTCGCCGTCGCACTCGTTGCCGGTATCGCGCCCCGGTTCGTCGCGGCGCTTCTCTTCGCCCTGTTCGCGGCCTTGAGCGTCGTGCAGGCATACCTGCTGGTCGCACAGCGTGCGGCCCCTTGCGGGTGTTACGGCGCGTGGTCCACCCGCAACATTGCCGGTGCGAGCGCGACGGCAACCGCCCTGCTGACCGGCTTCGCCGGTCTCTATCTGGGGCTTGTATTCCACGGAGCGGCGATCGCCGCTCCGTGGCGCGTCCTCGCCGTCGCGCTGTTCGTCGGGTTCGAGGGATGGATCGGATGGCGCACCTGGCAACGGCATCGACCACCGCACCGCGCGTCTTGCACCGCTCGCGCCATCACCGGACGTTGACAACGCGGCGCGCGATGAATCCCACGAGATCGGGATCGGCCGCAGCCTTCGACAACATCGCCGCGTCCGCCTCGGCCAGACCGAACGTGTCATAGCCATCGTCGTGCAGCCATTCGTATTCCCTTCCCTGCTCATCGCGCGCCACGCCGAACACGGCGAAGCCCGTTGCGGTCATCGTAGCGATCCACGCACGAATCCGTGCGCCTTCGATTATTCCCCCCTCATATGGCAGCGCGGCGACGAAAGCGAACTTGAACTCCTGATGGAGTGTCCATGTTGTCCCGCTCACGACGTTCGTATCCCAGCAGCGGACACCCTCCCAGCCATCTGCGCCGGCAGGGATGAAACGATCGAGGATGTTGAGCGCGAAGTCCGCCGGTCCCGACCCCGCATAGCCCCATTCCATCCCGGTCGGGCTATGATGGCGCACCCGTTGCGCGATGTTGAAATGGGTACCATCCTCCGTCCGCTCGCAACGGATATCCATCGTCTCCGGGTCCCAAAGTAGGCTCGCGATATCCGTGGAGAATTCTTCGCCGCGCATTGCGTCTCCTCACTCCCTGTTCGCCTACCGCCGCCCCGTGTCGCTCAGGGCGGCGCTCTCTTCGTCCAGCAGCATTCGCTACACGGCCATGGGATGCTGGCTCGTGTCCGTAATCGCCACGATGAGTTGATGGGCGACCTGCTGGATCGCCGCGAGATTGCGTCGGAATACCGTTATCTCCCGCGCCCAGTGTGCGACGTAGCCGAATGTGTAGCCGCTCGTGTCCATGCCGAAATGCGCCAGCACGACGTATGCGCTCGACTCCGCCACGGTCTCGGCGTCCTCCCAGCGGACCTCGCCGCAGTGGTCGGCGGCGAAGTGTGCGGCCTCATGCACGAGCGTCTTCAGTTCCCGTATGCCCGTCAGATGATGATGGACGGCGATTTCGCGGGTGCGCGGATTATAGTAGCCGTTCGCCCTGCCGGTGTCTTGGCGCGTCAGCGTCACGCCCTGTTCCTGCAACCATCCCGCCAGTTCCGTGTGCACTACCTCTGCTACGGTCGCATCGCCGATAAGCGCGCCATTGATCGGCGTAGCAATGAGCGGTTTTCCCTCGGTCTGGGCAATGTCGAACACGCTGCGCGCTCCCCAGCCCGCCACGGTCTCCGCCCGCTGCCCTTCCTCCTCCGGCGCGATGGGAGTGCGATAGGGAACGACGATGCGAATACCCCGCTCGCCTCTCCGCACCTGCCGCCCCAGCGCCTGCCATGTCCGGTATCCCGCGACGCGCGTCGCCTCCGGTCGTTGGGCGAGGATGAGGGCGACGTTGTTCGGGCTGTACGAATGGAAGCGAGCAAGGCAGCGCAAGTAACGGGCGAATCCCTCGGAATTCATGATTGCGGCGATGCCCTGTTCCAGCGTCGCGAGCACCTGCCGGAATGTATCGTCTCCTGCGTTGGTCTTACCTGAGGGCAATGTGTCCATAGTGGTGCAGGGTGTCGGTGTCGGGTTCGGTGATCCAGTCATCGTTAGTCTCCTCAATCTGGTCAGTCCAGTCGCGCATGTCCCGAAACTCACCGAGGCTCATTTCCGGAAGTTGCATACGGTCGCGCGTCGCACACTCGAAGCGGTATTCGTCCCAGAGATCGTCGGGGAGTCGCCGCCCGGAGGGGATGAACGTATGTCGTTGCGTGACGACCCAGCCGCCCCTGTCTGCCGGGTATGCGGCGATGAATGTGGGTTCCACCGTGGATACTGCCGCGCCGTCCAGCGCGAGGGCGCTTTGGGTGTAGGGCATGGCGACGCCTCCCGTCCGCTCTGTCGAGTAAGGGGGGACGGCTATGTACCGTCCCCTGCGGGCGTTATGCCGCCGCGACCTCGCCGGGGAAGGTAACGGGGTGGACGCAGCGCATCCGGTCGAGGCGGAAGGTCTGTGTCCGCTGCCGGAATGTGCAGTACGCCTTGCACGCGACGTAGTGCTCTTCGGTCAGCATCAGGGCGCTGGGGTAGAGGGTGCGCGCCGTCAGTTCATGCTTCGCGTCCTCATAGAGCACCGTCACCGCACCGCTCTCCATCAGAGCGGTCACGAACGCTTGGATGGTGTCGCGGGTCGCTAGCACGCCGTCGCCGTCTTGATGGTTGTGCCATGAGTACGTGACGCCATAGAAGGCGCGAACCGCATAATCGGCGGTCTGGGGATCGGTCTCCGGGGTGATCGTGCGGGGAATCTGGACGGTTGTCGGGACGGTGAAGGTGACGTAGGCTGTGCTTGCCATTGGGGTCACTCCCTCTGGTCGGCCCCGGCGGTGGTGGTACACCGGCTGGGGCATTTCGTCTGTCAGCGGCGACTCCGGCTGACTTGTTCATTTTACTGTATATACGGTATTTTGTCAATCCCATTGCCCCGTGGATGCGGGGTGATTAGAATGCCCGCATGGACGATAAGGGGAAGGACATGCTGACCGTCACGCAGGCTGCGGAGGAACTGGGGCTGCACCGCGATACGCTCCTGCGGCAGATTCAGCGCGGCAGTCTCCACGCCAAGCGGCTCGGCTCGATCTGGGTAGTCTCCCCCGCCGAAGTGGAACGCTACCGGCATACCCATCAGGGGAAGACGGGGGTCGCCTCGCCGGATCACCCGCTGCACGGGAAACGCGGTGGCGGGGGACGGCGCAAGAAGGACGACCCCGCCGCGCGCTAGCCGCGCCTCAGTCGTCGCCGCGCAGGACGCCCGCGTGGGATAGGTATCGCCGTAATCCCTCCAAACCGCCCATAACCATCTGCCAGAACGCACGGTCCATCGGCACGGGCGTCCAATCATCCTCGGCTTCGAGAAAGTAGATAGGAGTTTTCCCCGTCGCCCGTTCCCGCTTCCAGTGCAGAATCATCTCCGCGCGGGTGCGATAGTAGGCATGGCGCAGGTCTTCGTGCTCCCTCTCTTCCAGATCGTAATCGCTCGTCATCCGGTCGCGCTCGTCCATTGCGCTCTCCTTTCTACCCAAGTGACATTTCCGGCGGCCTCCCGCCGCTACGGTTTCGGGTGCATGGCGGTCAAGGCCGGAGAGCGACGCGCAGCGGAGCGTGCCTTGAGGGCCATGCGACCCTCCTTCTGGCGGCGGGAGACTGGCGGCGGGAATGCCCACGTTCCCTTCCGAACAGATGGGAGCCATAGGTCGTACGTGCTCTGACGAAGTTCACTGCGGTGTGCGCCGAAGGAGTTCTCGATACTCCCCCTCCGGGAGCCACGCTTGAAGCAGGGCGATTGCCGCTGCGGGCACGGCGAAGTAGAGCCGGGTATCGCCCACCGCCATCAAAACATGCCCGCTGTCGTACGGCCCGCCCGTGATCCGCGAGAGCGGCATGAGAGAGAGTCGCATCTCCCACTCGACTAGCTTACCGAACCACTCCTGGAGAGTCACCGATCGCCCAATGATGGCGATCTCGCCCCACTCCCATGCTTCCCCATCGATCAACTGCACGGTCAAAGCGCTCGTGTCAGCCATCACGTTCCCCCTCATTCTCCACTCGCTACCGATCCGGCGAGCACATCGCGCATGCGGGCACGGGTTTCAACTCGCCCTTCCCGCAGATCCCGGTCGGTGACGACATGCACGGTCCATCCCTCACGTTCATAGATCCCTGTCCGCCGCTCCTCCCGTTCAGGCATCCCCCGTTCGAGGAAGAACGTCGCCTGATGCGCCCCGCCATGCACCTCGATCGCCAGCTTCCGTTCGGGGATCGCGAAGTCCGCGTACATGCCGGGTGAGACCTTGTACTCGCGGTGATAGTCCCGGCCCTCCTCCGCCCCAAGTTCCTTGAGCAATCCGGCCATCTCGCGCTCCGGGCGGGTTGGTTGCTCGCGACGATGACTGGCGAGCAGGTCGCTCGCGAAATCCCGCCCGTACCGCTCGGCCGTCGCCTGATAGCCGTGTCGACCTGCTTCGCGCAGGCTCTCCGTGCTGCGGTGGCTCTGCGCGAAGCGCTGGTGATCGGGATCCCTGAACTTCTCCCGCCCCAGTGCCCGCCATTCCGCCCGCTGCTCCTCCGTAGCGTGACGAGGCTGACGAGAGACGTTGGCGACGCGCTCGCCCCGTTCGTCGCCCCAGTCCCCCGGCATCACGATGCCTCCCCATCGTCCAGCATTGGCGCACTGACGGTTGCGACAGATGGGCGGGCGGTCAATAGGCCGCGTGTCCGTGCCACCGCCACCAGATCGTCGTTGGTGCCGACCGCGAGTTTGCGGCGCAACTTCATGAGGCCGTCCCGTACCGTACTGCGCTGCACACCCAACATTGCCGCGAGGTCGGCGCCGCTCGCGTTGGGTATTGTCGCTAGTGCCACGAGCAGCCGCTCCTGGCTCGGCGTGAGCACCACGGCAGTATCTGAGATGGCACCACCATCGTCGTGTGTCGGTGACGGCGTCACAGCGACAGGAGTGGCTTCCGACGTAAGCGCGGTCAGCGACAGATCTGATAGCGCGGATTCGGCGGGCGTGATCGGAAGATGGCCAATGTCTCCGCACACGGGGGGGGTTGTCTCGTCATCGGGAAATTCGTCGTGGGAGCGCGGCATGGCGAGCGGCGTCGCCCGTCGTAGGCTCACGCAAGGATCGGGCGTGCCAAGGCGCGGCACCAGCCGCACGAGCGCGGGATCGTCGTAATACCGTCGCTGGCTCGCCCGGATCGGATCGCGATGACCCGCAACCACGAACACCTCGTCGCGCATTGTTCGCAACTCGTCTGAGGTAATGAGCGGCCGTTGGCTCTCCCCCACCCCCCGGTTCCCCCGATCCGCCCACGGCAGCAACAGAGGTCGTGACGCGCTCTGATTTGCGCTAAAGACCGTGGCCGTCCCGGCGAGCTTGGAGAAATATTCCGCGTCGTCGTGCGTCACTCGCCCCAGGCAGAGCTTCGTTGTCGCATTACTGAGAATCGTATCCGCATCCTCGGTCCCGTACGCCTTCGTCAGTTGCGCGAGATCCTGCACGACGAGGAGGCAGCCGATGCCCGCGCTCCTGACGGTCGCCATCCGGCTGGCGAACTCCGGAATATGGCCGACCGTGCCGAATTCGTCGAGATAGGCCAGCACCGACACCGGCAACGCGCCGCTCGGCTCCCGCTTGGCGATGGCGGTGAGCGTCGTGAAGAGGTGGAGGAAGAAGGAGGCGGTGAGCGGGGCGAGCGTACGACTGTACTGCGGATCGAGAGCAAGGTAGAGGGCGGTGGGCTCCACCGCAAGGCGTGCAAAGGCAATTTCGTTGGTAGCCGTGACCGCCCGAACGTCGGGGAGATTGAGGCAGGTGAAGCGCGGCGGCAGTTCGGTGAATACGCTCCCCAACAGCCGCTCGTTCTTCGCCATATTGGCGAGAAATCCCCGCGCGAGGCGGCGCACCTCCGGCACTGGACTATCGGAGAGAACGGCGCGCACCTCCTCGGCGGGCGTGCCGCATAGCAGCTCCACCAGTCCAATGAGCGGCGGAGTGATCTCCTCCGTCGCGACGAGGTGCAAGGCCGCCGCACCGATCAGCGTGCGCGCCGCATTCGACCAGAAGGCATCCTTAGATTCGCCCGTATTGCGGACCCATGTCTGGGCGAAGAGATCGGCGGTGGCGGCGTCCGTGACGTAGGCGAGCGGGTTGTAGCCGCGCGAGAGCGCGGGGTCGAGGAAGTCGAGCGCCCAGACATGGGTCTCCCCGTACCGCGCGCGGATGCCGGGGGATGATTTGCGCAGGAGCTCACGTTTCGGGTCGGTGATGACCAGTGAGCGCGTGCCCGGTTCGGCGAGCAGGTTCGGCAGGATCACGCCCGAGGTCTTGCCCGCGCCAGTGGGGGCGACAAGCAGCAAATGCTCGTACTGGTCATGTTCGGGAATCGCGACGAGTGTCCGGCCGATCCTGCCCACGATAAGGTCGGCGCATCCCCTACGCGGGCGCATTCGCCGTAATTCCGCACCGCGCGCCCAGCGGGCGCTGCCGTGGCTCGTTCCCGGTCGTCCGCGTCCGCGCATGACGCGGAGCATGAGGAGGAACCAGATGCCGCGCCCCATCGTGCGCACGAGCAGCGCCATCAGCCCGACCCCGAGCACCGCCATCTCGATGTGTGTGAAGAGGCGGACGCGGGCTTGCTCGGCACCGGTGTAGAACGCCCACCGCTCGCCGAACGGGCGATCAAACCATGTGCGCGCGCCCGTCTCGCGCCCGCCCGCCTTCGCGGTCGCGATTCCCGCGACGCTCTCATCCATACGTATGGCCGGGTATGCCGCGACGAGTTCTACCCGCCGGAATTGTTGTCGCCCACCCCGGACAATGTCGGCGTCGCTCGCGGTGCTTCTCACGCCCCACGCGGCAACGATGGCGAGCATCAGTACGGCGAGCAGCATCCCGCGTTTAGCGGTCATGGTCATCCCTCCCCTCACGCGGGTCGTCGGCATCGCGCGCGCCACATAAGATCAGCGTTGCGGCATCCGTGAGAGCCCGCTCCCACTCTGTCCGTTCCCGGACCTCGGTCCGGCAGTAGTCCCGCCCGTCCTCCCGCAAGCGCGCGTGATCGGCGCGGTCGAGATGCACTTCCCGCCGTCCGTCGCGCGTCTCGGTGCCGCCGGATAAGACGACGTGGACGTGGGGGTGGTCAGTGTTGCGATGTTCCACCCCGACCCAGTGCAAGGGGACACCGCGTTCCTTCTCGAGTTCGCGCAGCACATGGCGGGTCAGGTCGCGCAGATCGTCCGGCCGCTCATCGGCGGCAGGGCTGAGCATGAGGCGATGGACGAGGTATCCCCGCGCCTGGTGTTCGTCGAGCATCCGATACGCCTCGTCCCGGCTCACGGTGCCCTCCTTCGTGAAGAGCCTGCGCGGCGGCTCCCCCTCACCGCGCGGGCGCATCTGGTAGTAGCGCAGCGCCGCCCGTGCGGTGTCGCGGTTACGCGTGTAGCTATGCCGGATGATCACAATCCTCACCGGCGATCCCCTAGTTGGCCCGATGGAATCCCTAGTGCCACTTCGCGCTTCTGACCCTCATCCGAAGAAGGACTCCGGCGATACCGAGAACCCGCCTGGAGATCCGCCTCATCGGCCACCCGCGCGGCGCGGGAGGGGTCGGCGAGCAGGTGCCCGAGGGCAACCTCGGCGATTCGCGCTGCGCGGTGGGCGTCCTTGCCGCTCTGCACGAGCAGCCCGGCCAGTCGCTGCGACTGCCGATCGATGAGCGGCCCCGTTTGATCGGCGATCTCACGCCGGACGGTTTCGCGCACGGCGCGGACGAGCGTCGGGGCAAGCACGCCCTCCGTCCCCTCGTCCAGTTCTCCCATCAGCGCCCGCTGCAGCAGATGATCGGCGGCGGCCGACCGGGAACGGAACCGCGACGCATGGCGCAGTTCGTAGCCGGCGAGCGCCTGTATGGTCTCGACCTGCAGATAGAGTACCGTCCGCTCCGTCCCCATCCCGATGCCTCCTCTCGTATCCGCTGGTCGCGGGGCGTCGCGCCTGCCCGATCGTGCGTCGGTGCATGCGTCGCGTCGCATTGCCATGCCTGATTTGCCCGCCGTGTGCACACTCGTCCGCACCGCGCGGGAGGTGCCGGTGCACGCGTCGCGTCGCGCGGGGATGCACGATACTTCGGATCGGTGCCCGCCCCTTTATCTTGCCTTCGCCATCGCTCGGGCGGGCACCGGCAGTTCGAGGCACGGCAGGGCGGTCCATCTGCGAGCTAGCCAAAAACGGCGGCGCGCTCATGGATTCGGTACCGAGCGCGCCGCCGCAGCCGCTGTCGCTTGCGTACCCGCCGCTGTGCCGCTCCCGGCACCTGCCGCCGCTCCGCCCGCTCCGCCTGTGGCCATCGTCACGACGACCGTCCGCGCCACCCGCCCGGCGGTGCGCGCGTGCTGCTCGAACGACCCGGAATGCAGCAGGACTGGCGTCTTCACCATCACCAGCAGCATCCCCAGCGCGGCAAACGGTGCGAGGATCGTATGTCCCACCGAGTCCGGCAGGTAGAGCCCTTCCCGCAGCGCGTCGAAGAGCCGGAACTCGATCGCCCAGACCACTGGCCAGAAGAGCAGCTTCGCGCCGTGCTTCGCCCACAAGGCGCAGTACCCTGCCGTCTCGGGCACGAGCCCGAGCGGCAGGACGAGCGGGCCGGCGACATAGAGCACGAGCAGGAAGGCGAAGCCGAGCATCCGCACGACGCCGATGACCACGAGGAAGGCGAGCGCGATCACCCCGGCGAGCGCCCACAAGGCCCCCGTGTCCGGGATCGCGGTGAGGATCGCCCCGAACGAGGGCTGGGCGGCGTTCGTGCCCGCGTGCAACACGCCGTCCGTCAGCGCGTTGCTGCCGCCGATCAGCCAGCCGACGAGCGATTTGTAGAAGCCGAGCGCGAAGAGCACGCCGGTCAACCGGCCGAGCGAGGCCTGTGGCGCCTCCTCGCCCCCGAGCCAGAAGCGGTAGACCGCCACGAGGAAGAGGACGATGACGAGCGAGAGCGAGGCGAGCCGGAGCGCGTCCGCCATCCGCTGGACGTTGCCCATCTGCCCCGCACCTGTCGTCAGGTCGGGGTTCTTGAGCAGCCACCCGGCGATCTCGTCGCCGAACTTGCCGATCACGTCGACGCCGAGCGCCTTCCACAGCCCCCGGAGGAGCTTGCCGATCCAGTCGCCGAGGTCGATGGAGAAGCCGAACGGCCCCTTGCCGACTTTGACGCTCGTCGCCGGGTCGGCGGTGTCGGGTGCTTCGGTCGCCGCAGGCGGTTCGGTCCCGTCGGTGCTCGGCGCGGGCGTGGCGACCGGCGTAGTTGCCGTGGTCGTCGCCGTCGCGGTGGGAGTGGGTACGGGCGTCGGCGCTTGCGCCGCAACTGGGCGTAGGGACAGGAACACCAGTAGGATGGTGAGGGTGGCAACCAAGAAGAGAGTCCAGCGCTTCACGGTCTTCTCCTTACGCGATGTGGCAGGCCCATTCCTCGGGCGGTACCCACTGACCGCGCGAATCGACGAGTTCGAGGTGCAGATGCGGCCCCGTGGAGTAGCCGGTGTTGCCGCTGTACCCGATCAGTTGCCCCTGCTCCACGATGCCGTGGGCGACCTGCTTATCGAGGTGGAGCAGATTCCAGGTGTACCCGTTCGCCATGTGCAGCGACTCGATCAGTGCCCCACCGTACGTGCGCGGCTCGGCGAGCGCGGCGGCGGGGGCGTAGAGTGGGGTGTCCATCGGCGCACCCCAATCGATGCCAGTGTGGAAATGGGGATAGCCGAGGAAGGCGGGCTCACCGCCGAGGGGTGAGATACCGTAGCCCTGGGTGACGGGGAAACTCCTACCGCCGAAGACGATCACCATGATGTCGGCAACTCCCGCCGCCGTCAGGTCCTCCGTCGCGCTGCGTACCGGCAACCGGGGGACGCAATCGCCCGTCTCGGGGTCCGGCTTTCCCGGCACCAGGATGAGTGGCGTAACGGGTGGTCCGGCGTGCTGCCGGACGAGGTTGACCAGCAGGCGCGCGTAGGCATCGCCACAAGATGCGCCGACATTGCCCGGGTCGCTGCATGGGTCATAGATGCGCGCGTAGTCGGCGAGGTCGGCCGTCTGGCGGTAGAAGATGCCAACATAATTGAACCAGATGCCGAGGCCCGCGCCAACATCCGGGCACGCCGCCCACTGATGCCCCGTGCTCGATGGGCCGGGCGTGCAGCCGTATCGATCCGCATACGGCTTCGCGGCGGCCCAAATCATGTTGCCGCCGTTGGCGGGGCTGTTGAGGCCCACCGTGCCCATGTTGCTCTCCAGTTGCCACTGGGCGATCAGGAGTGGGTCTACTCCGAACTGTTGCCCGAGATGGAGGATCGCCTCACCCTGCCCGACGAGCGGGCTCCTGGGATTAATCGCGGCGATGAGGTGCTCGATGCGCGCGGCGTCCGAGGGGCCGAAGCCCAGGTCGTGGATTGATATCCGGGAGATTGCCTCGTCCCCGCCCGACAGGCTGGCCGTGCCCGCGTAATAGATCTGGCCGACCGCTTGGACAAAGGGACCCAGCGGCCCGCCCCCCGGCAAACCGGGCAGATACCCGAGCGGGTTGAGCGTGCGCGCGAGGGCGGCCACCCCCGCAGCGGCCACGGCGAGCAACAGGAGCGGCACAAGGAGAACGGCGACGAGCGCGCCCACGGCGAGTTTCATGCCCGCCCCGCCACGATCCGGATCGGCACCGTCTCATCAGTGGTCGCGGCATACTCCCCGCGCGCCAGTTCCCGCACGGCCGCCCAGACATCCCCGCCGCGCCGCGAGATCGCCGCCTGCCGCAGCTTCCGCTCCGCCGGCACTGACGTGAAGAGCCAGTACTCTTCGGGGGTGACATAGAGGCTGATCTCCCCGGAATCCGCCCCCCGCCGCGAGTGAAGATACGCGCCTGCCCGTACTTGCTTCACGGTCCTGAGTCTCCCGACCATCGCTCGCTCGTCTGCGGAGAGGTGGAAGACCTCCTGCACCTGGGGCAGCGCGTGATCGGATTGGGCGAGCAGCAGCGAAACCGAGGCGTTGTCGATCACGGCCCGTCCGAGCGGCCCTTCGTAGTCGGTGACCATCTGACTGAGGTTGAGGGTGATGATCCCGTGGTGCCGTCCCGTCCGCGTCGCTTCCGCCACGAAGCGCGCAGATGCCGGATTATTCAGGAGGCTCCAGCCCTCATCCAGTACGACGAGCGTCGGTCGCGTCGGATCGGCAATCACGGACCAGATGTATTCGATGAGCGGCAGCATCGCCAGTGGCACCAGCCGGTCGGCGAGGCCTTTGAAGTTGAAGACCTCCAGCAATGCATCAGGCCGCACGGTAGTCGATCCATCAAGCAAGCCAGCGTAGGTGCCGCCATGGACATAGGGGACGAGCCGCTCGGCGAGTGCACGACAGTGCTGCCGACGAACCGGGTCGGCGTTCGTCCCCACATCCTCTCTCTCCGCATCGCGAAGCCAGTCGAAGAGATGCCGCTCGTATGGCGTGCGATCCTCCCGATAGACCGCCCGGCACGCGCCCTCGAGCAGGGCGCGCTCCTGCGCGGTGAGCGCGGGCACCCCGCCGCGCAACTCGCCGACCATGAGCGTGTGCAGATCGAGCAGATATTCGAGCTTCGTCTGGCTCGGCTCCCCCGCGTGGCGCGGCAGTTCCCATGGATTGATGCGAAAGCCGCTGTCCAGCAGGACACGATGGACGACCGCGCCCGGCACCGCCGCCACCAAGTCGTCCCAATGCCCCGTCGAGCGGTCGAGGACGATGACCCGGCCGCCGCGCGCGATGTGCTTAAGTGCGAAGGACTGGGCGAACATCGTCTTGCCGGAGCCGCTGATCCCGAGGCAGGTGAGGTTGCTGTTGTCAAGCGCCGGATCGTACATATCGAGGGTGACCACCTCGTGGCCGGGGTGGGAGAAGCCGATCAGCGCACCACCGCGCGTGCCGGCGCGGTGGTGGATGAAAGGCATGGTGTCGGCGAGGTTGGTGGTCACGGTCCGGTAGGCCATCCCGGCCGGGTTGCATGCGAGCGGCAGTGTCGCCTGCCAGACGACGTCCTGGTAGAGCTGGCAGCGGTCGATCGCCGTGCCGCCGGCGTCGCCGAGCGCCTTGCCGACCGCGCGGGCTGCGGCTCCCAAATCATTGGGACTTCCCGCCCGCACCGTGACGAAGATCGCGGTGTGAAAGGTACGCAGGTCGGTCGTGGCCATCGCGCGTAGGAGGTCCTGCGCCTCGCCGTAGGCCTCCTCCTGCTCGATATCGGGGCTACTCCCTTGGTGGCGTCGCTCGGCGAGTACCGCATGTCGCTGCCGCAGCGTGCGGGTGAGAGACTGCCGCTCCTTCTCCTTGCTGAGGGCGTCGATGTGCAATGCGAAGCGGAAGGCGACGCCAGTGGCCATCAGAGCGCGCAGCCAGCCGGGGAAGGTACCGTCGGGTAGGGCGCGCAGGGCCATCGTCATCTCGTTGCCGCGATCTAAAGAGAGCATGTCCGCGCGCCGCAAGAGCCGACTCTGCCCCAGCCGATCGCGCAGGGTGCGCAGATCCGCTGGCGAGGCCTCGCGATAGGGTGCGACGACCTCTTGGGACCATGTCGGATTGGCGCACTGCCACAAGAGGTCCAGCAACCCCTGCCGCCCGAGCGGCGTGGCAACGATCTCCAGTTCAGCCAGCGCGTGCGCAAGCTCGCTCGTCGCCTGCGTTAGCGCGCCGAGGGTCTCGTTGTGTGCCGCCCGGTGCATCCGCAGCGCCCGCTGTGTGGCGCGCCGTCGACGCCTTTCCCCGGTACCGGGGAAGGACAGAATCGTGTAGAACCGGAGATCTGGGATGTGCTGGCCGCCCAGTTCCTGGCGGTAGGCCTCTGCCAGATGATCGACGTAGGACGTGAGGCTTGTCGGCGGATGGAACTGTGCGCGGTGCTGCGGGACCCATTCCTCCGCGCGCAGCGGGGCATTGACGACGAGCAGTTCGAGGTGCGCGTCGAGCGGCAGATAGTTGAGCGTATCCGCGAAGAGCGCGGCGATGGTCTCCGCCGCTTCGTCCGACTGGATTGCCAAGTTGATACCGGTGCAGGCGAGCGCCGCGCCGACATGCCCGTCGACGGTGACGAAGTGGTGCTCTTCGACCGCGAGCACTGGCAGGAGATCCGCGACCGCTCCCCTACGCATCCGGCTCCTCCTCACGGGAATTACGTTCGATAAAGACGAGGGTGACTGGGCCGCGTCGCGGCGGCCCTGGCAGGAAGTCGGCGGGCGTCGCGAGGCTGTGCCAGAGGCGGCGCGGCAACTCGCCAATCGAGCGGGCGGTGCTCCCGGCGAAGGTCAGTCCAAGCGGCACGCCGACGAGCAGCGCACCGAGGCTGAGCCGCAGCGTCGTCGGGATTGCCGCCGGCAGCAGCATCAAGCAGCCCCACAGGCAGAGCGCACCGAGGGCGAGCACCGCCCACTGAGCAAGGCTGAAGCCGAGGACCTTCAATGGATCGTCGAGATGGCGCGGCGTGCGGTTGATCGTTCGTGGCATAAAGTCTCCCATCCCCTGTTCGGTCAATGCGCGACGCCGCCACCGAGTCCGGTGAGGATCTCCCAGAGCTTAGTGACGATGAAGGGGCCGAAAGCGATCAGGAAGAGGGCGCTGCCCGCGTAGAGCATCTTCTCCACGCCGTCGCGCCTGCCGAGTAGGAACATCACCGCGCCGACCGTGAACATCAGGATGCCGATCGGGGCGGCGACCGGGATGAGCAACTGTTCGTAGACCTTCTTGAAGAAGTCGCCCATCTGTGAGGCATCGCCTGTGGCGGCGAACGGGACGAGCAGGGCGTGCGCGTATGTGATACATCCAATCGGTGAGAGCATGATGAGTCCTCCTCTTACACGTCGTCCGCCAGCCGCCCCAACACGGCGACCAGCAATCCCTTGACGGCCCGCCGGTACTCCGCAGGCAGCGCGTCCATCGTCAGCGTCCCGTCGCTGAGCATTCGCCGTAGCGGGGGAGAGTACGGCAGCGACGTGACTGCGTTGAGGCCGGAGACGGCCATTTGCACCTTGGCGAAATCGATCGCCGCCGTGCCGGACGGGAAGCCCGTGCCGTTGACGACGAGCGTCATGTCAGCGAGCGACCGGGCACGCACGGCGGCGCGGTCCGACGTCAGTTCGGCGAGAACACCCTGGTAGTCGCGGGCATAGCGGCCACTCGCCAGATAATCGATGGCCGCGACCGTCTTCTGCATCGTCGCGTGATCCGGCCAGCCCACGATCTGCAGGTGATCCGCCGCTTGGATGGCGAACTGGTTGAGGCGCTGGGTGAAGGCGGTGCCGCAGTCGAGGATGATCAGGTTGTAGTGGACGGAGAGGAGCTTGAGTACGCGCTCATAGTCGCGCGGGGTCAGGCGGGCCATCTCGTCGGGGCGGCTCGGCGCGGTGAGGACCGGCAGGCGTCCCCACATCGTCATGTACCCTTGGAGGAGCCCGATACCTGCATGGTTTACTGCAGTAAGGTTTTGCAGGAGGTCTTGGATCGTCCGGGGGTTGGCATCGCCGAGTACCTGGTCGATTGTGCCCCAGTCCGGGTTCAGTTCGACGACGATCGGGCGGGCGAGCGGCGCCTCGGAAAGGACGAGGCCAGTGGTGAGAGCGACGGTCGTCTTGCCTGGGCCGCCCTTCGGACCGATGGTGGCGAGGATGCGGCAGCCGGTGGACATCATCGCCATGAAGTCCGCGATCCGCGCGTCGTGCTCCGTCTCGACGCGGCCCGATTGGCTCCTTTCTCGCATCCACCGCTGCGCACGGGTTGGCCACGGGACGACAGGAACGGGAGGGCGTGCACGCAAGTCCGGCACCGGGGTGCCCGGCGGTGGTGTTGTCGGCGGGCACACTGGTTGTCCCGGCGGATCTCCGCGAACTGCCAAGATGCGCTCCGCTGGTGCCGGGATCGATGGCTGATTGCGCGATGCGGTACGGATCTTGGCAACATCTCGAAGAGATTCGACCGCATATGTGTCCGGGGGTTCTGCAATAGTGTGCTGGTTGTCGAGATCGGTCGCAAACACGATCACCTCCTTACTCAGCGCATGTATGCGTGCGCCACGGCGACGAGCGAACACAGCGTGGCGAGGCCAATAACGGCGCAACGCCTGAGTCTGAGCCGACGGCGCATACGCGCGGCCTCCGCATGCACCGCCCTGGCGATCCGATCATGCAGTTCCGGCGGTGGTTCGGGACGTGCAAGCGTAGACACCGGATGTGGTGCGGGATCAGTCTTGCCCTTGAACCACGCTTCGTTCTCGTTTGTGAATACAATGTGTATATCGTTCATGAATACGGATATTACATGGATTGCTCTCGGTTGTCTAGGGGTCTACCGAACGAAATTCGCGGGGGTGTACTACCCATGATATGATTCACATGCATGGATGTCATGGCTGTAGCGGCCTCCTTGCGTCGGTGCAGGAGCGAGTGATGGCAAAATCTGATCACGATGAAGGTGCCACGCAGGACGAGGGATCGCTGGCGGTCAATCATCCGACGTTGGCGGAGAAGATCGACCGGTTGATCCGCTCGAAGCGTATCCGCGACCGGCGCGACTACTCGTATAAAGACCTCGCCACGGCGATCCGCGCGCACGGGGGTGCCTCAATCTCGACGACATACCTCTGGGAGTTGCATACCGGGGCGAAGGACAATCCGCAGAAGAAGACTCTCGAGACGCTGGCGGATTTCTTCGCGGTGCCGGTTACATACTTCTTCGACACCGACGAGGCGCTCGAAACGTACGATCGCCTCGAAACCCTTCCCATCGCCCTCGATGCGAATGTCCGCACGATCGCGTTGCGCGCCGCAGAACTCTCGCCCGACACGTTGAAGGCGATCGGCCAGATCATCGAACAGGCACGGCAGATCGAGGGCATCCACAACAGTCGTCATGATGCGCGGCATGATCGGTCAGACGCCGATAAACCAGTCAAGGAAGTTGACCGGGAGTAACTTCCCGAGGGACCTTATCCATGGATATGAAGACGCTCCGCAAGCGCTGTGCAGCGCGCATACGGGACCTGCCAATCCCGAATCCCTTTGATACACAAATATTTGCCGCGTCTGTTGGCGAAGGTCGCAAGCGGCCCATCGTGTTGCAGTCCATCTCGCTTCACGGCGTGGTCTCCGGTGCGTGGGCAGCTATGGAGTCCATCGATATCGTTTTCTACGAACAGCACGCGACACCGTTCCACCAGCAGCACATCATCCTTCACGAACTGAGTCACATCCTGTGCGAACATCAAGGCTTCGATTTTACCGAGGAAGGTCTGCGATCATTGCTGCTCGCGGATGTTCCGATCGAACGACTGAGGGCGCTCCAAAGCAATCATTACTCGGACGAAGAGGAGCGGGAAGCGGAGATGCTCGCCTCGCTCATCCTCGAGCGCGTCAACAATGCCCAGGCTGATAATGCGATCAAGGATCCAAACATCTCGGGCACGCTGCAACTCCTCGACGATCTGGAGGGGATGACGTCATGAGCCAAGATACGGTGAGCGCATTGACTGTTCTGCTCGTCTGGGCATCCTTGATCTGGAAGTTGCAGACGCTCGGCTGGTGGCCGCGCGACACGATCCAGCGATCCTATTGCGGTGCCCTCCTCGCGCTCGCGCTCGCGTTGACCATATTTCATCCACCTGTTTATCGTGCGGTGGACCGCATCACGGGCATCCCGAATTTCTCCCGCCTGCTCGGCAACAGCCTTGGTGTCATCAGTGCGTGGGCATTCCAGCCGATCATCACCAAGCTACTCCGCTATCAAGCACGCGGGCGTGGCGTACTGGCCAGTGCCTGGCTGATGATCGGCACGATCGGCGTCATGACATTCCTCTTCCATCGCATGTCCGTGCCTCAATCGGCGCCGACGGATTTCCAAGAGCGCTATGGTGCCGCACCGTTCGTCGCCGAGTATCGGATCGTCCTCTTCGCATATATCGGGCTGGCGATGTATAACCTCTTCGCCCTCTCGCTGCGGAACGGTGAGGTGGTACGGAGCATCAATCAATGGCACCGGAGGCTGTGGGCGCGTCTCCAAACAATCGGCTGGGGTCTTGGCACCGCATATTCGACCAACGAATGCGTCTATGTAGCCCTGCGCCGCTCGAGGTTCGCGCACCATGCCGCCTATGATCTGCTGCTCGCAAACCTTCTCCTTACCGGTTTTCTCGTCATGATCCTAAGCGGAGGCGTTCTTGGCTTATTCCATTGGGTCGCGCAGTATCGGGCACTCCGACAGCTCTTTCCTCTGTGGCGGGATCTCTATCGGGCGACGCCGCAGATTGCGCTCGACCCGCCACTCTCGGAAGGCGCGGACATACGCGCGCTCCGTAATGTAGGCTTTCGGCTCTATCGACGCGTCACGGAGATCCACGACGGTATCATGGCCCTGCAGTCCTACACCGATGCGGCGATAATTGAATCAGCGGATCGTGTCTGCAAGCGGATGGGCATCACTGGACAAGAGGCTGAAGCAACGGCCAAGGCATTAATCATCACCGAAGCGATGCGCGCGAAACGAGAGGGGCGGCGCGTGTTAGAACCCGTGCCGCCCCCGCTTATCACAACCGGACCGAACTTGGAACATGAAGTGCGGCATCTGAGGTATGTATCTCATCTCTACCAGGACCTCGCCATGAAAGCAGGCGATCTGCCCGCTGTGGCCGCTGACGCGTTACCAGATCATCAAGAGGTTACTAATCGATGACCGCTTCGCATCTCAGTACCCGACACTTCAGCTATCGAGCGGCGAAGATCATCACCGAGGTGTTCGCCCCGGTACCCTCCGGTCTCGTCGTCGTTGCCTTCATCGCTTGGCATTTCGCCCCCACAAAGAGTGATGCGATCCGGGACGCGATTTTCGGGATATTACTCGCACTGTTGCTACCTTTCGGCTTCTTGCTGCGTCAGGTTCGGAAAGGCCACGTCACGGATCACCATGTCGGGCTGCGCACGCAGCGGCCCCGCATCCTTCTTATATTCTTCCTCGGTGTGCTCGCCACACTGGCCGTCTTGCTTGAGGTCGGCTCACCATCGGAACTCATCGCGCTCATCGGCGCAAGCCTGGTCGGCTTGGTCGTGGCGCTTGCCATCACCTTGTTCTGGAAGATTTCGATCCACGCGGGAGTTGCTGCAGGGATTATGACGATCTTCGTGGTTCTGTTCGGCCCTTGGATGCTTCTGATGGCCCCATTCGTCATGGCGGTTGGATGGGCGAGAATACGGCTCGGGGATCATACAGCGACCCAAGTCGCGGCCGGAACACTTATCGGTGCGCTGGTTTCGGGAATCGCCTTTACCGTCTTCATGATCGCGCTACGCTGATCGTGTCATCGGCACTCCGCGCATACCTTCACCATAACCGCTAGACATCAAGACAGACATATCGTATCATCCACACATGAGAATGGATGATGATTTCTTTCTCATACGAGAATGATGGTCGTTTGTAGATATGCTATAGCAGCAAGATGCCTTGCCGTCTTGACATCAAAACATTCATGTCCCACACTACGTCTCAGATAGTGTACGTACACCTCGGTGAGGAATAGGAGATGTATCAGTGCACAGCGACGCCAAAATGGACATGGCCGCCACGAAAGAATCCACCGAAAGGGACCGGTTCCGAACGACGGTGTATTTAACGGAAGACGAGATCACGTCGCTCGACGAGCTACGAGCCCACTTCCGGCGACAGGAGCGACGTCAAGTTGACCGATCGCAACTCATCCGAGAAGCGATTCGGCACTACCATGAAACGATGCTCACATCGTAGCTCGTTGATCGGGGGAACGGGGGTTTCTCATGGGATCAGAGAACTTCAACCGGCAGTTCATCCTGCTGGACTTCACTGATCTGGACAACCCGGATTTCCTTTCGTTTACTCGCTCACCCGAGTTCTCGACGTACCTCATCATGCGCCGTCACATCTGGCGCTCCCGCGAACCCCACTACATGGGCTTGCACGAGTATTTCGCCAAAGGCTACCTCGCGTGCTCGCTCGACCGCGAGAAGATCGCCGAATGGCTCAACCTCTCCCTTGTATCGGTGAGTAACGACATCACGGCGCTCACACGCCGCACGGTCATCGAGAGTCTGCGAACGGGCCGCCAGAATATTTTCGTCCTCGGCAGGTGGGTCGAGGACGAGGGCGCATACTTCGAGCACTTCTACTTGGATCGCCTTTACGTCAGAAGTAAAGAAAACTTGATATCAGGCCTTCTTGACGGCAGAAATAAAGAAAACTTTACATCAGACGAAAACCCATCCCGCCCCGCTGATGTAAAGAAAAGTTTACGCAATAATATAGAAGAGAATAGAGAACCGAATAGAGAAGAAAATAGAGAAAGAGGGTTCGAGAACTCGAGTTCTCGAAAGCCCTCCAACCATGATGTCAATGTGATCACGGACTACGTCAGTGACCTCGCGCGGGAGCTCAACGACGAGGCTTCGCTGCCATCATCGGTTAGTCGTGCGATGAACCTCTATCGTCGGGCTGCAATCGACTTAGACGGCTTTACCGACGCCTTGCTCGGTGCACGCGCTGCGACGAAGCAGCATAGTGCGAGTATCCGCAAGCAGAGCGACGCGAACGATACCATGATCGGCCCGACGAAGAATCGCATGGCATATTTTTTCGCGGTGCTTGAGGACGTACTCGGGCTCATCGAGCCGAGGGTTGCAAGCGAGGTGGGCAGCCGATGAAGCGAGAACGGATCGTCGCGATTGTCAACCGCAAGGGCGGCAGCGGCAAGTCCACGACGACGCTCAATCTCGCCGGCGCCCTGGTCGAGACCGGGCTGCGGGTCGTCGTCGTCGATCTCGATCCCCAGGCCTCCCTGACGCGCCTGCTCACCGACGATCCGGTGGAGCGCGGGATCGGCGCGTGCATTTCCGCGCCCGGCCTGCCGGTGGAGGACCTCATCCGCGTCACCGGTGCCGGCATCGACCTCGTGCCGGGCGATCGCTCGATCGAGGCTGCGGCGCTCTCCTTGAGCGATTCCCCGACGGGCTTTCTGCGTCTGCGCAGGATCCTCACGGCGCTCGACGGGTACGACGTCCTGCTCCTCGACACGCCGCCGACATTGGGATTCGCGCTGTCGAGCGCCATCCTGGCCGCCGGGTGGGCGGTCCTGCCCACGGCCACCACGCAACAGGACATCGACGCGCTCGTCGATACGGTCATGGCGATTGACGAGTTGGCGGCTGACGAGATGGTCTGCGCGGAGCATCTCGCCATCGTGCCGAATGCGGTGCATCGCGACCGGCCCGATCAAGGGGGACTCGAGGTATTACAGAAAGCGTTCGGAGACCTCGTCACGATGCCGGTGCCGCATTCGGCGGCGATCAAGCGCGCCCTCAACCGCCACCTGCCGCTCGCGATGACCGAGCCAAAGACCGTGGCGATGGATTCGTATCGTGCGTTGGCGCAGCGCGTCGTTGGTGCGATCGCGCGCAGCGAGATGATCCCGGAGGCGCACTATGTCGGCGCGTAATCGTCGCGAGGCGGAAGTCGCCGTCGTCCGGCCCGCACAACCGCGCACGACGCTGCACGCGGTCGCGGGCGCGACCGAGCGGCGGTTGCCGGGCGCAATGGAGGTCCCGATCGAGCAGGTGTCCCCGGATCCCGGCCAGCCCCGGCAGGACTGGGAGCACAACGGCGGCGTGCGGCACTTGGACGAGCTGACCGAGAGCGTCCGCGAGTTCGGCATCCTGCAGCCGCTGGTGGTGCGCGAGGACGGTACGATCGGCGATGGCCGCCAGCGCTATCTGATCATCGCCGGCGGTCGTCGGTATGCCGCAGCCCAGCGGGCGGGGCTGACGACCATCCCCGTCGTCGCCCGCAGTGAGGAATCGTCGCGCGTCCGTATCCTCCAACTGGTCGAGAACCTCCTGCGCCAAGATCTTAGCCCCATCGACGAGGCCCGCGCGTATCAGGAATTAATCGACCTCGAGAATTTGTCGCCGCCGATGATCGCGGCGCGGCTGCATCTCTCTGCGCAGCATGTACGGGACCGGCTCCGGGTTCTCAGCGATCAAGTGCTCGCCGATGCGGTCGAACGGCGGCAGATTTCCGCCACCGCCGCGCGTGACATCATGCAGTTGCCGGACGATGAGTATATGGCTCTCCGGGCACGCGTGCTGAACGGTGAGGCGATCCAATCGAGCGATGTGGCCACGGCGCGCGGACGCCTCTCCGACGCCGGCGTCGTGAATCCGCGTCGCAAAGCGGCACAGCCGAAAAAACAAACGTCGTTTGTTCCGGGCGATGCGGACAGGTCTCCGATGGATGATTCGGAACGCCCAGAGAAACAAACGACGTTTGTTCCTGAGGATGCTGATGTATCGGCAATCCATGCCTCAGATACCACACTATCGGCGGCACAAATCAGCGCTTCGGATGAGGGTGCCGGTTCCAGAACGGCCGCAAATATGTATCTACGCAACACCGAGGAAAGGGATCAATGCGACGCATCCGACGAAGTGGCCTCTTCGGCTCACAATGTCGCCCTGCTCATCGAGACTGCCTTACGAGATGCACAATGCACCGAGGTTATCGCGCAGATCACCAGCCAAGAAGATATTGATGTCATGGAGGAGTGGTGGTTCCTCGTCTACCGGCACCTCCGTGGACGCTTGTTGACGCCATAGCAAGGTCTCATCATCGTACACATTGCGACTCGTAGATACTGAACTCGCCACGAACTCAACGTGATGGATTGCTCCCACGGGTGGCGGCGCGGCGAGGGTGATCGCCACCTCGTGCTCGTTCGGCCACTCGCAGCGGGCGGACGCGCGCACGTCCCTATTCGAAGCGTCATGCAGCGAAACTGCGGGGCCAGGATCGCGCAGGCGGTGTAGGAGCGTCCACATTCGCGTCACCGTGACATGCCATCAGAAAACGTACTTGGTGGTACCTCTTCCATCGGTGCTGGTAATATCCCTGGCCCTACCGGACAACACTTCCGCAGTGCGATGTAGCTGGTAAGGCCGAGGTGACTCCGAACCCGGCGGGAGCGGTCGCAATCGTGCCAAGGTGTTTCCTCGGGCGGGAGAAATTGCCCGGCGAAGCGATTCTCGACGACCGCGCGCAAGAGCGCCGTCCCCGCGCGGGACACCCAACCACTCGGGAGAGAGCAGAATGTGTAGAGGACATACCCGGTTGGCGTGATGACCCGCAGATATTCCGATACGGCCTTGATGGGATCGGACACCGTCTCGATCACCCAGCCACTGACTACGACATCGAATGAGTCGTCGGGGAAGGGGAGATCGAGCACACTGCCTTCGATGCGGTTGCCGGGCACGTCGACGGCATGGGAGAGCATCGCGGGTGAGAGATCGAGGAGCGTGAGCGTCGCTGCCGGTTCCATCGCATGGATGCGCCGGGAGAGAGTACCGGTCCCCGCGCCCGCGTCGAGCACCCGGTAATCGGGTTCGATGATCTCCCGAAGATCGGTGAGCATCGTTTGCTCGACGGTCCCGCCCGCAAGTTGCACCCATAGGGCGCGGAACCGCTCGTATTTGTTCGCGACACGCTCATAGACATCCTGCACATCGTCGGGTGCCCGGCTGAGGAGGATATCGAGATCATCGAGCAGTGGTGTCATCCTATGCCTCCCTTGTGTTTCCGGGCCGTGCGACGATGAGCACCACCATCCCTCGCCAGAACCGTTCAACGCGCTCAATAGTGAGCCCCGCACGCTCGGCGTTCTGCATCGTGCACCGATTGATATTCGCCCCGTAGAGCCGGAACACGAGGGGATTGAGGAGATTGATCGCCGCGCCGAGCAGGCCAGGAGACCGCACGTATTCGAGCAGGAGGATGTGTCCGTCTGGTTTCGTCACCCGTGCCGTTTCTCTGAGTCCGAGTATCGGGTCTGGTACCGACCCGAAGACAAACGTCGCGACGGTTGTGTCGAAGGTGCAATCCGGAAAGGCGAGGTGCTGCGCATCCATCTGAAAGAGGTGTACCCGGGCATCTTGTCCCGCCGCTTTCTCGCGGGCGAGCGCCAACATCCCAGGCGAGAAATCAATCGCCGTGACGGTCGTGCCTGCCGGATAATACGCCAGATTCTTCCCCGTCCCGACCCCGATATCGAGCACTGCGGAACCACGAACCTGAGAAAAAAGCCGCGTGCGCCATGTCGCGTAGTACGACCGTTCCAGCAGCACTTCGAGCACGTTGTAGAGCGGAGCGACTCGGTCGTAATGCTCCCGCACGATCGTCGTCTGCTCCGCATCCGGTGCGGCGGTGCCTGTCTGTGACCTGTCCGTTTTTCTCGGGCGTGACATGACGTTGTTCTTCTCCACCGTCGCGCATTAGGGCAGGATCGCTGTGAGTTCCTGCGTGGCTGTCGCCTTGTCCACTGGTTGCTGCAATACCCGGCGCACGATGCCCGACCGATCAACAAGGATGTTCGAAGGAAAGTTCTGGATGCGATAGGGGCCGATGTCGCGGCTGCCATCGTTGAAGGCGAGCGTCGAGGTCAGGTGGAGATCGGCGAAGAACTTCATGCCGTCCTGGCGATTATCGGCGGTATTGAGTGAGAGGAGCACAAGGTCAGGGTGGGAGACTCTTTCCTGCTCATAGACCGCCTGCAAATCAGGCATCTCCGACCGACATGGTCCGCACCAGGACGCCCAGATGTTGATCCAGACCGGATGTCCCGCGAGGCTCGCCATGGCAAAGGGCGCGCCGCTTGCGTCGGTCAGCGGCAGGGCCGCGAGCCGGTCGCCGACCTTGGGGAGGGTGGCACCGGGGTTGGTGAGGCCACCACCGCCATTTTCGCGATTGAAGAGGAGGATGCCCGCGACGATCGCGAAGATCAGCAGCAGGGATAGCGCCAGTTGCGCACGGCGCGGCAAGGAGCGAAGTGACAGAACGGTCTCGGGCGTTGTCGCGTCGGGTATCGGGTCAGCCATACCACATCATCCTTATCATCCTTTCCTGCCGTGTGCTGTTACAGCACGCTCTCTACGAGACACCGGGGAGATTGATCACCGGCGCGAAGCGGGCCAGCCGTGAGAACGTGTCGGTGAAGAGCATGATACCGATCACGATGAGGAAGAGCCCGCTGACGAGTGAGACGACGTTGTAGTACCGGTTGAGGTGCCAGAGGCCACCCCGCAGGCGCTGGAACAAGAGGCCGATGACGAGGAACGGCACGCCGAGGCCGAGCGAGTAGGTGAAAAAGAGGATGCCGCCATTCGTCGGCTGGCTGCCGACGACGCCGTAGATGCCGGTGAGGATCGGGCCGATACAGGGCGACCAGCCCGCCGCGAAGAAGACGCCGACGAGATAGGAGCGCAGGAGTGGCAAGGTGAGGCCCCACAAGGGACGGAAGACAACCGTACCAAGGCTTCGTTCGCGCTGTTGCGGGGAACTTGGTCCTGCAACAATGCCAAGCCGATTTCGCTCCGGCACGAGCCGGGGCAGGAGCGGGTGCATGCTGATCGTGCGGTGTAGGAAGGGAATCTCCACAAGCCCGGTCGTGTGCAGGCCCATCAGGATGATGACCACCCCCCCGATCCACCGGACGTACCCCTGCGCGACCTGGACTTTGCTGAGGACCTGCCCGACGGCGATCCCGACGACGGTGAAGACGGTCGAGAAGCCGAGGACAAATGCACACGCGTGCAGGAGCACCCCGCGTCGTGGCGCTGTGCGTTCGGGCGACACGGCGACGCCCGCAAGGTGGCCGAGATAGCCGGGAATCAAGGGCAGGCAGCACGGCGACGCGAAGGAGAGCAGCCCGCCGATAAAGGCGAGCACGATGCCCAAAATAAGAGGCGTCTCTTGGAGTTGGATCGACAGGATCATGGACACCTCATGCAAAGAGCGCGGCGCGCCCGGTACGGATCAAGATAATCTGCAACACGTAGAACCCGGCCGTGGCGAGGAGAAGCCAGCCCGCAATCCGCTGCACCGAGAGCCCGAAGGGGATCAATCGGCGAAGCTTCTGTAGACCCGCGAACGAGATGGCACCGATAAGAATCGGCACGCCCCGGCCAAGCCCAAACAGGAGCAGAAGCCCCGCGCCGTAGAGTGGCCCGCCGCTCACCGCCGCGACCGACGCGATCGGGAAGAGGAGCGGGGTGCAGGCAGGACAGGCCGCAAGCCCGAGTGGTAACCCGAGGAAAAATGCACCCCGTGCCGAACCGACGGGCCGTGGCTTGGGAAGGAAGGACGGGAGCCGCGCGACAAGCATCCCGGTCAAGAGCAGTCCATTGATTGTCGTCACGACAACAACGAGAAGATACCAAAGGACGATTCGCTCCCCGACCGCGATCAGTACGACATCCCCGAAGAAGCCGACGAGCAACCCGAACACTGCGGTCGGGATCGCGGCGCCGAGCACATACGCCCCCGCCCGACCAATCAGCACCCATCTTCGGCTATTGTCGCCGACGTGCAGGTAACCGAGCACCGCTGGCCCGGCCAGATACGCGCCCGGTGTCAGGCCGATGAAAACACCGGCGACAAGGACGATCCAGAGCGCGGCGAACCCGCCCGCCCCGACCGCCGTCTCAACCCCCGTCGGTATCGTCACGTTACGTCACCCGCAGTGTTGCTGCCCGGAGCATATTCATCGAGCAGTTGATCGCATAGTTGCCGGGTTTGTCCGGCGTGAACTCGACGACACTTGTCTGATTCGCCTTGAGGACCAGTTTCTGTCCGAGACCTCGGACTAATGTGAGTTGTCCTCAGCCGGGGTCACCCTTCGCGGTGATCGAGAGGCGCACGGGAATGCCGTGCTGTACTTCGAGCAGCGAGGGCGCATAGAGCGGGTAGTCGAGGGTGAGCGCCACCTCCTGTTTCTGCCCTGCGGACGCGACCACCGGTGAAGAGGCGGACGCCGCCTGAGGAGCCGTCGCGTTCGACGTCACGGCGGGTGCGGGTCCGCTCGCCTCGGACGCGGTTTGTGCATGGTTGAGCATGAACCATCCGCTGCCCGCGAGCACGAGCGCGCCGATCCCAACCGAGATAACGGCCGTCGCAGCCTTCTGGCGGCGCGCCCGTTCCGCTGCCAGTCGCTGGGCTTCCGCTTGGCGTGCGCGCCGACTGTGCCGCTGTGATCCGGCGACCAGCGCGCGCGATTCGTCATGCACATAGGCGTCCTCGCTCTCGAGGCTTGGCGCGCCCAGCACCCGCCCTACAAATCCAAGCCAGCCGGTGTCTGCGATCCCATTCGCCGCCGCGACGGCGTAGTACGCTCCGGCATTGAGCACGAGTTGAAGGGCGACCATCAATACCGCGACGGGCAGCAGGCTCGACTTGAACAGAAGCATGATGGCGAGCATCGGCCCCATCAGCCCGCCCATCACGCCGCCGCCGATACCCTCCAACGCAGCCATCGGCCCGAAGCGGCGTCCGGTCCAGAGACCATGGAATATCCCGGCGAGGACGCCGATCAAGGTCGCCGTCCCGAGTCCCCAGATCATGCCGACGCCGTAGCCGAGGGCAAGGCCGCTGCCCATCGCCGGCATCATCGCGGCCATGCAGGCGGTCATGCCGGTCGCTGGGTGACTATGCACCTGCCAGGTGGCACCGAGTGCGAGCAGGAACGCCGCCGTGACTGTCAAAAGTGCAAACACGATCCCTCCCCGTTAGAAGTGAACGATGACCGTCGTGCCGAGCGGTGCCCACTGGAAGAGGGTCGCGGCCTGATCGACGGGCGAGTTGAGGCAGCCGTGGCTGCCGTTGCGATCGGTGCCGGGGCCATAGACGCTGCGCCACGGCGCGCCGTGGATCGCGTAGCCACCCCCCGCGAAGTACATTGTCCATGGCACATGCTTAATGTCGTATGCGGTCGGCAGGCCGATATCGCCCTTCATCCGCTCGTCCTTGACCTTCGCGAATATCTGGAAGACCCCCGGTGGTGTGGGATTTGCCGGCTCGCCGGATGTGACGTCGTACTGCTGGACGACCGCGTTCCCCTCGTACGCAATCAGGTGCTGGGTCTTCAGGTTCACGTCGATCCACTTCGGCCAGAGGCTCGCGCTGAACTCCTGCGCCGCGGCATTCTTCGGCACGGGGGGGACGCCGAGATTCTGTGCGAGGGCGAACTCACGGCCGAGCGTGGCGAGCCGGATCGTATCTTTGCCGCTCGCGTCCTTCGCCAGTTCGAAGCGTGCCCGCTCGAAGTACTGAACGGTTATCACATCCTTCTTCTCGCCGACGGCCTCTCGCGTCGTCTCGGAGAGGGGGAAGCCGAAGACTCCGAGGCCGCCGTTCTGCTCCCAATAGGCGTCAAACAGTCCGGTGATGCCATGCCCGGTCTGCGGAAAGAACCGACGACCGTCGCGATCCGCGCCGAAGTCCGCGCGTGTCAGTGGCATGAAGGGAGCATCGAGGCGACCGCGCACCACTTCCGCGCCGAGGCGACCGAGGGAGATGCCAATCGAGGGGGTATACTCGACGACGCCGCGCTCGAAATATTGCTTGATCGTCTTCCCGTCCTTCACCTCTTCGGTGATTGGGTTGCCGATCCGGTCCGCGCCGCCATTCTCGTGCCAGAAGTCGAGGAAATCGCCGTTCACATTGTGCCCAGTAGACGGGAAATAGACGATGCCCGGCCCCGCCAACGGCGACTCCGCACCGACAGCGATCGGCATGATCGTGCCTGCCGTGAGAACGACTGCCATGACGAGGATCAGCGCCCGGCCCGTGTTCGGCAATCGTCTGCGTATCTGTCTCACGTTCATCCTCATGACCTCCCTTCTTAGTTGGAAGACATGCGATGGGGCGCGACCGTCGCCAGGTCCCGTTCGTGCGGCACATCGTTCGCGCTCTCCAACTGCGCAATCTCGGCCGCGATGGCTTCGTGCCGCGCTTTGAGTTCGGCGAGCTGTTCCTCCGGAGTACCTGAGAGCCGGGTCGGCTGGCTTGTCTGTGCGGGCGGCGTGGCAGATTGCCCGCCGCCCATCCCTCCCATCCCGCGCATCATGAGGATCATCGACAGCGGGCACACCGCCAGCAGGAGGAGCGGCAGCGCCGCGCCGATGAGATTCGGCGCCACCGCCCAGACACCAAGTCCCACGACGCCGAGCCCGACGAGGACCTTCCAGTTCATGCACATGCCAAACATCCTGTTCATTGGGGTACCTTCCCTACTCATCTTTCGCCCACCGCTGCGGTGGTGCGCGTAGCGCATCATCGCGCATGAGCGCCAGCAATATCACGACGACCGCGAGTTCAACCGCCTTTGACGTGAGATCGATCGGTGCCACCGCCTCCTTCTCCCCTGCGCCCGGCCCGAGGAGCGGGATGCCAATCGTGCGCGTCCACACCCACAACAGGATCACAGTGAGGGTCCCCACGATCCCGGCAAGAAAGACCATGCGGCCGGGGCGAAAGAGCAACACGCCACCGTAGGCAACCTGAGCAAGCGCGATCGCGAGGAAAACGACGCCATAGCCCCACCACTCCGCGAAGTGCTCGGGCATGACGAGAAAATGGATGTATCCGGCGACAATCGACAGCGTGGCCGCTGCACTGATGCCCGCTATCTGCGGTAGCGCGACGCCACTCATATTGCGCATCACTCTTCTCCTCCGCCTACTGGATGGTTGTGGCGCGTGTATCACGCCGTTGGTCAGCGGTGAGATTCCGCAGTTCCGCCGCGACCGCGTCTTGCTGAGATCGCAGCAGAGCGAGTCGCTGTTCCCTATCCGGCGGTTCATTCGTCGTCGTGGCTTGCTTCGCATTCGCGCGCGCGAAAAGCCAGATGACGCCGCCGATGAGTGCCATCCCGAGGGGGCACGCTAGGAGCGGGAGCAGATAGAAGAGGTTATGCATGATCGTTGATCCTTTCTTCGTTGTCGGTCCGATCAGGTCGTGATGCCGTACCACGCCGCGAGGTACCCGTGCATCTCGGTGATCTCCGCCGATTGCACGGCGATGATATCTTTGGCGAGCCCCTTCAGATCGGGATGCTGGGCGTTTGTGCGGGCGTCATTGGACATGTCGATCGCGCGCTGATGATGCGGGATCATCATCGTGAGGAACATCCGGTCGGCGAAGTCGCCTTGCATCATGCCCCGTCCCATCATGCCGGTCGTCCCGCGCGTCATCATTCCCCCCATCATGCTGTTGAACGGGGCGGCATTGGGATACCACTGCTGCCGCCACGCGGTCATCTGATCGATCTGCTGCTGCTGACCGGTGATGATGCGCTGGCCGAGGTCGCGCAACTCGGGATGGGTGGATTGGCTGATCATCATCTGCACCATCATGATCGCCATCTCGTGGTGCACGATCATCTCGTCGAGGAAGCGGAGGTCGTACGGGTCGCTGAGATTACTGCTTCCCATCATGCCCCGCCCCATCATGCCGTTTCCCATCATCCCGCGCGTTGGGGGTCCTGGGGTATTCGTCGGTACGGGGTTGGAGGAGATGATCGTTGCATCCCGGGCCTGGACGATCGCGAGGGTCCCTGCGGTCACGAGACCGAACAGGATAAGGGCCGCGATACTCATGCGTATCGGACGAGTGCTGGGTCCCATAGCGTGGTTTCCTTCCAAAGAGAGCGTGTCGCAATGTTGCCGGCGGCGGCCTGCTCGCCGCTATGGCACGTCCTCCGGCCCGTGATCGACATAGGCGTTGTAGAACTGAAGCAACTGACTACGATCGAATGTGTCGAGCGACAGTTGTCGCTCCCACGCCACCGCCGTGATCGGCGTGTCCATGTGGTCATAGGGGGTGATGACGATCTTCACCTCGCCGTGCTTCTCTTTGGGGAACGTCGCCAAAATGTCCCGCAGTTGCGCGTCCGTAGGGGCACCGGACGCCGACGGTTTGTAGAGGATCACCACATAGCCGTGTTCGAGGCTATGCACCCAGTTCCCCTCCGGGATTGGCGTGGCGGAGATCCCCGCAGGCGCGGGCGACGGATAATGGTGGCCACTTGACGGCGGGTAATGTTTGTATGTGAGCGTCGAGCCGTCGGGCACATGCGCGGCGGACCCTTCGCTCGGGACTTGGATGCCGATCGGGGCTGCGGCGCCGTTCCCCCGGAAGAAACGGACGAGCACGACGCCGACAAGGATCAGGACCCCAGCGCCGAGGATGCCCCCGACGATTGCCACGAGCCTGCGGATGCGCCGTTTGTTCCGCGTCGCCGCCCGGGCCTTGGCTTCCCGTTCCCGGCGCTTCTCGGAAAGTTGTTCTCGCTTCGTCGTTTGTGCCATGGTTTCGCGTTCCTTTAGTGCCGGACTGGCGTGTGCGGTCGCTACTTCCCCACCCAGCTTTGTCCGGCGTCATCGCTCCGATAGAAGTGCCCCTGCTGATCGACCACGGCAACCCGATTCGGCTGCGTGGGGCTGACGGAAATCGCGAGGACCGCCGTGCCCGCCGGCAATGGCAAGGTATGCCACGTCCCGTCCGGTGCGCGCCTCGCGAGCCCCTGCACAGTCCCGGCGTAGAGAATGCCCGCAGGATCGACCGTCAGTTGGATCGTCTCCGCCGTCGGGCCGGGCTGCGTCGTCCACGTCTTGCCGCCGTCGCGACTCTCCGCGATGTGGGTGCCGATACCGGCATAGAGATGCAGCGGACTATCCGTCGCCACGGCGAGGCCCATCCCGCTCGATCCACCCGGTGGCAGGGGCAGTTGCTGCCACTGATTGCCGCCATCAGTGCTCGTGAAAAGACCATTGAACCCAACCGGCGCCGTGTAGAGGCGCAGCGGATCGGAAGGACTGGCGGTAAACGTGTGCAGGTCGAGCCCGGGCAGATTTGTCGGCTGATTGCGCCACGTCCTGCCGCCATCCGTACTGACCATGAACACGCTGTGGCCGGCGAGATAGCGACGATCCCCACCGGAGGCGGGCATGGCGAGCTGCATCGCGTCCACATTCCCGACCGAGACATCCTGCCAGGTGAGACCGGCGTCGTGGCTGATCTTCAGACCGGTGTGATGGCCGAAGAAGATCGTGTTCGGATCGCCCGGATCGAAGGCAAGGGAATGAATATCCTGCGTGTGGAACTGGTAGAGCGCCCCCGCGCTCGGCTTCGATCCGACGCGGGAACTGATCGCCCAGACACCAATCGCGATGCCGACGACCGTCACGGCGAGCAGTCCGCTCAGGAGCAAGCGGCGTTGCCGCTGTTTGCCCCGCGTTTCCCGCTGCATCCGTTCGCGCTGGTTGGGCTGCTTGAGTGGCGTTATCGCCGTCTTGGCCATGAACCGACCTCCCGTTGTGCGCACCACTGCGCACGGCAACACATCATCTACCCGCCGCGATGATGCGGTCGGGCAGGCTGCGTCAGAAACGGGATATCAGATCAGGAAGACTTGGAGGAGGGCACGCCTGCGGCCCGGTGGCCAGAGCCAGCGCTCGCGCCGGAGTCTGAGGAGGGGTGTCCGGGTCGCCAATACCCCGAAGATGAGGAGTAGCGCGAGCAGCAACGGCGCGAATGGGAGACGGGTCAGCGTCGCCGCTACCCCGGCGCAGATGCGGCCGGGGATGCAGAGGCTGACAATCCCGGTCGGGCACGAACCGTCGCAGGGCATCCCGATATTCGATTGCTGGTTCGTCGCCGCCATGGCGGGCGCGGTTGCATCGAGTGGCGTGGCCATGATGATCTGATGCGTGAGGAGGACAAGCAGCAGCGCCATGCCGACATGTCGCCAGGAGGATCGCTGTTTGACTGGTGTCCCCGCGTCTCGCTGCTCCATACGCGCAAGTGTAGCCCCGATACCGCTCGCGAGCAACTGTGCAACGTCAGGCGAGTCGGCCGTCGTGGTTCGGGAATCACCACATGCGCCGCCCGTGCCGGATACTCCACGTTCCCCCACTGGACACATCCCGATTTTCTGCTAATATATGCAAACATACGCATGTATGCGCGCGAAGGAGTTGCTATGAAACCGCTTCCCCCCGAAACCGACGACATCTGTACCGAAGACTGTATCCACCCGGAGAGCGTGCACGCGGCGCGGAGGATCGTCCTGCCCATGCCCGACGCGCAGGATGTGGCGGCGATCTTTGCCGCGCTCGCCGATCCGACCCGCGTGCGGCTCTTGCAGGCACTCTCCGCGCGCGAACTGTGCGTCTGCGATCTCTCATTGGTGCTCGGGCTCAGGCAGCCCGCCGTCTCGCAGCATCTCCGTGTGCTTCGGGGACAGCGCATCGTGCGCTACCGCAAGGAGGGGCGGATTGCCTACTACAGCCTGGACAATCCATACGTTGCCGGTCTGCTTCAGCAGGGTATCGTCCAGGCGCAAGGCATGAATGGAGACGAACGAGCCGCAGGTGTGGCATAGGGAGAAGGGATCATCCGATGACAGCAACAACCAATCAGACAGTAGAACTGCCAATCGGCGGCATGGATTGCAACGAGTGCGCGATGCACGTCAAGCACGCCATCGAGGGCGTGAACGGCGTCCGCTCCGCAAATGTGCTCTTGTCGGCGGAAAAGGCCGTCGTGCAGCTCGACCCGACGCGCGCGGATATCCCCACGATCCGCAAAGCCGTCGAGTCGGCGGGCTACAGCATCCGCGATCCGGAGGAATCACAGCAGGAGCAGGCGGCCTATGCCCGGATCAGCAAGAGCGTCCTGACGCTTTTCGGTGTGGTCTTCGGTGCCGTGCTCTTCATCGTTGTCGCTGGCGAGTGGTTCGGGCTCTTTGAGAAAGTCACCGAGCGTGTGCCGTGGCCGGTGTGGCTTGCGTTGATCCTCGCCGGCGGCTATCCGATCTTTCGCAACGTGATCCGGGCGACGCTCAACCGGCAGGTCATCTCCCATACTCTGATGACTCTTGGCGTCATCGCCGCGATTGTCGTCGGGCAATGGGCGACGGCGCTGATCGTTGTCTTCTTCATGCGGGTTGGCGAATACGCCGAGCAGTTCACCGCCGAGCGGGGACGCCGGGCGCTCAAGGACCTCACGAAGATGGCGCCCACCATGGCGCATGTGCTCGTGGATGGACAGGAGCAGGACGTGCCGGTCGGCCAGGTGCGGGTTGGCGACACCGTTGTGGTCCGGCCCGGCGAGCAAATCCCGATTGATGGTCAGGTGGTCAGTGGCCACGCGACGGTCAATCAAGCGGCGATTACCGGAGAGTCCATGCCGGTCGAGGCGGGCGCAGGGAGCACCGTCTATGCGGCGACCCTCGCCAGCCTTGGCAGTATCCGCGTCCGGGTAACGAACGTCGGCTCAGACACGACCTTTGGCCGCGTGATCCGCTTGGTCGAGGAGGCTGAGGGAAATCGGGCCGACGTGCAGCGCATCGCGGACAAGTTCTCCGCCTATTTCCTCCCCTTTGTCGTCGGGATTGCCGTCCTTTCCTTCGCGATCCGGCGCGACCCGATTGCCACCGCCGCCGTGCTTGTCGTGGCGTGCTCGTGTTCGTTTGCACTGGCAACCCCGATCGCCATCCTCGCCTCAGTCGGAGCGGCGGCAAAGCGGGGACTGTTAGTAAAGGGCGGGAAATATCTCGAAACCCTTGCCCGCGCCGATGTGCTCTTGATTGATAAGACCGGCACCTTGACCTTGGGCAAACCCCAGGTAACAAACATCATCGCGCTCAACGGCCTGTCCGAGAACGAGTTGCTGGCGCTTGCGGCCACAGCAGAGCGGTATTCCGAACATCCTCTTGCCGAAGCCGTGCGTGTCGCCGCCCGCGAGCGGAACCTCCCCATCGAGGAGCCGGAGCATTTCGAGGCAATCCCCGGCTACGGCGTGCAGGCGAAAGTCTACGGCCACTTGGTTGCCGTTGGCAGCGACCGGCTGGTGCCCGATGCGGGAAAAAGCCAAGCAGTTATTGATCTTGCCGCAGAAGGCAAGACCATGCTCTATGTCGCCTACGATGGCGAGCCATCCGGCGTGCTCGCAGCCGCAGATACGCTCCGCCCCGAAGTCCCGGAGGCACTCGCGCAGGTTCGTGCATTGGGCATCACCCGCATCGAGCTCTTGACCGGAGATAACGAGCGGACGGCCAAAACGCTTGCGGATCAACTCGGCGTTTCCTACCAAGCCAACCTCCTGCCGGAAGACAAAATCCGTATCGTCAAGGAGTATCAGGCCAAGGGACACCGGGTCGTGATGGTTGGCGATGGCGTCAATGACGCACCGGCGCTGGCACAGGCGGATGTTGGCATCGCGATGGGTGCGGCGGGGACGAGTGTGGCGATGGAGGCGGCGCACGTCGCCCTGATGCGAGAGGACTGGTTACTGATCCCAGACATGTTTCGCATCGCCAAGCGCACGATGCGGGTGGTGAAGACGAACATCGCCTTTACCTGCGTCTACAACCTCATCGGCCTGTCGCTCGCTGCGGTCGGTATCCTGCCACCGATCTTTGCGGCAGCCGCACAGTCGCTCCCGGACTTGGGGATTCTCGCCAACTCATCGCGGCTCTTGCGACAGCCGGGGGTGCAATCGCTGCCACAGCCACGGCCTGCACCAGGAGGAGTTGCCCGCGAGGCAGACACACCGGAAATGGCGGTGCACGCGTAACGATGTCAAGGAGCGTGGCGCGAATCGGGCAGATCAAGCAGGGAGTCCGGCTTGAAGTCATCACGATATGCTGGCTTGCGGTCGAGGTCGTCCTGTCGTTCGTTGCCGGCATACTCGCCCGCAGCCTACTCCTGACCGCGTTTGGCATTGACAGCGTGATCGAGCTGATCAGCGGGACGATCCTGCTGTGGCGTCTCACCGTCGAAGCGGACGGAGGAGAGCCGTCGCGGATCACACGTGCGGAAGAGCGGGCGACGTGGTTGGTTGCCGTCGCCCTGGCGCTGCTCTGCCTGTATGTCCTTACCACGGCGATCATCGGGCTGATAACGCACGCGAAGCCGGAGGGTTCACCGCTTGGTATCGCCATCTCCGCCGCCGCCATACCGGTGATGGTATGGCTGGCCATTGGGAAACGGCGGGTTGCGGGACGAATAGCGAGCGATGCGCTCGCCGGCGATGCCACAAGTAGCCTCACCTGCGCCTACATGGCGGCAACCGTGCTTGTCGGACTGCTGCTCAATGCCCTGCTTGGCTGGTGGTGGGCGGAAGACATCGCCGCACTCGCCTTCCTCGTGTGGCTCATCGGGGAAACACGGGAGGCATTTGAGGAAGCACGGGAGGGCGCTGGCGAGGAATAGGTTGAATGCAGCCTATTGAACCGACGTGGCAGCCGTAAACCCTTCGATATATGCAGTTATCCCCCCAGCATCCCGAGCACAAGAAACAGCAGAAATCCGGCGAAGAAGAGCGCGGTGATGAAAGGTGTCTCGGGCACCTCATGTGCCTCAACGAGCAGTTCCTCGGTGACGAGAAACAGGAGCGCCGCGAGGCCGAAAGAAAGCACAAGTGCGATTGCATGCCGCGACAGTCCTTGCAGGACCGATGCGCCGAGTACCCCGCCGACGCTGAAAAGTGCGCCCAAGAGAACTATCGTACCGACGACCCGGGAACGCCGCATCGTCGCCGCACCGAGCACCGTGGCGGTCGCAAGGCCAAGTGAGAGCCCTTCCAGTGTCATCGCCAAGGCGAGAAGACGACCCTCGGATTGCCCGACGGCAAAGCCGATCCCGAGTAACAGCCCGTCGATCAGGATATCCACGCCGATCGCCCCGAGAAGTCCCCAAGGCGTGCTGCCCTTTTTCTCCTCGTTCCGCTCGACGCGCTCAGTGATCCAGCGCAACCCGAGCATGACCCCGACGCCGAGGCCGAAGCTGAGGGCAACCTCCCAGACGGTATGCTCCCGCACGATATCCGGCAGGAGCTCGACGCTCGCCACGGCGAAGACGACGCCAGCAGCGAAGTGCTGCAAGCCGCTTCGCACGCTGCCGGACAACGTGAAGAAGCCCGCGATGAGCCCGCCGCCTGCGGTCGCGACGACGGGGAGAAGCGTGTAGAGAAAGACGGTCGTGATGAGATGCATGTGCCTCTCTTCAGTATACACGCCTCCCCCGCCCCGCGACTAGCTCGCGATTTGCGGGAGCGTCCGGAGGTAACGGATAAGCGCCCAGATATCCTCATCGGGCAGCGTCGCGCCGAATGCCGGCATGCCGGTGCCGGGGATGCCGCGACTGATCCACCAGGACAGATCGCCGTCGGTGTGCGTCGCGGCGTGGCTGCCCGAGAGATCCGCCGGTCGCGGCTTCAGTTGCGGCGCGAGTTCCCCATTCCCCTTCCCCAGCGGGCCGTGGCAGACAGCGCAGTTCTGGGCAAAGAGTTGCTGCCCGCGCGCGAGCGTCGCCGCGTCATTTGCGGTGGGATTCTGTCGCGTGCTGGTGGGTGTGCGGTCGGTCGAGTAATACCCGATGAGGACGATGCCCCCGAGCAGTATCCCGACACTCCACAGCCGGAAGACGCGGGACATCCGCTCCGACTGCGACCTGCGGAACCGGCCGCCCACGCTCAGGATGAGCAGCAACAGGCCGACCCCGGCGAGCAAGAAGCCCCGCGATGCGGTCGGTAGGAGGCGCGGCCAGAGTAGCCCCGTCGCGGGGAGCGCAGCGGGCGGGACGGGTTTTTGTGTCGCCTGGAATCGCGCCGGGTCCGAGGTGAACGAGAAGTTCAGCCGGGCGTCATTGGGGATGTTCTCGCGGCGGATGACCAACTGGATGCGCCATTCCCCCTTGATCGGGAAGAGCTGCCCGGAGGCGTGGTACCAGTCGTCCGTTCCCTTCGCAAGTTCCACCGTCCGCTGCCCGATATCCGCATTGAGGAACGAGATCACCGCCGTCACGCGCTGCACATCGGTCAGGGGATAGATCTTCAGATTGGCGAGTTGCTCCGACGTGAGCGGCGTGTCCCCCTCGACCGGGATGCCCTCGGGCCGGACGAGGTTGGCGTGGAGCGAGCCGCCGTCTTTCCCCGACGTGGTGCGCAAGACGGCCATGACGCCGGGCGCATCGAGCATCTCCACACTCTGCGGCCCGCTCTCCAGATCCGCCGCCGGACCGGCCGGTGTGCCGGTAACGGGCGGCGCGACCGCCAAGGCGCTTGCGAGCGTCGGGTCGGCGGCGACGGCGTTTGTGCCGCGCAGCAGGTGCGACGGCGGCAGTTGCGTCAGGAGGGCCGTGACGAGCAGGACGAGCGCGCCGAGTGTCGCCTCGACGACAAGGAGGCGGGGGAGCAGGCGGCGTGCCCGTTCCGTTTCCTGCAGTCTCGGTTTGACGACGCGGAGATTGATCGCCGCGACAATGAGCAGCGGCAAGATCAGCGCGTGCTTGATGAGAAGCGTCTGCCCGTACGAGGTGTTGAGGATCGTCGGTCGCGTCGTGTGCAGCGTCATCTGATAGAGGCCCGTCACGACGAGCGTGCCCATTGCCGCGAGGCCGAGGAGCGAGAACCGGTCGATGAGGCGTTGCAGCAACGCCGGTCGCTCTTCCGTCGCAAACGGCGCGAGGAGTCGCGAGCGGAGGAGTACAAGCAGCACGAGCCCGCCGAACCAGAGTCCCATCGCGCCGAGATGCGCCGCGTCCGCGAGGATCGCGAGGACCGGTTGATGCTGGCTCTCGATCGCATGGCTACTGAGCGTCAGGGTACCGGTGAGGACGAGCGCGATGCCGAGCCCGAGCCGCCACGGCCACAGGGACGGCAATGGTGGCGGCGGCAACGCCGCCGTTGCCATTGGTGGGTGCGGCGCCGCGATAATCCCGAGCGCCGCGTGCCGCCTCCCCGTGCCCCAGAACGGCAGGAGCGTCACAAGCGCGCCGAGCAGGATCAGCAGGCATGTCGCCGCGATCACGCGCCAGATATCCCCGTACAGGGTGTCAAAGAGCAGGCGGCGAAGCGTCCCCGCACCGACCCGCCCGACCGGGACATCGGCGACGGCTGCGGCCTGCACGATGAGGGTTGCGAGGTGTGCCAGGAGGAACGTGACACTGCCGATGAGTATCCCCGGCCGGAGGAGTGCCGCCCCCCGCCGCCAGAGCATTTCCCCGTCCTCGCACTTTGTGCTCGCGGGATGGATCACGAATACCGCAAGGCCCAGGCTGCCGAAGAGGAGTCCGAGGCCGAGATACCGCCACCATCGGACGAGGACGGTGAGGGGCGACGGATTCCCGCCCGATGAGATGGTCGATGTGCCGCCGGGTGTGTTCGTGGTCGGCAACGCGCCGATTGGTTGCGGGTCCGGGGGCGGGGCAGGGCCGAGGCCCGAGGAGAGCGTGAAGGAGTAGTTCCCCTTCGACAAGTGCCCGTCCGCCGCGATTGTCTGCCACGCGACCGTGAAGAGCCCGGGGACCAGTTGCCCCATAGATACCTCCATGATCGTCGGATCGGACGGCGCGAGACGTGCCGGGCCGCCCGCAACGGTCCGGCCGCTCGTATCGATGAGCGTGATCTGGCTGAGTGCCGGGTCCGCGCCCTGATTCAGTTGCACGCGGATCAGTTTCGGCGACTGGCCGATGGTGGTGTCCGGCACCGGGGTCGCTGCGGCGAGCGCGGCGTGGGCGGAGGCGCCGGCCGGGGCGAGCATGAGCGCGCCGAGGATGGCGGCGAGCATGGTGACGATGCGACTTCGGTAAGACCACGCCATTGTGGCCATAGCAGCCTCCCTAGAGTCCCGGAGACGCCGAGCGTTTGGTGCGGCGGCGTCTCCCGTTTGCCCGATTCTTACGTGCGCCGCGATTTTCGCCGCAGGAGTGCAAGGCCCGCGAGAAGCAAGACACTTCCGGCAAGCGGTACGACGAGATACCGCCACTGCGTATCCGATGGGGGGGTGGATCGCCCTGTTGCCGGGAGCGTGGCCGCCGTCGTCGTGCCCGTTGCTGCCGGTTGCGCGGTTGCTGGGCGCGTTGCCGTCGCGCTCACTGGCGTGGCTGTTGGGGCCGTCGTACTCGTCGCCGCTGCGGTCGTCGGCACGCTCGTTGTCCCAGTTGTCGCAACGACAGGTGTTGCCGCTGGCGCAGTCGCGGAAACGGTCGCCGCTTGCGCCACGGCCTGCACCGTGAAGGAGAGGACGCCCTCGGCGGTCCCGCTGTCTTCGTCGGTGAAGGTCTTCCAATGCACGAAGTAGTTCCCGCCGGGCAGGTTGGATTTCAGTGTGATCGTCATTTTCGTGCGATCGTTGAGGTCCACCTTGAAGCCGGTGGAGACGACCGTCGTGTTCGCGTCCGATACGGACCCGTCACTCTTCGTGGGACTGGTCTCCTCGGTGAAGATGATCGTCACCTGCGCCGGTGCGCTCGGTATGGTCGCCTTATCTGCCGGGTCCGAACTCTTCGGGCGGGCGTGCGCGGAGACGCCCCCCGTTGCGACCAGTGTGAGTGCGAGTGTGGCAATGATGAGGAGCATACGCCGTTGTTGTGTTCCTATCATGAGACCCTTCTTTCCTTGCTGCATGGCGACACCATTGTCGCCGTCCAGTGCGCGGCTGTAGGCGGTAAGGCGTTTCGTCTCGTTCGCTTCCGCAGGCTCCTTTCTGCTTGTTTGCTGCCCCTATCAGACGGTCCCGGCGACCGCGAGATGGCAGGGATACGCGGGATCGCCCGTTTCCACCTGGAGTGTCGGGTGGACGATCTCGAACTTCTCATGCAGGCCGTCCACCGCCTGGGAAATCAGGCCATCGACGCTACCGTTCCCCTCCGGGACGACGAGGTGCGCGGTGAGCGCGGTCTCGGTGGTGCTCATCCCCCAGACGTGCAGATCGTGCACCGCCGTGACGCCCGGCAGACTCGCGAGATAGTCCTCTACCTCCTGGATATCGATGCCCTCCGGCACCGCGTCGAGCGCGAGATTCACGGAGTCGCGCAACAAATCCCACGTCTGATACAGGACGAGCGCGACGATGATCAGGCTGACCACCGGGTCGATCCACCCCTTGCCGGTGATGAGGATCAGGAACCCGGCGACGACGACGCCGGCGGCGAGGCCCGCGTCCGACGCCATGTGGACGAACGCCGCGCGGATGTTGATGTCGCCCTTGCGGCCGGAGGCGAAGAGGAGCGCCGTCGCGCCGTTGATGAGGATGCCGATCGCGGCGACCCAGATGACCGTCTTCCCTTCCACCTTGTGCGGATCGCCGAAGCGGCGCACCGCCTCCCAGGCGATGCCGCCCATCGTCACGAGCAGGACGACGGCGTTGATCAGGGCGGCGAGGATCGAGGAGCGCCGCCAGCCGTAGGTGCGATTCCCGGACGGCGCGCGCTTGACGAGGATGCTCGCCACCCACGCGAGGATGAGGGCCAATACGTCGCCCAGGTTGTGCCCCGCGTCGGCGACGAGCGCGATGGAGTGGGCAAAAAGCCCGAAGACGACCTCCAAGACGACATACGTCGTGTTGAGCGCCACGCCGATGGCGAAGGCCTTGCCGAAGTTCGCCGGGGCGTGGCTGTGCCCGTGTCCGTGCCCATCGCCGTGATCGTGTGCCACCGTGCCCTCCTCTGTGCGCGCCGTCAGGTCAGAAAGGTGAAGGAATCGAGGACCGCCTGCTCCCGGATGAGGTATGCGTCGTACTCCTCCGGCCGGGTCGCGAAGGTAAGCGTGTAGACCGTACCGGCGTGGAACGCCACGACGCCGAAGATATCCACGTTACTCCCCTGCTGCCTGCCTTGGAGGACGAACGCCCGCGCCGGTACGCCGCCGAGCGTGGAGGGTTGTATCCCATCGGGCAGGACGCGGGCATTGCCGAGGTTTCTCCGCAACTGCTCCGCCGCATCCGTCGCGTACTGATCAAGCGACATGCCGGGTATCTGGCCGTCCGTCGCCACCGAGAAGATGCCCCAGGGATCTGTCGCATCGAACTCGACCGCGGTCGGGCCGGGATCGACGAGATCCGCGACGGTCCAGCCGTCCGGGACCGCGAAGAGGAAGCGCCCCTGCTCATCCAGGTAGACCGCGCCGCCGTCGCGCGCCGCCTCAATCGGCATGGTCGCGGTGAGCAGCATGAGTAGCATGAGGGCGACGCGACTCAGGGTGCGCACGCTCACTCATCCTCGGGTGTCCGCAGGACGCGGAGCGCGTTGAAGGTGACGAGCAAGGAGGTGCCCATATCCGCGAAGACCGCGAGCCAGAGGTTCGTCACCCCGGCGAGTGTCAGGACGAGAAAGACCGCCTTGATGATCAGCGACACGACGATATTCTGCCGGATGATCCCCATTGTTCGGTTCGCCAGGCGGATTGCATAGGGCAACTTCGCAAGACTATCACCCATCAGGGCGACGTCCGCCGCCTCGATCGCGACATCCGTGCCCGCCGCGCCCATCGCGATCCCGACCGAGGCCGTTGCCAGGGCCGGTGCGTCGTTGATCCCATCCCCCACCATCGCGACCGGGCCGTCCACGGAAAGCGCGCGCACCGCGTCCACCTTGTCCTCCGGCAGGAGGTTCGCCCGCACGTCGGTCACGCCGGTCGCTTGGGCGACGAGCGCGGCGGTGCGCGCGTTGTCCCCGGTGAGCATCGTCACGGTGCGCACGAGCGAGCGGAGGCGGGAGACGATCTGCTTGCTCTCGGGTCGCACACTATCCCGCAACGTGAGGAGGCCGATCATCCGACCATCCTGCTCGACGCAGACGAGCGCGTCCCCCGCCGTCAGGAAGGTCTCGTGCCCGGTGTCGTTCCAGATGCCCCGCTCGGTGAACCAGCGGACGCTGCCGACGCTGGCGGGACACCCATTGACGATGCCGTTCCCGCCGCGCCCCGGCACCGCCGTGAAGCCGCTGATCGAGGGCAAGGCGAGGTGCTTGTCGCGTGCCGCCGCGACGACCGCGCGGGCCAAGGGGTGCTCACTTTGTCCTTCCAATGCCGCAGCAACGGCGAGGACATCCGTCTCGGTCGCGCCGTTGCAGCCGTGCACCGCCGTCACCGCAGGCCGACCGACGGTGAGCGTGCCGGTCTTGTCGAAGGCGACACCCCTGACCGCAGCCAATGCCTCGATCGCCGCGCCGCCTTTGAAGAGGATGCCCCGCCGCGACCCGGCGCCGATCGCCGCGACGAGCGCGACGGGGGTCGAGATGACGAGGGCGCAGGGGCACGCAACGACCAGCAGCACGAGCGCCTTGTAGACCCAGCCCCACCAGTCGCCGACGAAGAGCGGCGGGACGACGGCGACGAGGAGCGCGCCGACGATCACGAGCGGCGTGTAGACGGCGGCGAAGCGGTCCACGAACGCCTGCGCGGGGGCCTTGGATGCCTGCGCCTCCTCGACGAGCGCGATGATGTGCGCGAGCGTCGTGTCATTGGCGGGCTTGGTCGTCCGGATTTCGAGCGTCCCGTCGCCGTTGATGCTCCCGGCGAAGACGTGCGACTCGATCTCGACCTCGACCGGGACGGACTCGCCCGTGATCGGCGCCTGATCGACCGCCGAGATACCGGCGATAACAACTCCATCGACGGGGAGGCGCTCGCCCGGGCGGACCCGGACGAGATCGCCCACACCCACCTGCGCCACGGCCACGCGATGCTCGTGATCGTCGTAGATCACCGTCGCCTCTTGCGGGGTGAGTGCGAGGAGGCCGGCGAGCGCGCGGCGGGTGCGCTCGATCGTCAGGGCTTGCAGCATCGTGCCGACGGAGAAGAGGATGAGGACGGACGCGCCCTCGTCCCACTGCCCGATCGCCACAGCGCCGACGGCGGCGATGGTCATCAGGAGGTTCATGTCCGCCCGGCGCGCCTTGAGCGCGAACCACCCGGCGCGCGCGATCGGATAGCCGCTGAGAACCATCCCCGCAATGTACGGGACGGCGCTCGCGACGCGCGGGAGGCCGAGGTGTTCGAGGGTGAAGCCGACGATCCAGAGGAGCGCCGCCGCAGCAACCTCGATCACTCGGCGCTGCCGCCACCAAGGCGTAGGCGCGGCCGCAATCGGTGCAGTGCCGCCCCGCATCACGGCGCTGTATCCGGCCTGCGTGACCGCACGGACCACGGTATCGGGAGTCAGTGTCGCCGCGTCGGGAGTGACGACCAATGTGCCGGTGCCGAAGTTCACGGCGGCGGCGCGCACGCCGGGCAGCTTCAGCACGCCCGCCTGGACCGTCTTGGCGCAATCGCCGCAATCCATGCCCGTCACGTCGAACGTCCAGGGGCCATCGACGAGCGTGACAACGGGCGGGGGCGTCTCGACGCCGTAGCCGAGGCTCGTGATGCGTCGCGTCATGATATCCGGCGTCACCACTTCGGGGTCATAGACAACGGCCGCAGTGCCCTTCATGAAGTTCACGTCCGCGTCTGAGACGCCGGGCAGCGTGCGCAGGGACTTGGCGACCGTCTGGGCGCAGTCGCCGCAGTCCATGCCGGTGACGCGAAGCTCGCAGGATACAGGTGCAGTTTCGGTCGCGCTCATGCAGTCTCCTCCACGGCGATCTCGGCGGGCGGCTGGTGACCGATGTGCGCGAACCCAATCACCAAGAGATCGCGCACATGGTCGTCGTCCAAGGCATACCAGACCATCTTGCCCTCCCGCCGCGCCCGGACGAGATGGAGGGAGCGCAGGAGTCGGAGTTGATGGGAGACCGCCGACTGCGACACACCGAGCGTCGCGGCCAGATCGCAGACACAGAGCGGCCCGGTGGTCAGCGCGGCGAGGAGTCGCACCCGTGTCGGATCGCCGAGCGCGCCGAAGAGCGCGGACAGATCGTCCGCCATCTCGGGATCGGGAAGCGCGGTACGGGCGCGGCGCACACCCTCGGCGTGGATGTGGTTAATTTCGCAGCTATCTGCCGGGGACAAACGGGAGGATAGGGGCACGGGACACCTCCATGCAGAAACATCTGAAGAACTACTCACATATTCGTGCAGTGCGCCGCTCGTGTCAAGAGCGGCGATGGCGCTGCGCTACGGGAAGGAGCTCTGGCTGACGACGCGTCCCGCACACTCGGCGAGCCCTTTGATCTGCGAGAGGGCCGTGTCGATATGCCGCAGACACCGCTTCGCCGCAAGCCTTTCGATGCATCTGCCACGCAGTCCGGGCGGGAAACGAAGATCGCTCCCGATCTGCACCCGGCAGGTTCTCCGTTCGAGCGGCACGCAGACAATGTGCGCGCGGAGGGTGATGCCGAGCGGCAGCAGCATCCTGACTTCCATCTGGTACTGCGTGTCGTCGACCATCTCGATGATGGTCAGAATGTCCCGCCCGATGCCTGCAATCGGCATGCGCGCGGTCAGTTGTTGTCCCGGACGGGCGCGACCCGATGGCCGAATATTCGTCGTTTGGAGCGTCCACCATCGATGATAGGAGGACGGGTCCATGAGCAGCGCCCACACCACGTGAACATCCGCCGTCACGATCGCCGCTGGACACGCCACGACCGTCATCGGGGATCCAACCCCATTGTATTTCCTGCGAACAGCGCCACGGTCACGGCATACGTCCTCTCCTCGCGACGCCATTGCGGCAATTAGGGCCGAGGCATCGCGCAGGCAAACGGCCCCTTTGACAAACACCTGAAGAACTGCTCATATGTTGACATCGCTAGTGCTACCCGTCAAGGGCCAGGGCGTAACGGGATCGTTGAGGGCGAGAGGCGGCGCGAGGGCACCATGGACACGGTCATCTGCACTATCGTCGCCTTCGCCTTCGTACCGGTCGTCATCATCTATTTCGGCGTACTCTTCTTCACGCAGCGGAGCGGCACGCACGCGGACCTGAAGCGACTGGTCGCCACGCTCGCGTTGCCGGTCTTCGCGACGCTCAACACGCTCGCCCTTGTCACCCGCCCGCCCACGGCGCTCACGCGCGGTTTCAGCCTGCTCTGGCTGGCGGTCGCGACGGTCGGCGGATGTTGGATTGCGTTGGGAAGCCGACAACCGTCCATCGCACGAGTCGAGCGGCACTACGCGCTCGCGGCGTTCATCCTCTGCGTCGCGGTGGCGACCCGAAATGTCGTCTATCTCGTGACATAGTGCTGGCTGCGCGCGAGGCATTGTCAAGACGAATATCGCCGTAAATCGCAGCCCTCTTCCATAGACACATACGCGGCGGTGGGAAGCCATCGCCGCTTTCACGTCTTGACAACACTACGCTCCGCGCTTATGGTTTTAGTAGTGTCTAAACTGTGTATGTGAGGTGTCTCATGACAGAGTTGATCCCCTCTCAGTCCGAACAGGATTACCTCAAGGCGATTTACCATCTCGGCCTGCACGACGAGACGGCGCGGATCGGCACGGTGGCGCTCGCTGAGTGGTTGAATATTACGCCCGCTTCCGTGACGCATATGGTGAAGAAGCTCGCCGAACGCGGGCTCGCCACACATAACCCCTATCAGGGTGTCGCGCTCACCCCGGCAGGAGAGAAGATCGCGCTTGAAGTCCTGCGGCATCATCGGTTGCTCGAAACGTATTTGGCCGAGGCGTTGGGCGTCCCGTGGGAACAGGTCCATGCCGAGGCGGATCGGCTCGAGCATGCACTCTCGGAGGACCTGGAGGACCGGCTCGATGCCGCGCTCGGCCACCCCACAAAAGATCCCCATGGCGCACCGATCCCGACGAAAGAGGGCACGATCGCGATCGCCGCGACACAGCCGCTCTGGAACGTTCAGCCCGGCAGCATCGTGGTCGTGTCGGAAGTGGCGGATGAGGACGCGGCGCTGCTTCGCTATCTTGCAGACTTGGCCCTTATCCCCGGAGCGAGTATTGAGATACTTGCGAAAGCGCCGTTTGACGGTCCGCTGCACATCCGTGTCGGACAAAACGAATATGCGTTGGGTGAGGCGGTGACGCGCGCCGTCTCGGTCACCCTCGTGACCGAGGATCAGATGGCGAAGAAGGACTAACGGGGAGGGAGTAGCCGGTGCGGAAGACGGAACCACTCATGGAGCCCGCGACGGCTCCTGCCATTCCTGCGGGAGGGTCATCGGCGGGGACGGTTGCATCGGCGACCCAGGTATTGGAGGGGCGGAGCAGCAAGCGCGGCTTTGCGCGCATCATGCCCTTCATCGGCCCGGCATTCATCGCCTGCATCGCGTACATCGATCCCGGCAACTTCGCCACCAACATCGCTGGCGGCGCGAAGTACGGGTACCTCCTCGTTTGGGCGATCGCCATGAGCAACCTGATGGCGATGCTCATCCAGTCCCTCTCCGCCAAGCTCGGCATCGCCACCGGGATGAACCTCCCGGAAGTGTGCCGCGCGCAGTTTCCCCGCCCCGTGGTCTATGTCCTTTGGGCGCTCGCCGAAGTCGTCGCCATGGCGACCGACCTCGCGGAGTTCCTGGGCGCTGCGCTCGGCTTCAACCTCCTGTTCCACATCCCGCTCTTCCCCGCCGCCCTCCTCACCGCCGTCTGCACCTTTCTCATTCTCGCCTTAGAACGCTACGGCTTCCGCCCGATCGAGGCGGTGATCTCGGTGATGGTCGGCGTGATCGCCCTCTGCTACATCCTCGAGACGATCCTCGGCAAGCCGGACTTCGGGCAGGCGGCCAAGAGCTTCTTCCCGCCGAAGTTCGACGGCACCGAGAGCGTCCTGCTCGCGGTCGGCATCCTCGGCGCGACGGTGATGCCGCACGTCATCTACCTGCACTCGTCGCTGACGCAGCACCGCATCCGGGCGAAGACCGATCAGGAGGCGAAGCGGCTCTATCGCTTCGAGGTGGTTGACGTGGTGATCGCGATGGGCATCGCCGGGTTCGTGAACGCCGCGATGCTGATGATGGCGGCCGCCACCTTCCACGCGGCGGGCCTGACCGACATCGATGCGATCGAGGACGCGCACAAGACCTTGGAGCCGCTGTTGGGCGGGGCGGCGCCGGTGATCTTCGCCGTCTCGCTCCTGGTCTCCGGCCTCTCCTCCTCCACCGTCGGCACGATGGCCGGGCAGGTGATGATGCAGGGCTTCCTGAAGGTCTACATCCCGATCTGGGTGCGGCGGATCGTGACGATGCTCCCGGCGCTCCTCGTCATCGCGATCGGCCTCAATCCGTCGCGCACCTTGATCCTCAGCCAGGTCGTGCTCTCCTTCGGCATCCCGTTCGCACTCGTGCCGCTCGTCATCTTCACCCGACGGCGGGATATCATGGGGGCGCTCGTCAATCGACAACTGACAACGGTGCTCATCACGGGCGTGGCGGCGGTGATCATCGGGCTCAACCTCTTCCTGCTGCAGCAGACATTCCTGGGAGGATAGACGCGATGTTCACGCACTTGCTCGTGCCGCTCGACGGGTCAGGCTTGGCGGAATCATCCCTGCCCTATGTGCATGCCCTGGCGCACTACAACGGCACGCGCGTCACGCTCGTGCACCTGATTGAGCGCAACGCGCCCGCATCCGTGCACGGCGCGCGGCATCTCACGACGGTCGCCGAGGCCGAGGCGTACCTGAACGAGGTGGCGGGCAGCCTGCGCCGCGACGGGATCGCGGTCGATACGCACGTGGACACCAACGAGAACGGCGACACGGCCGGACGGATCGTCGACCACGCGGCGGAGATGAAGGTCGATCTGATCGTGCTCTGCGCGCACGGCCGCAGCGGCGTCGGCCGGTGGCTCTTCGGCAGCATCGCCCAGAAGGTGCTCGCGGTCGGCGCGGCGCCCGTCTTCTTGGTCTTCCCTACACATGGCAAAGAACCGCACACGCCGGGCCTGACGCGACTCCTGCTGCCGCTCGACGGGACGCCGGACGCGGAGGTCGCGCTCCCCCTCGCGGCGCGCATCGCGACGGCGACCGGGGGCACGCTCACGCTGCTCCTGGTCGTGCCGACGACCGGCACGCTCTCGGGGGCGATGTCCACCATCGCCCGGTTCAGCCCCACGGTGACGGATCAACTGCTGGATAGCGCCGGGAAAGATGCGACCGAATATTTGCAGACGATTCTCGCGGGGTTGCAGGAGGAGGGCGTGTCGGTACAGGCACGGGTTGAGCGCGGCGATCCTGTGGCGGTCCTCGTCGATGCGGCAAAGCGCCTACCGGCGGATATCATCGTGATGGCGAGTCACGGCCGCGGCGGATTGGGCGGTGTGTGGTCGGGCAGCGTCGGGAACAAGGTGCTGTCTCGCGCCTCCGGTCCATTCGTGCTGATCCGCGCACCCGGCGAGCCGCACCCGTCGGGCTGAAATGCTCGTGCGCAAAAAGAAATATGTCGCTACGAGTAAAAAGTGTATAATAGGTGACGTAATGACGACGCTTCGGCGGCAGCGCTACTCTATTTGCCCATTGCCATAGTGCTGACGATGCGTTAAAAGCCGCCCGATGCATACTCCGTATGAAGAAATGGCTCGCAGACAATCTGGTGTATATTGCCTTTCTCCAGGCCGCCCTCGCGATGGCCGGGAGTTTGTATTTCAGTGAGATGCTGAAACTGCTCCCCTGCCTGCTGTGCTGGTATCAGCGCATCTGCATGTACCCGCTCGTCGCGGTGCTCCTCGTCGGCATTGTCCGCAAAGACCGCGCGATCCCCTTCTACGCCCTCCCGTTGAGTGTCACCGGTTTGGCGATCGGCACATATCACAATCTCCTCTACTATCACCTGATCCCGGAGAGTTACGCGCCGTGCACTGCAGCGGTCTCGTGCACGACGCACCTGATCACCCTCCTCGGGTTCCTCACGATTCCCCTTGCTTCCCTCATCGCGAATAGGCAGATGCCTGTGAAGCGTTTATAGGCGCTCCTTTCCGACACGCGACGAGCGGCACACCTTCATTGGCACGCCGCCCTCATCTTTGAGCACTCCCGTTTCGTTCAGCTACAGCACGACGAGTCGCAGCAGGCGTCAACGACGACGGCCACCGGGATCAGGTCACTTGCCGGATCGCTTGCTCCCCCCGGCTTCGTGGCGCGCACGAACGCACTGGCCAACTTGCCGTCACCTTCTTCCCAACCGACGGGCAGCGTCGCGGGGTCAAGTCCCGTTTCCGCCACGGTGTAGCGGCGCTTGATATCAACGGAGATATCCTCGAATCCGGCTTGCGCGAGCAGTTCTTTGTAGGTGTCGATCGGCAGCGCACCGGCGAGACAGCCGACCCACGCTTCCATGTTCTGTCGCAGGCCGTCCGGCACTTCGCCATCGGCGACCACATCGCTCACCGCGAAGCGGCCACCGGGCTTGAGGACACGGAAGGTATCGCGGAGCACGAGCGACTTGTCCGCCGCGAGGTTGATGACGCAGTTGGAGATCACCACGTCCACGGCATTGGCGGGCAGCGGTATATCTTCGATGCGCCCCTTCAGGAACGCCACGTTTCGGACACCCGCTTTTGCCTTGTTCTCCATGGCGAGCGCCAACATCTCATCGGTCATGTCCACCCCGTAGACAAAGCCCGTCTCCCCGACACGCTTTGCCGACAGGAGCACATCAATCCCGCCACCGGAGCCGAGATCGAGCACGGTCTGGCCTTCCCGAAGGTCGATGAGCGCCGTCGGATTGCCGCAGCCGAGGGAAGCCAGTACCGCCGCCTCCGGCAGGTTCGCGGTTTCCGCATCGGTATAGAGATTGCTCGTGATCGGGTCCGCTTCTCCCCCGCCGCAGCAGGCATCGCCGCAACAGCCCCGGCCACCGGCCTGCACAAGAGTCGCGATCTCGGCGTACTTCTCGCGTACCACGTCCACGATCTGCTCATTCGTCCGTGTCGCACTCATGGGAATCCTCCTTATTGCATTGACAATCTTCGATATGTTCGGGCGCACTGGATACGTTCAGTGTCCTCCTCTCTGTGGCTAGACGGCCATGATGCGGCGTGCCGCGTCGGGGAAGGCATTCAGGCAGTTGCGGTTGATGGCGTAGTACATGTACTTCCCCCGCCGCTCCGTCGTCACGAAGCAGGTGTCGCGGAGAATCTTGAGGTGATGGGAGATCGTCGGCTGATGGAGCGGGAACTGGTCGGTGATGTCACAGACGCACACCGGCTCGGGGTTGCGCGCGAGCAGATTGAGGATGCGGACGCGGGTCGGGTCGGAGATCGCCTTGAACCACTCCGCATACTCTTCCGCCTGCGCTTCCGTGAGGCTTGGTGCGACGACTGAGCCGCAGCAGCCCGTGTCGCAGCAATCTGCCGTTTTGATTCGTTCCACATCAACCGTCTGTGCCACGTAATCACTCCTTCCTTGTGGGCACTCTACCGCACATATTGAAGTTTGTCAATATGTCTCCTGACTAGGCCAGTGTCAAAATGCTCGTAAGCCAAGCTGCGGCGTCAGGCGCGATCGCGTAATGCGCCCAGATACCCCGTCGCTCGACGGCGACCAGACCCGCTTCCCGGAGCACCTTCAGATGATGGGAGACCGTCGCCTGTCCGACGCCCGCAGCGGGCACGAGGTTGCACGCGCACACGGCGGTTTCGGCGTTGAGGAGGGTCAGGAGCAGAGTCAGGCGCGTCTCATCTGCCAATGCCTTGCAGCGTGCCACTTGCTCAGATGTTGGTTGCACGACCGTCGGCAGCGGCGCGCACGTCGGATCATCCACCATGGGGAGTACAATCAGGGAGTCGCCTGTCTTCGTTGCCATAGTCATCGTCCTTTAGGTGGTTGTCTTGGCGTGCCGGTCTCGCGCGTTCTTCTGCGCCATCATGAATAACGGCAAGCGTCGCTTCAGATACATGCTCACACTGCGAAAGGCCGCAAGTTGTTCCTCTTCCGTCCCTTCCACGGCTGAGGGGTCGGGGATTGACCAGTGGATACGCTCAGGGTCGCCGGGGAAGATCGGGCACGATTCATTCGCCTGATCGCAGACCGTGATGACGAAATCGAACTGCTGGCCGAGGAAATCCGTCAGGCTCTTCGAGTACAGATCATCGGTGCCGATTCCCTGCTCTTGCAAGACATGGAGTGCCAACGGATGCACCCGAGTCACTTCCGTTCCGGCACTGAAGACCGCGAAATCCGCCCCACCCATCTGCCGCAGTGTCGCTTCGGCGATCTGCGAGCGCGCGGAGTTGTGCGTGCAGAGAAAGAGGACACGAAGCGGCTCAGGCATTGTCGTCTCCTTCCGAGATCAGACGATAGACCCATGCACCGGCAATCGCCCCCAGCACAGGCGCGAGGAGATAGAGCCAGAGCGATGACCATGTACCGCTCACGAGGGCGGGTGCCAAGGAGCGTGCCGGATTCATGGACGCACCGCTGATCGGGCCAGCAAACATCGCTTCTAGTCCGACCGTGCCGCCGATGGCAAATGCGGCCGCACGCGACACCGCCCGTGCATCAGTCGCAACGGAGAAGATGACAAACATTAGGAAGAAGGTCAGCACCATTTCAAGGACAAACGATTGTCCCGAAGCGCCATGCGGCAACGTCGTACCCAGATGGGCAACATCCCCGAATAGGAATCGCAGGAGCGCGCTCGCTAGGAGCGCCCCGACGACTTGTCCGGCGATGTATGGCCACACCCGCCGCCACGGGAAATGACCAGCCGAGGCAAAGGCGATGGTGACTGCCGGGTTGAAGTGGGCACCGGAGATGTGACCGACTGCGGAAATCATTGTGAAGATGATGAGGCCGAAGGTCACGGCGATGCCGACATGCGTCACGCCGCCATTGGTGATCGCATCGATGATGACTGCGCCGGTACCGGCGAAGACCAGTCCGAATGTGCCGACCCCTTCGGCGATGCACGATTGCACGAGCGGATGCACGCGGAACCGGCCCCGTGTCTGAGTTGAGCGTTCTCCCACTATCGTCGCCATACTCCCCTTCCCCATAGATTGATCATCATCACTTCGACTACAATCAATATGATGACTCGCGATGCCGGTGTCAATGGCGATCACAAAGCCCTCACACAAGCGGGCAACTGTGCGGGCATTCCATTCTGGCGGTGTTTTCGTCACGGGAGATGTGCGACGCTGAGGATGAATCCCATGCAGCAGACCGACAAAGCCGCGATCCGGGCAGAGCTTGAGAAGACCCGCGCCGAGTTTCACGCGCTCTCGCGATCATTATCCGCAGGGGACATGCACCGACAAAGCAAGAACGCCGCGTGGACGAATGGCGAAGTGCTCTTCCATATCACGCTCGCCTTCATCCTTGTGCCCGCGCTCCTGTGGCTGATTCGGTTCTTCGGGCGGTTGCCGAAAGCAGGGTCAAAACCCTTTGCCATGCTCCTCAACTTCACTACCCCGCTGTTCAATCGGCTCAATGCGCTCGGGCCGCACATCGGCGGGCGCATCTTCCAGGGCGACCGGCTCAACCGGAAGTACGATCGGGTCCACGCGCACATCCTGCGACTGCTCGATACGATCCCGGACGCGGAGATGCAGCGCGGCATGTACTATCCGGACCGATGGGACGGGCTGTTCCGGCCGTACATGACCCTCGCGGACCTGTTCGTCTATCCGACGATCCACTTCCGCTTCCACCGCGAACAGATCGCGACGCGCGACTGATGGAGCCGCGTGCCGCGACCACGTTCATGCTCGAACGGCGCGTCATATACTGTCGCCGCGGCGAAGGTGGGGGTTGCGGAAGCGGGTAGGGCGTGGCCGAGAGCAAGCAGAATCTCAGAACGGTCCTGGCGGGCACCTTCCGGCCCTACGCGCAGATCCTGCAAAGCCGTCGCTATCGACCGTTGTGGCTCGGTCAGGTCGTCTCGAATCTCGGCGATACGTTCCATTACATCGCCCTCGTCGTCCTGCTTTTTCGGCTGACCGGTTCCGGCAGTGCCCTGGCGGCCCTCGCGCTCGCCCAGATCGCGGTGACCTTGGCGGTGGGGCCGGTGGCGGGCGTGATTATCGACCGGTTCGACCGCCGCGTTGTCATGGTCACTGCCGACCTTTGCCGCGCGGCATTGGCGGTCGGCCTGGCATTCACGACCCATGCTTCGCTCGCCATCGTCCTGGCCGTTGCAATGGCGGGAGCAGGCGTGGCATTCAATCCCGCCGCACGAGCCTTGCTGCCGTCCCTCGTCGAGGAAAATGCGCTGCTTGCGGCGAACACCGTCGGCTGGACGACCGAGCAGGCGACGCAGATTCTCGCCTCTGCGGGAGCCGGTGCACTCCTCCTTGCCTATGGCACGACACCGGCGTTTCTCTTCAATGCCGCGACATTCGTGTTCTCTGCGCTGATGCTCCTTCGTCTTCCTGCACGATTGCGGGCTGAGGAGATCGCAGAACACGGTGCAATCGGCGGATTCTGGACTGAAGCACGAGAAGGACTCCGATATGCCCGCCGCGATCCGTTCGTTCGGCCGCTCCTTCTCGTACAAGGGCTTGCGTCCTTTGCGACGGGCGGCACGTCTGCGCTTCTTGTCATCCTGTCGAGTCGGCACCTGCACTTGCAGCCGGGGCAGTTCTCGTGGCTCCTGCTGGCAATCGGGTTTGGGGCGCTAGTCGGCCCGTTTCTCCTGCCCCGACTGATGGGGGCGGATGCGCGGCTGGTGTTCTGGCCGTACGTCTGGCGCGGGATCGGGGATATTCTCTTGGGCATCCTCACTCCCCTGCCTGTTGCATTTGCCATTCTTGTCGCCTATGGCATCGGGACCTCCACGGGTGCGGTCACATACAGCACGGTTGTGCAGCGACGTGTCCCGGATTGCGTTCGAGGAAGAGTCTTCGCCACCCTTGATGTGGTCTGGGCGACGGGCGAGATCGCGAGCATCGGCGTTGCCGGGGTGCTGGCTGACCGCATCGGGATCGCCGCCGTCTATATCGGCGGCGGGGTGATCCTGACCCTTGCGGGCGTGATTGGACTTATCCGGGTCGTTGCCGCATCGGACGACGATACTATGGCGGCATGAGATGGATGATGGGGTATGCGTCGAAGGTGTCTTTACCAGGAGGTTCATCAGTGCCGCGCTTTACGCTGAAACGGCTTGTCGCAACCGACGAGGTCTACGTCATCGTTTACGACGACACGGGTAAAGTGATCGGCCTGCGCGGGCCGCTCGATGAGGAGGAGACCCGCGACGAACGGTTCGTGCCCCATGAAGGGGTCTTCGACCCGGTCGAGGATGCGTGGGTGAAAGACCGGGAATGGGAAGACGTGTAGCATCATTGTCAAGGCGACGCGCTGCTTTCGGTGTGCCGTTGAGCCTCGCTCTCCGGTTCCATGTGGATCGTCACCTCGGTTTGCGGCAGCACGTCGGCGATCTCGTCTTCGAGATGCGAGGCGAGGTCGTGCGCTTGCTCGATCGGCGTGCCGGTCGGTACCACGACGTGCACGTCGACATCGTGCGCGCTGCCCACATGCCGGGCGCGAAGCGCGTGGTACTCCACGAAGGAATCGGCGTGTTCGTCCAGCACATTCGTGATCGCCCGCATCTCCTCGTTCGGGAGCCGGGCATCGGTCAGACCGCGGAAGGCTTCGAGCATCACCCGCGTGCCCGTCACGAGCAACACCACCGCCACGGCGAGACCGATCAGCGGATCGAGGATGTGCCAGCCGGTGAGCAAGACCAGGGAGAGCCCGATCACGACGCCGAACGCCGTGGCGACATCGGTGGCCAGCTCGACACCATTGGCGTGCAAGGCGGGCGACCCTTCACTCCTGGCGACGCGGAGGAGGTAGCGGGACATCCCGACGTTCACCAGCGCCGCCACGGCCATTACGGCGATGCCCCAGCCGACATTGGCGACGACCTTGCCGTCGATCAGCGAGTGGATCGCCTCGTAGATGAGCCCCGCCGCGATGGCGTAGATGAGGAGCGCCTGGCTGAAGCCGACCAGCGGCTCGACCTTGCCGTGCCCGAACGGATGCGTCTCGTCGGCGGGACGATGCGCGTAGCGGACGGCGACCCAGACGAGGAGCGCGACGATCAGGTCGACGCCGGAATGCGCGGCCTCGGAGAGGATGCTGACCGCGCCGGTGGCGAAGCCGATCGCGAGTTTGCCCGCGACGAGGATGATGTTGGAGATGATTGCCAGCCGCGCGGCGCGCACAACCCGCTGCGACATGGTGACGGCATCGGTCCCTGTATGACCCATATGTCCCCTCGATAACAACAAAACCGCCCCCGTGGCGGTCTAGCTATCAGTATAGCACGCCCGGTATACCGGAGGACGCTCGCGCGTTTCCGCGCAACGCTATTCCAAAGGTCCGTTCGTTCCTGTAACAGGCATTCCCGGTAACAAGGCAGCTTCCCCAGCCATGAGGGCAATGCCAGACAAGATTCTGAGGGGAGTGCTATCAGCATCAGTTATCGACTTCCCTCTCTGTGGGCCACTGTGATCCGGTCTGACACCTGTTCTTCGCCTAATCCGCTTCCGGCGAAGGAAATGCGTAGACGCTGAAGGTTTTCTTCCTACTAATCAGCTCTCTGGTTGGGATTCGGCGAATGTCCCGGGGTCAGCATATGCGGCAGCCGGAAAAATCCTGAGATAATAAACGTTATCACAGGAATTTGAAAGTACGAGACTTGCTGGACTTTTCTCCTTCGGCTATGCTCCGGCTCGGCAAGTCCATCGTTATCACAGGAATGACGAAAGGCGACCGAAAATGACTGAGAGTGCAATGATGGAGACGTCGCTCGTTCCGCTCATCCGCGACTTCCTCGCCGACCTCCGCAATGCCGATCGCTCGCCCCATACGATCCGTGCGTACGAGAGCGATCTGTTCCGCTATTCTATCTTCTGCGTCGATGATACATCGGCAATATCGGTCGAGACGTTACGCGCCTTCTTCGCATCGCGCGCCGACCGCGCGGCCGCCACGCGCGCCCGCACGCAGGCCGCCCTCGCCAGTTTCTTCGCCTGGGCCTATCGCGGGGGGCATCTCCCCGCCAACCCGATGGCAAAGATCGCGCGCGTGCGGCTCGCGCCGCCCCCGCCGCGCGGGGTGGGGAGGGAAGTGGTGGAGCAGGTGCTCGCGGCGATCCCCGCGAGCCAGCCGCGCGACCGCCTGCTCTTCCGGTTGATCGCCGAGACGGGCATGCGGGTCTCGGAGACGCTGGGACTGTACGTGGAAGATTTAGACATGACGGCGGATGACGAACACCTGCGTGTGAAAGGAAAGGGCGGGCGGCACCGGACGCTGTTGCTCGACGATCCTGCGCTCGTGCGCCAGTTGCGGACCTACCTACGGAAGCACGGCTACCAGCATGGCCCACTCTTCCGCGCGGCGAAGAACGGCACGGGCGGGCCGCTCGCCTACCAGAGCGTCCAGGAACGGTGGGCGGCGTACTGCGCGAAGGCGGGCGTGGATTGCACGTTGCACCAGTTGCGGCACACACACGCGACGGAGTTGGTGAACGGCGGGGTGAGCCTGGCGACGATCCGCAAGCGTCTGGGGCACAAGAACCTGCAGACGACGCTGCGGTACGCCGAACTGAGCGACCAAGCCGCCGACGCCGAATTGCGCGCGCGGCGACGACAGAAGCAGCGCCCGTAAGCATAGCGGAGGCGGGCTGTCAGCCAAAAGCGCCAGCACACATGTGGAGAGTCGGGATGATAGCGGACGAATTGTCGGAGATCGTCATGACGGGCATGGGATCGGCCGGCGCATTTAGTGCCAGCAGAAATGCGCCGAGGAATTGTACTTGTCCTCGAAGAGCCGTAGTCGGAACGGGTCGTGGCAGAGGCAATAGCCCGTGGGATCCCGTTCGCCCGGGTAGACGAAGCCATTCGGGACACCGAGCAACTCCTGCTCGTACACGCGCGTCAGGCGATACGGCGCGAGCGACACCGTCGCCTCCTTGATCGCCTCGGCGAGCAGGAGAATGCCCGCGAGCGCCGATACGAAGGCGGTCGTGATCAACGCCTGGCCGTCCGCCAGCGGCACGGGCGCTTGGCCGTACCAGAGATGATCCGCGAGCAACTCATGGAGCGTCCGACCCTCGAACCGGCGCAGTGATCCGGGCGGTAGTTCGTTGTGTCTCTCGATACCCCGGATGTTACCCGCGCTGAGCCGATGCGGGTTACCCGGCATTAGCATCTCCGCCACCGTCTTTTGCGGAAAGCCTGTGCGCACCACCGCGAGCCGGATGGGCGCACGTTCGAGGACCTCCGGCAGGTAGAGGCAGTAAAGGCACGGACCGCCATCCCCGAACCCATGGCGCGATACTTCTACCCTCGTCGGCCCGGTGGATGCGTTGAGAATGTGCCGTGGCAAGGAATCTTGGATGTCCCGCCTCGCTTTGATGGAATCCACGGCTGAGACTGCCAGCGGCAGCCGATAGTCCGGCGGCAGCGTATCGACGTACTCCCGAATCGTCCCCTGAAAGGACGACATGGCAAGGCGCGGGAGGGAGGGCTGAACCGTGTCGCGCGCCCATGCTGCTTTGGGCAGCTTCCGCGCCGCTGCGTCGTCGAATACGAGGATCGCCCGATCGGGGTTGTGCGCGGCGAGCATGTCCGGGTCGACAATTGCGAGACGGCCTTCTATCGCCGGGAGGTGTGCGAGGCCCCAGAGGAACCCGGAGCCGATCGAGCCGACACCGACAAGCGTCGTATCGGGCAGCATGATGGAGCCGAGCGGGGGACCAGGATCGTTCGCATCCGCGCCATACGTGAGCGCCGAGAAGCGGATGCCGTCCGCGGGGATCATCCTGGGCACAAGGTCGCTGAACGCCACCTTGAATATCTCCGCAACGCCGAGGACGGCTGCCACCAGGGGGCCGATCGGATTGGCATCATCGCGTGCCTTCCTCCCTGTGAGCGGGCAGCGCGAAACACATGCCAGCCATCCCGTGCCTCCGCAATAGACCGAGGCTGCACACGTCGCGGCCGTGAAGGGCGCGATGTGCAGGATGGTCGAATCCGGGGACGGCACTGCGGCGACGGTCGCGTAGACGTCGGGATGCACGCGCTCGGCGAAAGAAATGAGAGCGGCCCCGAGCGGCCCCGTGACGAAGGGCAGACGCTGGTCCGCGACCGCGCCATCCGGTGCGACGATCACCAACCTGCGAAAGAGACGCGCGAGCAAATTCACGGCTGTCAACGCGGTCGCCTGGGCGGAGAAGGTGTCCGCATCGGCGGCGTCGATGACCACCGTGATCGGTGCCTCATCGAGGCGCTCACGGACATCAGCGAACGGGAGGCCTCCCTCGGCGGCGGGCAGCGATCGGATCCAGCGGAGCCGCCCGTCGTCCTCGTGCTCACTCATGTCGCGACCTCCTCGATAGTGAATATCTCGCGGACTTCCGCCTCGCCCAATTCCTGCCACTGTCGATCCCGGCGCACGTTCACCGAGCATGTGGTGAGGTCGGTGAGCGGATCGCGTGCGAAGTTCGGCACGGTGATTGCGACCGCCCCCTCATGGCTGAGATACGGATTCGCGGCGTCGACCTCGGAGTGGTACGCCTCCCCCGCGTGCGTGTGTACCTTCGCGAGCACGAACGCACCGGGAGGCAACTGGAGCGCGAGCGCGGTCCACTCCTCCACGGGGATCTCCACCGCGAGGCCGGCCTCCGTCCGGTAGGCAATCTGTCGCGGGGGAAAGGCGAGGGTCACGCGCGCCTCGCGTGGGGATGCCACCCACCCCAGCCATAGCACCACCGCCTCGCAGCCCTCCTCTCCCGGGCTAGCAAGCAGCGTCCGCGTCTCGTCGAGGACGGTCCGCGGCACGACCCATCGGTCGATTGTCGGAGGGACGACGAGGAACGGGCGACTCATTGGAGCACCTGCTTTGTACGCAGATCATGCGCGAGTTGTCGTAGGAGCTGACTCGGTCGCACGTAGCTCCGATACCGCTCCCAGGGCTCGTCACCGTGCTGAATGTGCGTGTGGAACTCGCGCACGCCGGGGCGACAGAGGAAGGGCTTTCCGGTCGCGTGGTGGACGGGTACGACGCCGGGACCCTTCGGCCACTGCGCGTACGGCAACTCGATCGTTGCGTCCCAATCGGTGACGAAAACGAGTGATGGCGGGTCGGTGTCGAAGTTCTCGCAGTGGAGCGCAACGACGATGGCGCCCTCGGTGCGACGGCCGAGATCGAGCACACCCCCGTTCGCGGTGGGGATCGCGCTGTAAATCGTGCGGGGCAACTCCGCGACCAGGAGTGTCCCACGCCGCTCGACACGGCGAAGCGTCCCTGCGGCGACGTCCCCCCGCAGCATGGTCTCCTCCGCCGCGACAAGCGACTCCACCACATGCCTATGCATGTTCGTCCGCACCGTCGATCGTCCGGCCGATCGTGCGGACGAGGAGCGTGTCCCCGTTGCGCACACCCGCGTGCTCGAGCGATTCGTCTGCGGGGATGGTCTGCTGCGCGGTGCCGCGCACCAGCAGCACCTCGTAGTGCAGCCCGGAATCCAGGTGGAAATAATCGAGCGCCTGGTCCAATACGTGCCGCACCTTCTGGTGGACGTTGAAAACCGCGTCCGGCCACGTGCCACCCGCTTGCGACTTGACGATGACCCCAACCTCGTTCTTGTTCATGCGCGCACCTACCTTGCCTTGCGGCTGTGTGACCACCCGGGCAACTGCTTTCTGCCTGATAACCGTCACGGCGGCCCCGGTCGTTCGTTATTCCTCTTGAGGGGTTCTCCGCGACGACACAGTGTCATCGACGGGCGAGGCGCCTCTACTCTCTCTATCTTCACCCCCGCGAAAAAAGCGGAAGGGTCGGCAGCCGGAATCACTTTGCCGCTTTTTCGGCCCGGCGGGAGATAGTCATGGTGTGGGTAGCGCTAAATGGGAGCATCTTGGTGAGTGATGGCAGGGAGCGCGGCGGAGAATGAGCGAAGACGCGACCGGAGAAGAGACGCAGGCAATCGGGTTGACGCGTCGCTACACGCGCTTACCCGCAGTCGAGGCGGAGATTGTGGCGCTGCCCGCAGTGACGGATCCCGGCTTCTGTGCGGTGGCCAAAGCCGCGAAGGCGCCGGAAACGGTGATACACGCCCTGCGTTGCTTGCGCCGGGAGGGAGAGCAGCAAGGGGCAAATGAGTTGGCCACGCTCCTCGTAGAGCGGGCGGCCAAGCTCATCGCCGCGGAGGCCGTAGGGCAATTTCCAATATCCCCCGCAGATCGCGCGGACGTCATTCAGGCAGCAAGCATACAGTTATGGTGCGAGGTGATGGATACCGGCCCGTCGCAAGAGTTCTGGGAGGTGCACTTCCACCGCATGGTCATCCTCGCCTGCTCGGATGCCGCAAGCACGATCCGCAAGCAGCGGGAGCGGGAGCGCCCGTTCGTGCGGGGCGAAAATGACGAGGGCGAGCCGTTCGACGAGGAAGCGGATGTGCCCGATGATGAGACGATGGATACCGAACTGTTCTTGCCCGAAGCGCTCGATCAGCTGGAGGGCGACGTACGACGGGCGGTCTATCTTCGCTCGCTCGGCTACAAAGAACGCAGCAAGATCCCCAACGAGCCGACCATTGCCACGATCCTCGGCGTCAGCGACCGGACGGTCCGCACGCATCTAATGAAGGCGAGAACGATCCTTCGGCCATGGCGGGCGGGCGCAAGGATCTCGACTGCGTCACCTGGACACGATCTGTCCCGCAAATATGCTGAGAAGAAAGGCGTGCAAAATGGATAACATGAGGCATAGCGGAGGCGCTGCCGAGGAACCGCGCGAGGTCGAGGTCGCATTCATGGACGCACATGCGCGCGGCGAATCAGTCACCGTGTGGCTCGACCGCTACCCGCAGCACGCGCGGGCGCTGATCGACCTTGCGATGGCGCTCGACGCGGCCGAACGACCGCGCACAGTCGAGCAAGGAGACATCGTGGCCGCAGCATCTGCATTGCGCGCGACCTTCCAAGAGGTAACTGGCTTCCCTCTTTCCCAGCCCGCGCCGGGCCTCGTCGCGCGCGTGCGGGCACATGGCTTAAGGCTTTCCGAACTCGCGCAACGTCTCAGACTTCCCACCGCGATCCTCGTAAAGATCGATCAGGGCTATGTCCGCATCGAAACCATCCCGCAGCGGTTGATCGCGCAACTCGCCGCGACCCTCGACTGCGCCAGCGACGCGATCCTGAAAGGCTTGCCTGCCGCACCGCGAACGGCCAATGCGCACTACTACGCGAGCCGCGCACCGGACCCGGCCCGCCAGGAGTCCTTCGCTGATGCTCTGGCGGAGGCCGACAGCATGGACGAGGCCGACCGACAGACGTGGCTGGCCGTGCTCAGCGACGAGGGGTTATTCCCGTGAGCGATCGCTGGGCACCGATTCGTCAGCGTGCCATCGAGGCACGGAACATGGCCCGGCCCGACAACCACGGACAGGGCCTGCCCCTGATCCTCGCCGCCTTGGACGGCCGGGATCTCGAAGTAATTCCCGTCACTCCCGGTGACATCCTGCTGCGGGGCACACGGGCGATGTGCGGCGAGTATTACGTCGCGTATGATCGAACGCTCGCTCCGGAGAGAATAGCCTTTGCGCTTGCCCATGAACTCGGGCACCTCGACCTCCATGGCGAGCCATGCCATTGCACTGACGGCGACATCGATGAGCGTCCGGTGACCGATCGCTTGCCGTACGGCGACGCCAGCGTGGACGTGTATAACCCGCGACAACAGCGCGAACTGGAGGCGAACGTTTTCGCCGCCGCATTCCTGCTGCCGCCTGATGAAGTTCGCGCCAGCTTCGAGGCCGGTGCATCGTTCGAGCGCATCGCTGCGGACTACGGCGTATCACCGACTGCGGCGCTGAATGCCTTGGTCGGGGCGACGCTCATCCCATCCACTCCTCCGCAACAGGAGTCCGATGAGGACGCCCCGCTCGACCCCTCACAGCGCGCTGCCGCGGAGGTCGAGCGGGGGCCTGTCTTGATCAGCGCCGGGCCGGGTACGGGCAAGACGAGCACGCTCCGGGGCCGCGTCGAATATCTCCTGACCATCGGGGTCCCGCCGCGCGGCATCCTCGCCGTAACGTACTCCAATCGTGCTGCAGGCGAGATGCGTGCGCGCCTGCAGCGCGCCGCACCGGAGCATGCCCACGAGCTCACCGTCTCGACCTTCCACGCGTTCTGCTTGGAGATCCTGCGGCGTTATCACGCAGCGGCCGGGCTCCCGGCGGGTTTCAGAATCGCCGATGCCGTGGACGGCGCGCTCCTTCTCGAGCGCAACCTCGCCTCCCTCGGCCTTGAGCACCACGTCACCTTGCGGAACCCCACCTTCTATCTCAAGGACATCGTGCGCGGTATCGGTCGCGCGAAGGACGAACTTGCCACGCCCGAGCGTTATGCGGAGCTGGCCGAGGATGCACGCCGTGCGGCGGGCGAGGAGCCCGTCGCGCTCGAAAAAGCGGCTAAGTGGGCGGAAGTGGCGCGCGTCTACGACATCTACGAGCGCCTGCTCACGGAGTACGGCCTTATCGATTTCGGCGGGCTGATCATGCGTACAGTTGCGTTGCTCGACGAACATCCGGATATCCTCGCACAACTCCGCGATCAGTACGCCGCCATCCTCGTCGACGAGTATCAGGATATGAACCGAGCGAGCGGCAAGCTCCTCAAATTGCTTGCCGGCGATGGCCATGGGCTGTGGGTCGTCGGCGACCTGCGGCAGGCGATCTACCGCTTTCGGGGCGCTTCCCCAGCCAACATTACCGCTTTCAAGGAGGATTTCCCAAAGGGCCAAGTGCGCGAGCTAGGGCTCAATTACCGCGCGGATCCTCGGCTGGTCGCCCTCCTCTGCGAGGCAGGTGCGCGCATTGGCCTGCCGGGGATGCCGCCGCCCACCTGGGAAGCATTCTGGCCGGGTGAGCCGCCACCCCGCATCTGGCTGGCTGAGGCGGACTGCGAGCGCGCCGAGGGCGAAGGCATTGCGGCAGAAGTCCTGCGGCGCCACGCCGCCGGTCGCGCCTTCAGCGAGCAGGCGGTCCTTGTCCGCACGCATCGGCAGGCGGATGGGATTATCGCGGCACTGACGCGCACGGGAGTTCCGGTGCTCTACCTAGGCGACCTATTTGCCCGCGGGGAAGTGCGCGTCCTGCTGTCGCTGCTCTCGCTCGTCGCCGAGGGCGACGGGAGCGGTCTCATGCGGGTCGGCGCGATGCCCGAGCACGCAATCCCACGCACGGATCGCGTCCGCCTGATTCGCCATGCCCACTCCTCAAAGACTCCCTTCCCCGCGGCACTGGCACTGGCAGCCGAGGCGGGACTCGACCGAGCGAGCACGGTAATCGTCGACGACCTACGGGATGCACTTTCTGCTATCGGCTGGCAGGCCGAGCCGTGGCAGTTCCTGGCGCGATATCTCTACGGCCACGGAGCACTTGTCCGTCGGCTGTTGCGCGACGAGAGTGTTGCCGCCTATCAGCAGCTCATGGCGATCGGGCAGCTCCTGGCAATCGCCCGCGCCTTCGGGGAGCGCCCGCCGATCGCCGGGGTCTTACCCAGCGCGACGCTGCGCGCGTTCCTCGGGCACGTACGCCGGCTGGTCGCTACAGAGGACACCAACGCGCGAACCCCGCCGGGGGGCGATGCTCTCGACGCGGTCCGGGTGCTCACGGCGCACGGGAGCAAGGGCTTGGAATTTCCGGTCGTTTACGTCACCAACCTGGCCGACAGACGCTTCCCGTGGCGCGGGCGTCCCGATCTAGTCCCCCCACCTCCCGGCCTCATCGAGGGGGGCGAGCAGGATGACCGGCTCACCGAGGAAACACGTCTCTTTTTCGTCGCCATCAGCCGCGCGAAGCATGAGCTTGTTCTCAGTTATGCCACACATTACGGGAAGACGGACTACCCGTCATCGCCGCTGCTTGCCATGGTCGAACCATTCTTTGCGGGTGATGCCCCCGAGCGCCTCCGCTGGATAGCTGCTGCACATGACGAGACGGAGGACGTGTCCGAGCCAATCACCCTGGAGCGGGCGCTCGGAATCGGCGAGGTGGAACTGTATCTCCGATGCCCGCGCTGGTATGCCTATCGGTACATGCTTGATCTGCGTGAGCACGACGAGATGCAGGGCTATCGGCGCTTCCAGGGCTGCCTGTCGCGCACACTCGCGCGGTTGCGCGCCGACCATCGGGCCGGTGCGCTGCCTGATGAGGCAGGCGCACTCGCCGTGCTGGCGGCGTTCTGGGATCAGGGTGGCCCAGTCGGTCATGTCCATGAGGACTTGTATCGTGCGGTCGCCGAGCGGACGGTCGCACTCGCCAATGCCGCCCTATGCGACTGTGAACGCGGGAAGGTGTGGCGCGATCATCTCGATGTGACCATCGGGTCGGTGGTCGTTCACGTCCCGATCGATGATTCGGAGATTGATGGGGACGGGCGGCTGCATATCCGACGCGTTCGGCTCGGGCGTGAGCGCGATGACGACCGCAAGGCACCGCGCCTATCACTCCTACGCGCCGCCGCCCTGAAGGAATTTGGGAGGGCGGATACGTTCATTATCGAGCTCGACTTACCGTCACTCGGCGAGATAAAACCGGTAAAGGATGCGGGGAGGCGATGGGAAGAGCCGCGTATCGCCAAGGTCGAGCGCGCAGTCGAGGGTATCCTCGCCGGACGGTACCCGACGGATGGGATCGGGAGTGGCGAGTGTGCCCGGTGCCCTTACTGGATGGTCTGCCCCGCCTGAGATGAGGGCGGCGCAGAGCATGGAAGAGCGTTGATGGTGATGGTGCGGGGTAAGTTCTTTATTGTTGTCCGTATGGCCGGTCGGTGGACAAAGGGAAAGTAGTCGCATAAGCGCCGTTAATTGATAGACTCGGGTCTCTGGGTAGCACCACAGGGAACCGTGGATGGGCAGATCGGTCGTTCTCTGGACGTCCCACTCGCCGTTTTACCGGGTGCGCGACCGCCTGAAGGCCCTCAGACGGCCCGATTTGATCGCCAACTCACTGCCGACCGAGGGTGCGGGGGGGTGCGCGGGTAAACGTACACCCCGTTCCTTTACCAGATACTGCGTCCACGGTTCACTGCGGTGCTACCGGTCTCTGTCTCGTAGTCTCGCAAAAGGGCAGATACGGTCCTCCCGCATATGGAGGATCACTGCGTTATCATCCGTTCGGAATACCCCGATGCCAAATATTGTACCATCGTCTGAACGGAGGAGTGGAAAGCTAGCCATATGACCGTGCGCCTACCCATGCTTGTTCGATCGCCTGCGGCGCAATTCTCTCGCTGAGAAGACTTTGCGCCGTCACAAACATCGATGTCAGCCGTTCAACACAGTGGAATCCGCTGCGCTATACTCATGCTCACTCTTCGAAGGAATCGGTCTCCTTCGTACCGCACACAAACGGGAGATGCGATCCCTATGGCGGGCATAGATGACCTCGCAAGGGAATACGAACGATTTGTCGCGGTGCCGTGGCCGAATGGGCTGTCGCCCGCCGAGCGTGTGTGGTTTGCGCTCTACGCGCCGGAGCAGGAGCGGCGACTGCGACGACGCCTAGCGGACTTCGAGCAGCGTACCCTGCGCGCGAACCATGCATGGAACCTCGTCGATCTCACCGACACCTTCGCTCGATGGATGGCGTCGCATCCCAATCGCGATGAATACTTCTCCGCTCCCGACTTCCTCGAGGAGGCCGCGCTTGAGTCTTTTGCGGAGACATGTGCCGCGCAACTCGCGCAGGTGTTGACGGCCCCCGCCACGGACGCCGCGACGGTGGTCGCGGTCCATGGTATCGCGTCGATTTTCGGGGTCGCGCGCGTCTCGCAGATCATCGAGAGGGTGGCGCCGGATATCCGAGGCAGGTTGCTCGTCTTCTTTCCGGGCGAATACGCGGACCACCGGTATCGTTTGCTCGATGCCCGCGATGGTTGGAACTACCGTGCGACACCGATCATCGCGGGGGAGGGAACGGCACTGTGACGCTGAACCGTGACGTCTTCTTACGCGATCCGCTCACGACCCGCCTGCCCAACGACGGCGTCGCGCAGGTTGGCGAGCCGCGCACCGTCGAGCAATGGGCAGTGCTGCGCCATGAACTGGAGACGTTTGTCTGCGAGGGCGAGTATCGGCGCGGACTCGACAGCATCCTCGGCTCATATCTCGCCAATCTCGGCAAGGAGACGCAGCCCGCCGTGTGGGTGAGCGGCTATTTCGGGAGCGGCAAGTCGCACCTCGTGCGCGTTCTGGAATATATGTGGCGCAATACCCCGCTGCCCGACGGCGTGAATGCGCGCGACCTCACCAACCTCTCCGACGACATCAAGGAGCATCTGCGCGAACTGACGATTGCCAGCCGGCGCCACGGGGGCTTGTGGTCGGCCGCCGGGACGCTGAACGCCTCAGTCAGCGAGAGCGTGCGACTGGCACTCCTGGCGATCGTCTTCAAGAGCGCGGGACTGCACGAGAAATACCCCCAGGCGCGCTTCATGCTCTGGCTGATGCGCGAGGGACTGTTCGACGCGCTGGCGACCGCAGTACAGGAACGGGGGCGGAACCTCGGCAGCGAGTTGAGCGACATGTACGTCTCGACCGTGCTCGCCGAGAGCCTCCGGTCGGTGCGACCGGACTTCGCCCCCGATAACTTGCAGGCACGCACATTCCTTCGGGCGCAATACCCGCCCGTGCGAGACATCAGCAACGAGGAGATGTTGGTCGCCCTCGAAGATGTCCTACGGCTTCGATCGGCCGACGCGACGAAACGCCCCTGTACCCTCATCGTGCTCGACGAACTCCAGCAATTCGTCGGCCCGAGCGCGGATCGCGCGGCGCAGGTGCAGGAAGTGGTGCAGGCATGTTCCGCGCGGCTCGGCACGAGCCTGCTCTTCGTCGCGACAGGGCAAAACGCTCTCCACGATACAGAGCAGTTGGCGAAGATTCAGGATCGCTTCACGGTGTCGGTCTCGCTCGCGACGACGGACGTCGAGCGGGTTGTGCGGGAGGTTGTGCTGCGCAAGAAGCAGGACCAGCTCCCCGCCCTTCAAGCATTGCTGGATCGGTGCAGCGGCGAAATCTCCAAGCAATTGCCGGGGACACGTATCGCGCCCATCGCCGAGGACGCGCATCATCTCGTCGCCGACTACCCGCTCCTGCCCGCGCGGCAGCGATTCTGGGAACATGCCATCCGGGCAGTGGACCGCTCGGGCCATGGAAACCAACTGCGCAGCCAGCTACGCATCGCGTATGAGGCGATCCGCGATGTCGCGGACGCGCCGCTCGGCACGGTGATCGGGGGCGAGTTCCTCTACTCGCAGATCGCGACCCGGATGGTGGGCACGGGCATGATGCTGCGCGAGGATTACGAGGCCATCGAGAATCTGCGCGGTGCCGGGACGGAGGAGGGTGCGCTCCAGCATCGCGCCTGCGCCGCCGTCTACCTGATCGGCAAGCTCACGACCGACGGGGGAGCGAATCTCGGGTTGCACGCGACGGTGGAAACGCTCGCCGACCTGCTCACCACCGACCTGATGGCGGGGAGCGCACCGCTCCGCGCACAACTCCCGGATGTGCTCAACACCCTCGTCGAACGCGGCGTGCTCGTGCAGGTGGAGAGCGAATACCGCCTCCAAACTGGAGAGGGCAAAATCTGGGACGGCGAGTATCGCAGCCGCGCAAGCGGGTTGCGGGGGGACACGACCAGGCTTTTCGAGGAGCGCACGAAGGCACTGCATGAGGCCGTGCAGGCGGAACTCAAAGGGATTGCCCTGACGCAAGGATCGAGCAAGATCGCGCGCAAACTCGAACTCTCTTTCGAAACGAGCGTGCCGGCGAGCAATGGGGGAGTCCCCGTCTGGATTCGCGACGAGTGGAGCGGGACGACGCTCCGGGCGGCGACCGAAGAGGCGCACCGACTGGGGTCGAATAGTCCCGTCGTCACGGTTTGGCTGCCGCGTGTCGAGGCTGACGCGGTGCGACGGGATCTCGTCGGATGGCTCGCCGCCTCGGAAACCCTCGATGCGCGCGGTGTCCCGACGAGCGAGGCGGGCGAGATGGCTCGGGCGGCGATGCGGACGAAGGGGCACAAACACCGCGAGGGGCTCGATCAGGCACTCGCGACGGTGCTGCGCGATGCGAAGGTGCTCTCGGGTGGCGGTACGGAGGTCACCGGCCTCACCCTCGCTGCGGCGGTCACGATGGCGGCGGAGGCGGGCGTTGTCCGGCTCTATCCGCAATTCAAGGATGCGGACCACGAAGGCTGGAGCAAGGTCGCGGAACGCGCGCGGAGCGGGGATACGGATGCGCTGGAACGCGTCGGATACGGTGGGGATGTGACGTCGCACCCGGTCTGCACGCACGTCCTCGACTACGTCGGCATGAGCGGCAAGCGCGGCAAGGCGATCCGCGACCACTTCGCGGGCTCGCCCTTCGGCTGGCCGCGCGACGCGGTGGACGGCGCCCTCACCGTCCTTGCCGTATCAGGGAATCTCCGGGCGACGCAGAATGGCACGACCATCCCGGCCAAGCAGCTCTCCCCGGCCGTCGTCGCGACGACCGACTTCCGCCGGGAGTCGGTGACGATCACGCTGCCGCAGCGGCTCGCGGTGCAAGGGGTAATCCTCGCCCTCACCGGGAAGAAGATCGCGGGCGCGGACGATGCTTCTCTCGCTGCCGAGGCGCGGGTTGCGCTCCTCGAGTTGCGCGATCTCGCCGCTCAGGCCGGGGGGCCGGCCCCGTCTCCCGCCCCCCCGGACGCCGCGTATCTCGAAGATCTGCTCGCGCGCCAGGGGAATGATCTCCTCGCGGCCACCGCCAGCGAGGCGGCGCGACTGCGGGAGGACAGCAAAGCCTGGACGATGCGGCGCGATGCGATCGCCCAGCGCATGAAGCGGTGGCGCGCCCTCGAACAGATGCTCGCCGTGGCGGATGAGATGGCGGCTGCGGAACCCGTGCGGGAGCAGGCGGAGGCGGTGCGCGACCAACGGGCGCTGCTCTCGGACCCGGACCCTGTGCCGCCGCTCTGCACGGAGATCGCGGCGAGCCTCCGGGGGGCGCTGGCGGCGGCCTATGAGCGGTATCGCACGACATACGACGCGACGATGGAGGAACTCGCGCACACCGAGGTGTGGCAGCGGCTCGGCCCGGACGAAGCCGAATCCCTCCTCGCGGCGCACCTCTCCCTCGCGCCGGCTCCGGTGGTCGGGTCGGACGCGGAATTGCTCTCCTCGCTCGCACAGACTTCCCTCGCTGGATGGCGCGACCGCACGGATGCACTCTCGCAGCGGTTCGCGCGGGTCGCGGCGGACGCGGTGCAGAAACTCACCCCCGCCGCCGTCCCCGTGACCTTCCCTTCGCGGACGCTCATGACGGAAGAGGATGTCGCGGTCTACATGGACGAGGTTCGTGCCCGGATCATGGAGCACATCGCCGCCGGGAAACCCGTGATCGTCTGAATTGCCCATCCCCACGCGATATCGGCTCCGTGCCACTTCCACTAATTCCATACTATACGTACAATGCACCCCCTACAGGCCGGAGCGAGCGGGGGAGGCGGGTGATGGGTACACTGGAGAGCGGCCTGCGGCGGACATTGGAGCGCGTGGTCGAAGCGGCGCGGACGGCGGCGGAAGACGCGGCATGGGCGGCGTTGCAGCGGCTCGCGGTTACGCGCGACGAGTCGTTCCCGCACATGCCACCGGAGGATCGCGCCCTGCGCGAATGGCTGCGCATGAAGGCGCGGGAACTCGGTGCATCCGCGCTGGAAACGCGGAGCGACGTGCGCGATCTCGTGGAAGCGTGCGCCTACGAGCAGTGGCACCGGATGCTTTTCGCCCGCTTCCTCGCGGAGAATGACCTGCTCATCCACCCCGACTACGGCGTGCCGCTCACGCTCGCCCAGTGCGCGGAACTCGCGGGGGCGGAAGGCGAGCCGGACGGCTGGATGCTCGCCGCGAAGTATGCCGCAAGGATGCTCCCCGGCATTTTCCGCGCCACCGATCCGCTGCTGTCAGTCCGCTTCGCGCCGGACGATCGCGTGCGGCTGGAGGAGTTGCTTGCCACCGTGCCAGCCGCCGTCTTCCGCGCCGAGGACAGCCTCGGCTGGGTGTACCAGTTCTGGCAGGCGAAGCGGAAGCGGGAGATCAATGAGAGCGGCGCAAAGATCGAGAACGGCCTGATCGCCCCCGTGACGCAGCTCTTCAGTGAGCCGTACATGGTCGAGTTCCTGCTGCACAACACCCTCGGTGCGTGGTGGGCGACACGGTACCCGGACGACCCGCTCGTCGCCACGTTCACGTACCTCCGAAGGACGGATGCCGGCGCGCCGATTTGCGGCGACTTTCCTCACTGGCCCGTACGCGCGGCGGAACTGACGATCATGGATCCGTGTGCAGGGTCGGGCCATTTTCTGCAACGCGCATTCATAATGCTGCGACAGATGCGGGAGCGTGAGGAGGGTCTAGGTGCAGCCGCAGCCGGGGACGCCGTGCTGCGCGACAATCTCTTCGGGCTGGAACTGGACGCGCGCTGCGTGCAGATCACGGCGTTCGCACTCGCGTTCGAGGCATGGAAATCGGGCGGCTACCGCGAACTGCCTCTGCCGAACATCGCCTGCTCTGGTATCGCAGCGAAGTTGCAGCGCAACTGGTGGACACGACTGGTGGAAGGGGACGAAGAAGCCGAATGGGCATTGCGCGACCTTCATGATCTCTTCCTTGATGCGGCCGATCTGGGCAGCCTGATCGGGGTGCGGCGAGATATGCAGACGCAGTTCGGCGGCGGTGCGAACGTACTGGCGCGAGTGCAGCCAAAGCTGGAATCATTGCTGGAGCGCACGAGCATCGCCGAAGACCCTGTCGCGCTCGTCTTCGGCGAATCGGCGGTGGGTGCGGTGCGAGCCGCGCGATTACTGCTCCGTCACTACCATCTTGTCGCTTCGAATGTGCCGTTCCTCGCGCGCGGACGGCAGAGTGAACGGCTTCGCACGCTCATTGAGGCCCGGTATGCGGATGCGAAGGCGGATCTCGCCACGGCGATGCTCGAACGCTGCCGCGATTTCTGCCTGCCGCACGGCGCGTATGCCCTCGTCACGCCACAGAACTGGCTCTTCCTCGGCTCGTATAAGAAACTGCGTGAGAAGGTGCTGAAGGAACAAACGTGGCACTCCGTCGCCCGCCTTGGCCCCGGTGCGTTCGAGACCGTGACGGGCGAAGTGGTGAATGTCACGCTCGTTGTACTGGAAAATGCTTGCCCCTCGGAAATCCAGATTATGCATGGCATTGATGCTGCCGGCCCGAAGACGACCTCTGGAAAAGCTAATCTACTCTGCAATGCCGTATTACAGTCGGTGCCACAAGCAACACAATTACAGAATCCAGATACACGCATTTCGCTTGTTGCTGTCTCTTCTAGCACTTTGCTCAGTCAATACGCAGTGGGGGTACATGGATTAGCTACCGGTGATTTCCCACGAATGCAGAGGAGTTTTTGGGAGTTCGAGTCGCCCTCTATAGAATGGATCCCCTATCAAGGAACGACTATTAGCACACAAATGTACGGCGGGCGTAGTAATTTGCTATATTGGTGCGAAGGAAAAGGACCAATACTCGAACTTCCGGGTGCCCGGAAAGATGGTCAAGCAGCATGGGGAAAGCGGGGAGTAATAGTTAGCATGACTGGCAGTTTATCCGTTTCTCTCTTCGATGGCGACTGCTTTGACGTTAACACTGCTGCTATCGTTCCGCGCGACAATTCGTATCTTCCGGCGATATGGGCCTTTTGTTCATCGCCAGAGTATAACTTGGCAGTACGGCAAATTGACCAGTCACTGAAAGTCACAACAGCAACACTCGTAAAGATACCCTTTGATCTTGAACGTTGGCAGCGCGTGGCGGCGGAGCGATACCCGAACGGGCTGCCGGAGCCACATTCGGACGACCCGACACAGTGGCTCTTCCGTGGTGGCATCGCCACCAGCACCGATCCGCTTCAGGTCGCCGTCGCGCGCCTGCTCGGCTACCGCTGGCCTGACCAGCCGCTCGACGACTGTGGTACGCACACCGATGCGGACGGCATCGCCTGCATCCCCGCCATCGGGCAGGAACGTCCCGCCGCCGAACGGCTCCGCGCCCTGCTCGCCGCCGCGTACGGCGAGGCGTGGACCCCGGAACAGCAGAGCGCATTGCTCGGCGGCGCGTCGCTGGAAGCATGGCTGCGCGACGTGTTTTGGTCGCGGCACTGCGTGCGCTTCGGCAATCGTCCCTTCATCTGGCAGATCTGGGATGGGCGCAAGGATGGGTTCTCTGCCCTCGTCAATTACCACCTGCTTGACCGCCAGAAGCTGGAGAAACTGACCTATACCTATCTGGGGGACTGGCTCGAACGGCAGCGGGCCGCCGCGCAGGCGGGCGAGGTGGGCGCGGAAGCCCGCCACGCCGCCGCCCTCACCCTGCAATCTAAGCTCGCGAAGATCATCGCGGGGGAGCCGCCCTACGATCTCTTCGTGCGCTGGAAGCCCCTGCACGAGCAGCCGATCGGCTGGGAGCCGGACCTGAACGACGGGGTGCGTCTGAACATCCGTCCGTTCATCGAGGCGGGTGTCTTGCGGAACGGCGCGTTCGCGAAGAATTTCTGGAAGAAAGACCGGGGCGAAAACCCACCGTCGCTCCAGTTCTACGCCGACCCACAGACGGGCCGCAAGGCGAACGAGCGGCATAACGACTTCCACTTTACCCGCGCCGAGAAGGAAGCAGCCCGTCGGGAGCATGCGGCGGCGAACCCGGTCCCCGTTGCCGCGAAGCCGGCGCCTCTCCCCGCACGCCCGGCGCGGGCGCTCGAACTCGTCGCCGTGGAGGGGGATGGCAATGATTAATCGCCCTCCGCAATTGCGCCGGGAGACACATGCCCCGCCCCCCTAGACGGAGGCGCGTAAGCCGTGCGGTGCGTCCGCCTCGCTTCGGGGCATTCTCGCGCACCGTCCGGCCCGCGCTCCGGCTCATTGATGCGGTCCATCGCGACGGCAACCTCCCGACCATCGCGGTGCGTCCGCTCGCCGATCCGCCGGGTGGCGACACACAGGGGCAATACTGGCCCGGCATTGGGGAGACGGTGCCGGTGATCGAGTTGTGGCGCGGGTGCGGGTTCCCGTGGGTTGTCTGCATCCATGAGATCGGGCACTTTCTCGACGATCGCGGTTTCGCTCTCCCCGCCGATCAGTGGGCGTCCGAGGCCAGCCCGCTCTTGCAGCAATGGCGGGACGTGGTCTCGCAGACGCGGGTGTGCGCGCGCCTACGCTCTTTGCGCTCCCTGCCGCAGTACCGCGTCACGGATGCCAATGGCCAGTCGCGGCTCGTTTGTTTCGAGGAGGTGATACTCGGGAACGGCACCATCGTCGAACGTCCCGTGGACGTTGACCTGGTGCGCTACGCCGGCGCATGGCGGGAGCTGTTCGCCCGCAGCTACGTGCAGTATATTGTCCGTGAGAGCGGCGACGCGCGGCTGATGGAGCAGTTCATGCAGGTTCGCGTCGGCGAGAGCGTGGTGCTACACTGGGACGAAGACGATTTTCTGCCCGTGCATGCCGCGATTGACGATCTGATGCGTCTCGTAGGATGGCGATGAACATGGCCACAAAAGTTCGTGTTGACCACCGTGCGGTGCTCGCGATGAGCAGGCAGGAGGCGATCGCCTACTACATGCGCGAGACGGGCGCGACCGAGCAGGAGGCGATGTCGCTCGTCTCTTCGACGCACCCCGTCTTCAAGGACGCAGTGATGCCCGCTGCCGCTCGGCAGCAAGAGCGGGCGACCGCCCCGGCGTCCGGGAAGCGGGCCGCCGGCCTTCGCCGCTGAATCGCCGCGCAGTCGAGGGGCCGGGTCGCATGGCCCGGCCCTTTTGTTTGTGGGGGAGGGATGGTGCCGCGTGATCGACGGTGGCGAAACGATGCGGGATGCCCTCGTCGCGGCGCTGCGGCGAGCGGCGGACTACGTGAAATACGACCAAGCGCCGCCCGCCTGCGTGCTGTGGACGGACGAGAAGTGCCAATGGGAGCCGCTCGTCCCCCGCCTGCGCGCGGCGATGCCGGAACTGCTCACGCTCGGTTCCTACGCCCCGGAGGCGCGCACCGGCCCCGCTATCTGGCTGCGTTGCATGATCGCCCGTACGCTGCCCGATACGGAGTACTGGCCGGATGACGCGACGCCCGTGCTCTATCTCCCCGGTATCGGCAAGCAGGACCTCAAGGCGGTCGAGACGGCGCCGCACACGCTCCAGCCCCTCGCCGAATTGCAATACCGGGGGACGATCTGGAACCAGCCGCAGGGGCAGCGGGACTGGACGATCCTCTCCTTCCTGACGAACGGTGAGGGCGGCCTCGGCATCGAGGTGCTGCGCGACGGCCCGACCCAGGCGATGCTCCCGCCCGCCCTTCTCGCCCTCGCGGAACTGCCGGTCACCCGCATCCGCGCCGCCGCACCGCTGCGGGCCGCATGGCTGCGCGAGTTGCTCCTTCCGGATAGTGTGCGCACGCTGCTCCAATGGCTGAGCGATCCCGTTGCCACGCATGCCGCGCTGCCGGATGCCACATGGGCCGCGTTCGCGGCCATCTGCCAGGAGGATTACCATTTCGACCCGGAGCGTGACGGACCGCTCACCGCCGCCACCCTCCTTGCCGGACGGAATGACGCATGGGAGGCGGTCTGGGAACGGTTTGCGGACTCACCCGCCGCCTATCCCGGCGTGCCAACGAGTCTCCGCCGCGCGCCCCGCCCATTATCCGGCACCCTGTCGGACGCCTCCGGAGCGTGGCCACAGGAGAATGACGAGGCGGAAGCGCTGCTGCGCGCTGCTCTCGCGGACGTACGCCCCGAGATGCCGGGGGAAGCACGGCTCGTGGTGCTGGCGTTGGAGGCGGAACACGCCCCCCGTCGGGGATGGGTCTGGGCGCAACTCGGGCAGGCGCCCCTCGCGGTCGCGCTCGCGGCACTGGCATCGCTCGCCCGCGCCACTGCCGCACCGCTGCCGGGCGGCGACATCGCGGGGATCGTCGCGGCGTACGCGGGGGGCGGGTGGGAGGCGGACGCCGCCGCGCTCGATGCGCTCGCCGCCGTCACGAGCGCGGACGACGTCGCGGTGGTGAAGCATGCCGTGCATACCCTCTCGCATGTCTGGATGCGAGACGCTGCGGAGGCGTTCGCGACGGCGGTCGGGGAAGGCACGAGCCGGTACACATCGCCCCCGCGTGCCGTCACGCCTCCTGAACCGGGTGTCTGCCTCCTCTTCGCGGACGGCCTGCGCTACGACGTGGGGGAGCGGCTCGTCGCCCATCTCAGCGCACGCGGCTACATCGCCGGCATCACCCCGCACCTCGCCGCCCTCCCGACGGTGACACCCACCGCCAAGCCTGCTCTCTCTCCCGTCGCGGGGTTGCTCGGCCCCGGCATCGGTTTCGATCTCACCGTGGCGGCGACGGGGCAGAAGGTGAATGTGGAGATCTTGCGCGGCCTGCTCGCGAACGCGGGGTTCACGGTCCTGCGGGGGGACGATGCCGGCGCCGGTTCCGGGGCGGCATGGACGGAGAGTGGGTCGCTCGACTCGTATGGACACGGGCAAGGGTGGAAGCTCGCGCGCCGCGTGCGGGAGGAAATACGCGAACTCGCGGACCGGATCGCCGCGCTGCTCGATGCGGGCTGGCGGGAGGTGCGCGTCGTCACCGATCACGGGTGGTTGCTTCTCCCCGGTGGCTTGCCCAAAGCGGAATTGCCCGTCAGTATCACGGACGAGAAGAAGGGGCGGTGCGCGCGCCTCAAGGCCGGGGCCTCATACGACGGGCAGACGGTATCCTGGCATTGGGACACCGACGTGCGCGTCGCGGTTGCGCCCGGCATCTCCTGCTTCGAGGCGGGAAAGGAGTACGAACACGGCGGGCTGAGTCCGCAGGAATGCGTGGTGCCCGTCATCACCGTGCGAGCATCGACTGGTGCGGCCGCTCCCGCGAAGATCGAAAGCGTCGAGTGGCGCCGACTCCGCGTCCGCGTCCGCCTCGCCGGCACGCTCTCCGGTTGCCGCGTGGACATCAGGACGAAGCCGGGAGATCCGGCGACCTCACGGGTCAGCGAAGTGAAGGGGATTCAGGACGATGGCGCGGTATCGCTCATCGTCCTGAATCCCGACGATGAGGGGAGCGCCGCGCAGGTCGTCGTGCTCGATATGCAGGGGCGCGTGCTGGCGCAGCGCCTTACCACGATCGGCGGGGAGTAATATGCAGATCGATCTCGACGTGCTCGATCGGAAGGCTGCCGATGCGTTCGATGGCTTCATCGTCCGCAAGGACCTCGCGCGCCGCTTCAAAGGGCAATATCCCGTGCCGACCTACGTGGGCGAGTTCCTGCTCGGTCGCTATTGCGCCAGCATAGACCCGGACGAGATTGCTGAGGGGCTCGCCATTGTCGAGTTGCAGATGCGGGAGCGGACCGTGCGGGCGGGCGAGGAGGAGCTTTTCAAGGCCCGCGCCCGCGAGAACGGCACTGTGAAGGTCATCGACCTGATTACCGCGAAACTCGACACGGATACGGACTCGTACGTCGCGACGCTGCCGGGCCTCCGCCTCACCGATGTCCGCATCGCCGACGGGATCGTGAGTGACAACCAGCGGATGCTGACGGGTGGCTTCTACGCCGACCTCACACTGGAGTACGACGCCGCCATTGCACAGGAGAAGAATGGACGCCCGTTCGCGATCGCCGCCCTGCGCCCCATCCAGCTCTCAAAGCGCGACGTGCTAGACGACCTAGCGGTGGGGCGGGCAGCATTCACGACCGCCGAATGGAAACACTTCCTCCTCCGCAGCGTCGGCTTCGAGCCCGAGATGCTCTCCCAGCGGGCGCAGGACGTGCTGCTCCTGCGGATGGTGCCGTTCGTGGAGCGCAACTACAACCTGGTGGAACTCGGCCCGCGCGGCACGGGCAAGTCGCACCTCTATCAGCAGGTGTCGCCCTATTCCCACCTCATCTCCGGCGGGAAGGCGACGGTGGCCCGCATGTTCGTGAACAACGCGAACGGGCAGCGCGGATTGGTCTGCCAGTACGATGTCGTCTGCTTCGATGAGGTCTCCGGCGTCTCCTTCGATCAGAAGGACGGCGTGAACATCATGAAGGGATACATGGAATCGGGTGAGTTCAGCCGGGGGCGCGAGAACATCCGTGCGGACGGCGGCATCGTGCTCGTCGGCAACTTCGATGTGGACGTAGAGCATCAGCAGCGCGTCGGCCATCTCCTCGGCGCCCTGCCCCCCGAGATGCGCGACGACACGGCATTCATGGATCGCATCCACGCCTATCTGCCCGGCTGGGACGTGCCGAAGATGAATGCGGCGCTCTTCACCGACCACTTCGGCCTCGTGAGCGATTTTCTGTCCGAGTGCTGGAGCCGCCTGCGCCGCGAGAGCCGCGTGCGGACCCTGGGCGAGCGCGTGACATTCGGGGGCGCCTTAAGCGGTCGCGACGCGACGGCGGTGCAGCGCACGGTGAGCGGGCTGCTGAAGCTGCTCCAGCCGGGCGGTGCGCCCGTCGCGGACGAGGACCTCGAATGGGCGGTGCGCCTCGCATTGGAGTGTCGGCGGCGCGTCAAGGAGCAGCAGAAGCGCGTCGGCGCTGCGGAGTTCCGCAACACCCACTTCAGCTACCAGATGGGGGAAGAGGGCGTAGAGCAGTTCGTCACCACGCCGGAGTTGCAGAGCGAGGATCGCATCGGCGCCGATCCGCTGCCGCCGACACTCCAATGCGAGGCGCAC
>Ga0207416_1000347_pt1 | contig 82563 bp, 64 predicted proteins | sample PaiPotPPM11metaG_FD_184107 | JGI IMG/M metagenome (GOLD analysis project Ga0207416, IMG submission 184107) | Iron sulfur acid spring bacterial and archeal communities from Banff, Canada, to study Microbial Dark Matter (Phase II) - Paint Pots PPM... ... | reverse complement strand
ACGACAAATGCGCCGATCAAAAGTAACGCGAGGAACGTCGTGTAGACGATGAGGATGACAATCGCGCGCGGCAGGCGTCTTGCCATCACCCGAATGAGGGGATTAATTCCGTATGCGATGAGCGTCGCAACGATGAACACTTCTATGGTCAGGGGAATCCGACGCAGCACAGCGATGGCGACGACGACGAGAATCACGAACATGAGCGACCGCGCGAGTGTACGCCACGATCCTGGAACCGCCGGTTGCGGTTCGATCACGAGGCTTCCGCGCTGCCGATCGGACGGCACATGAGGATCCGATCGTGCATAAAGTGCTCGCTCTCATAGAGCGCGCGAGCCGTCACGTTATTCGCACTCACCATGAGACTGATGTGCGGCAGGTTGCGTCGCCGCCCCTCCGCGATGGCTGCCTGAATGAGCGCACGTCCAACGCCGTGTCCGCGGTCTTCGCTGCGCACTGCAACATAGGCGACAAAGGCCTGGGGTATGTGCGTCACGTCGTCGGGCACATCGGTGAGTAAGATTAGGAAGCCTGAACGCTGGCCGCCCATTTCCGCGACCAAAAAAACCGTGCCTGCTCGATCGTGGCAAAATGCGAGCAGCCGGCGCAGCGCCTGATCCGCGTCGTGTTTGGTGACGGCACGAGCCGGCGACACCGTTTCCAACGCGGTCTGAAGACCCAGCGCCTCGATAAAGGCCTGATCCTCGCCGCGTGCCAGGCGCACGTTGACGGACATCGGAACCTTCGTTCGCCGGGTTTGGTTTTGGTCCCGCTCCTACATACCGGAGACGAGATGCTTCTCGCCGGACACGGTCTTGTTGCGACCCGTGCGCTTTGCTTCGAGCAAACGCCGATCGGCAACGCCGATGAGCTGCGCTGCTGTGTGGATCGTGCTATCTAAGGCGGCGATGCCCCCGGAGAGCGTGATAGGAATGTAACCGTGTGTCATGCTAGTGTAATCCATGACTTCGATCGCTCGACGGATACGCTCGGCAACCACATACGCATCCCTTTCGTTGGCGCCCGGCAAGATGACGGCAAATTCCTCGCCGCCAAAGCGCGTGACCACGTCGATGTCGCGCACCGATGCGCCAATCGTGCGCGCGACGGCCTGCAGGAGCCGGTCACCCTCGAGGTGGCCATAGCGATCGTTGACAGATTTGAAGAGATCGAGGTCGACGATAAGGACGGCAAGCTGTCCGCCACCACGTTGTGCCCGCTTGACCTCGTCAGACAATCGCCGGTCGAGATAGCGCCGGTTCAGAACCCCGGTGAGCGAATCTGTCATCCCGAGTTCGACGCTTCTGCTGTACAGTGAAGCATTGGCCAAGCTTCGGCCCGCGAGTTCGGCGAGCTGCGTGAGCGTGCGCAGGTCGTCACCCGTGAGGCCGCCCTCTTCCATCTCGGTTATGACAATACAGCCGTAACCGCGCTCCGGCGAATGCGAACGCATCGGGATGATGACGCACGTGGCGGCGTCGCCGCCTGGTTCATTCTCCAGCGTTTCGGCGCGGGTGGCGACCACCTCACCGCGCTCGACGCACTGACGAAGCCGTGCGCGGTAGCGGAAGATGAACTGCTCGGCGTCGAGCGGCTCGATGCCATGACCCGCATGGTAGAGAAAGGCATCGCCGTTGGCGAGCGCAACAAAACAACGACGGATCTTAAAACGCGACGCGTTCACGACGGCGCTCACCACAGTTTGTCCCAGCGTCGAGAGATCGATGGAACTTGCAAGCAGCAAGCTTGCCTCATTGAGGAACGACAACTCGAGATTTTTACGCTGGAGCAGCGCGTTTGCGGCCTCCACGCTGGCGAGGCGCGCACGAAGCGCGTGCACGCCGTCCCGATCGCTTGCTGCAGGCGTCTCGCCGGTTACGAGCTGAGCGCGCTCTGGTGAGACCGTTAGATCTTCCAGGTGCTCGTTAAAGAAATTGGTCAAGCGCTCAATAACGTCGAGGAACTGATCTGCGATCCGCGAGACGTACACGGGAGGCTGCGAACTGTCGGCGCTGCGCCGTTCGAGCACACCGATCACAACGAGTCGATCCAAGACTTGCTGCACAGCCGAAGCGGGCATGCCGAGATCGAACGCGATGCGTTCGGCGCGGCTGGATCGGAGCGGATCTGCCATGAAATAATGAACAACCGCTGCTGTCGCGCGGTCGGATGGAGAACCACCACCAGCTGGCCGGACTTCTTTCATATGGCATTACCATTATATCCACCATGGGCACCCACGCCAACAGCCGATCGCGATGAGTGATGCGGCGCACGATGGAAGCGCAAAACTCTGCGGCGGCAGATTCACAGTCTGAATTTTAGGGTGGACCGAGCCGTAAAATGAACTCTGGCCGGCGAATGGGCTGACGGCATCTAAGAGGCGGTGACGGGTTCGCCTTTGTAGCCGAGGCGTGCAGATAACTTGTTGCCGCACTCGAGCACCTCAGGAATGACGCTTTGCACGCGCCGATCATCCAACCGGGTGACTGGCCCAGAAACACTCAAGCTTGCTATTACTTGCCCGGACTCGTCGCGCACCGGAACGGCGATGCAGCGAACGCCTTCCTCTTGCTCTTCATCGTCCACCGCGTAGCCGCGCTGGCGAATTCGTTCTAGCTCGCCGCGAAAAGCATCCATGTCGATGATCGTGCGCGGTGTCCGCACCTGCAGCCCATGGCGGCGGACAATACCCTCGGTGACTTCCGAGGGCGAAAATGCAAGCATGACTTTGCCGCTTCCAGTTGAGTGGGCCGGCAGCCGGTTCCCGATTTGCGTGAACATCCGGAGAATGCGCGAGGATTGCGTCTGGTCGATGTACACGATTTCGCCGTCGTCGAGTACTGCAAGGTTGGCGCTTTCGCCGCTGCGCTGCATGAGCCGTTGCAAGAAAGGCCGAGCTTCAAGGCGCAGGCTGAAGCGCTGGCGCATGTCGCTTCCCATCTGCAAGGCGCGGAATCCCAACGCATATTTGCGGTTTTGACGATTCTGCTTTACGTATCCGCGCTGAATGAGCGTGCCAAGCAGGCGATGCACGGTTGCAAGCGGCAGCGAGACAGCTTGGCTGATCTCAACCAGACCGACTTCTGATCCAAGTTCGACAAGCGCTTCGAGAATGTCGAGCGTTCGCTCGACGGACTGGACGCCGCCGCCACGCTCGCGGCGCGGGCTTTCCCCGTTAGAATCGCCGCTCGTTTTGTCCATCGGACAGGGGCCTGACTTCCTAAAAAGCTTCTAGTATGTGGAAAATCCTAGCACCTTGGTGGAAATACTGTCAAGCGCGGCAGTTCCCAGCTTTGTCCTTGCGTGCCGGGCAGCGGGTCAGTGTTACGGTGCGAGGCCGGCCGCTCGGGCGGCGTCCATGATTCGCTCGTCGCTGGGCGGATGGGTGTAGAAATACCATACGACAAGCGGACTTGGGTGCAGCGGCGAGAGATCCATGGATGCTAGACGCGCTTGGGATCGCACGCCCGCATCCCCTAGGTGCGTGTGTTCGGCGGCGAAGACGTCCGCCGCATGCTCGATATTACGCGATAGGGCGTTTGAAATGGGCGCCGTCACCACTTGGAAGACTGCCAGTAAGGCCACCACAAGCGGTATTACGGCCGGGTCAGACAGGTCGTGCGCGAGCGCCGGCCGACGAGCGACGAGCCAGGCACCCACCGTTGCGATAAGCATGATTGCCAGCACGGACCCAATCCATGCCTCAAATGTTCCCAGCCACAGATGGCCTAGTTTGTAATGGCCGATCTCGTGCGCCATGACGTACAGCACTTCATCCGGACGCATGCCCCGCAGCAAGTTATCGCCGACGGCTATGCGTTCCGTCTTGCCTAGGCCTGCAACGTAAGCGTTTGCTTCGCGCGTTTGCAGGCTCATATTGTACTCGTAGACGACGGATGCGTCGATGCCTTGCTGGGCTGCGAGTCTCAGGATAGCTCGGGTGAGAAACGATGGCGGCAGCGGCGTAAACTTATTGAAGAGCGGCGCGATAAAGACTGGATAAATCGCGCTGCCGAAAATGAGGAGCGCCGCGGCGCCTGCGGCTGCGATTGCTGGCCACGCCCGAAAACGAGCGACAATGCGCAGGAACAGGGCTCCCACGATGGCGGCGATCGCAACGCCTAGCGCAAGCCCAACGGCCCAGTCGCGAAACCAGCGCCCGAGCGTTTCGTCGCTCAATCCGAATTCATGCGGCAGCACAAAACCGGCGTAGTAGGTGAGCGGCAACAAGACAATCGAGAGGCCGACGAAAACGATTGCAACGAAGGCCGCCGCGCGTCGAAACGGATTTGTAATGGCGGATTCCAACCACGTGCGCAACCGAGCCGAGAGCCCACTGTAATAGAACCACAACAAAAATGCCAGCTCAAAGGCGACGAAAACAAAATATAGCGGCCGTTCGATACTCGCAAGCTCGTTTGCAAGCATCTGCCGGGATACGGGATAGATCGAATCCACTATCCGTTCAACATTTGGCGGAAAGGTTATCATTGTTGCTTCTCGCGGAGCAGCCGCACGCGCGTGCCAACGAAGTGTTGATCGAGTATCATCTTATAATTGCGCGCCACAAAGTCGTCGAGCAGTTCGCAGTGGAAGTTTACAGGTGCTCGGCGGCATCCATTCGACGTCACTAGCCACAGCTCAGTGTTCGCGTGCGGTATATATCCGAGGGCATTTGTCACTTCCGACTGGTCATGGAGCGCATTGTCGTGCAGATCGTAGCGATCAAAGCGCATCGCATGGGGAAGCGGTACAATCGAGTTTTTACCTCGGTAATAATACGCGAGCGGCAAAGCCGACTGCGCATCAAACACGACGATGCGTTGATTATTCGACTCGCGTGCGGATATGAATGCGGACACTCGTGCCCAATCTCCGTATTTCGCCAAAGTGCGATAGTCGTTGGCGTTTGAAAACGCGCTCAGGACAACAAGCGCCGCCGCCGTTATCGCGATAGCACGTTGCCCGGCGCCACCCCGCAACGAGGCGAGCAACCCAAACAAAACCATGAATGCGGGGAGATGAAATGCAGCCAGGTAGTGGCTCGATAACGGCTGGTGTGCGATCGTTACGGCAGCAGTGAAAAGGATAACCGCGACCGCGAGTATGATCGCAGAATTGGCCACGAGGCTCTTGAGTGATGCCTTGTCAGAGCGCCAGAGAACCATCGCTAGCAGCAAGAAAACAATCAAATACATGACATGACGTGCTGTAGTCCCGGCCCAGTCGGCTGATAGCACGTCAAGTGTAAGAATTTGCGCAGCGTGAATGAGGTTCGTAAAAAATCCGCTTGAATTTCCGAAACTGATAACGTTTGTGGCTATCTCTGAGCGAACGTAGAGTGCGACGGGGATGAAACTGATTCCGACGAGCACCATGGAGCCGACAAACACTGCGAAATTTCGCCAGCGCCTTTGGACGACGAGAGCTGCCGCGAATCCGAGGAGTAAGAAGCCCGTATAATACTGCGTATACAGAGCTAATGCAGCGACGATTGCAAACCCCATGCGCGACGCAACCATACGTCCTTCGCGCATGTATCCGAAGTAGAACAACCACATGAGCAGCGCCGACCACAGAAAAACGAGCCCGTAGACGCGCGCCTCGATCGCGCTCGCGATTACAAAGGGATTGAACGCGACAGCTGCCATCACCCAGAGCCTGCTGCGCTCAGACACATAGCTGCTTGCGACCAGGCCCGCGATGTACACGCCCACTGCAACAGCAATGACCGAGAACAGGCGCACAAAGAATATCCCACTACCGAGGTGGCGCCAAAGGTTGATCAACACAAAGTAGAGTGGCGGCTGCACTTCCCACGTGAGGGCTTGACGTGCAGTGTCTCCGACGCTCAGTGAGGTCGTGTGCAAGGTATACGCTTCGTCCACCCAGATGTTGAGAACGGCGCTAAGCCACACCGTTAGCGCTACATGTGCGCCGAGAATTGCAAAAAGGAAAAAACGTTCGCGCGAACTCATTGTGGATTGAAAAGAAGCGGCTCCGAAGACATTGTCTCGCGGAGCCGTTTGTATGCCTGCGCCTGCGTGCCTGCAGGCCCCGCCTGGCTACATCTTCCAGTTGAGCTCAAACGAGGCTTGGAAGGGCATTGTCACCCCGACGAAGCCGGTATTGTTATTGTTGAGCCACATGGCGTACGGGTATCGGAGCTGCACCGCGCCTTTGTTCGCCAGCGAGAGGTCTCCAGGGAACTGGCTGCCTGCCGGCTGCAAGAAGCTCGAGGGCAAAGAAGAGTAGAGGCATGTATGGGTCGCATCCCACGGATAGTGGCGCTGGTAGCATTGATCCACGATGTTCGACAGTGTTACGGTACCGCTGACCTGTGACGTGAACTGATAGCCGACCGCCATGTTCAGCGTTAAGCGTGACGGTTCTTTGAACGCGCCGAAGTTGTCGAACTGACCGGTGTAGGGATCAGGGACCATAAGCGGCACGCCACACGATCCCGACTGCGGGCTTGTTCCCGCAGCGTTGCAATTGGGGGAGATTGCGAAAGGCGCACCGCCAACGGGAATGCCCTCCCACGCCAGCGGGGATCCGTAGGTAGCGCCTGAGCTATATGCAAAGGTCGGCGTGAAATTCCACTTGTCGGCCTTGTAGTTGACCACGAGTGTCGCAACGTCGGGGACTTCATACCCGTTCGCCGCAGCGTAGGGGACTGGTATAAGATCGTAAGGCACATACGTGCCCGAACGGTTGAAAAGCGCTTGTGCCGGGGCAGTAAACCACGGATTGCCAGCTGCAACGGCGTTCATGTTACCGAAGATGCCGCACGGAGCCGTCGGGCTGGTCGACCGCACAGCGCCGGCGCATGCCGACGTGAACGAGTTGTACAGCTGAATGTAGGTGTTCATGTTGTCGATGACATTGCGACCATTGGCGAAGCTATTGAAGCTGATGTGGCTGTTGTTGTATGTGTATGCGAACTGAAACGCCAACCCATTGCGCGCAAAGCTGCCGTCGTTGAGGGCGAATTCAACGCCGCTCGACACTTGATGACCTGTGTTGAAACTCGCGAACAATCCGCTGAGCGCGTTGACAATCGTCTGCTGTACCTGATTTTGGGTACTCCGCCAGTAGGGCGTCAACTTCATACTAACTTGTGTGCCGTTGAAGTGGTGCTCCCACGACAGATCGATATTGGTCGATTGGTCGGGCACGACGTCATGGTTTGGCGTATTTTGACTGTAGAGCGCGAAATTTTGCCCGAGGAAACTGGCCAGGTTCTGCTGCCCGGTGTTCCACGACGCTTCGCGAGTGCTTGCCGGCCGAGCGTATAGCCCCGCTGACAACCGCAAGACATCGTCGGGACTGAACTCGTACGTTGCTCCAAATCGCGGCTGCCAAACCGTATGCGTGAAGCTGCTGGGGTTAGTGTTGACCAGGTTGACGTTGGTCGTGCCGGGGAAATCCACGGCGCAACTCCCGGTTGGACCCTTGTACAGCGGCTGGAAGTAGCCTGGGCCGAAGCAATACTCGTTGTTGTAAGCATTGAACCAGAATTGACGCGAGTCGAATCCAATCGAGGTGCTGTCGTTCAGGCCGATGGCGTACGTTTCTATGCGCAAACCGAGGTTGGTGGTCAGGCGTTCGTTGGGGTGCCAGTTGTCGTTGATAGAAAAAGCGTCAAAGACCGGATGCACCTTGTTGAAGTTGTAGCTGTACCCGTTCTCAGTCACCAACCACTGCGTGCCGGCGGTTGCCGGAAATGGTACCGTGCCGTTCATCATGTTAAAGACCGTGCCTTGACAGGGCGACCCGCTGCACGAAGGGATGGAGAACGCCGAAATCTCGGGACTACCAAAGCACGTCACCGGTCCAGCGGCAATGCCACCTGGCCCGTAGCAGTTGCCGTTCGGCCCGACGTTGTTCATCATGCTATACCCCGACGCAAACAAGGATTGCGGGTTGGTAGATGCAGGGAGTGCGAAGTCGCCGTTTGCGCCGGGGAATCCATGGGTTGTCGTGTAGCGTTGAATGTGGATCGAATTGTAGAACGCACCAACGGTCAGTAGATGCTTGTCGCTGAGTTGGTTCGAATAGTCGATGACGCCGCCAAACGTATGCACCGGGAGTTCATAGTCTGCGATCTCACCGCCGTAGCAGCAGAAACCGAGGGAACCGCCACCGAGTGGGCCGTGGATGAACCACGTTGAGTACATCCCGTATCCAAAGATTCGCAAAAACGAAGTGTTTGAAAAATTGCGCTGGTATTGGAGCTTTCCGATCTGCACTTCATTGCTATTTGTGTCACGAAGATCAAGCGGCACCGTTTGCCCCCAGGAATGCGGCGTGCTGGGGTATAGGTATGGCACGAGTTGACTTGATTGCGGCGGCGCAAACTGTGGGCCGTTATACACCCAACCGTCCGAGTAAGCAAGGACGCCGTTAGGCGGGTTCTCTGTAGTTTCTGGGTACACGTTCGCTGGCCCACCGAGATCGTTGACGGAGCTGTAATACGGCATCAGAATAAAGCTCGTTAAGTAAAGAGCCTGGATGTCGTCTCTGCTCGTATCGTTGTGATGCGGAATTCCGACGTGTAAGTTTACAATAGACTCTCGGTCTTGCGTTTGCACAGCGCCGTATGTGAAGCCCGGTGTGAATGAATCGTGTGGCGCAAAGAAGACCTTAGTATTCAGCGGATAGAAGAATCCGGACTCTAAACCGGCACCGTTGGTGTTATTGATATAGCGATAGTTTGTATTTGCTGCAAGTGTCCCAACGTACCAAGAGAAATTTTGATCGGGTGTCGCGTTGCCGGCTTCCGCCGAAACCTTGTTATAGTACGTCGGGGTTCCGATACCGTAATTCAAACTGTAAAAGCCCGGCGTTGTTCCGCGCTTCACGATTTGGTTCACGTAGCCGGCGATTCCCGACGCGTCGGATGTCGCTAAGGTACCACCGGTATACACTTGCAGTTCTTGCTGTCCGAGACTCGTGATGAACGTTTGCGGCGCGTTGTCGTAGGAGCGGTTGACCGGGATACCGTCAAACTCCCAACCAACCTGATCCAGGTCACCGCCACGAATGTACACCGGCTGATACCAACCTTGCTGACCTTGAGGCACGTTGACACCTGGCACAGAGGCCATGGCACTGTAGCCGGTGTTCAGATTTCCTGCACCGGCGAGTGCGGCGGCGGCTTGCTGGGCAGCCGTGTTGACCGAGTAGACGTTGCTCGTCGTTCCGGGTTTGACAAGTGCAGTCGAGGCTGTGACGCTCACGCGGCCGAGCGTTGTGATCGATTTAACAAGCGCTATCGGCACACTTTGCACTTGATCCGCAAGCACCGTAATGCCCTTAACGGATGCCGTATCGTATCCTGATTTTTCCGCAGTAATGTTGTACGAGTCCGGTGCCAAAGACAAGAAGGCATAGTCTCCCTGTGCGTCCGTCGTAAGCGTTGCGCCCTGCGATGGCGAAAGCGCCGTGACCTTCGCTCCAGCGATCGGCGCAAAGGTAGCGGTATCATAGACTCGGCCTCGAATGGCTCCGGTCGTGCCCGCGATAACTGCTCCGTTGATTGAGACGAGTGCAACGGCGATAATGCCCAGCGCAATAGCCCAGTGGCGATGGCTAGTCAACATAGAAACCTCCGGCCTTTGAGTGCGCAACGTGAAATCACTAAACCGACCGAAAACGCTCCAACGCTCGACCTCTGTAGCAACGGACTTTTAGGTCCGTTTTCAACTGGTCGAACGCTTTATTTGGCCGAACAGTTCAATCTTAACGAGTCCAGTCCTTCGACTTTCAGGGGAGGCAACGTCTTGATTACCCATACTGAGTACGTCACGTTCAACACGAAGAATCGCTACGAGATTCTCGATATCACCGAGCACGTCGAGAAGGTTCGGTCCAACGCGCAGTTGCGCGACGGTTACATCCTCGTATCCGCCATGCACATCACGGCGAGCATCTTCGTCAACGACCATGAGTCCGGGTTGTGGTCTGACATCATGCAGTGGCTTGAGTTACTTGCACCCCGGAAGCCCGATTACAAACATCATCAAACAGGCGAGGACAACGCCGATGCGCACCTCAAGCGAATGCTCCTTGGGCATCAGGTGCTCGTGCCCGTAACGGATAGTAAGCTCGACCTCGGGCCGTGGGAGCGGATCCATTACGGCGAATTCGACGGCCGCAGACCCAAGCGCGTCTTGTTCAAAGCGCTAGGAGTCTAAGGTGAGAGCAATCGAGACTTGCGTTAGTGGTGGTCGACGCGGTGGGCGGCCCGGCGGTCGCGCATCTCGTTGATGATCTCCGCGAGTCCTGCGGCTGCTGCGGCAAGCAGCTTCTCACCCTTTTCGGCGGTCGCTTTCGTCGGATCCCCCATGACGCCGCTTTGCGAGAGCGCACTCCAATGCTCCATCATCGCGAGCGGCCCGTCGCCCGCAACAAGATCCGTCCAGTAATTTTTTGTCGGTTGGTGACCGATCTCGCGCACTGCCTTTGACATGTCAACCAGATCCGGCCGTAGCCCCAGGTAGATCGATGTCTCAAATTCGCAGGCGTGATTCATCCCGCCGATCTTGTCTGACTCGCGCAGGCTCTCGGCCACTTCGTGCACCCCGGGTGCGTTCCAGTAGTTGATCGCAGCCGCGAGGGCTCCCGTCTCCACGACGGTGAGCCGAGAAATGATATCAACGAACGGTGTATTGCTGCCATGACCGTTCACGATCAGGATTCGATGAAAGCCATGCGCGACCAAACTCTTGCAGACGTCAAGCATATACCTAATGAAAGTATCCCATCCGATGGTGATGGCTCCGGGAAAGTCCATGTGGTGCGGGCTGTAGCCGTGGTTGACGGGGGGGACCAGTACAGCTTTGTCGGGGACAAGCCCAACCGCGCGGTCGCAGGCTGCGTAGCACAAGCGCACGTCAGTATCAATTGGTAGATGAAGCCCATGGTCTTCTATCGTGGCGACGGGCACTACCGCCACGCGTCCTTGCGCAGCTGCTTCCTTTATTTGCGGCCACGTCATCTCGCCATAATAGTACGGTGTTGTCGTCATGCGCCGCGATTCGGCAGCCTAGTTAGCCGCGACCTTTACGAAACAGCCACCACGCAATACCAGCGATAACACCGCCAAGTGCGCCGCATCCAAGGTCAAAGACTTGGTCCGCGATCTCTTCGGGCCATTCAAACACCTCGACGATAGCAGACATAACAATGCCGCTCACAACCGTGACAAGAAGAACCTCTCGAAGTGATGCTGCGCGCCGCTTACGCAAAGCAAGCACAAATACGCCGACGATACCAAAATACGCAACACTTGCCGCCTTGCGCGCAAGCCATTGGCTTGCATGTCCGTAGACGGGTAATACCTCGCGACTTTCGCGTAAGATTTTCTTGGCTGGCAGCGGTACAACGCGACGAGCCGTGGGAGCTGCCTTCTCGAGCTCCTGTCCAGCCCAGCGCTCAAAACGCTGGGTACCCGCCATATAGACGCCCAGCAGTATAAAGAGGATGGCCAGCACCCACACAAGGAGACGTCGCTCATCATTGGGCTTAGATGTGGTCACGCGCTGTTGTTAGCGGTACTGGGCGAGCGCGCGCGTACGCGACGCGGTTACGGCCTTCTCGTTTGGCATCATACATGCGCGCGTCGGCCGCTTCCAGCAGACGGTCTGCCGGCGCGTCTGTATGCGTGGGCACATCCACAGGAAAATGTGCCACTCCGATACTGACCGTGACCGGGATGCGCGGCTGAGGCACTCCATCGGGCGTCGCCATGAAATCCATTTGTTCAATTCGCCCGCGCAGGTGCTCGGCGACTTTAACTGCGTCATCCTTCGTGCGATCGAGCAAGGCAACGCAGAATTCATCACCGCCGTTGCGACCCGCAAAACCACCAGTTTCTGCCACCTCACGGAGCATGTCGGCAAGCCGTTTGAGAAGCGTGTCACCCACGGCGTGGCCAAACGTGTCGTTCCACAATTTGAACTTGTCGGTGTCGATGAAGAAGAGCGCAACATCCCGATCCTGAGCGTGGCTCCGGCGCGTTTCAATTTCTTCGCGCAGCCGCTTGCGAAACGTTGTCGCTGTCAACAACTGCGTGAGCTGATCGACTTGTGCTTCTCGTTTGACCTCGTCCGAGAAGCGTGACCGCGCCAAGGCGTCACCCGCCAAACGTGCGATCGCACAGGCCGTCCGAATATCTTCGTGCGTGAACGGATCATCGTGCGTGCGTTCCACGTAGATCGCGCCGATGACCGCCGGACGCAAACCGTAGCCCCGGTGCTGCATCATGGGAACGCAGAGTGCCCAGACGCGATCGCGGCTTCCAACGAGCGGCCCGCCCAGGCGCATGCCTGCCGGTTCCACCCACATGTCAGCGATGGCGACGTCAGACGGCAAATTAGCACGTGCCGGCCCGACGACTGCGGCACAGTGATTTCTCTGCGCCCAATCGACGATCGTGTCGCCTTCGTAGACATCGCCCGTGCGCAAGAATTGTGCGTAGCCCGCGTCCGACTTTGCGCCGAGGGTCATTCGGCCGTCGACCGCGACAAAGCAGAGCGCGGTTTGCGCAGGCACGAGCGCCAAGAGACGCTCAACAATGCGTTCGCAGGTTTGCGGCGTTGATTCAAGCGCGGCTTGCGTGAGTGGTGGCGCGATCTGGCCGAGGAGAGCGAGGCGTTGCTGTGCGTCGTGAACCTGACGCCTGAGCACGACGATGCGTCGATGCTGCCAGACGAAAACCGCCGCTGCGACAGATGCGCAGACGGCGGCGATTGCCCAGCCAGCGAGTTGCACGCTCACGTTGGATCCGGAGCACCCTTTTTCTTTAACGAACGCGCCGGATTGCCGGCGACGCGTTCGCCGGCCGGCACGTCGTGAAGCACAACCGAACCTGCACCGGTGACCGCATCATCGCCGATCTCGATCGGCGCTCGCAACGATGAATTTGATCCGATGAACACTTTTTTACCAATTTTCGTCTTGTGCTTCTTCTTGCCGTCATAGTTGCAGGTGATCGTGCCTGCCCCGATGTTTGTCTGTTCGCCAATCTCGGCGTCGCCCAAATAGGACAGATGGCTCGCCTTTGCCCCTCGTCCCATGCGCGTGTTCTTCATCTCGACAAAATTGCCGACGCGCGCTCCTTGCTCGACGACTGTGGAGCCACGAAGATGCGCAAACGGTCCTATTGTCACGCCTTCGCCGACAATGGAATCCCTTACTTGCGATTGCACGACCTCGGCACTATCGGCGATACTGCTGTTCGCGATAAAACTGTTGGGGCCGATGATGCACCCTCGGCCTATTGCCGTGCGTCCGTGGAGGTGTGTCTGCGGATGAACGGTCGTATCTGGCTCTATCTTGACTGCAACATCTATGTAGGTGTTTGAAGGGTCCACAATCGTGACACCCGCGAGCATGTGCTGCTCTAAAATGCGCTGCTGCAAGATTGCGCGTGCCGCCGCGAGCTCGACACGATTGTTGATACCCATAACGTCGCGGTGGTCTTTTGCTTCAACGGTTACGATGGTGGCGCCCGACTCCGCGAGCGCCCCAATGCAGTCCGTCAGGTATAGTTCGCCTTGTGCATTGTCGTTCGAGAGTCCCGCGATCGCGCGGCGAAGCGCCGCCTGCTCGAAGCAGTAGATGCCTGCGTTGACTTCATCGATCGACAACTGCTCATCCGTTGCGTCACGCTGCTCGACGATCCTCATGACTTTGCCGCCGTCACGAATAATGCGGCCAAAGAACGACGGTAACGGCACGCGTGCCGTCGCTAAGGCGAGCGCAGCGTTGGACTCACGTTGCGCTTGAACGACATCGCGCACCAGCTGCTCGGGCACGAGCGGCATATCGGCGCTGACGATCAGCACTGGTGTGCCGTTGTTCGGCACGTCGGCGAGCGCGAGCTGTACCGCGTGTCCGGTGCCTAATTGCGGCTCTTGCACAACCGTGCGCAGTCCCAAGGCTTCGATGTGTTCGAGCAGCTCGGGATTGACAACGACGTGCATCGCGTTTATATCTGATCGTTGCAGCGTTTGGATGACGTGCGCTAGCAAGCTCGACCCGCAAATTTCGTGCAAGACTTTTGGCCGGCGGCTCTTCATGCGGGTACCCTTGCCTGCGGCAAGGACGATGGCGTGCACGGCATCCATTAATGCACGGCCCTAGCGTGCGCACGCGCGCCTGCGTTCAAAAGCGCAATGAGTGCGTCGATCCGCGCGAGCACCCGGTCGCGCCCCAAAATAGCGCATACCTCAAAGATCCCGGGGCTGACGGATTCGCCTGTCACCGCGACGCGCAGCGGATGGATATAATCGGACGCTTTGATGCCTTTTGCTGCAGCGAGTTCACGAATCGCCCGCTCGACAGATGCCGTATCGAATGTCGATTGCGCCGCCAATGCCGCCCGCACATCTTGCAGCAGCGCTACCGTTTCGGGCTTAGCACAATGCTTGGAGAGCGCTTCTTCGCTCGGCTCGATCGCGCCGTCGGTAAAGAAGTACGATCCCAACTCGAGCACGTCCACAACGGTGCGCACGCGATCGTGCAAAAGCGCAGCGACTTTCTCGATGTATGCGCGATCGAACGCTCCATCGCGATTGCTGCGGTGCATGAGATCGACGACGCGCGCAGCCAGTGCGCTTGCGGGTTCCGCCTTGATATACTCCTTGTTCATCCAGCCGAGTTTGCCCGTATCGAAGATGGCGGGGTGCTTGACAACGCCGTCGAGATCGAAAAGCTTGATGAGCTCGTCTCGGGTCAGCAGCTCGCGGTTGTCTCGTGGGGACCAGCCGAGCAGCGCGAGAAAATTGACGATGGCATCGGGCACGTAGCCCATCGCTTCGTAATCATTGAGTGACGTTGCGCCGTCGCGTTTGGACAGTTTGCGGCGCTGCGCGTTGAGGATAATCGGAATGTGCGCGAAGCGCGGCGGCGTCCATCCGAAAGCCTCGTAGAGCAGCTGTTGTTTCGGTGTGTTGGCAAGATGCTCGTCGCCGCGGATTACGTGCGAAATCGCCATGTCGCGATCGTCGACGGCCACGGCGAGATTGTAGAGCGCTCGGCCGTCGCTCGTCACGAGAACGAAGTCACCCACGGCCTCGGCGGGGAACGTCACCTTCCCACGAATGAGATCATCGACGACAAAATCGCGTCCAGGCGGTACGGCAAAGCGGATCGCTGCCGGCCCGCGCGATCGAGCCTCAGCTTTCTCTGCGTCGCTGAGCTTATTGCAGCGGCAGTTTGCGGCCACCGCACGATCGATCACGTTCGAGCGATCGAATTCCGCCGTATCGTCGTCATCGTTCTCGTTGTCGTCAGTGGGGCGTTGCGAACAAAAACATTCGTAGGCGTGACCATTCGCGAGCAGCGCTTTGGCGGCGTTGAGATGCGCCTCGACGCGCTGGCTCTGCAGGTACGGTCCGTGCGGGCCGCCACGATCGGGGCCCTCGTCCCAATCGAGCTTAATCCATCGCAGCCCGTCATAGATGGCTTGCGTGTACTCGGGGCGATTGCGGGCGACGTCGGTGTCCTCGATGCGCAGTACAAAGCGCCCGCCGTGGTGGCGGGCAAAAAGCCAGTTGAAGAGTGCGGTGCGCGCGCCGCCGACATGCAGATATCCCGTCGGACTTGGCGCGAAGCGAACGCGTACGTCAGAGCTCACACGTGTATCCTATGCTCCAACCCTCTTGCCGCATTCGCGACGCACGAAGTCGACGATGGTGGCCATCGGTGTGCCTGGAGTGAAGACGCCCGCGACGCCCGCCTCGAGCAGCGGCTTCACGTCTTCATTTGGAATCGTTCCGCCGCCAAAGAGAATGATGTCTGCCGCCCCTTCTTTTACGAGCAATTCTTTAATGCGTGGGAACAGCGTCATGTGCGCACCTGATAGTACCGAGAGCCCGATGCCGTCGACGTCCTCTTGAATCGCCGCTTCGACGACCTGCTCCGGCGTCTGATGCAATCCGGTGTAAATCACCTCGAAGCCCGCATCGCGCAGCGCCCGTGCGATGACTTTCGCGCCGCGGTCGTGACCGTCGAGGCCGGCTTTTGCAACGAGAATGCGAATGGGTCGCGCCATCGCTAAATGACCGCAGGTTCGCGGTAACGGCCGAAGACGGGGACGAGCGCTTCGGATATTTCGCCAAGTGTCGCTTTGGCGCGGACGCAATCGAGATAGTGCGGCATGAGGTTCTCGTTCGTTCGCGCCGCATCCGCAATGCGGCCCAACGCGGCACGTGCGGCGTGCTCATCGCGAGACCCGCGGAAGGCTTGGACGCGGCGGCACTGCTCCAGCTCGACCGCGCGATCGATTTTGAGCAGTGAGATCTGCTCAGCTTCCTCTTGAACGAAGTCATTGACACCCACGATGATGCGGTCACCAGTCTCGATCTCACGCTGATACCGGTACGACGCATCGGCAATCTCACGCTGGAAAAACCCAGCATGGATCGCGGGTATGACACCGCCGAGCGTAGCGATGCGCTCGAAGTAGCGTTCAGCTCCTTCTTCCATCTCGTTAGTCAACTTCTCGACATAGTACGAGCCGCCGAGCGGATCGATGACGTTGCCAACGCCGGTTTCGTAGGCGATGATTTGCTGCGTGCGCAGAGCGATCTGTGCATTCTGTTCCGTGGGCAAGGCCAGCACTTCGTCCAGCGAGTTGGTGTGCAGCGATTGCGTGCCGCCGAGCACGGCCCCCAGCGCCTGGAACGCGACGCGCATAATATTATTTTCTGCCTGTTGAGCCGTGGCGGAGCAACCTGCTGTTTGCGTATGAAAGCGCATAGTCCACGAGCGCGGGTTCTTGGCCTTAAAGCGTTCGCGCATGTGGCGCGCCCATATCCGCCGCGCGGCTCTGTACTTTGCAATCTCTTCGAAAAAGTCTGAATGAGCATTGAAGAAAAACGACAGTCGCGGCGCAAACTCGTCGACATCCATGCCGGCTGCGATGCCCGCCTCGACGTATGCAAAACCATCTGCCAGCGTGAATGCAAGCTCCTGAACCGCAGTCGATCCGGCTTCGCGGATGTGATAACCGGAGATGGAGATCGTGTTCCACTTCGGCACATGCTTGGAGCAGTACGCCATCATGTCGGTAATAATTCGCATGGAAGGCTCGGGTGGATAAATCCACTCCTTCTGCGCGATGTATTCCTTGAGCATGTCGGCTTGGAGCGTGCCGCTGAGCTTCTCGGCAGGCACACCTTGCGACTCGGCCGTTGCGATGTACATCGCGAGCGCAACCGGCGCTGTACAGTTGATCGTCATGGACGTTGAAATGCGTCCAAGATCGATACCCGCGAACAGATCTTGCATGTCTTGCAGCGTCGAGATGGCGACCCCGCACTTGCCGACTTCGCCGAGCGCGCGCGGGTGATCGGAGTCGTACCCCATGAGCGCGGGCATGTCGAAGGCGACGGAAAGTCCCGTCTGACCTTGCGAGAGCAAGAAATGGAATCGTTCATTCGTTTGCTGTGCTGTGCCGAAGCCCGCGAACTGACGCATCGTCCATAAGCGGCTGCGGTACATCGTTGGATGTATGCCGCGCGTGTACGGATATTGCCCCGGATACGAGAGCTCGCGCTCGTAATCGATGCTAGCGATATCATCCGGTCCGTACATCGGCTTGAGCGGGTGATCTGAGATCGTTCGATCAATTGCGCCCGGCCGTTTTGGCGCAGCAGTAAACTGATCGTGCCAGAGCGCCTCGCCCGACGATTTATTTTTGCGCTCGGCCGCCTTACCGTTGGCCGGCTGGCCGTTGCGCCTCGGCTTTTTTTCGCTCACGTTCTTTTCGTCACGCTTCCTTATATAGTATCTATAGTATCGGCCTAAAACTCAATACCGACTCGGGCCGGAATGTTCTTTTGGTAGGGGTGTTTGACGTCGGTGATCTGGTTGACGTAGTCGGCCGCGTCAATGATGGCTTGTGGGGCGTCACGGCCCGTGAGGATAACTTCTACGTGTTTGGGCCGGTTGCCCAGCAGCTCCACGACTGCTTCGGTTGAAATGAGTCCCATAGACATCGCCACGTTGACCTCATCGAGGATCACGACATGGTAGTCTCCGGACAGCACCGCCTGACTGGCTGCCTCTAATCCGTCTTGCGCCCGCTGTATTTGCTCAGGTTCAGGGTTCTTCGGATCGACAAAACGATCGAGTCCGTATTGCTCGATTTCAAGTTCGGGGAGCCGGTCGCGCACGAGGATCTCGCCGTAAAAGGGGTCGCCTTTCATGAATTGGATCATCTTGACTCTGTGGTGATGTCCGATAGCCCGTAACGCAACCCCGAGTGCCGCCGTCGTCTTGCCCTTGCCTGGCCCCGTGTTAACCATGACGAGGCCAACTTTGCGCTCATCGGACCGCTTTTTCTGCCAGGGGTGGGCGGTTTTATAGTCTTCCTTTACCACAACTCGATTTTCGCGCCGGTTCTCAGGGCGGCCTTTGCAGGCCATTTCATCTCGTCTGTCCCGGAAACCATTGTTCACGATCGACTGCACCTTAGCTTGACCCCTCACCGGCCTCTTGTTATAATCCCTAAGCACGACTACCCTTCGCACCGTACGGCGCCTCGAGCAGCTGGTTCGGTTCGAAAGACGAAGGCAGCGAAGAATACTCGCTCGGTCGACAAAGGTCGACTCCAACTTCAACGGTAGCCTGCGCACGCGGGCTTTTTCATTTCCCAGCCCGGAACTGGAGGCACTAGATAATCTTCCATTCGCCATCACCTGGAGCGCGCGCTCATTAGCCGTCAGCTTCGCGTTAACGATCAGATACGAGTGCCTCAAGTTCGCGTCATCGCGGACGACGGCTCGCAACTGGGAATCATGTCGACGTGGGATGCACTCTCCCTGGCTCGCGAGCGGGGGGTTGATCTGATCGAAGTCTCTCCTGCAGCAGTTCCACCGGTGTGCCGCCTCGACGACTATGGCCGCCTGCGCTACGAGCAGAACAAAAAGGACCGAGAAGCAAAGAAAAAAGCGCACAATATGGAGCTGCGCGAGGTCAAGCTCCGGCCCAAGATTGAGGAACACGACTATCAGGTGAAGTTCCGCACCGCCGAGCGGTTGCTGTTCGACGGTGACAAGGTGAAGGTGACGATCATGTTCCGCGGGCGAGAGATCGCCTATGCGCAGCAGGGTCGGAAAATTCTCGAGCGCGTCGCTGCGGACACGACGAAGTTCGCGAGCGTCGAGCGAGAGCCGCGGCTGGAAGGCCGCAACATGTTTATGATTTTATCGCCGCGGCAGGAAGTGATCGCCGCGGTCACAGCCCACAAGGCAGGCGCCGCACAGAAAGCGCCGGCGGCGCAGAAAGCGCCGGCCACCCCGAAGGCGGCCGAGACGCAGAAAAGCGCCAAGGGATAGACTAAGAGGAAGAAATGCCAAAACTAAAGACCCATCGCGGAGCCGCCAAGCGCGTCAAGGTGACGGGGACTGGAAAGTTCGTGCGCGAGCGACAGTTCTCGGGCTGCAGCCACATTCTCACCAAGAAATCGCCGAAACGCATCCGCAAGTTCCGCAAGCAGGTTGTCGCGGACAAAACCGACGTCGCGCGTCTCAAGCGGCAGCTGCCCTACGCGTAAACGGACCTAAAGGCGAACGGACCTAAAGGTCCGTTGCTACAAATGTCCGTTGCTACATTAACGGGAGTAAGAGTATCATGTCACGCGTTAAACGCGGTGTAATCGCGCTCAAGAAGCGCAACAAGGTCATCAAGGCGGTCAAAGGCTTTCGCGGCGCCCGCGGGCGCACGTATCGCGCCGCCAACGAGGCGCTGCTGCATTCGCTGATTTACGCTTTCCGCGATCGCCGGCGCAGAAAACGCGACTTCCGGGCGCTCTGGATCACGCGCATCAACGCCGCCGCGCGTGCTGAAGGGCTTACCTACAGCCGCCTTGTGAGCGGTCTCAAAAAAGAAGGGCTAACGCTTAACCGCAAGATCCTCGCCGAACTCGCCATGAACGATGAAGCGGGTTTTGCCAAGCTGCTCGAGATCGCCAAAAAGCATTTGCCCGCGAGCGCCGCGCGAGCCTAAGCCCGCCGTGGCTGAAGGCTACGCGGGCCGCCACAATAGCGCTGTGCGCACTGCGCGGCTCCTCCAACAAAAGAAGCACCGGCTCGAACGGCGGTGCTTTCTTATCGAGGGGCCGCTTTTGCTGCAAGCCGCACTCGAGAGTGGCACCCCGGTTGAAGAGGTCTTCATCCTTGACAATAGGTCGAGGGGTGAAGGCATTTTGTCGCGCTCATATCTTCAGCTGGAGCGCTCTGATTCGTTTGCACACCTGTCCGAGCGAGCGTTGAAAGTCGACCGTCGCACCCTCGACTCCCTTTCGCAGACAAAAACTCCACAGGGCATCGTCGCAGTCGCGAAGTTCATCGATCACGATGCCAGCGGGCTTGAGCGGCTTTTGCCGAAGGACGGGCCGGTCGTCGTGCTCGTCCTGCCCAGTCTTTCGGACCCAGGCAACGCCGGCACGCTCATCCGCAGCGCCGAGGCCTTTGGCGCGAGCGCGGTGTGTTTTGGCCCCGAAGCCGTGGAGCCATACAATGACAAAGTGGTGCGCGCGTCCATGGGTTCGCTCTTTAGAGTGCCGATCGTGCGGTATGAAGACTGGGCGGTTTTTGTCGCTGCAGCGCGAGCCGCCAAGCTCCACATTGTCGCCGCCGAGGCGGGCGGCACGGATGTGAGAGATGTCACACTCCCGCTGCGCGCCTGCCTCGTCATCGGACAAGAGCGTCACGGCCACGCTGGCCTGCCGCGTGAGGACGTCGACACCGTTGTGGCACTGCCGCAGCGCGCCGGCATTGACTCGCTCAACGCCGCTATCGCCGGTTCGCTTCTTCTCTACGAGTTTGAGCGCGCGCATGCGTCTGACAGTTCGACGCGATCTGGAACAAGTCGCGCGTAAAAGTCAAGCCCCTTGCTGGGTTGCCCCCTTATCCGGCCCTATGATATACTCAACCCCGGAGAACTAGATAAAAGGAGGTCGGCTACACTGCTACTCTCACCTGAGCTGTTCTGGAAGCTGTTCCTTACCACTGGTTCAATCAAGGCATACTTAATCTATAAGAGGATGACGCCCCAAGAATCACATTAGGGCGTCGTAAGGCGCAGGCCTGACGCAGTTTTCTTCATAAGACTTGGCCGCAACGCATGCGGCCTTTTTCTTTTATATTTGGGGGATCGTGGAGGATCAATTAGCGGCACTCGAGAGCGAGGTGAAAAACCGCGCCACAGCGGCGCGGTCGCTCGAGGAACTCGAGGCTCTGAGGACCGCCATTCTCGGCCGCAAGGGCGGTCGGCTCTCGAACATCATGTCCGGCGTCGGTAAGATAGCGAAGGCAGACCGAGCTGAATTCGGCCGGCGCGCGAACGAGGCGAAGACGCGCATCGAGGCAATCCTTGACGAAGCGCAGGCGCGTCTTTCCGACGCCGACCTTCAATCGCAGCTCGAGAAGCGCTACGATGTGACGTTCCCGGGCACACCGCCGCGGCTCGGAAGCATTCACATCTTGCGGCGTACCCTGGATGACGTCGCCGACTTCTTCCGGAGTCGCGGCTTTGCGATCGTCATGGGCCCCGAAGTTGAGACCGAATACTTTAACTTCGAGGCGATGAACATTCCGGCGGACCATCCGTCGCGTGACGCGATGGATACGTTCTATTTGGCGAGGGAGAATGGACCTAAAGGTCCGTTGCCACAAGATCCGTTGCTACAGACACCCGGGGCGACCGCTCCATTGTTGCGGACGCACACCTCGCCCATGCAAGTACGCGCCATGCTCGAGTATCCGCCGCCGATTGCCGTTCTCGTCCCCGGCAAGACATATCGCCGAGATGCACTCGACGCCCGTCACACGTTCAATTTTCACCAGTTCGAGGGACTCCAGGTCGACCGCGGCATCACCTTCGGTCACCTTAAGGGGTTCGTGAGCGATTTGTGCCGGCATCTGTATGGCAAGACGCGTCGCACCCGCTTCCGGCCATCGTACTTTCAGTTCACGGAACCTTCAGCGGAGGTTGACGTGTCGTGCCCTGTCTGCGACGGCGGCGGATGCCGAACATGCGGAGGTGCGGGCTGGCTCGAGATGGGCGGGAGCGGCATGGTTCATCCGAACGTTCTGCGAGCTGCCGGCTATGATCCAGAGGCGTACACAGGCTGGGCGTTCGGTTTGGGAATCGAGCGCATCGCCATGGTGCGCCACGGCATCGACGACATTCGGCTCTTCACCGAAAATGATCCAGCGTTCTTGGAGCAGTTCGCCTGATGCGGGTGCCGGTGTCGTGGCTTCGCGACTTCGTTAAGACGGACGCTCAGCCCGAGGCATTTGCCTCAGCTCTTACTGCCCGCGGATTCACGGTTGATGGCGTGTCGCCGCAGCCGACGTCCGAGCGCATTGTCATCGGGCGCATCGAAACGCTCACACGGCATCCCAATGCTGACCGGCTGCTCGTAAGCACCGTTGACGTGGGCCAAGAAAAGCTGCAGATAGTCACGGGAGCGACCAATGTCGCGGTCGGCAATAAAGTGCCGATCGCACTTGCCGGCGCCGTCGTCTACGCACGGGGCTCGGCAGCCAACGGTGCACCACCGCAGACAAAAAAGATCGAGCCAAGCACGCTGCGCGGAGTTGAATCGAACGGCATGATGTGCTCGCCCGACGAGCTGTTGCTGCCCGGTGAGCACGACGACGGCATCTTGATAATGGAAGACAACGCTCCGGTTGGTCAGGATTTCTGGCAGGTCGCGCGTTTCGGCGACGCCGTACTCGATGTGGATGTGCCGTCCAATCGGCCTGACGGGCTATCAATTGTAGGCCTGGCACGTGAAGCAGCCGCGGGTTTGCATGCAACGTTTGCTGCGCCTGTGCTCGATCAGGGCATTGGCGAGGCTGCTTCACCGATTGCGGTAGACATCGAGGACGCAGCAATTTGCAGACGTCTGCTCGGCCAGCACTTCTCCGGCGTCACCAACCGGCGCCCGCCCATGTGGATGGCACTGCGGCTTGCGGCAGCTGGCGTTCGCAGCATCAGCCTGCTTGTCGACATTTCAAATTACGTGCAGATTGAGACCGGACAGCCGCTGCACTTTTACGACGCCGCCAAGATCCGCGGCGGCAAGATTGTCGCTCGCAGCGCTCGTCAGGGAGAAAAGGTTGTGACGCTCGACGGCCTGGAGCGCACGCTCGCAGCGGGCATGCCCGTCATCGCAGATGGTGAAGGCCCCGTCGGCATTGCAGGCATCATGGGTGGCGCAGCTTCAGCCGTCACCTCCGACACCCGCGACGTCTTCCTTGAATCGCCGAACTTTGTCGGCGCGCCCGTCCGCCGCGCTTCCTATGCGCTCGGATTGCGCACCGAAGGCGCGCTGCGCCATGAAAAAGATCTGCCGCTGGAGCTGCCTGAGGTCGGTCGCCGCCTTGCCGCACGATTGCTCATCGAAGCTGGCGCTACTCCATCGGCTGTGGTCGAGGCCGGACTGAAGCCTGGCCCCTTGCGGCGCGTTCGCGCGAGAGCGCAGCGGGCCAATGCGCTCTTGGGCGCTGCATTCACAACCATCCAAATGAAAGATGCTCTCGCCGCCATCGAATTCGAAACAACCGGAGAAAGCGAGCTTGAGGTCACCGTTCCTTATTGGCGCCCCGATGTCGTTGAGGAAGTTGATGTCATCGAGGAGATAGCACGTGGCATCGGATATGATTCGATTCCCGACGTGCCGATCGTCGCTGCACCGCAAGATGTTGATGAAGGCCTCTACCAACAAGAGTCGTTGCTCGCGAGGCGATTTGCGACATTGGGCTACAATGAGATCGTCAACCTAACCCTCCAAGGCGCAAGGGTTACGGCCGCATGGGAGCGCTCGGGACTTCCGTTTTGGCAAGACGTCGCAATACTTTCAAATCCGCTCTCCGAAGACCACCGCTTCTTGCGGCCAAGCCTCTTGCCCGGATTGCTGATCACCGCCGCTAAATGGTGGCCGCGTGCCCACGGAGAGCTGCGGCTCTTTGAGATCGGCCATGTCTTTCACCCAGTGCGCGCGGCGCAGCACGAGGATGAGCCTGTCCATAATCCGCACGCAGGCGTCTATACGGAAAATGACGTGCGCGAATGGCCTTCACTTGCGGGCTTCGTGGCGTTTGAGAAAGCCGGCCCCGATTCGTCCCTCGATCAGCGGTTGCTCGCGGTGAAAGGCGAACTCGAGGCTATCTTGGGCCCGCTTTCCGGCGCTGATGTTTCGGTCGAAGTACGCGAGCGCGCATATTTCCACCCGGGGGCATCCGGCAATCTACGTGCCGGCAACAAGGTAGTTGCGAAGTTCGGCCGGCTGCACCCAAAACTGGCGCGCGCCTTCGATTTGCCCGAGTTAAGCTACGCCTTCGCCCTTCATTTGGAGAATATCGCCCAACACCGGCCAGTTAAGCAGTACAAGCCCTTGGCCAAGTTTCCGGCAACGCGGCGCGATATCGCCGTTGTGGTGCCGGTTAATGTTCAAGCAGCGGATCTCATGAACGCGGTATCTCAAAGCGGCGCGCCTTTCTTTGAGAGCGTGCACGCGTTCGACGAGTATCGGGGACCGCAGGTCGGCTCAGGCAGCAAGAGCGTGGCGATGACGATTGTGTTGCGAAAGAACGACGCCACAATCACGGATGAAGAGGCCAATGCCTCGACGGAAACGGTTGTCGCCTCCTTAGCCAAGCGTTTCGGCGCGACGCTGCGGGACTAGAGAAAATGACATGGGCCGACGGGCTCGTCGGGCTCACGCTGGCTGTAGCATTTTGGGGCGGGTATCGCGCAGGCGTGGTACGCGAAGCCATCGGCATGGTCGCGATCATCCTTGCCTGGGTTGCTGCGGGCGCGTTTGCCGGCACGATGAGCCCAGCGCTCCAAAATATCTTAGGACTTTCGCCTGCTTCCGCTCACTTGGTTGGCTTTTGGCTGTTGTTTCTGTTCACGTTTGCTGCCGCGCGCGCGGCCGGTTGGGCTTTCGAACGAGTGACCGCTCAACCGGTGTTGCGCATCGCGAGCGGCATCGGCGGCGGCATTGTCGCCTGCGCCAAGGCCGTGCTCCTACTCTGGCTCATCCTTTTCATAGCTCTATTCTTCCCCATCGCCAATGATGTGCGGACGATCCTCAAACGTTCTCCCAGCGTCGAAATGATCGAAGCGCTTGACCGCCCGGCGTATGCGATGCTCACCGCGTCGCTGCCACCTCGCACTCACGCGTTCGTGCGCATGTTTTTGGATCACCACCATCTCTGATATATTCTAGAACGTTTCGCAGGTCGGATTCCACAGTCTCAGAATAAGCGCGAACGAATTGCCCGCAGTGTGCTTGCGGTTTGCTCCGGGCGTTTATTCGTTTCTTTCATTCCTGAGGAGTCATTCATGGCGAAACTTCGGTTTACAGGACGCTCGCTAGCACGCTTTGCTGCAATCGCAAGCGCTCTGCTCCTTGTCGGATTACTTTCCAGCGCTCCAGCGAACTCGAGCGCAGCTATCACGTCAAAGGGTCTCGCACAAAAGCCGGGTACCGCGGTGCACGTCGGCACGGTGAATCTCGGGCAAAGTCATCAGTTCACGATCATCCTCAAGTCGGCATCGCGCACCGATGCGCAAACGGTGGTGACGTACCTCCATCGCTTTAACTTGCTCTCAGAAATCTCGCCGACCGGCAAGTTTATTCACGTCACAGGCACCTTCGGATCGAGCGCTGCAGCGGCCGGCGTTCAGTTCGAACGAATAAAGGTCGCCTCAGAGACATTCGTCCGCACAAGCGGACCAACGCACTTTCCGCCTGCAGTCCAGCGGCTCATTGCAGGGACCTCGATCAGTCCAGGCGTTAAGATGCGCCCACAGTACGTGAAGCCGCGCCCACAAGCACTCGTTGCGGGTCCACAAACGGGCTATGGTCCGGCTGATTTTGCTGGTATATACCATATTAACCCGGTGTACGGATCGGGCGTTGACGGCGCAGGCTCGACGGTCGACATTGCCGCGTGCTTCAACATCGACCCAGCCGACATCGCTTACTTCGAAACTTTCTACGGATTACCGCCGAACCACGTGCACGTCATTCACATCGATGGAACGGTCGATCAATTCGGCAACGTTCCACCGCCTGATCTCGAGCCAACCCTTGACGTCGAGCGCGTCATTGCGACAGCACCAGGTGCGAAAGTCAATCTCTACGTTGTGCCTGACTGTCTTATCTCACAGTTCGTCGACATGTTTGCGGCGATCTCTGAAGACGAAAATGCTGTTGCGATGAGCGTGTCCTACGGCCTGCCGGAGGCGGACTACGGTGTTTTCGGTATCGGAGATCTGCTGCTGGCACAGAGTGCAGCGCTGCAAGATGTCGCCAATGAACATATCGCATCGTTCGCCGCATCGGGCGACAGCGGTTCGTGGGGAGATTTCTTTGCGACAGGTCTGGTTAACTTTCTCGACGTGCTCTACCCAGCATCGGATCCGAACATCATTTCCGTCGGCGGCACGACCGTTGAGGAAACTGTCATCGGCACGCGTCTCTTCGAGTACGCGTGGGGAGGCAGCGGCGGCGGCGTAAGTGGAATCTTCCCGATCTCATCGTGGCAAGCTGCCACTCCAGGCGTTGCTTCGGGCCTGTTTAAGAACTTGCCCGACGTATCCGCCGATGCTGACCCGAACACAGGCGCTGCGGTTGCGTTCCTCGTCTCTTTCCCGCCACCGATATTCCCCGTTGGCGGAACAAGCGTGTCATCGCCAACGTGGGCCGGCCTCTGGGCACTCGTCGACCAGAATCGCCGTCTCCATAGTCATAAGCGCCTTGCGAATGCAGCTGCCTCGTTGTACTCGCTGCGTGGCGGCCCGGCATACTACGACATCACCGTTGGGGCGAACGGATACTTCCCCGCGCGAGCGGGCTACGACAACGTCACAGGGCTTGGCGTCCCTGACGCTGCCAAACTTGTGAAGGCATTACAATAAGGCTGGGGATATGAGCAGACAGCCTTAGTCAAGCGGTACTTCCTTGGGGGCGGCTTCACGGCCGTCCCTATTTTCATAGTCACGGCCGCGGTGTTACGCGGAGCCGTTCTCTCCCGATCGCGCTATCCTCAACAGTGCGACGCACCCACTAAATACTGCCCCCGCCAGTAGCAGAAGCGTTGCTGGCGTCCAACCGACGGTTATGATGAGGTAGGTTAACACCGCAGTACTCAAAACGAGAAAGAGTACAAATGTCAAAATCAAGTTTGCACGGCGGCTTAGGCCCAACGTCATTATTTCGCGCCATCTACCCTTGTTATACAACGTGGTTTCTCCTGAAGGCGCCTGAACCTTGTAAGAGTCGCTGAGAGTGTTATTCAATTGTGTTCGCTAATTTACCCAGGCAGAGAAAACGCGAGGCCTTGGCCTCGCGTCTCTTTTTGCGCTAACGGACCTAAAGGTCCGTTGCTACATCTATCGTGGATTCATCTATCGTGGATTTATCGTGGGTTCTTTGGCTTTGAATCGGGTGGCACTGGTTGCGGTTTCGGTCCGCCGCCATGTGGTGGCTGTACGAGCACGCCGTCCTGCACGGGGATCGGCGCTTGCTTGATTCGAGCCGCATGCGGGACTGGGTGGTGTGCAAAAGCGGCCGTCACAGTTAGGGTATTGGCGAGCAACGGCGCTGCCGATATCGACGTAATGCTGGAGGTGAACGTAAAGATAAGCACGTCACCAGGATTGAGCGTCGAAGAATTGATGGTTAGCTGTGTATTTCCAGCATTGAAACTCGGCGGCGCTCCGCCGAGGTTTGTGACCGGCGTACCCGCAGGCGTAATCACGCTGCCGCCATTCATCTTCTCGTAACTTACATACGTGTTATTTGTAAATACGATGCCGGCGGTATTTACCGTCTGACTAAAGACAAAGATAAACGACTCGGAGGGCGGCGTTCCAGATTTCGAATTGAAGCTGACGGTAAACGCCGCACTCGAGCTTGTCGGCGTCGGTGACGGCACTGGCGGCGCGCCAGCCGAAGGATGGTTCACTGCGAGTAATGCCGCGCCTGTCGCGAACAGAATGCCAATGATGCTAAACGTGTTCGCATTGGTGCGTGCAGCAGGCGGTACGGCCGGCTGTGTTCCGATGCCAACAAGCTGGTCGCCGATCTGAGGCTTGTACCCTGACGACGCGTTGTAAATATCGAGCGTCGCAGTATTGAGGTCAATCGAAACGATCTTCGCTTCGGCGACCTTCTGGCTGCTGCGTACGACGTTGAATTGGTCACCGAGGCTAAAGCCGGCAGCCGCACCCATATCCGCCTTCACGCCACCGTCCACCGAATAGATTGTGCCAACCGCGGTTCGTGGCGCGTGGAGCGTCGAGAGATTGGTGACGAAGCCAGCTGTCAGCGCCGGACCTGCGAGAGATGACTGTGTGAAAATCTGCGATCGGATAAAAGCGACCGGATCGACGCGATATGCTGACAAACGATAGGTGACGGTGCCGCCCGTCACGCTGATCAAATCGGTGGTGATGATCTCATCCGCGTGCACCTGCCTGGCGGCGTCGAGGGCATTCACAAGCGAGTCGCCTTCGCCCAAAGGATTTTTGACTTTTAGCGGTCCACCGCCGACGGCCGTATACTTGCCGGATTGGTCTATTGCCGCGTACAGTGCATTCCCGAGCGTGCTGACCGTGCTAGCCGGTGCGCCCCCATCGTTTGTAAACTCAGTGATAGCGAGTGTCGGACCCGAGCCCCGAGCTTGTGGAGCAGCTGCGACGACCGCGCTCGTGAAGATGAGCGCAAAGGCTGCCAGTCGCGAGAGAATTGCAGATTGGGATTGTGCTTTTACGGCCATCTGAACTCCTCACAAAAATTAGTACCCTCCGCTGTGCGGAGTGCAACGGGGATACCCAAGACGACCAATGCTGAGTCGATCCCCTCTTCATTATTATCGGCTCAGCTGGTGCTGGCAATAGGTCCACATGCGGGGACAACCGGCGTTCGTTTCGCGCGCCAGGGTCACGCGCAGACCAATTGAAGTGACGCATGTCCACGAAGGAGTGTGCGGGTGACCAAAGCCGATATCTTGCGGCTGACACACCTCTCCAGCTGCGCCGGTTGAGCGTCTAAAGCTGACGCGAGCGTGCTCGCGCAAGTGCTGGCCGGACTGCCGCCGATCGACGATCCCAACGTCCTGGTCGGCACGTCCACGGCTGATGACGCCGGAGTGTACCGTCTCACTGACGATGTTGCGCTCGTGCAGACGGTCGATTTCTTCACGCCCATCGTTGACGATCCAAAAACTTTCGGGCGTATCGCAGCGGCCAACGCCTTGTCTGACGTGTATGCCATGGGCGGTAAGCCGTTGTGCGCGCTGGCAATCGCAGGCTTTCCCGCGGACGGCGACGTGACGGTGCTCGCCAATATCCTCGCCGGCGGTGTCGAAAAAACACGCGAGGCCGGAATCTCCGTCATCGGCGGTCACACGGTCAAAGATCCGGAACCCAAGTATGGGCTTGCGGTCACGGGCATCGTTCATCCCGACAAGATCCTGCGCAATTCAACTGCGCGAGCTGATGATTTGCTCATCCTCACCAAGCCGCTCGGCACTGGGATCCTAACGACCGCGCGACGAGAAGACCAGATAAGCGAGCCTGAGCTCGCCGCCGCGATCGCGTCCATGGAAACCCTTAACCGCGGCGCGTCTGCGGCGGTGGTTGCGCTCAACGAGAGCGAGGGTAGTCGCGAGAAACCGGTACATGCCACTACGGATATCACCGGCTTTGGACTGTGCGGGCATCTCATCGAAGTTGCTCGCGGGAGCGGCCTGGGTTTTGACTTGCGCGCCGCAGGCGTACCTTTTTTCGACGGTGTGATCGAACTCGCTGCGCGCGACATCGTCCCCGGCGGCACGAAGAGTAATTTGTCGGCCGCGCTATCCGCGGGAGTCGCGTTCGCTGATTACATTAGCCTGCCGACACGGCTCGCGCTGTGTGATGCGCAGACTTCGGGAGGCTTGCTCATCGCGGTTGACGCCGCATATGCAGAAAAGCTCGCAATGAGCTTGCGCCATAACGGTGTTGCGGCCGTATCAGTCATCGGCACGATGACCTCAGGATCGTTGTTTCGGGTCATTTAACAGCGCCGCAAGGTTGCGAAGCGGGTAAAAAGAAAGCGAGTCCGCTCGGCGCTCGAGACAAGCTCGACCGCTCCAAAGCTCTGGGAGGCAGGATTGAAAACCACAACGGCGCTTGACGCCACGGCACTTGCGCAGCTGAGCATCAACACCATCCGCACGCTTGCGATGGACGCGGTACAGAAAGCGAATTCGGGCCACCCAGGCACACCGATGGCCCTTGCACCGCTCGCGTATCTTCTGTTCACGAAGCACATGCGCTACAATCCGAGGAATCCGCAGTGGCCAGACCGCGACCGCTTCGTGCTCTCGGCGGGCCATGCGTCCATGCTGCTGTACGCCAGCCTGTTTCTCACCGGGTACGATGTGACACTCGACGACATCAAATCGTTCCGGCAGTGGGGTAGCAAGACTCCGGGCCATCCTGAGTATGGTGAGACTTCCGGCGTTGAAGTGACGACCGGACCCCTCGGTCAGGGGTTTGGCAACGGTGTCGGATTTGCGATCGCGGAGGCTCATCTGTCGGCGCGCTTCAACCGGCCAGGCAACGAAATCGTCGACCACTATACCTACGCGATTTGCAGCGATGGCGATCTTATGGAAGGAGTCGCGTCGGAGTCTGCGTCGCTTGCCGGACATCTGCGACTCGGCAAGCTCATCTATTTCTACGACGATAACCACATCACTATCGAAGGCAATACATCTCTCAGCTTTGACACGGAGAACGTCTGCGAGCGATTTGACGCCTACGGCTGGCACACGCAAGCAGTCGAGGACGCGAATGATCTCGATGCCCTCGACCGCGCAATCGTCGCAGCGAAAGCCGATCCGAGGCCGAGTCTCATTCGCGTGCGCAGTCACATCGCGTACGGCGCACCGCACCGCCAAGACACGAAGGAAGCACACGGCTCGCCGCTGGGCGAAGACGAGGTGCGCGCGGCCAAAGGCTTCTACGGATGGCCTGAGGACGCGCACTTCCTCGTTCCCGACGCTGTTCTTGCGCATACACGCGAAGCTGTTGCGCGCGGCGAGTCAGAAGAAGCCGACTGGCGCGCACGCTTCGACACGTACGCCGCAGCATTTCCGGAGCTCGCGTCGGCGTTTACATCCGAACAGGCTGGCAAGCTGCCGCAGAACTGGGCCTCGGGCATACCGAGCTTCAAACCCGAGGACGGGCCACTGGCAACGCGCATCGCGTCGAGTAAAGTCATGAACGCGATTGCCAAAACCGTACCCAATTTTTTGGGCGGATCCGCCGACCTTGCCCCGTCCACCGAAACGAATCTCACCGGTTTCGGCGACTTCGAGCGCGACTCGTACGATGGGCGCAACTTCCACTTCGGAATTCGCGAGCACGCCATGGGCGCCGCACTCAACGGCATGGTTCTGCACGGCGGCCTGCGGCCATTCGGAGCGACCTTCTTCATCTTCTCCGACTATATGCGACCCCCGGTTCGTCTCGCCGCGCTGATGAAGATCCACCCGATCTACGTGTGGACTCATGACAGCGTTGGATTAGGTGAGGATGGTCCGACACACCAGCCCATCGAGCAGCTGGCCTCCTTGCGCGCAATGCCAAATATGACGATCATGCGACCCGCCGACGCCAATGAAACGGCGATCTGCTGGCGCCTCGCGATGGAGCACGAAAGTGGGCCGGTCGGGCTTGCGCTCACGCGTCAAAAGCTGCCGGTGATGGACGCGGAGGCAACCACAGGTGCGCGCAACGGCGGCTACGTGCTCGTGCGCGAGAGCAAAGGTCCTCCGAGCATCATCCTCATCGGGACCGGGTCTGAGGTGCAGCTGTGCGTTGCGGCAGCCAAGATGCTCGAGCAACGAGGTGTGGCGACGCGCGTCGTGAGCATGCCGTGCTGGCGTATTTTCGATCGCCAGCCGCAATCGTATCGTGACGAGGTGCTACCGCCGCGAGTGAGCGAGCGTCTTGCGGTCGAGGCCGCTGCGACCTTCGGTTGGCTCCACTATGTCGGCGACAGAGGCGCTGTCATTGGGATCGATCACTTCGGCGCTTCGGCGCCGGCCGAAGTCATCTTTAAGGAATTTGGTTTTACTCCCGAGCGAGTTACAGAGCGGGCCTTGAACCTGCTGGGCCGCTAGCACTTTTTCCGTAGCGAGGTTACTGCCATGGCTAATCCACTTCAGCGTCTCACTGAATTCGGCCAAAGTTTTTGGCTGGATTCTATTAGACGTGGTTTCACGCGCGGCGGCCAACTGCGAAAGCTGGTTGATGCGGACGGTTTACGTGGGGTGACCTCAAACCCGACCATCTTCGAAAAGGCAATTGGTGAAAGTGACGACTATGACGCCGGGATCAAAGCGCTTGTCGACGGCGGCCTCACGTCACCAAACGACGTCCTCGACAGAATCATCATCGAAGACATTCAAGAAGCATGCGACGTTTTTAGCGATGTCTACAAGCGAACCGACCGAGGCGACGGTTTTGTCTCGATTGAACTTCCCCCTGATCTCGCGCTCAACACCGAAGGGTCGATCGCCGAAGGCAGGCGGCTGTGGAAACTCGTCAATCGGCCCAATGTCTTCGTAAAGGTTCCCGCCACCGATCAGGGCATGCCTGTCATTCGTACGCTCATCTCCGAAGGCCTCAATATAAACATCACGCTGATGTTCGGGGCTGAGTATTACGAACGCGTCATCGACGCGTACTTTTCGGGACTCGAAGATCGGCTGGCGCGCAAGCAGCCGATCGATCACGTTGCGTCCGTGGCCTCGTGCTTTGTCAGCCGCGTCGATACCGAAGCAGACAAGCGGCTGCAGGCGCTGATCGATGCATCCGCCGATCCGGCGAAGCGGTCCCAACTCCAAACGCTGCTCGGCAAAACCGCGATTGCCAACTCTAAGCGTCTATACCGAACCTATCGCAACTCGCTCGAGACCGATCGCTTCAAGAAGCTCGCGGCGGCGGGCGCGAGGCGGCAGCGGCCGCTGTGGGCCAGCACGTCGACCAAGAACCCGGCATATCCTGACACCTATTATGTCGAAGCGCTCATCGGGCCGGATACCGTCGACACGATGCCGCTTGCAACGATTGACGCGTTCCGCGACCACGGTCGCGTTGCACGCACGCTCGATAAGGACATGGCGGAGGCCGAAGCCGAGCTGGCCATGCTCGAAGCCGCCGGCATATCGCTCAAATCCATTACCGACCAGCTGCTTACCGAGGGCGTGGCGATATTCGAGAAATCATACGAACAGCTGCGCAACGTCGTCCGTCAAAAGGTCGACGCAATCCGCGGCGTGCCGGCCGCGACGAAGAGCTAGAGCGAGCTGTGGCGACGACCCAGCTCGTCAATCCGTTCCGCGAAGGACTCCAACTTGCCGGGGCGACCCACCCTGTGCAGCTGATTATCTTTGGCGCCTCGGGAGATCTCACAAAGCGTAAGCTCCTTCCGGCAATTTACAATCTCGTGCAGGCCAACCTCGCGCCGCAAGCATTTTCCGTCGTCGGATTCGCACGCGCGCCAATGTCGGATGACGACTTTCGCGACGTGTTGGAAAATGCGGTTGCCACATCGAGCGAAGTCCGCGTGAAAGATGATGCGGCGCTTAAGAAGCTGTGCGAGCACGTCAACTATGTGGCCGGCGATTTTCACGACGCTGCGGCCTACGTGAAACTCAAGTCGCAGCTCGATGCGCTCGATAAACGCTTTAACACGAGCGGCAATCGCATCTTTTATATCGCCACGCCGGCAAGTCTCTACGGCGACATCGTGGCGCAGCTGCACGACTGCGGACTGACGACGCCCCCAGAAGCCGGCAGCTTCGTGCGCATGATTGTCGAGAAACCGTTTGGCCGAGACCTCGAGTCTGCCAAGAAGCTCAACGCGGAACTCTTGACCTACCTGCGCGAAGATCAGATCTACCGCATCGATCATTACCTGGGCAAAGAGACGGTGCAAAACATTCTCGTGCTGCGCTTTGCCAACTCCGTCTTTGAGCCGGTCTGGAATCGCCGTTACGTCGACTCGATTCAGATCACCGTCGCCGAGTCTTTGGGCATCGAAGGACGCGGAAATTTTTACGAAGAGACTGGCGTTGTCCGTGACGTCATTCAAAACCACGCGTTGCAGCTGATGTCGCTCGTTGCCATGGAACCGCCAACCACGTTCGATGCACGAGACTTCCGCGATGAAAAGATTCGCGTGGTCGAAGCCATCCGGCCGATCTCGCCCCAGGAAGTCGACCTCTACGCAGTGCGCGGGCAGTATGGGCCGGGCAGCGTGGCGGGCGAACGCGTCGTGGGCTATCGTCAAGAGCAGGGGGTTGCTTCCGATTCCATCACGCCCACATATGCGGCGTTTCGTCTCCTCGTTGACAATTGGCGCTGGGCTGGCGTGCCGTTTTACATTCGCTCCGGTAAGCGCATGCCGAAGCGCGTCACCGAAATCGCGATGCAGTTCAAGGACCCGCCGCACCTGCCGTTTCGCAAGGCGCAGGTTGAGACGCCCGAAGGCGACGTGCTCTCGCTCCAGATACAGCCGGATGAAGGCGTCGTTCTTAAGTTCGCCGCGAAAGTGCCCGGGCCGAGCATGCGCATCCGTTCGGTCGAAATGGATTTCGGCTACGGCGAGACGTTCGGCAGCGTCGACGCATCGCCGTACGAACGTCTGATTCTCGATTGCGTGAAAGGCGACCAGACGCTCTTCGATCGCGCGGACGGCGTCGAGGCAGCTTGGGCGCTCGTCGATCCCGTACTCAAGCAGTGGGAGTCACAGCGTTCGGCTGCGTTTCCCAACTATGAAGCGGGCACGTGGGGTCCGCCTGACGCCGACGCGCTGCTAGCGCGCGACGGCCGCAAGTGGCGGCGCTTATGACGAGATCAAACGACGGAGCGACGCGGACAATGGCTGAGGTGCTCACGCCAGTGGCAGTCGGGGAGATCGAGCGCGCTTTGCATCAGCGCCGGTTCGAGATGCTCGGCAAGGAAGAGCACCCGCACGCGCATTCGTGCTGCATGACCCTCATCATCTCAGTTGAGGACGAGGGTGATAATTTGGACGTGTTCGGAACGGTCGAATCGCTCGCCGGCAAGTATCCGATCAGAGTCGTCGCCGTCCAAAGCACGGCACGCCGTGCAAGTGACGATCTTGCAGCCTGGGTGAACGCGGAATGCGAGGGCAAGCCGTCGGCCCCTATCTGCAGCGAAGAGGTCGCAATTCAAGGCGGCATAGATTCCGTCGACCGCATTGTCTCCGTCGTACGCGGCTTGTTAGCGCCCGATCTTCCCGTCATCTTGTGGTGGCGCGGCGGCACGCCGCACGGCGACATCTTATGGAACGGGCTGCGACCGCTGTGCGATCGGGTCATCGTCGACTCGATGCGCTTCGGCGATGGCGCAGCTGCACTCGATACCCTGCGGCGGCTCGTCAATCTTGGCGAAAAGCAGATGAGCGTGCGCGATCTGAATTGGGAGCGTACGGCTCCGTGGCGCGCAGCCATTGCATCCTGTTTTGACGATCGCAACGTGTTGGCGATCTTACCCGACATTAATCGCTGCGCCATCACGTATGCGGCGGGCAGCGACAAGGAGCTCCCGTCAGCACGCGCGATGCTCATGGCCGGATGGCTTATCAGCCGGTTGCCACGCTTGCGCGGTCATGCGCGAACGGCACCCGGAAAGCGACATTCAGAGGTGGCTGCCGGCCGGGTGGTTGCAATTGCGCTCACTTCAAGCGGCTCAAAAGCCAGCGTGATGCTCGTTCGTCAACCGCCGCCGATTGGAATTGAAGTGCAAGCTCATGGCACTGACGGAAAACAGTTCCGGCGTTGGCAGTTTCCGGCGTATAGCCTGAGCGAAGCAGAGCTGCTTGACTGCAGCTTGGAAACGCTCGGCCCGGATCCCATCTTCGAGGCCGCGCTCGATGTCTGACGCAAAGCGCGACATGAAGCGCGTCACCGGTTTCGGCGGCCTGTTCTTCAAATCCAAGGATCCCGATGCGCTTTACGCGTGGTACCACAAACATCTGGGCATTAAGCGCGCGTCGGCAGAGGAAGGCGTCATATTCCAGTGGCGTGACACAGCCCCCCCGCAGAAAACGGGCTTCACCGTCTGGTCAATCTTTCCCGACGATACCAATTACTTTGAACCAAGCCATTCGGCGTTCATGATAAATTTTCGAGTAGAAAATCTTGACGCGCTCTTGACCGAGTTGCGCGAGGAAGGCGTGTGGGTCGATCCTAAAGTGGAAAAATACGAGTACGGGAAGTTTGGTTGGATTATGGATCCGGATGGAAATCGGATCGAACTCTGGGAACCACCCGATAAATGATGGACTAGTCTCCGTGAAACCCCAAATATAAGTACGCAAAAAACGCGAGATAACCCGCAAGTGCACCCCAAATAGCTGCGGCAATCATTATGGGAATCCGTAGCCTGATCGAAGCGGGCTGCCACCCTAGACGCACGCCCAATCCCCAGATGGCAAGCCAAGGAACAATCGCAGGGATCATGAGGACAAGTACGAGCAGCATACCACCGGGTCCCGAGACGAGTCCCAGAAGCACGACGATCGCCCCGAGCACTAGCCAGGCACTAGGAGAATCCACCCGTGCAGTTTTCCATAACGACACCGCAAACATTCGCCACGCCGCTACTGCAGGCAAGACCAGAAAGATCCCCAAACGGCTGACGTTGATATAAAGGCTAGGGTTTTTTACGAAGCCTTCCTTGAGCGGACCACCGATTGCCCAAGTGATAAGGGCAAGCGATGCAATGCTGAGCACAAGCAGGGCAAACATGGTGAGTCGGACTGCCGGCCCTTCAAAGCGTTGGCCGACGAGAAGCCACCAGGTGCCCGATGTTCCGAGCAAGACTGCAGCGACGAGCGCTGCGAAGATCATATCTTTAGGATTCGATCCTAATAGTCCGAGAGCAAACGTGCCACTGAGCCAACGCGATATAGGACGCGAATTGCGCGTTCCAAAGCCGGCGCCACTCGTCGCCGGCTGTGAGACTAGTGGGCTGCGGCTGGTAGGCGGCCGTTGCGTTTTCCGTTTTGGGTGAGAACCGGTGCGATCATACGGGCGCCGAGCGCCTCGCGCAATACCTGCGACAGTTCGTCGACGTAGGTGAACTTCATATCCTTGCGCGCTTCTGCCGGCACGTCTTCGAGGACGTCCGGTTTATTGCGTGCGGGCAGGATGACGCGATGAATGCCGGCGCGTCGAGCGCCAAGAACTTTCTCTTTGACGCCGCCGATCGGCAGTACCTGACCCGTAAGCGTGATTTCGCCCGTCATCGCGACCCCGGAGTCAACTTTTCTGTTGGTGAGCGCCGAAACAAGCGACGTGGCCATGGCGACGCCCGCGGAAGGCCCGTCTTTGGGAACCGCGCCGGCCGGAACATGGATATGAATGTCGTGCTTGTTGAAGTAATCTTCCTTAAGCCCGATCTCGCTCGAACGGCTGCGCACGAATCCAAGCGCAGCTTGGGCCGACTCTTTCATGACGTCGCCCAACTGGCCGGTGAGCGTGAGTTTACCCGTTCCAGGCATCACTTTTGACTCGACAAACACGATGTCGCCACCCACGGGAGTAACGACAAGTCCGGTTGCAACGCCTTCGGTCGCCGTTCGCCGCGCGACCTCCGCAAAGAATCGCTGCTTGCCGAGATAGTCTGGAACGTCTTCCCTGCTGACGCGCACGGTGTAATTCGGCTTCTCTGCGATCTTGCGGGCGACTTTGCGCGCCACGGTTGCGATCTCTCGTTCGAGATTGCGCACACCTGCCTCGCGAGTGTAATTAGCAGCGATCTCATCGAGGGCATCCTTGGCCATCGTCAGTTGCTTGGTCGTCAAGCCGTTGGCCACGAGCTGCTTGGGCACGAGATACTTGCGTGCAATGGCAACTTTTTCAGCCTGCGTGTAGCCGGCCAAGCCGATAATTTCCATACGGTCACGCAATGCCGGCTGGACGGTATCGATTTGGTTGGCCGTGGCGATGAAGAGAACTCGGCTGAGATCGAACGGCAGGTCGAGGTAGTGATCGCGGAACGTATTGTTTTGCTCCGGATCCAACACTTCGAGCAACGCAGATGACGGGTCGCCGCGCCAATCGGCTCCGACCTTGTCGATCTCGTCAATCATAATCAGCGGGTTAGCCGAGCCTGCGTCGCGGATTGCGCGGATGAACGTCCCCGGCATCGCACCGATATACGTGCGCCTGTGCCCGCGAATTTCTGCTTCGTCGCGTACGCCGCCAACCGAGAGCCGGATGAACTTGCGGCCCATTGCGCGAGCGATCGACTTACCAAGAGAAGTTTTACCGACGCCCGGCGGACCGACGAAGCACAAGATCGGGCCCGTCAGCGTGTTGCGCAGCTTGCGCACGGCGAGATACTCAAGGATGCGATCTTTGACTTTTTCGAGGTCGTAATGATCCTCGTCGAGGATCTTGCGTGCCTTTTGAATGTCGAGCGAGTCTTCGGTTGTCACCGACCACGGCAAGGTAACGAGCCAATCGAGATACGTGCGAATGACGGAGTACTCAGGGCTCGCAGATGGAATTTTGCCCAACCGGTCGAGTTCGCGCAGCGCCGCCTTGTGAGCGTCTTCGGGCATTTTCGCCGCTTCGATTTTTTCGCGCAGTTCGTTGACGTCTGCTTGCGCTGGATCGGCCTCGCCAAGCTCGTCTTGAATTGCTTTGAGCTGCTGGCGCAAATAGTACTCGCGCTGGCTCTTGTCCATTTCCTTTTGGATGTCGGTCTGGATTTTATGGCCGAGCTCGACGACCTCAAGTTCGCGCGCCAAAAATGCGGTCAGCATGCGCATCCGCGCGGTTGTGTCGCGCTCCTCGAGCACGGCTTGCTTGTCGGGCGTATCAAGTCGCATGGTCGAGGCGATAAAGTACGTCAGCATGTTGGGGTCGGAAATGTTGTTTACTTCCAACTCAAGTTCGCGCGGCGCTGACGGCAAATAGGAGAGTAGCTTTGTATACTGAGACGCTAGGTTACGCGACAATGCCGTAAGCTCGTCGCTCTCGGTTGTGATTTCTTCGAGTTGCTCGACTTTGGCGGCCAGATAGGGTTCCGCTTGCGTGAACTCGACAATCCTGAACGGCACGGTTCCCGAAATAATGCAGCGCAGCGTCCCGTCCGGCACTTTAATCATCTTCTGAATAATTGCAAGCGTGCCGACCGTGTAGACGTCATCGGGCGTGGGCGGCGATGCATCTCGATCGCGTAGCGCAACGACACCGACCGGCTCGCCCGAGCGCAGCGCATCTTCAACGAGCTTAATGCCGTGCGGCTTTGTGACGGCTAAGGGCATGACGGTGTTCGGGAAGAGCACCGCCTCTTGCAGCGGCAGTATCGCGAGGTGCGTTGGAATGGTAGCGCCGGTGGTTGGCGCCGTGGGCGACTTCTGAGCCATTTAGCTGCGGCCTCGCACAACCATACGGATCTCAGTGCGGTCGACGGGTGTCACCGCTGTTCGCGTGGCGACCGGGAGTTTAACGGTCAGCATGCCGCCTTGATATTCGGCACGCGCGTGTTCGACGGCAACCGCCGTGGGCAGTTGGATCTTCTTGAAAAAGTATCCGTATTCGATCTCCTTTTGCAACACTTCGCAACCGTGCGCAGTGTTTGCACGGACGCCGGCGAGATACAGCGTGCGTCCCTCGACCACGAGCTTGATGTTATCGCGCTCCACGCCGGCAAGTTCAACACTGACGATGATGCCGGACCCTCCGTCGGTCATGTAGACATCTGCATTCGGATTAAATGAGCCGCGACGCGCGTGGCTGGTGAGCGGAAGACTCAGCTCAGCGAACATCCTGTCAAATTCCCGGAACAAATCATCGCGGTACATGATTGGTGAGACTCCAAAGGTGGTGGAAATGCAATCTTCGTCACACACTCCTAGGCTACCCCCCGCGCTCGCCGTGCGATGTACGCATGCGTCCTTCATTACATGCACGAGGCTCCGATAATTGATATGCGGAGGCAACTTTGGCGCAGTCTTTTCGAATTGAAACGCTAGATCGTTCCGGCAGGTGGTACCTCACGCCCGGAGCGAGGTCTATCTACGATCTACGTATCAGAAACGATTCCAAAAACGCGGTAGATTGTTCGCTTGTCGTCGAGGATCCGGCGACGGGAGTGAGCGTCGAGCCCAACGCATTCGCGTTGCGCGGACACGAAGTGAGAACGGTCACAGTGACCTTCGCGTCCGATGCAACGTCCGTGCGTTCACACCGCGTGTTGCTCTCGCTGCACGCCGATGACGATGGACGGCTGCTCGCAACGTTTGAACACCCGCTGGTTGCTACCGGCGGCACGGATTGCAGCGTCGCAATGGCGCTCAAAGGCGCGATCGTCGAGGCGGGCGAGCTCCGCGGCTTCGAGATGACGTGCAGCGTTCGCAGCCAGAGTGAAGCGAGATCGGAGTTCCAAGTCTCGCTTTCTCCGCATCCATCGTTCGCGATTCCAGAACTTCCCGCTCTTGCACTTGAGCCTGGTCAAGTCGGCGAAGTCGTCATTCCTATCCGTTGGGACCGCTCGGCGAAGGACAACAATGGATGGAATCACCCGGCGATATTCGAGCTCGCTGTTCCGGTTTCCAATGGACGCCGAACGAGCCGCATGCGCTGGGAGCTCATTGAAGGCAAGCTCGAACCGTTTATCAAAAATGGCGCTGCAAGCGCCAATGGCCCAGCCGTTGCGCCGCACGCTGCCGTCAAACCTGAGCCTGCCCCGGCACCAGCCTCGCCCGCAGAAGTTATCGTCGCACCGGCTGCAAAAACTGGAACCGTCACACCAATTCCGGCACCTGCGACGAAAGCGCCCGCTGCAGCCGCCGCATCGGCAACTGCTATGCAAACAGCGTCGACTGCAGCTGCACAACCTTCGCAATCAAAAGTTTCGGCGCCGCCTGTTGCTCCGCTTATGCTGAACGGTTTTGCCGAACGCTTGATGCTCGCGGCACCTGTTGACGCAAAACCAGCGGCAGTTCCCACGGTAAACGGTGCGGGCGCCACGGGTCGCGTCGAAGTTATAAAAAAGGTTGAAGTCGCCGAGCTTTCACTGTTTCCGGTAAACGGCAAACACGAAGACGTTGCGCAGAAAACTGCTCCTGCATCTAACCCAAAACCGACACCTCCGTCGCCAGCCACGCCGGCCGCACAAACGGCACCGAAACAATCAGCATCCGTGCCTAAGCCTGCTCCAAGAACTGAGGTCAAATCTCTCGAGGAGGTCCCAGCGGCTGCAGCCTCCGCTACACCGACGGTTCAACCCGCCTTAGCACCACAGTGGAAGATAGTGTCGGCCGCCGAATCTTTGGCTGCATCAGCTGCCCAAGCGAAATCGGCCGCCGCTCCACAGGCTCCCGTTGCTCAAGCACAAGTTGCTCGACCACCGCTACCTGCCTCAGCCGCAATTCCCGCGCCCGCTGTTCCGCCGCCGGCAACAGACCAACATGCCGCTACTCAAACTGCGTCTCAAGCGGCGCCCAGCGGTCCGCCTCCAAAGCTTACACCATACGCTGCCACGAAATGGGATGTTGCGGGCGAAGTCATCGCACCAGCGCAATCTGCTCGACCAACGCCTGCAGCCGCAAAAGTTTCTGTCGCACCCGAGAATCCTGCCGATGCACCTCTCGCGCCGACGACTGTGCAAACATCTCTCTCGAGAGCCGCGCGCGAACGCTACACTATTGAAGCGCTCGCCGAACGCCGCCCACGGCCAGGTCTTTTGATCGGCGGGCTTGCAGCGGTTGCCATTGTTGTAGGAATCTTCATCTTCAAGCCAAGTCCGCAGACGCAGGCGCCTTCGACGACGCCAGTCGTTGCTGCGCCTTCGGTCGTCGCAGTCAATCCACCCAACACCGTGAAACCGGCGGTCGTGCACCCTCGCGCCGCAGTCAAACCTTCAGTCACGACAAAGCCAAGCGTGAAGGTCGCCGCAACGTCAGCGCCCGCCGCCACGTCTAAACCCGCGACTCCCCGCCCCGCGACCGCCGCTCCGGCAACGCCCAAGCCCGCCGCGCAGACTCCACCCGTTGTCGTAACCAGACTACGCCCGGCTCCAAGGCACGTTGCCCGCTACGGAAAGCTGTATCAGCCCGAGAGTGGATCTGTTGTAGCACTCGGAGGAATCGAAGCGTTTTACGGACCGCGTGGCCGCGCCGTCCGCGTCATCTGGAGTTCGGCAGAGCAAGCATCCGCGAGCGTGTCGCTCATCGACGATCGTGGCACGACGGTCAATTCCGTCAGCGTGCGGGGCGGACGTCAGTCAGCCATCTTATACCTGCCGCGCGGTTACCGCGGCGGATTAACCGTGCAAGTGTCGTCGATCGGCAGACTCGGCGAGCGCGTCGCACAAACGACTTCGCTGCCGCCCTTCGGACTTTAGAGTTTAAAGTCGAGCGCTGCTACTGGGTTCGAAGCCTTAACCCGAAGCGATTCGCTTGCCCGATGAGCAGCACAATCAGTGAGCCAAGAGCAAATGACAGGGCCGCCACAAAGAACAGCGTCTTGTACCCGACGAGCGGTGAGTGGGCGTGCGCGAGCAGCCAGCCTCCGAATATCGGCCCGACGATCGCCGGCACGCCGCTCGCGAGGCCCCAAATGCCCAGATCCCGAGCGGCGTCGCGCAACTGCGGCACCGAGTCGATTGCAAGCGCCCAGCCGGTGGAGATAAACGCGCCGAAACCAAGCCCAAACAGCAGCGCAACCAGCACGAGATAATGGAGGCTCGGCGCTGCAGCAAAGATGCAGATGGCGATGGTCATCGGCACACCGGACAACGCAACGATGTTCTTGCGCGCGACTCTATCCGAGAGGCGACCCATCCAAAAACTGGTCACCGCAGCGCCGGCAAGTGACAACACTCCGAAGTAACCGGTGCTGCGCGACGGCGTTTGGTCACCTAAGACATCGTGGAAAAAATATAAGACGAACGTCATCAGCAAGATAAGTCCGAGGTTCACGAACATGCGCGACGTAAACGCAACCGCGAAGTCGAACCAGTTGCCGATGTGCACCTGCTCTGTGTCATCGACGAACCGACCTTCGGGAGTCAGCGCTACCGCAACGGCGCCGCCGATGACGAACACTGCCGACCACATAAAGATTGCATCGGGATCGAGGAAACTTGCGAACCCTAAGCCGAGCACAGAGCCAATGAGCGTTGCGATACCTTGATAACCCGATGCGAGGCCCCACTCCGAGCGATGGACGACTTCGGGAATGAGCGGCTGATATGCGGCGAGACTAATGCTCTGGCCGAGCACTGCAACAAGCAACGCGATGGTAAATGGCTCGAGCGTGGTCACGCGGCTCATCCAAAAAAGGCCCGCGACGTTGATGGCTGCCCCAACCAGAATCACCGGCCGTCGCAACCCGCCGCGACGCCGGAAATGATCCGAGATAGCGCCCGCAACAGGCGGCACGACCATAGCGAGGGCGGCTGCGGCACTCACAAGCAATGCGAGAACCCTGGTGTGGTTGGCACCGGCAATGCGCAGCAAATCGGCGGGGACGGCAATGGCGAGGATAGCGGAATTTTGGAAGTTGATCGGCACCCAAAATGCGTTTAGGAGCGACTGTTGCCGCACGCCTCGTGTAACCACCGCCGACGCTTAGCGCAGAAGCCGCCAACGTCCTAGGCGCCGGGGTTGCTCGCTCCGGATTGGCGCTGCTCTTCCTCGCCGACAGGATAGAGATCGCTTGTGACCCAGCGCGCACGCGGACGCAGGCGCGTCGGACTGAGGCGCGCGTAGACGACGGGTATGAGGATGAGCGTGAGCAAGAGTGAGCTGATCAAGCCGCCGATGACGACGATGCCCAGTGATTTTCGCGACTGCACCGCGTGATCGAGGCCGAGCGCAAGCGGTAACATACCGAACACCATTGCGGCGGTGGTCATGACGATGGGTCTGAAGCGGACGCGCGCGCTCTCCTTGATTGCTTCGAGGCGCTCGAGGCCGCGTTCGCGGAGCTGATTCGCGTAATCGACGAGCAGGATGCCGTTCTTCGTCACAAGACCGATGAGCAAGACAGTGCCGATGAGCGAGAATGCATTGAGACTCTCGCGCGTGATCGCAAGACCGCCGAGCGCTCCGACGACCGCAACCGGCACCGAAAACATGATGATGAGCGGCGAGCGATAGCTGTTGTAGAGCGCGACCATGAGCAAGAACACCAGCAGCAAGCCGAAGACGAGCGACAAGGCCATGCCGCGCACCGTGTCGCTGAGGTTCTGCTGAGTCCCATTGCTGTTGGGTACGACCCGCACGCTTTCCGGCAATCCAATGTCATCGAGCTTCCTGGCAAACGCTTTCTCGACGGCGGAGAGCGTCGCGCCTGAAGCAACGTTTGCGCTCACGTGCACGACCGTCTGCCGATCAACCTCGTCGATCGATCGTGTACTATTCGTGTAGCTCAAGTGGGCGAGCTCCCCGACCTTGACGATCTCTCCGGTGTTGGAGCGCACGCGAATATTTTTGATGTCGGCTTCTGTTCGCTGATGTGAAACCGGATACGTGACCTGTACGTCCTTGAGTCCATCCGGCGTCTGAAACTGCGTTGCACGCACGCCACCAAATGCCGCGCGAATTGCAGTCCCCATCGCTGCCAGGTCGACGTTGCGCCTGCGGGCGGCGTCCTTATCGAAGGTGATGTTGAGCTGTGGCGCAAGGCTGCTTGCAGAGCTGTTGACGTTGGCGGCGCCCAGGGTCTCTCGCAGCGCCAAGTACACCTTCTGCGCATACGGCGTGACATCGCCGACACTCGCGCTCACTAAATAGTCGATGGGCTGCGAATTGCCGCCGTGCGTGTTGGTCGCGGGTATGACGACGGGATTTGCGTCGGGAGCAGTTTGCTGCGCGATGGTCCGAATATAGTCGACCCAGTAATCGGTTGAATTATGGCGATCGTCTCGCAGGCGCAGGTCGATTTGACCCACACCACCGTCGATGATATACCCGCCGTAAGGCGACATCGCAGCGCCTGCAAGCGATGTCTCGGTGCGCAAGTCCGGAATGAGGTTTACCTGACGCTCGATCGTTCGCACGGCTTGCTGCGTGACCGACAGCGGCGTGCCGCTCGGGTAGTTGAGCTGCACAAAGATCTCGCCGTTATCTTGCGGCGGGTCGAACTCGAAGCCGACAACGCCCAACGGCCACAGGAGCGCGATGGCCGCAACGAGCGTGAGGCCGGCAACGGCAAGCACGGTAGCGGGGTGCGCAAGCCCCCATGGGAGCGCGCGGCCCGCGTACCAGTCGCGCAGACGCTCGAATCCGCGCGTGAACTCATTGATGATGCGCAGCGTTCGTTTGCTTGAGAGTAGTGACCAGTTGCCGGCCAGCGCCGGGGTGATCGTGAACGACACAAGCAGTGAAGACAGCGTGGCGACGACAACGACCAAGGCGAACTCGCCGAGAAACTTGCCGACGATACCGGGCAAGAATGCAATCGGCAAGAACACGACGACGTCGACGAGCGTGATGACGATGGCCGCAAGGCCGATTTCCAAGCGCCCGTTGATTGCGGCGCGCAGCGGCTGCTCACCGCGCTCTCGATGGCGCTCGCTGTTTTCGAGCACGACGATCGAGTCGTCCACCAAGATGCCGGTGATAAGCGTCATGGCGAGCAGCGAGACCGTGTCGAGCGTGAAATTGAGCAAGCGCATGACGATGATCGTTGAAAAGAGGCACACGGGAATTGCGATGAGCACGGTTGCCGCGTTGCGCCACGACCGAAGGAAAAATATCATGACGATCGCGACCAGCAAAATGCCCTCGATGAGGGTGCGCAGCACGCCGCGGAGGAGCGCCTGCGTGTACGCAGCCTGATCGTCTACGACCGAAAGATATGTACCGGGGAAGCGTCGTTCGAGGTCCGGCATCGCCGCCATGACGGCCTTTGCGGTGTCGACTTCATTAGCACCAATGGTCTTGTTCACCGTGAGGAAAAAGTTCGGCTCGCCGTCCACGTACGAGTAGATGCGTTCGGGCGCATACGAGTCGAGCACGTGCGCGACATCGCCGACTCGGATACCTCTGCTCCGCGGAATTTCGATATTGGCGATTGAGCTCGGACCGGTGATGTCGCCGCGAATGTTGATGCCTGTCTCACGCTCGCTGCCGTATAGGATGCCGCCCGGGAGCCGGACATTATTGACGGAGATCGCGTCGACGACGTCGTTGATCGTGACGTTATCGTCTTTGAGCGCTTTGGGATCGACCTCGACCTGCACCGACGGCGTGACGATGCCGTTTGCTTGCACATACCCAACACCCGGAATCTGTTCGATCGCAGGAATCAGTCCGTTTTGGATATTCGCTGAAAGCGCGCCGGCTGAGAGCGTCTTCGACGAAACCGCGAGCGTGATGACTGCCGACTCACCTGGATTGAAGGTCTCGATGCTGGGAGTGGGCAGATCGCTCGGAAGCTGCGACTGCGCGCTCTGCAAGCGCCGTTGCACTTCGACCAGATCTTCCGCGCGAGAGGAACGCAGACTGAACTGGACGATGATTTGCGCAAACCCCTGATTGATGGTCGATTGTGTGTGCTCGAGATAGGGAGCGCCCGCGAGTTGGTCTTCAATCGGGCGCACGATGCTGTCGCGCATCTCCGCCGGGGACGCACCTGGGTAGAAGATGATCATGTCGACAATGGGCAGGTTAACGTTGGGCAGCTCTTGCTCGCGCAAACTGAATAGTGCGAGTATGCCGCCAATGGTCAACGCAGAGATAAGCACGACCGCGAGCGTCGGCCGGGCAACAAAAAGCTTAGTGAGCATGTAACGGATGCATCATGTCGTAAGCGGTCTTATACTGTTTTCGCCACGGAGACTCCGGTGTTAACCCGGACATAGTCTTTGGTGGGTTATCCCAGCCGCCGCACGCGCCCTCCGTGGTATCCACTAGGAAACGATGTTGAAACTCTTAGATCGTCAAGGCCTCGGCGACCGCCTGGTCTTCTGTCCAGCCGGCACCCTCCGCGAGCAACGCTTTGATCTCGTCGTCATTGAGATGTGCTCGCAGCGCAGCCATGAGCTTCTCCAAGCTCCATTTCTCAGTGGGTTCGCGGGCAAATTCGGCTTTGCGGATCGTCTCCTCGATATAGCCCAAGAGACGTGCAGCGGTCTGCGCCGCTCCCTCCTGCGCCGCTACGACTGCCAGATGCTGCGTGGCATAGGCGATAAGCAAATGTGCCTGTCCTTCGCGACCCCAATGGATCGCCTGTCGGCCGTATTCGCGGGTTTTGCCGCCGTCATTACGCGCAAGCCAGTACGCCCCAAGATTGCAGAACGCGTTTGCAATGCCGTCGGGATTCTTCGTTTTCAGTCTGAGCGCCAACGCTTCATCGTTGGTGCTGATTGCTTTGTCTACATCTCCCTCGGCAAAAGCGAGTTCCGCAAGGTTCCCAAGGACGGTCGCCATCAGAACTTCGTCATCTAAGGTTCGCGCGATCGCCAACGCCTCGCTAAAACCCTTGCGTGCGGCCTCTGAGGTTCCATGGATGAAATGAATGATAGACCACCACGAAAGCACGCGGGCGAGTTGCTTCTTGTTCCCGATCTCACGCAGCAGCGGCGCAGTTTTGAGGTAGGTGGCTTCAGCTTCGTCAAAGCGGCCCCGCCTGTCTAGTGCAAAAGCGTAAGTGGCGAGAGCAACCGCCGTGAGCGATTTCTCGTCGAGCGCTTGTGCCTGCGTCAGTGCTCGCTGCGCGGCCTGCTCGCCATGTTCGCCAATGCCTTCATTGTTGATTGCAAGTCCTAACCACAAGTGAGCGGTGGTCAGCGTTGATTGATCGTCCGGCATTGCATCCAGCGCGAGTTTAATCCAGCGAATACCTTCGACTCTCGATCCAACTCCGACCCACAACTCTTTGAGCGCCCCCGCAAGCGCTGCTCCGAGAGCGACGTCGTGTTTGTCTACCAGCCCCCATCCCATGGCAGCGCGGAAGTTAGCAAGCTCGGGTTCGAGTGCGGCAACCCAAGCATTCGTTGGGGTTGAACTCCAAGCCGCATCCGCCGCTTGAGCTATTCTTAGAAAATATGTGGCGTGCTTGCGATTAACGCGCTCACTCTCCCCGGCTTCGGCTAGCTTCTCTCGCGCGTATTGCCAGGTGGACTCAAGGAGGCGGTAGCGCTCACTTGTTCCACTCATCTCGACGACCACCAGCGACTTGTCGACCAGCGAGCTGATCAGATCGAGAATTTCCCACGATTCGATGCTGTCGTCGGCGCAGATCTCACTCGCGGCCTCGAGCGTCCAGCCACCGGCGAACACCGCGACACGGTTGAGGATGGTGCGCTCGCGCTCGTTGAGCAAGTTGTAGCTCCAGTCGACGAGCGCCCGCATCGTTTGTTGGCGCGGCAGCGCGGTTCGGTCGCCTCCCGTGAGAATTCGAAAGCGTTCTTTCAGGCGCTCTGCGAGGTGGGTCACGCTCATCACCTTCACGCGAGCCGCGGCGAGTTCGATGGCAAACGGAATGCCGTCGAGGCTGCGACAGATGTCAGCCACGACCCGGGCGTCCACGTCGTTCAATATGAAGCGCGTGTTCGCTGCTGTTGCGCGATCGACAAAGAGCGCCATAGCGCCGTGCTCGGTCGCGTTTTGGGCGGTGATATCGGCACTTGATTGCGGAACAGCCAGCGAGTTCACGCGGTGAACGACCTCGCCTCCAATGCCGAGTGCTTCGCGGCTGGTCGCCATCACGTGGACTTGTGGAGCGCCTTTGATGATCGCGCCCGCTATCTGCGCGGCTGCTGCGATGAGATGCTCGCAGTTATCGAAGATTATAAGAATCCGTTTTGGCTTCAGCGCATAGATGATGGATTCGGTGAGCGCTCGGTCGGCGCCCACTCGGACTCCCAATACCGAAGCTGTCTCGCTAATAACAAGATCCGGATCTTGCAGCCCGGCAAGGTCGACAAGCCAGACACCGTCAGGGTGCTGATCGAGCACTTCGGCGCCTACCTGAAGCGCTAACCGCGTCTTGCCGACGCCGCCAGTGCCCGCGAGCGTCAGCAAACGCGTCTTCTCAAGCAGCTTCTTGACTTCGACGATGTCTTTGTCTCGTCCGAGAAAACTCGTCACCTGCAACGGAAGATTATTGGGCAGCGAATCAAGCGACCGCAGGGCTGGGAACTCCGACGGTAACCCTACAGCAACGAGCTGAAACACTTGCTCGGGGTGAGCGAGGTCCTTCAGTCTGTGACCGCCTAAACTACGTAGGCTTGCATTGGCCGGTAACTCGCCCTGAAGAAGATCGCTCGCCGCTGCGGAAACAAGCATCTGACCGCCGTGACCAATCGCCAAAAGGCGGGCAACGCGGTTCACTGTTGGACCTAAGTAATCGTTGTCGCGCTCATCCGCGTAACCAGTGTGCAGCGCCATGCGCACGCGCAGTCCGTTGACTTCTGAGAAGTCCTCTTTGTTCAATCCAACTTGCGCATCGATTGCGGCACGAACAGCTTCAGGAGCAGTGCGAAAGGCTGCACAATATGCATCGCCCATTTTCTTGAAGACGTATCCGCCGTTGGACTTGATGGCTGCGTCAAGAATCTCGTCATGCCGGGTGAGCGCCTGTTTCATGGCAGCGCGATATTGGTCCCAGCGCTCGGTCGAGCCCTCGATGTCTGTGAATAGAAACGTTACGGTCCCCGAGGGTACCGGCGACGTCGAAGCTGGTTCTTTCTTCTGTGCAGCTTGTTCCATGCTAAAGCTTCATCGCAAGTTCATAGGCTTGGTCTTCCGGCATCGTTGCTCCCTCAGCGCTGAGGCGGGTCAGTTCTTGAGTACCGAGCCCATGCTCCAGTATTGCGACCAGATTGTCGTGCTCTCGCTGCTCGGTAAAGTCGAGCCGCGTTCCCGAGTCAGTATACGATTGCGTGCAGAATCCGCTGAGCCGTGCTGCCAACTGTAGGTCTCCGCGCGCCGCCGCAATCGCCGCAAAGCGCTGGATCGACATGGCAAAATTCGCAGGCCCAAGCTGGCGTGAGTAGCGAAGTGCTTCTCGTGCGGTTCCCAGTGCCTCTTCGAAACGGTCGAGAGCGATCAAATATCCCGAGATGTTCAAATTGACCACCCATCTGTCGGCGTGGTCCCAACTCGGCAGGGTCGTCACGAGATCGCGTTCACGTACAAGCGCGCGCTCCGCGTTCCCAGCAGCAAACTCGATCTCCCCGAGATTGATCTCAACCATTGATACGTATAATTCAGCGCCTGAAGCTCGCAGCAAGGGCAGAGCTTCGGTATACAAGCTGAGCGCTCGCTGTTCGTTACCGCTAAACGCTCCGTTCCGAGCTTTTTGAGCAGTGACGTACCCGATCATACGGGTGTCCCCGATCTCGCGAAAAAGTGACAGGGCATTGTCGAACGCCTTCTCCGCATCGTCGGCGCGGCGCAGCCGGATGAAGCTTTCACCCAGAGCGCTCAGCGCCTGTGCAATTCCCGTGCGGTCGTCAAGCGTTTGGCACAGCTCGTATGCTCGCTCGGCGGCCGTTTGCCCCAGATGCCAGCGGGCTGCGGTAAGCTCAAGTCGCGCGAGGCCTTCTTGAAGCGGTGCCTCGAGATCGGGGCGCGCGCGATCGTCGATGGCCCGCAGCGCTGCGGTCACGCGTTGGCGCCCCTCGGCGTTTTGACCGACTGTATCCCAGAATCGACTCAAGGCCGCCGTCAACTTGGCGCCAAGTTCCACATCACGCTTTTCGATCAATGACCAATCGAGAACGGCGCGGTAATTATCCGCCTCAGGCAACAGGCCCGTGATCCAAGCGCCGGTCGGAGTCGTGTTCCACGTTGTCGTCGCCTTCAGCGCCTCATCGAGAAAGAACTCAGCGTGCCGGCGCCTCACGATCTCCGCTTCACCACTTTGTTCGAGCAGCTCGCTCGCGTACTGCCGGGTCGATGCAAGCAAACGATAACGCTGCGCGGCACCCGCTAGTTCGGAAACGACCATGGACTTGTCAACAAGCGCGGAGAGGAGGTCAAGGATGTCGAGCGCATCGATCTTAAGATCTGCGCACACAGCACTGGCAGCATCGATCGTCCAGCCTCCAGCGAAAACGCTCAGACGACGAAAAAGCGTCTTTTCTTCATCCGTAAGGAGATCGTAACTCCAATCGATGAGCGCGCGCATCGTCTGCTGACGCGGCAGCGCCGTGCGGTTCCCAGCTGTCAGGATTCGAAAACGGTCGGCAAGCCGGTTGGCGAGCTGCTCAACGCTGAGCACCTTCACCCGGGTTGCTGCGAGTTCGATTGCAAGAGCAATGCCATCGAGCTGGTCGCAAATACGCGCGACGGCGCCGGCGTTTTCATCGGTGAGCACGAAGCGGCGATCTGCTGCGCTCGCACGCTCCACGAATAGGGCGATGGCACCGTAGCGCTTCGCTTCGATCGCGGTCAGCTTTTCGTCGGTCGATGGTACCGCAAGTGAGGGCACGCGAAGTGCGACTTCGCCCTCGATGCCGAGCCCTTCGCGCGAGCTCGCAAGGATGCGAAGGTGTGCGCAGCCGCGCAAGAGGGTGTCTGCGATCCGGGCGGCTCCCTCGACAAGATGCTCGCAGTTGTCGAGAACGATGAGGAGTTTTCTGGGCTTGAGCGCGTGGACGAGTGAATCAGTAATGGAACGGTCACCAGTTTCACTCACTCCGAAGAGGCCTGCCGTAGTCGTTGGAATGAGCGCAGCCTCGGCGAGAGGAGCAAGATCAACAAACCAGACGCCGTCCTCGAATTTATCAAGCAGTTCGGCGGCTACTTGCAGTGACAGCCTCGTCTTGCCGACGCCACCCGCGCCAACAAGGGTTACGAGGCGATGCTTACCCAGCAGCTCTTCTACCTCTGCGAGATCATCCTCACGGCCAACCAGATGCGTGAGCTGCAGCGGAAGATTGTTGGGCAGCGCATCGAGCGAGAGCAGCGGCGGGAAGTCCGCGGCGAGGCCGGAGGCAACGAGTTGATAGACTTGCTCCGGATGCGTCAGATCCCGCAAGCGGTGAGCCCCCAGATCGCGCAGCGTCGATTTGGCGGGCATCGCGCCTTGCGACAGCTCGGTGCTGACTCCCGACACGAGTACCTGTCCGCCATGTCCGATTGAGAGCAAGCGTGCAACGCGATTGACGGTCGGACCGAAATAGTCCCCATCACGTTCGTCGGCCAAGCCGGTATGGACAGCCATGCGGACTTTGAGTCCGTCAACTCCTGACCAATCTTCCAACCCGAGCCCTCGCTGCCCGCTCAACGCCGCTGCAATAGCATCGGGCGCTGTCTGAAACGCCGCGCAAAATGCGTCACCGATAGTTTTGAAGACGAACCCGCCGTTGGCCGCAATCGCCTCGCGCATCAACGCATCGTGTTTCGCAACTGCAGCTTTCATGCCGTCGCGATGTCGCTCCCAGCGCTCGGTTGAGCCTGCGATGTCGCTGAATAGGAACGTGACGGTGCCGGTCGGCAGCAATCGTTCGGCGACAGCTTCAGACACGCAGCGCCTCCTCGGTGGCCTGATCCTCAGACATCATCGCTCCTTCGGCAATCAACGCAGCGACTTCATCTTCGGTGAGATGCTGACGAATGGACGACACGAGGCGGTCGTAGGCTAGCTGCTCGGTCGGTTCGCGCTGATTTCCAGCGCTCTTGTATCCAGCGTCAGTGAAGCCTGCGAGGCGCGCAGCTCTCCGGTGGTCGCCATGCAGCGTGCTGATGAGGGCGAGGTGCTGGACGCCGATCGTTATGTGGGAAACTGATTGCGCCTCGCGCGCCGCGCGAATCGCCCCCCTCGCGTCGGCCCGCGCTTGGTCAAACTGGTCCAATGCAGTGCGGTATGCGGCGAGATTGTTGTAAGCAATCGCAAGACTTGACTTGCGCTTGAGTCGTAGATCGATGGCGAGGGCTTCCATGGCATAAGTGATGGCTTGGTCGATATTACCAGCTTGAAATTCTAATTCGGCGAGATTGGCGAGAGCGCGGTCGCACCCGGCATCGTCGGCCTGTGCCTGATAAAATGCAAGAGCATCATTGAAGATCTTGCGCCCTGTTTCGATATCACCTTCGATCAGAGCGAGGGTCGCTTCGCGGTCCAGGCAACGGGCGAGCCACCACGTGTCCGCGAGCTCGCGGAAGGTCGCATGCGCATGGTGCAGCGGCGGCCTCATGTCATTGTTGCGGCCCATGCGGAAAAGGCCGTTGGCGAGAGCGAGCTGCGCCTGCGCCAGACCGCGTCGATCTCCCAGCTCTTTATACAGTGTACAGGCACGCTCTGCGGCACGACATGCCGCTTCACCCTCATACGCACGTATCACTGACAGGGTTCGCCACAATCGCGCTTCGATTGGTGGTTGAATGCCCTTGCCGTCACTCGTCAGCGCGGCATTGACCCAGCGGCCGCCTTCAGCTTCCATGCCGCCTTCGACCCAAAGTCCCTCGAGCGCTCCGGCCATCGCGCCTCCAAGCGCCGTGTCATGGTGCTCCCCGAGCGTCCAGTCGAGCGCGGCACGGAAGTTGTCGGCCTCCACGACAAGCGGTGCGATCCACGTGCCTAGCGGCATGGTACCGTATGTCGCGTCAGCCTTTTGAGCTATGCGCGCGTAGTATTCAGCATGCTTGCGCGCCATCTTGGGGCGCTCGCCACTCGCGTCGAGCTTCTCGGCCGCGTACTCGCGCGTCGATTCGAGAAGACGATAGCGCGGCGAGGTTCCGTGGAGTTCGGCAACCACAAGAGACTTGTCCACGAGCGAGGTGAGCAGATCAAGAACATCCCATGATTCGATGTTCTCGTCGGCGCAGACATCACTCGCCGCATCGAGCGTCCAGCCGCCGGCGAAGATCGCGATGCGCCAGAGTAATTTCTTTTCCGCTTCGGTTAGGAGATCGTAGCTCCAATCGATGAGCGCACGCATTGTCTGCTGGCGCTGAAGCGCCGTCCGTTTGCCACCCGTGAGTAACCGGAACCGCTCGGCGAGGCGTTCGGAAAGCTGTTCGACGGTCAGGGCACGTAAGCGCGGTGCTGCAAGTTCAATTGCGAGCGCTATGCCGTCGAGCCGCTGACAAATGTGCGCGACGGTGCGTGCGTTTTGGTCAGTGAGCGCAAAAGTCTCGACCGCCGCGACTGCGCGCTCGACGAAGAGCCCGATCGCTCCGTAACCCAAAGCAGTCGATGCGTCGAGTTCATCGACGGTCTCCGGCACGGCAAGCGACGCGACGCGGTGCACCGTCTCGCCATCCAGGCCGAGTCCTTGGCGGCTCGATGCAAGTAGACGGACGTTAGGGCAGCCGTGCAAGATGGCGTGAATGACAGTTGCGGCGGCTTCGACCATGTGCTCGCAGTTGTCCAGGATGAGTAACGCATGTTTGGGGCGCATCGCGTAGACGACCGAATCGACGAGAGAGCGGTTTTGGACTTCAGCAACGCCGAGCACCCCGGCGACAATGCTTGGAACGAGGTCTGGATCCGAAACAGCACCGAATTCGACAAGCCATACTCCATCCTCAAACTGGTCGAGGAGATCGGCGCCAACCTGGAGAGCCAGGCGCGTCTTACCGATGCCGCCCGCACCCACGAGCGTCAAGAGGCGTGTCTTGGTAAGACGATCTTTGACGAGCGTCAGCTCCTCGTCGCGACCGATGAAGCTCGTGACTTGGATCGGAAGGTTGTTGGGCAGCGCATCCAGCGAACGCAGCGGTGGGAAGTCGGCGCCGAGATCGGATGCGATAAGCTGATAGACCTGCTCGGGCTGTGCAAGGTCTTTGAGACGCTGTGCCCCGAGATCACGCACGGTTGTTTTTGGCGGCATCTCGCCTTGCGCGAGGTCATTACTGGTTCCTGAGACAAGCACTTGCCCTCCATGACCGATGGAGAGCAGGCGCGCAACACGATTGACCGTCGGACCGAAATAGTCGCCGCTGCGTTCGTAGGAAAGCCCGGTATGAATGGCCATGCGCACCTTGAGTCCATCCACTGAGGAAAAATCCTCGCGTCCGAGGGCACGCTGGGCGTCGAGCGCGGCCGCGATCGCCGCAGGTGCGGTGCGGAAGGTCGCGCAGACGGCGTCGCCCACAGTTTTGAAAACGTAGCCGTCGTGCGCGGTGATGGCGGCCTGCATAATCTCTTCGTGCCGGCGCACGGCACTTTGCATGGCGTCGCGATGACGTTCCCAGCGTTCGGTCGAGCCTTCGATGTCCGTGAACAAAAACGTCACGGTCCCCGACGGTATAAGCGACGACGGTGGACTCGATGCGCGATTCTGTGCGGCTTGATCCATAACTAGTTTCTCTTCATCATGTCGTCTTTATCATGTCGTCTTTGACGACCGGATAGCCTGGTCTTCGGCCAGCCACTTGTCCATGATCTTCGCGCGCGGCGTGTGATTTGGGAACGTGCCTGCTGGGTGTTTCTCCAGCCATAAGTGTGCGCGCTGCGCCATGTACTCAAAATTAGCAAACTGCCAGTCTCCCCGGCGGCGGCGCATGATGGCGACGACAGGCTCAAGTCTATTCCAATAGGAAACCGTGAGGCGGCTAAAGAGATCCATCCAGGCATTTTCATCAACGAGATTATTTTTGAGTAGCGTCCCGACTGCATTGAACCAATTGAGGGCTTGGATCTCCAAATGGGCGCGCGAGTCGATGAACCCGATTGCGTCGAGTTCCGCGCGGAAGTCCTCATTGTACAGTTTGTTGGGGAGCTCGGTCTGAACGAAGCGAAATGCTTCCTGCATGTCGGGGCTGCGCAGATCGCGTTCCATTGAGATGACCGCGCTGATCTGATTGAACGACGCTGCATGATGGAGCGATACGGCGGCTGCGATGACGCTCGCCAGCAGCAAGAGAAACGTTCCGAGATTGGCCCACGTATTGAGGACCGAATAATCGATTGCGCCCATCAGCAACACAGCGAGCGTCATGAGTGCACGCGACGTAGGCGGCTACGTAGAAATCGGCACGGCTTGCTTCTCAACGGCCTGATCCTCCGCGAGCCATGCATCCTGGAGCGGCATGCGAGGCACGTCTTTTGGGTAGACGCCTGTGGGGTGTTGGGTGCGCCACTTTCTCGAGAGCGCGGCAAGGTATTCAAAATTCTGATATTGCTCGTCGCCTCGGCGGCGGCGCAAGATCGCGATGACGGGGGAAAGCAACTTCCAATAATAGTCAACCATCCTGCCGAACTGATCTAAGAACGCGTCTTCCGAAACGATGTCGTTTTTCACTAACATTCCCATCTCGTTGAACCAGTTGCACACCTTCATCTCAAGGTGGACTCGTGAATCAACAAACCCTATTCCACCGAGCTCAACTCGGTATTGCGGATCGTGCAGCTTTTGACCCAGATACAGCTGAACGAAGCGCAGTGCTTCTTGAAGCTCGGGATCGCTGAACTCGCGTTGCAGCGACAAGACGGCGTGCAATGAATTGCGCGCCTGCATGTGCTTGAGCTCGATCACCGCCGCAACGGCCGTCGCGAGGATGACGAAGACCGTGCCGAACGAGGCGACGGTATTCCACAGTTCCAGGGTCATGCGTTACTCATCTACATGCAAAAGCTACGGGGCTGCGAACGGGAAAAGCCCGACGGCTATATATCGGGCTTCTCTATCGTCGTGATGTTTCCTTAGAACCTCAGGAACCATTTGACCACGAGAGATCTGCTCGTGATATAATCTGCGTGCTATTAGAATGGTTGAAATCAAGCTGCCGGAAGCCAAACCGGCATACGAATGGGTCAACGGGCGTGCGCTCCAAAAGGTGAGCCCTAAGCGCAAGCATGCGATGGCCCAAACAACGTTTGTAGCGGCGCTCGACCAATGGGTGCGAGCTACGGGCGCAGGCGTCGCTGGTACGGAATGGCGCTTTCGGATCGCGCCCCCAGGCGAGGTGCGTCGGCCGTTGGTGCCGGACGTAGCGTTTTTGTCGTACAAGCGATTGCCGTACAAAGCAATGGAAGTTACGGACGAACCGCGCATCGCACCCGATGTTGTGATCGAAGTGAAATCGCCCGGCGACCGGCTGGCCGACATCGCAGAAAAGGTTCGCGTCTATCTTGCCTCTGGTACACACGTCGTTTTTCTGGTCGATCCCAGCACCCGGGTAGTCACCGTGTGCGATGCTCGCGGGGAGCGCCGGCTCAACGATAAGGGGATCATCACCCACGCGGCGCTGCCTGGTTTTCGTCTCGCCGTGAAAGCTCTGTTCGAGCTCCCGCGACCAAAATAATAAAGAGGCGATCTCGCGATCGCCTCTTGAACGGACCTAAAGGTCCGTTGCTACATTGGGTATCCGTTGCTACATTGGATGTTGTCCCCGAGGGGATTACATCATGTCGTAGCCGCCCATGCCGCCACCTGGTGGCATCCCCCCGCCGTTCTTTTTCTCTTCCGGCTTGTCGGAGATGAGGGTTTCGGTTGTGAGCAAGAGCGCCGCGATCGAGGCTGCGTTTTCAAGCGCCGAGCGCGTCACCTTGAGCGGATCGACGATGCCCTTCTTGAACATGTCGACGTACTCTAACGTCAGCGCGTCGAAGCCGTGGTTGGGCTCGAGTGACTTGACCTTCTGCACAACCACTGAACCCTCGGCACCCGCATTTTCTGCGATCTGCCGAAGCGGTTCCTCGAGAGCGCGCCGTATGATGCTGACGCCGACCTGCTCGTCTGACGGGTGGCCGTTGGTCTTCGAGTCAAGCGCCTTGATGGCGTGAACGAGAGCGGCGCCGCCGCCGGGCAGCATGCCTTCTTCCACAGCCGAGCGTGCAGTCGACACTGCATCTTCCATGCGATGCTTCTTTTCCTTAAGCTCGGTTTCCGTGGCCGCGCCGACTTGAATCACTGCGACGCCACCGGACAGCTTGGCAAGCCGCTCCTGGAGCTTCTCGCGATCGAAATCGGAATCGGTGTCTTCGATTTGGCGTTTGATCTGCTCGATGCGCCCTTTGATCTCTTCCTTTTTGCCTGCGCCGTCGACGATGGTCGTCTCTTCCTTGGTGATCTTGACCAAACGGGCTTTGCCAAGCTCGTTAATCGTGACCTTGTCGAGCTTGAGGCCCAACTCTTCGGAGATGACGGTACCGCCGGTGAGGACTGCGATGTCCTTGAGCATTTCCTTGCGGCGATCGCCGAAGCCCGGCGCCTTGACGGCGACGGTTGTGAACGTGCCCCGCAGCTTGTTGACGACGAGCGTCGCAAGCGCTTCACCTTCGACGTCTTCAGCAATAATGAGCAGAGGCTTTTGAACCTGCACAACCTTCTCAAGGAGCGGCAGGATGTCGGCGATGGCCGAAATCTTGCGCTCAGTGATAAGGATGTACGGGTCGTTGAGAACGGCTTCCATGCGCTCCGGATCTGTCACCATGTATGGCGAAATGTAACCCTTGTCGAACTGCATGCCTTCCTTCAGTTCGAGTTCGGTCTTGGTCGTCTTCGACTCTTCGACCGTAATGACGCCGTCTTTTGTGACCTTGTCCATTGCGTCGGCAACGATTTCGCCGATGGCGCGATCGTTTGCCGAGATGGACGCAACCCGCGCGATGTCTTCACGCGTCTCAACGGGGTGCTTCATCTTTTTGAGTGCTTCGATGACTTTCTCGACCGCGGATTCGATGCCGCGCTTGATCGCGAGCGGATCGGAGCCCGCCGCGACGTTGCGCAAACCTTCGCGGTAGATGGCTTGCGCCAATACCGTTGCCGTTGTCGTGCCGTCGCCGACGGTGTCGTTGGTCTTGGACGCGACTTCCTTGATAAGCTGTGCGCCCATGTTTTCGAAGTGGTTAGGGAGTTCGATCTCTTTTGCGACCGTCACGCCGTCATTGGTGATGGTCGGCGATCCGAACTTCTTGTCGAGGACGACGTTGCGGCCTTTCGGACCGAGCGTCACCTTCACCGCATCAGCGAGCGCATTCACGCCGCGCTCAAGCGCGCGCCGTGCGTTCTCGTCATACAGTAATTCTTTGGCTGCCATGTTTTCTTAGAGCTCCTTTAGCGTTTCACGACAGCGAGAACGTCCTTCTCGCTGATGATGAGGTACTCAGTGCCGTCGAGTTTGATCTCGGAGCCCGAGTATTTGGAGTAGATAACTTTGTCGCCGATCTTCAGATCGATCGGGATCACTTCACCTTTGTCAGTCTTGCGGCCGGGGCCGACGGCAATAATAACGCCTTCTTGCGTCTTTTCTTGCGCCGTGTCGGGGAGAATGATGCCCCCTGCCGTTGTCTTCGCGGGCTCGACGGGCTCGAGCACTACGCGCTCGCCTGTCGGCTTCAATTCAACTTTGGTCGCGGTTGGAGCCACGGAACTTAGTCCTCCTTCGAGTACGTTTCCAGGACGCTTTTCGGAGCCGCGCGCCCGGCGCCAGGCGGTGCCCATGAGGCAGGGCCGCTGGGTCGTACGTTGTCGCGGTCTGAAATGAGGGCCCGAAAACGGATATTGCTACTTTAGCAGTCTTAGCACTTGAGTGCTAATTGCATTATAGCCTGGGTTACGGGGCGCTGGCAAGCCGTTCCTGCGACCTCTGTGCCCTTAAGGCGGGAGCGCTCGCAGCCCCGGGGAATAACAGCCGGGCTGGGCGTCCCTCTTCTCGGCCGCTCGCTTGCGGCACCCCAAGGTGGTCAGCATGCGCCCCATAACCCGCCTCCTCCTCAGCCTCGTCTTTGTTTTCGCTTTTGTCGCGCCGGCTGCGGCCGTTCCGGCAATTGTCATTGATGGATCCCGGCTGCCCGCGGACGTGCCCGCCCTCGCGAGCGGCGACCACGTTCTTGTACCTCTGCGCGGGGTCTTTGAGCGGCTTGGCGCTCGCGTCTCCTACGATGCCAGCTCCCGCACCGCCGTCGCGACACTCGGCGCTACGATCGTCCAGGTGGCGGTCGGTTCGCGGACTGGTTGGGTGAACGGCGAGCGCCGAACATTGGATGTCGAGCCGCGCGAGGTCGCCGGCCGCATCATGATACCCTTGCGTTTCGTCGCCGAGTCGCTTGGGGTTTCCGTTGATTACGATGCGCCGAGCGATACTGTCGTGATCGTTACGGGCTTCAGGCCGGGAAACTTTGCGGCGATGAACAGCGGCCCGAATGTTGCAGCAGCGCCGAAGCTGGCGCCGAGCGTCGAAGACGAACGACCCGCTTACGGATCGTTGATCGGTTCCCAGTATCCGTCTATCTATGCGCGGTTTAACGGCGGCTCGTCGGCGATCGATCCGGAATCCGTACGCATTACCGTGGATGGTGAGGACGTCACAGGGTCGTCCACCATATCATCGGCGTATGTCTCCTACACCCCGACCTCGCCGCTACGAACCGGCCAGCACACCGTCTCGATCACGGGCACTGCTGATGATGGCACTCCGTTCTCATCGAGCTGGTCGTTCCGCATCGATGCGGGGACGAGTTCGGATTATACGGTTGGCACATACGGTGGCGGCTTGGGTTTTTATGGATCAGGATTTGACGGCTTCGGATTCCCTCGTCGCGGTTTTAACCACTTCGGATTTTTCCCACCCGGATTCTCGGTCTTCACCCCGGGTCAGCTCATCTTCGTGAATGACGACGTCATTGAAGTGATCTTCGTCAGCCAGTTCTTCCCGTTCGGCAATGCATTTTTCACCATCTCCGGATTTCCGGGAACCTTTCCCCTCACGCCCTGGCTTGGATGCCCCGGCTTCTTCTGGGGATTTGCGCGCGTGCCGTTCGGCGTGAGCGCGCACAACGCGGTCATTGCCGCGCGCTTTACAACGCCCGGCGGACAAAAGATCGTCGTGCACTCGACCGCGCCGTTGCGGATCGAAGGCGAGCGCCGCTCGCTGCCGTCCGACATCCACTATGCAGTGCTTCCGCATCTCATCAACCGCCCAAGTTCCCCGCGGCATACGGTTGCATTCGAGCGCATCATGCCTCGAACGTTTGAGAGCATCCGGCCGATGAAGGGCGCAGGCGTGCCGGGCATGCATGATGGAGGTTCACACATCGGCCACCCAATGCCGGTAAACGTTCATCCGAGCCAAATCGTGCATCCGATACCCGTGGCGCGCCCTGCCCCGATCGTCATTCATCCTGCGCCGGTTGGCGTTCACCCGGTTATCGTGCCTGCGCCTGTCATGCCGCGGCCGCTAATGCCGGTCGCACCTATTGAGCGATTCCCACTGGCGCAGTGGCATCAGATAGCACCGGCGCAGCCTCAGGTGCCGCAAGGTGTAGGAAAACCTAAATAACGTTTAGGCGGCGCGCCTGACCTTACGCAACTCGCGTTGCAGCGGCAGCCGCTTCAAGATGCTTTCGCGCGTGACAAAACCAATGAGCGTTCCATTGTCGTCTACGACGGGAATCTGCGCAACGCCGGCCTTTGAAAGCATTTGCAGCACGTCGATCGCGCTCGTGCTTGGCTTAGCCGATTTGAGGTCCGCTGCTCGCGTCATGAGCGACGTCACGTAGACGTCGGCTGGCCCGCGGTCAGTGAGCTTGACGAAGTCGCTCATCGTCAGGATCCCGAGAAGCTGATCGCCTAACACGACCGGCAACGCCCGGTGGCCCGTCCTCATCATGATCTGCAGCGCAACGTCGGCTGTCGCGTCCGCCGGTACCGGCTCGGGGGCCGGCACGGCAATGTCCGCGGCGGTAAGCCCTTGCAGCGCGCTGAGCAGCTCGGCCTGCATTTGTTCCGCTCCGCCTGCTTGCAGCAAGAACCAGCCGATAAACACAAGCCATAACCCTGAGAACGATCCGCCGACGGAATACAACGTTTCAAAAATACCGTAGGCCACGAAGAAAATCGCCATGATGCGGCCGACCGTTGCGGCGATTTGCGTGGCGCGAAGACGGCTTTGCGTCCAGCGCCACACGAGAGCATGCAACACGCGTCCACCATCGAGCGGATACGCCGGCAGCAGGTTAAAAATGCCGAGGACGACGTTGGCAAAAGCGAGATAGCCGGTGGAGACACCGAGCGGAGTCCGTGGCCCGATCAGCATGCTCACTGCAAAGAACAGAACGCCGATAATGATGCTCGTCAATGGTCCGACGAACGCGATCCAGGCTTCAACCGGCGCGGTCGTCGGTTCACCTTCGAGACTGGATACGCCGCCGAAGATAAAGAGCGTGATTTGTTTGATGGGAATGCCACGCCGGCGCGCGACGAGTGAATGAGCCAGCTCGTGTGCGAGCACGCTTGCAAAGAACAAGATCGCGGTGAAGATGCCAAGGGCCATGCGTTCGAATGGCGTGACGTTGACAAGCCGAAAGGGCCCAACTTCTGCGAGCGACCAGGCCACGAACGCGAAAATGAAAAGCCAGCTCAGGTTGATGACGATGTCGATGCCGAAAATTCTGCCGATGCGCATGGGGACTGTGCCCTTGTCGACTAGCATCGTAAACACCTGGACTAGAACCCATGTAGCAACGGATCTTTAGATCCGTTTTTACCTTTAGGTGCGTTTCTACGTGTACGCCGAAACGCTTGTGTGGTCCAGCAACCAGGTGCCGCCGCTGCCCGAGATCATCGCGCCGCAGAACGTGCAGCGAAGCGCACCCGCATCAACGGGCGCGCCGCAGGACGGGCAGTGAATCGCGCCGCCATCGTTTACGCTCTTCGGCGTGGTTGATCCGGCCGGTCGCGTGAAGGTGGCAAACTCTGTGAATGACGCCGCCTGAGCGCTTCCATCGCTGACGAGATTCGTCATTTCGTCTTTGGTAAAGCGCTTTGCGCTTCCGGTAAAGCGCACGGCGATGCATTGCACGTCCCCGCCAATATTGGCTTTGAACGTCGTCGGCGGATCGAGATTGACGTCGCTGACAACTCGTGTCAGTCCGGCATCGCGCCAAGCGGCGATGCGTTGCTTAAACTTATCGAGGAACTCTGGCGTTACAACTGCCGCGATTGCGTCTGCGCTCATCGCGCCTTCAGCCGCGAGCACGGCGCTATACGCCTTCGTCGCTTGCGTGAGAAACGTCGCTTCAAGAAAATTCGGATCCGCCTTCTGTAGCGTGTCCAACTGCGCTTTGGCTTGTACCCACATTGGCGGCGCTGCCTGCGTTGACGGATCGGGCACATCGTCGCCGAACCCGAGCGGCGGCATGCCGTTCGAATCGACGAAAACGTAGTCGCGTTGCTGGCGAGTCTGGGTCAACGTGTTCAGGAGCGATCCAACGCTCCCAAGCAGTTCTTGCCAAAAATCTCCCAGCATGTATCCACTCCGTTTGAACGGACCTAAAGGTCCGTTGCTACAATATATTATTTCGGCAAAAAGGGAGAAGTGTCAGAAGCGCCTGCGTGACAGAGCGCACTGCAATAGTCGTTCAACGAGGGCCTCATACGAGATTCCGGCCGCTTTTGCCGCATCCGGGAAGAGACTCAGGGGTGTCAGGCCCGGCAGCGTGTTGCATTCCAAAATGGCCGTCTGCCCGGATCCGGCGAGCATGATGTCTACTCGCGAATAGTCCCTGCAGCCGAGCGCGCGATGGAGCTCGAGCGCATCGTGTTGCATGTGCTGAGCGATTTTTGGATCGAGCTTCGCCGGAACAGTGTGCGTGCTGCCGCCGGGAGTGTATTTCGCCTTGTAGCTGTAGAAACGGTCGTGCGGGGTGATCTCAACAACCGGCAGCGGTTCGGCACCCAGAATTGCAACCGTAAACTCGCGTCCTTCGACGTACTCTTCGACCAATATGTCGCCCTCGCCGATCGACGCCGCGACGACCGCGCTCGCCCACTCGCTCTTGTCACGCACGATGCTGACGCCGACCGCCGAACCTTCAGCGCGTGGTTTCACGACGCACGGTAGTCCAAACTTCTCTGCGACCGCAAAGGAGCGCGCTTGCGCTGCATTCATGCAGACGCCCCGCGGGGCAGGCAACCGCTGCGCGAGCAACAGCGCTTTGGTCAGCCACTTATCCATCGCAACGGCCGATGCTCGAACGCCGGTTCCTTGGTATGGGATGCGAAGCCAGTCGAGAATCGCCTGCACCGTGCCGTCTTCGCCGTCGCCCCCGTGCAGTGCGTTGAACACAGCGGCCGGCTGCATATGGCGCAGCGCTTCAACAAACCCTTCATCGTGATCGATGCGTCTCGCGGCGTAACCTAGCGATGCGAGCGCCGCCATGACGCCCGCGCCCGTGAGCAGGCTGATCTCGCTTTCAGCGGAGTGCCCACCCATAAGCACGGCGATCGCGGGCTTTGGCACTACAGGATGTGGACCTCGAGTTCGAGGTCTACCCCGTGCGTGCGCTTGACCGTGTCGTGCACCTCGTCAATCAGGGCGAGCACATCTGCGCAGGTTGCGCTGCCTCGATTCACAATGAAGTTCGCGTGTTTTTCCGAAACCTGCGCGCCGCCCATGCGCAGACCTTTGCAGCCCGCGCTTTCGATGAGGCGCGCTGCGTAGTCGCCTGGCGGATTGCGAAAGATGCTGCCCGAATTCGGCAGCTCAAGCGGCTGCGTTGCGTTACGCCGCTCGATGTTTCGTAAGAGTTCTGCCTGTACCGAGGTTGTGTCGCCTCGGCGCAGCTCCAACTCCGCAGCGCACACAACCGTGTGCGGGTCGAGCGTCGATGTGCGATACGCGAATTCGGGGAGCGTGTAAGACTGGACGTCTTCGCCAGCGATGATGACTTCAATGCGGCGCACGAGATCGCCGATCTCGACTTTTGTGCCGGCGTTCATGCGCACCGCTCCGCCAACCGTTCCGGGAATGCCGACCAGTGCCTCAGCGCCCGCAAGCCCGGCTCGCGCAGCCTCTCGGCACAGCGCGACGATGGGAGCAGCGCCGCCGGCGCGCAGCATTATGTCGGTCACAGTAATGCTCGTGAAGTCGCCTCCGAGCCGAATGACGAGTCCGGCAAACCCCGCGTCCCTTACGAGCACATTGCTCCCGAGCCCCAGCATGGTCCACGTGACGGACTCGCGCGTGCAAAACTTCAACAGCGCGACGAGTGTTTTAACGTCCTTGACGATTGCAAAGGCAGCGGCGGGCCCGCCCACACGCATCGACGTTTTCGGCGCCAGTGGTTCGTCAAACGAAACCCCATCAGCGAGCAGTTCGCGCAACGCCTCGCGATGCGCAGCCGTCAGCGCCTGTCCGGGAACTTTTGCTGCGGGATTCACACGTGCGACGTCGTTAGAGGTTTGCAACCCCGGCGTCCGCAGCCGAAAGACCGGCGGCGAGTTCGTGGGCCACACCGCCGATGTCGCCTGCTCCCAATGTGAGCACGAGATCGCCGGTCTTGATTGTGCGCTGCAGGTAGGCCAAAACGTCTGCCGGTTTGGGCAGGTGCGTCACCCGCTTGTCAACGTCGAGATCGTGAATGAAGTCGACGATCGACTCGGAACGCACTCCGGGCAGCGGCAGCTCGCCTGCGGGATAGATGTCGGCGACAATGATTTCGTCGGCGCGTGCGAGCGCACGCGCGAAGTCGCGCATGAGGTAGGCGGTGCGGCTGTAGCGATGCGGTTGAAATGCCACCACGATGCGGCCAGGCCAATATGCACGCGCCGCCGCGATCGTTTCCTGAACGGCGGTCGGATGATGGGCATAGTCGTCGACGACGAGCAGGGACTGGTTATCGTACAACACCTGGAAGCGCCGCGCGACCCCGCGAAAACGTGCGAGCGCGCGGGCAATCACTTCGATGTTCACGCCGAAGCGCAATCCGACGGCAACTGCCAGCAGCGCGTTAGAGATATTAATGCGCCCGGGCACGCGTAGGACGATCTCTCCGAGTGTCGCGCCCGCCGTCTGCACGACGAACGATGACCCGAAATCGGCAAGTTCTAGGTCTACCGCCCGAATATCGGCGGCGGCATCGAACCCTGCCGTTATGATGACCGGGTCGCCCAGAAGACTTGGTGATTGGCGGAAGCGGCGAAGCAGCTCGCCTACAGCCGGGCAATCTGCCGATGCGACAATGCAGCCGTCGGACGGCACGCGCTCGATGAACGAGGTGAAGGTCTCAATGAGATGTTCGACATCACGGTAGTAGCCAAGGTGATCGTTTTCAATGTTCGTGACGACCGCGCACGTCGGATTGAGGCGCAAGAACGATGCGTCGCTCTCGTCCGCCTCTGCGACCACAACGTCGCCGGCGCCGAGTCGCGCGTTAGCGCCCAGATCGTTGACCTCACCGCCGATGAGCACTGTCGGCGCAAAACCGCCCACGTCGAGCATCGACGCAATCATCGATGTAGTCGTCGTCTTGCCGTGTGTTCCTGAAACGGCGATGCCCTGTTTGTCCGCCATGATCTCGGCAAGCATTTCGGCGCGCTGCATGACTCTAACGCCCGTTTTTTGCGCGGCGATAACCTCTGGGTTATCGAGCGGTATCGCCGATGAGATGACGACCGCGTCAGCGCCCGTGATGTTGTCCGATGCGTGTCCGAGCGTGACTGTCGCACCCAAGGTGCGTAATTTTTCAAGGGTGCCGTTCATCTTGAGGTCGGAGCCCGAGACGCTGACGCCGAGTGCAAGAAGCACGCGTGCGATGGCGCTCATACCGATACCACCGATGCCGACAAAATGCACGTGACGATGCAATGGTTTCATCTGTCTATCCGATTTAGGCGAGCGTCAAGGTTGGCCCTGTATCGAGCAAACGCGCCAGCATGCTTTCCACGGCGCGCGGTTGCGCAAGCCGGCGCAGCGCAGCCGAAACTGCGTTCAACTTTTCGGGTTCGGCGGCATCGATGATCATCCAATACAGCGAATCAGGTGTGAGGATTGCGTCCATCATCGTAAACGCGGCGCCGCGATCCACAAAGTAGTCGGCATTGGCGCGTTGATGGTTTTCACTTGCGTGGGGGTATGGCACGAAAATCGCCGGCAGCCCAACCGTTGCCACCTCGGCTAAGGTCGACGCGCCGGAGCGGCATAGCGCGAGGTCGGCTGCCCAGTACGCAAGTGCCATGCGGTCAAGATAAGCCTTGACCAAGTAGTGATTGTCGTTGGGCTCGCGCTTGCGCTCAGCGGCCATCCACTCATAGTCGCGCTTGCCCGCGAGATGGAGCACCTGCCAGTCGGCCGGCAGACGCCGGTGGGTCACCATGCCGCTCGTCGCGACGTTGATGCTGCGCGCGCCTTGACTGCCGCCGAACACGAGCAGCGTAAAGCGATCGGGGTGCAAACCGAGCGCACGTCGCGCCTGATCCTTTGGTATGGGAGTGTAGAGATCGGCACGCACGGGGATTCCGGTCAGCCGGAACTTGCCGCCGAAGTGACGGGCCGTATCGCAGTCCGCATAGCCGCCCCAAACCTCGTTTGCATAGCGCGCCAGGCGCCGGTTGGCGAGACCTGGGATAACGTTGGGCTCGATGAGCGTGATGCGCAGCCTGGGCAGGCGGCCGGCACGGCGCAGAATTGCGCCGGCAAGCACCGCGGGTGCACACGCATAGCCGCCGCCACCCACGATGGCGTCTGGGCGAAAGTGCGAGATGATGGGGATGGCTTGTGCCACAGCCGCCGCATTGCCCGCAAGGCTGAGCGCGCTTGCGAGGCCTGACTTGCCGGACATCGGCTGGCTTCCGACCGTCTTGTACGGGATCCCATCGCGCGTCAGCAGTTCCTCGTCAACGTTGCCCTCCGCGCCGATGAAAAGCACCGCGTGCAGATTCGAGGAGTTCGTCTGCTCGATCGCGTTGCGCGCTGCTGCACCCGAAGAGCGGCCCGCCTTGTTCGTCGGTTCGCACGTACCCGCGTCTTTGTCGCCCCGTAAGAGCGCTTCTGCGAGCGACAGCGTTGGATAAATGTGCCCCCCTGTGCCGCCGCCCGAGAAAAGCACGCGCATCGTCATGAAGCCTTTCTGTGTGCCGCCGGCATGGACGCTGCCGGCCCGCGTTTACCGCGCGAAATACTGGCAAGCAAACCGACTCCGAACAGCGTCACCACGAGTGACGTTCCACCGTAGCTGATGAAGGGTAGCGGCACACCGGTCACAGGCCATGAGGAGGTGACGACGCCGATATTAATGAGGGCTTGCAGCGTGATCGACGCCGTAAGACCGATTGCGAGGTAAAACCCGAACCGGTCGTCAGCGCGCATGGCGATGCGTATGCCGCGATACGCGAACACGAGGAACAAAACGAGCACCGTTGCCGCGCCCACAAAGCCAAGCTCCTCGCCGATAATCGAAAAGATAAAATCTGTATGTTGTGCCGGCAGATAGCCGAATTTCTGACGGCTCTGACCAAGACCGAGGCCGAATATCCCGCCGGATCCAAGCGCATACAATGACTGGATGATGTGATAGCCCGTACCCTGCGGGTCTTTCCACGGGTGCAGAAAGGCAAGAAAACGATCGCGCCGGTACGGGCTTGCGTAGATGAAGCCGAGCAGTGCGGGAACGGCAACCGCAGCTTCGATCGCGAGGTGCGTGAGACGGGCACCCGCCGCGAAGAGCAGCACGAACGCGGTCAGCACATAGAGCGAGGCCGTACCCAGATCGGGCTGCCGCATGACGAGCGCGAAGCAAACGCCGACCCAGAAAATCGCTGGAAAACCGACGTGCGCGAACGAGGCCGCGCCCTCAGCTTTCGCCGAGAAGAGACGCGCCAAGAACAAGACCAGCGCGAGTTTTGCAAATTCCGATGGCTCGAATGTGAACACGCCGAGTGAAAGCCAGCGGCGCGCGCCACCCTCGACCGATCCCAGGCTTGGGATGAGGACCACTGCGAGCAGCACAATGGCGAGCCCCAACAACCACGGTGCAAGCGATCGCAGTTTCGTGTAGTCAAGCCGCATCGCGAGTACGAGAGCTCCGGCACCGACGATCGCCCACAGGAGCTCGCGCTTCAGATAGTAGGTTGGGTCGTGAAATTGGGTATACGCGACTGCCGACGAAGCCGAGAACACCATGACGATGCCGGTCGCCGTGAGCAAAGCGGTAACTGCGAGCAGGACAGCATCGGGCGCGTGGCGCTTCACGACGCCGCCATATCCGGATCACGCGGAGCGCGCGCCAGCTGCGTGAAATGCTCGCCGCGCTGCTCCGCACTTTCGAACATATCGAACGACGCGCAGCCGGGCGACAACAACACAACGTCGCCGATCGCCGCGGCGGAAGCGGCGTCCTTGACTGCCTCTTCAAGATCGCGCGCGTACACGACGGGCGTTCCCTCGATGAGTTCGCCGATCTCGCGAGCGGTCTCACCGATCAGAATCACTCGCTTGGCGCGTTTGCTCGCGGCTGAGGCGAAGGCGGTGAAGTCAGTCTTTTTGCTTTTGCCTCCGGCGATGAGAATGATGGGTTCTCGAATCGCTTCAAGCGCCGCAGTCGCCGACGCCGGATTGGTGGCTTTGCTATCATCGATCCACGTGACGCCACTTGCTTCGTGCACGACGCTTAAGCGGTGCGGGAGCGGGTCGAATGTACGCAGGCCTTTGCGCACTGCGAGAAGCTTTGCACCCGCACTCAGCGCGGCGAGAGAGGCGGCCATCGCATTGGCGACGTTGTGCTTTCCGCTGATGCGCAGGTCAGCGACGTCAATCACAGGTACTTCGCGGCGTTTGTCGCGCACGACGAGTGCTTCGCCCTCGAGCGTCATGGCAAGTCCGCGATCCGAGGGATCCATCCCGAACCACAGCGCCCGGCACGGGAGCGTTCGACCTGCGCCGGCACGAAGGGACGCGCATGCCTCGTCGTCCGCATTGCCAATAAAAATATCGTCGGGCTTTTGGTTCGCAAAAATGCGATATTTCGCTTCGGCGTACTCTTCCATTGAATGATAGCGGTCGAGATGGTCGGGGGAGATGTTGGTCAGCACGCTGATGCGGGGCGCAAACGTACGGATGCCCTCGAGCTGGAAGCTTGAGACCTCGGCCACGATCCACTCGTCTTTCGCAGCCGCCGCCGTCTCGCGAATGAGCGGATTGCCGATATTGCCGCCGACCCGGTTGGGAATGCCGGCGCTGCGGAGCAGATGACCGATGAGCGCGGTCGTCGTCGACTTTCCTTTGCTTCCGGTCACGGCGATGATCGGGCCGCAGGCAAGCGCGTAGGCAAGCTCGATTTCGGAGATCACCGGGCGGCCTGCATTGTGTACCCGGGCGATGGCGCGGTGCGTCAGCGGCACGCCGGGTGAAACGATCGCGGCTTTGGCATCGTTCACTGCACGGTCGAACTCATCTTCGCTTACCAGCGGAACGTGCAGGCGCTCGAGCGTCTCGCGGGCCTCGCGTCCAATAAGCTCAGGCGGTTTGTCGTCGTAGGCGACAACGCGTACGCCACGCGAGCGCAGGACTTCAGCTGTTGCAATGCCGCTGCGGCCGACGCCGATGACAATAACCCTATCGCCTTTCTTAAACATTCATGCCCTGCGCGTACCAATGCATTACGGTGTTTTGATTCGTCACAGAACGCGCACAGCCCGCGCGGTCGATGACCACCAGGTGAGCCATGTCGCTGCCGCCGCGACTGTGGCGAACACGATGAACGTGCTCGTCACCGCCGTCTCGCGCCAGCCCGAGAGTTCGAAATGATGATGCAATGGGCTCATCTTGAAGATGCGCTTGCCCGTCAGCTTGAAACTGATAACTTGCGCGATCACTGACAGCGTCTCGATGACGAAAACCAAGCCAAAAAGCGGCAGGAGCAGCAACGCGTGCGATTGGATGGCGATGCCTGCCAGCAGCGCGCCAAGCGCAAGTGAGCCCGTATCGCCCATGAAGATGCGCGCGGGGTAGCGGTTGAACCACAAGAATACGAGCAGCGCACCAAGCACTCCATCACCAACTGCGGTTATACCCGCGATCCCCTGAAATCGCGCCGTCAGCTGCACACCGATGAGCACTGGTATCGTCGCGCCGGCTGCAAGGCCATCGAGCCCATCCGTCAGATTGACTGCGTTGGCGGCTCCCACAATAGCGGCTAGGGCGAGCACGGACCAGAGCCAGACCGGCAGCGTGAAGGTTGTTCCAAACCAGGTTTGCTCTGGACCCGCCGCTCCCGTATGGTACACCCACGTAACGTAGGCAGCCGCGACGACAGCGAGGAGCGCGAATTTCGCTCGAGCACGCAGCCCAAGCGCTCGGTGAGCTTGTAGGATGAGCAGGTCATCGGTAAAGCCGATGGCACCCGCCGCAAGCACGAGCGCGAAGAGCGGTAACGCCTCCTGCTTGGATGCGCTCAGGCCGAAGCCGACGAGTGCTGCGGCCACAAAGACGATGCCGCCGAGCGTCGGCGTTCCTTGCTTTGCGGTATGAGTTTTGGGCCCGTCTTCATAGACGTGCTGGCCCACGGCACTGCGACGTTGGCTTGCGACGAGCCAGGGGATGATGAGAAGTCCGGCGGCACAACCCGCGACGATAACGATCGGTGCCGCGATGTTCATACCTGTGTGAGCAAGGGCGATGGCCTCGCCGTCGACCGGTCGGGGCGATATTTTAGCAGGACGACCGGCGTCTGTTGATCTGAGTTACCTGCGGGGTTGTGCAGGAGGCACAGGCGCACGACGTCGGCGCGCACGCTAGCGCTTGAGCCTAACACCTCGGCTTTACCCAGATCGTTTGCGTCGACGACGCACGCATGTGCTCCGCAGACCTGCGCGATCGTCTGGGCAACGATGTGCGGGTCTCGCGGACCAAGCACGATGTGACGCTCGTATGGCGGCATGGTTCCCGTGTAGCCGTCGATCTCGGCAACAGCCGAGCCGAGGATTCGATAAAAATCTCCGCGCCTGCCGATAATGCGGCCGGCTGCACCCGCCGCCGCCGCCGCCAAGACTTTGAGCGTTCCGGCGTTTTCGAGCACGAGCTGCATCGATTCGGGCTGATTGACGGTTGCATATGAGCCCGCACGGCGAGCCAAGACGCGAGCGAGCCGCGATGGTCTGATGGTTTCGGCAGGAATCGATCTGCCTTGCGCTATTGCGACGGCTGTCTCTGAAACGCAGATGACGTCATCGGGCTTGAGCATGCCCGTCAAGCATTGTCGCATGAGTGTGGGGAGATCGTCGCCCGCGCGCAGGAGCGGCGTTCTCACCGGGATCGCCACAATCCGTCGCGGCAACGCGGGCATATCGAGCGTAAACGAACCGAAACTCACGACGCCGGTATCCCCTGCGCGAGCACGCTCTGCAGGATCTCCTCCATCTTCTCGACGCGCGACCCCTTCAGTAAGACGTAATCACCGGCGCGCAGCGTCCGCCGTAAAAGGTCTGCGATCGCATCGTTACTGGCGAAGGTCGTCACAGCCGCCGCTGACATGCCCGCAGCTCTCGCGCCGGCAGCGAGCTCCGCGGCAAACGCTCCACCGCAATGCAGCTCGTCGATGCCGACGCTTGCAGCGGTCTTGCCGATCGATTCGTGAAGCTCAGGCGCGCTCGAGCCGAGTTCGGCCATGCTGCCAAGCACCGCAATGCGCCGCGTCGCGGGCAGCTGCCCGAATGTGTGCAGTGCCGAGGTCATGGACGTTGGGCTCGCGTTGTACGCATCGTAAACGATCGTCGCGCCATGCGGCGTGGCATGCGATTCGAAGCGCCCCGCTGGCAACCGCAAAGCGCCGAATCCGTCGATCGACTCTTCGAAGCTCAGGCCGGCGAGGATTGCTGCGCCGGCGGCGAGCAGCGCGTCGCGTAAATTGTGCTCGCCGGGCAGCCTCCACGTGGCAAAGGCATGCGATGCCCCAAACGTTACGGCGACCGTACTCTCGCGCGGCGTTCCTGCCTCGAGCATGATTCCCGACATCATCGGATCTCCAACAAAGCGCACCCATAGCGTCGATGCGTCGCGCTGAGATTGCGCCGCCAGCATGCGCGACCACGCGTCGGCTGCGTTGCATACCGCTCGTGCGCCCTTTGAGAAGAGCGCAAATTTCGTGCGCGCGAGCTCAGCCTGGTCCTGGAAGAACTCGAGATGCGCTTCGCCGATATTCGTCAGGATGCCGATGTCCGGGAGTGCCAAGTCGACCAGCTCGGCGATCTCGCCGGGATGACGCGCGCCGAACTCAACAACTGCGACGTCGGCATCGTCAGCGAGGCGGTAGCATAGCTTGGCGACTCCGAGCTCGTTGTTTTCATTGAGAGGCGTCGAAATTGTGCGGCGTCGCGTGCCGATGAGCTGCGCGGCAAACTCTTTGGTCGTCGTTTTGCCTGTGCTCCCCGTGATTGCAACAACCTGGCCGCGGAAAGCTGCGCGGGCTGCGGCCGCACCGGCCAAATAGGCGGCCTTCGTGTCATCCACACGCACGACGGGCACCGAAATGGAGCTAGGCACGGTCGCATCGTCATCCACCACAATCGCGCTTGCTCCCGCTGCGAGCGCGCTCGCAATAAAAGTGTGACCGTCGAAGTTCGGACCGCGCAGGCATACGAACGTGTCGCCGCGCGCAATGGACCGAGAATCGGTGCACGGGCGAAAAGCAGCGCTCAGCGTCGCCGCGTCGGCGACGAATCGTCCACCGCTGGCTTCGAGAAAGCGTGCGAAGGAGAGCGTCACGCCCGCCTCCGTTCGATGACCGTGCGCGCCGCGGTCACATCCGAAAATGGCCGACGCTCGTCCCCGAAAATCTGAGACGTCTCATGGCCCTTGCCGGCAATGACGACCGAGTCGCCTGGCTGAGCGAGCTCGATAGCGCGAGTAATCGCCGCAGCGCGATCGGGAACCGTTTCCGTCGCGGTGCGCACGTGCATGCCCGATAGGATGTCGTCGACAATAGACTGCGGGTCCTCGTGCCTGGGATTGTCGGTGGTCAGGATGACGTAGTCGGCGTGATCCTGCGCAATGCGCCCCATGTGCGGCCGCTTTGCGGCATCGCGATTTCCACCACATCCAAAAACGCAGATGAGCCTGCCCCGAGTAAGCGCTCGCGTCGCGCGCAGAATCTGTTCCAGACCGTCAGGGGTATGCGCGTAATCAATGTAGACGCCGATCTCACCGGCGGCAATTGAGATCATGCGCCCAGGGACTTCGGTGACCGATTCGAGGCCTTCGGCAATCGCTTCAACGTCAAAGTCGAGAGCGCACGCTGCGCCAAGCGCAGCCATGGCATTTGCGACGTTAAACGCTCCCGGCAACTGGATCACAAACGGTGTCGGGCGCAGCGCACTCACTAAGAAACGAGAGCCTGTTGCGGTCATCGACACACTCGTTGCGTTCAGCAGCGCATCGGGATTTTCGATGCCATAGGTCAGGCGCCGCTCAAGCTGACCTGCGAGCGCGCGTCCTTCAGGGTCGTCCGCATTGAGGACCGCGACGGGTGGCTTGCCATCTTTGCCCGCTTCACGGGCAAAAAGTTTACGTTTGGCGGCGCGATAGCTGTCGAAGGTTTTATGGAAATCAAGGTGATCTTGGGTTATGTTTGTCAGGACGGCTACGTCGAACGCGACATCATCGACGCGATGCAACTCGAGAGCGTGGCTTGAAACCTCAAGCACTGCGGCTCGTGCTCCTGCGTCACGGAATTCTGCCAAGAGCCGCTGCACGTCTTGGGCGAAGGGAGTTGTATTGGCAAGCTGTTCGGTCACGAGCGCGCCGAGGCGTGCCCCAAGCGTGCCGATCACGCCAAATTGCTGACCTGCCGCGCGCGCGATGGCTTCAATGAAGAAGGTCGTCGTCGTTTTGCCGTTTGTGCCCGTGACGCCAACCGTGACCATGTGCCGGCTCGGGTCGTCGTAGAAGCGTGCGCTCACTTTCGATAAGGCGGCAAGCGTGTCGGGCACGATGACGAGCGCGACAGTCTCCGGCACAGCGACCGCTCGCTCCGCGACAACACCAGCGGCGCCGGCTGCCGCTGCGGCAGAGGCAAAGTCATGACCGTCCGCGCGTTCGCCGCGGAGTGCAAAAAAGAGCGCTCCCGGGCGCACGCGGCGCGAGTCTGTTGCAATCGATGATACGGTAACTGCGGGATTGCCGCGGATTTGCGACGCGACGCCTTCGAACAGGCGCTCCAACGGCTCGGCTGTGATGGGCTGCATCACGGTTGTTTTCTCTGCGTGCCGCCCAAGTCTTGCGCCGACGTCACACGCTGGGGCAAGACACTTTCGCGCCATAAGACTCGCCGAGCGAGTTCGCGGAATGCGGGTCCGGCAACGATGCTGCCGTAATACGCGCCTTGCGGCCGGTCGATCTTCACGAGTATGACGTATTCGGGCTTGTCGGCAGGCACGATGCCCACAAACGACGAGGTGTATGCTCCGATGACGTACGTGCCGTCAATCACCATTTGCGCTGTGCCTGTTTTGCCGGCGAGCGCGTAACCCGGAATGGCAACGCCGCGAGCGGTTCCGCGCCGGACGACGTCGCGAAGCATGCTCAAAAGTTGCGCAGCGGTCTGCGGCGACATGACGCGACGCACGACTTCGGGACTGAACTGCCGAGTGATTGTTCCATCCGGCGCTTGGAGCGAGTGAACTATTAAGGGTCGCATGAGCAACCCGCCGTTAGCGATTGTCGCATACGCGCGTGCCAGCGCGAGAGGCGTAACCGAAACACCTTGGCCGAAGCCGATGGTGGCTAAACGGGATCCCCACCAATCGTCGGGTCTGCCAACGATGCCCCCGCTCTCGCCGGGAACGTCGACGCCGGTTGGCTCGTCGAATCCGAAGCGGCGAATGTAGTCGTACATCACCGTTTTGCCAACCCGGATCGCAACTTGTGCCGCGCCGACATTGTGCGAGTACGTGATGATATCATCGAGCGTCTCGCGCGCGTGACCGGACGCCATAAGCCCGTCGTCCGCGTTGTGAATGATGCGCCCGCCGACGCGCAGCTCATCGACCGCGGGAAACGTGTCTGAGAGTGAAACCTTTCCCGAGTCGAGAGCGGCGGTCGCGGTGATGAGTTTGAACGTCGAACCCGGCTCGTAGGGATCGGTGACAGCCTGGTTTTTCCACGTCGATGCGTTGGATGCGGCAAAGTTGTTTGGATTGAAATCCGGCCAGTTCGAGAGCGCGAGTATTTCGCCGGTTCGCGCTCGCATGACAACGATGGAACCGTCGAGTGCGTGATAGCGGAGAGCCTGTTGTCTTAGAATTTCGTCTGCTGCGTACTGCAACGTCCGGTCGATTGTAAGGACGACCGATGTGCCCGCTTGCGCGGGATGCACGAGCCGCCGCCCAAACGGAATGGGTCGGCCTGCTGTGTCGGTTTCCTCCGTCACGCTGCCCGGGCGCCCGGCAAGTTCCGCGTTGTACTGGTATTCGATGCCCGCAAGCCCTTGATCGTCGATACCGGTGAATCCCACGACGGTCGATCCAATGCTGGATTGGGGCGCGACCCGAAGCCCCATTGGTTCCTCTTTCGTGCCGACGCCGGTAAGATCGAGCGCGTTCACCCGCGCCGCGACCGACTTGGGCTGATTGCGCGCGAGATAGATGAACGGTGAGCTGCTCTGCATGGCCGTTTCGAGTCGCAGCGGCGTTGTGTGCAGCAACGGCGCGAGTCGAGTTGCCTGTGCGAGGATCGCGACGCGCGACAGCCGTTTGAGCGCCGGCGGTTGCGCGTAGACATAAAACGATGGCAGGGTCGTCGCAAAGACGCTTCCGAAACGGTCGATGATGTCGCCGCGCTTGGGATTGAGTTCGAAGGTCGCCATCTGTTCTTCACTCGCGTTTGCTGCGAGGCCGGCGCCTTCTCGAATTTGGATGGTGAACAGTCGCGCAACGAGCAGCCCGCAGAGAGCGAAGAAGACCCAGAAGATGGCAAATGCCCGCAGGGCGAAGCGCGATCTTTCTTGCTGCTTTATTTTTGCGCCGCGTTCACCGGACTTCCACGCGGAGCGATTGCGCTTACCGGACACCGATGATCAACGTACACCGAACCAGCGGGTCACGCCGAGGATACGGGTAAAGAGCGCGAATGCGCGCACCGTTGGCCTCGGTGCAGCAGGAGTGCTGATGAACGCAACTTTATTCGGTTCAGTCATGTGCAGTTGCCGGGCAACCGCCTCGAGCCGGTCGACCGATTCAAGTTGAGCAACGCGGCTGCGCAGCGCGTTGTTGCGTTCGAGCAGGGTCGCGTGCACGCGCTGATCGGCGTTCAATCGATATGTCTGCGCAGTCAGGCCGGCCATCAGCCCCACATACATCAGCAACAAGACGAGTGGAATAACGCAAAAGATGAGCGTGCGTGCGTTGCCCGCGATTCTGATGCTCCGGCGGCGCTTGCGACGTGAATGCGTTTCGAGCGGGTCAATCGACGATCGGAGTTGTGGTTTATATGCGTACGCGGCCGCTGCCATGGCTAGAGATCCCTCCGTGAACCATCACGCTCGATAGCCCGCAGCTTCGCGCTGCGGCTGCGCACGTTGGCCTCGATCTCGCGAGCGCTCGGGCGCAGTGGCTTTTTGGTGATGAGTGTCGCCAGCCCGGCGGTCACAAAAGCTCTGAAACGATGTTTAACGATCCGGTCTTCTGCCGATTGAAAGCTGATCACGGCGACCCGACCCTTTGGCCGTAACCTGCGCACCGCAGTTTCGAGACTGTGTTCGAGATTGTCGACGTCGTGATTAACCGCGATGCGCAGCGCCTGGAACGTGCGGGTTGCGGGGTGGATGCGTTGGTGTCCACGAGTCGGCTGTGCGCTGATCACCGCGGCGACGAGATCGCCAGTACGCCACGCGCGGATGCGAGCCCGCCGTTTGACGATCGACCGCGCGATAGAGCGAGCGAAGCGCTCGTCACCGTAGTCGCGAAGCACGCGTTCAAGCTCTGACTGCGCAAGCGTATCCAGCAAATCCGAAGCGCTCGGTTCTCCGGATGTGGGGTCGAGGCGCATATCCAGCGGCTGATCGCCTGCAAACGAGAACCCGCGGGCGTTATCCGCGAGCTGCGGCGACGAGATGCCGAGGTCGTACAAAATGCCGTCGACCATTTTTTCACCCGACTGATCGATGGCGTCGCCGAGCTCGACGAAATTTGCGTGTCGAGGAAGCAGACGTCCGGGATACTTTCGCGCCATCACCTTCGCTCGTTCGATGGCGGCGGGATCGGCGTCGATCGCAATGACTTTGCTGTTGGCAACGGTGTCAAGCAGCGCTGCAGTATGCCCGCCTGCACCAAAAGTTGCGTCGACGAACACTTTTTGCTTACCGCCTTCGCCTGCCGCTTGCAGCAAACTCAAGCACTCCTGTACCATGACCGGCTCATGGCTAGTAGAGCCCAAGCTCGGTCATGAGATCGGCCATGTGCCCGGGCGGCGCATTGACCGTGCGCCAACCCTCCGCTGGCCAAATTTCCACCCTCGTTAACGTGCCGACGAGCACCGCGTCACGCTTGATGCCGGCCATCTCGCGCAAGACTGCCGGCAAAAGGAGCCGGCCTTGTGTGTCAAGCGAGATCTCTTCGGTATGAGCGAAGAGGTGGCGCACAAACGCCCGGTACTGGGCGTCCTTGCGAGGAGCCGCCTCGAGCTTGGCACAGAATTCCGACCACGTAGATTCCGGGTACATGACGAGGCACGGTTCCGGGGGCGCTATGGTGAGTACAAAATGGTCACCCAGCCGGGCTCGGAAACGTGCGGGTATGGTGAGCCTCCCCTTGTCATCAAGAGAATGCTCGAACTGTCCCGTGAATTTGGGAAAAGCCGACATACCCCAGCCACTCTACCCCACTGAGAACCACTTTGCCCCACTATATCGAACCATCGGTCCATTTGCAAGAAAAATGAAGGACGCCCCAGGTGGGGCGCCCCTCGAACAGATGGTCGAGTTTCTTCTTTATATATGCGCGATTTACGAGCCGCTGATCTTGATTGCCGCCTTGGCGGTCTTGGCATCCAGCCGCACCTGGGCGCTCGACCTGCCCGACGCGTCAACGCTCATAGACCACGGTCCGCCAGTTTGTGCCAGCGGCGCGACCAGCAACTCGACCCGTTTACTCCCGAACGCAGGCAGCGCGAACGAAACCCTATACGGGTTGCACACTGTGCTGTAGCAAAAAGACAGCAGCCATCTCGGCGGCAAACCCGACGCGCTGAGGTTGATCGTCCGTCCTTGCGATGAGGGATTTCGCACGATAACGTACGCCATCGCAGGCTGAGCAGACGCGCCGTGAATTTGGGTTACCTTAGTCGGGTCGATCGCAATGTGCGCGGGCTCGAGCGCCACGTACTGTTCGCTCGCCTGCTGGGAGACGATCGTTTCCGGGGCAGCGGCCTGAGCTTGCGCCAGCAACGGACGCGCAGCCGTATGATTGCCGGCAAGCAGCTCCGTTCTCGCCATCTTGAGCCACACTCTGCCAAACTCGTACGCGTCTTGTTTCGACGTTGGGTTTTTAGCGTATGCCTGCGAGGCAAGGTTAAGCGCTGTTCGTTCTGCCGCAAGGGCGGCTGAATAATTCTTGAGAGCGTTTTGCGACGAAGCAACGGTTAACCAGCTCTCTGGGTCATTGGGCGCAATCTGCGCTTCAGCAGCTGCGATTTCTGCTGCTTTTGCATTGTCTTTTAACTCGTATGCTGCCAGGTAAGCACCGTCATAACCGCTAGTGTCCTTTGGTGCGAGCTTCATGGCAGTGTCGTACTGCACGGCGGCTTGCGCGAACTGTTCCTGATCCATGAGAATCTGGCCCCGCAGCAGTGCAGCTTGCGCCTGGTCTGCCGCCACGGTGTTCGATCCCGTCATGGAAGCGCGCAGCGTATAGGCCTCGGCGAGCGGAGTATTGAGCTTCGCACGCGTTTCGTTGACGTCGAAAAAGGAAATGGACGAGGATTCGGGCTGCGACAGCATAGCATCAAGCTTCTTATTTGCGCCGACTCCAGTCTGAATCGCGCTGTTAAGCGCCGTCGCATCTGGAGGCGTTGTCGACTTTGCGGTCTGAAGATTAGCATTTACCTTCGTGGTCGCCTCAGCTGCGGTGGCGTGAAACTTTTGCGACGCAACGCTTTCCGGAATGGCGGTCCCGGCTAGGACAGCGTCGAGCGCTCCAGAGAGCACCGAGTCACTGAGCTGATCAACTTGCCGATAGCGGATGACGCCATTGCGATCGAGGACATACGTTGTGGGAATTGCGCGCACATCATAGGTCTTGCTGACCACATCGTGGCTGTCGAATACGATCGGGTAGCGAATACCCTTCGACTTCACAAAGACCGAGACGAGCGAGGCATTTTCACTTGCATCCACGCCGACAAAAATCACGCCTTTGGAAGCGTAGCGCTTCTGCGTGGCGACCAGATCGGGAGTTTCTGCCCGGCACGGCGGACACCACGTTGCGAAGAAGTTGACGACGACGACGTGACCGCGCGTACCAGTTAATGTCCACCGTGGGGAAGTCAATGATGCAAGCGTAAACGCCGGAGCTTGCGTGCCTTCCGCAGGCGGAGCGGCAAGTGCTGGCGCTGTCAGCACGGTAGCGAGCAGAGCGGTCGCGCAAATACTGCGAAAACTGCTTGCGCCCGTGGCTGAGATCATGTGTTTGAAATTGTTCATAGCTAGTTCTGTTCTGTCAGAGCAAGCTTTCAACCGCCTCCGAGGTTGCTTTTTGAAAATGAACGTGCTAGATTTCATGAGGATATGCTGCGCCTGTCAAGCGGCGCGGCGCTTTGTCGTTTCCGCGACGTGAAAAAACTGGGGGCTATCGTGGCTTTTCAAGACCGTAATTTGACTTGCCGTGACTGCGGAGCTGAATTCGCGTTTACGGCGGGCGAACAAGAGTTCTACGCACAAAAGGGCTTCGAGCACGAACCGACCCGTTGCCCCCAGTGTCGGCGCGCTCGCAAGCGAGATCGCAGCGGTGCCGGCGGTGAGCGCACGATGTTCGATACCGTCTGCTCTCAATGCGGCCAGGCAACCCAAGTGCCGTTTTCACCTCGGGCGGATAAGCCCGTCTATTGCCCCGACTGCTATAAATCGGTCGCTGGGCGGCGTTCCCGGTAGTTACTTCAGGCCGCCTACCCGTGGGCCGATAGCGGGAACCTAACGGACCTGAAGGTCCGTTGCTACAGAGGTCGGGCCGTTGCTACAGAGGCCCTGTTTCATCTGCTGCCTTTAGGGCGCTTGGCGGCTATGGTTGGGCCTGCGTCACGGCGAACCTCATGTGAACGTACCGATAACTAACGTGGGGGCTGCGAAGCCGCAGCCACGTTTGGAAGACGAGCGTGTATACTTTGACCACTCTTCGCAGGGCTGCTACGACGCTGTTCCTTATTGGAGCAGCGGCGGTAGCTGGGTGCAGCGGCGGCGGGTTCTTACCTTTCGGTCAAGGTCCACACGCTATGGACGTGGCTCGTCTCAACTCCATCGTGGCCGTGCAATCGCGGGCTCACGGTGTTCCACCATCGCTTGTTCGCGCGGTCATTACGCAGGAGTCAGGCGGAGATCCGTCTGCGGTATCGAGCGCAGGCGCGATGGGCCTCATGCAACTCATGCCCGGCACCGCCTCTGCATATGGTGTCACAAACCCGTTTAATCCAGATGAGAATATTGCGGGCGGCGTTACGTATCTGCATGACTTGTTGCAACGCTATCATGGCAACGTCACGCTCGCGCTTGCCGCATACAACGCGGGCAGCGGAGCAGTCGCGAAGTACCGCGGCGTGCCTCCGTATGCGGAAACGCGCGGTTACGTTCAGAACGTGACGGCTCTCTATCACGCTGACGCGCACTCGCGCTAACCAGCGCCGGCGTTAGCACCTCTCTCAAACCCAGGATAGCCGGAGAAAACGAAGGAAGTGCCGATGCATGTCGACTCCGAGCGAGGCATCCACGCCGCCCACTGGGACGTCCGATCTCTTGCGTGACACTTCGCAGGCCACCTCAGGCGGAGCGGCGACGCGTCTAGACTGGCTCGCTGCTTCCAGCGGCGCAGGGGTTGGTCAGCAGGTACGCAGCCGCCATCCCATCAGCATCCTCGACCGATATCTCATCAGCGAAATGGCCGCACCGTTTGCCTTCGCCGTCGCCGCATTCACGCTTTTCCTCCTCATCAATACGTTTTTCTTAGCCGCGGACTACATTATCAATAAATCGGTCCCGTTCGGGCTCGTCATCCGTTATATTGTCTTGCAGATACCATCCTTTGTGTATCTCATCTTGCCGTTTGCCACGCTGTTCGGCGTATTGCAAGGATTTGGCCGCCTGGCAGGCGACAACGAAATGACGGCACTGCGAACCAGCGGAGTGTCGCTCAACCGTATCGCTCGTCCGGCGCTCCTCATGGGGCTCGTTCTCACGCTTGCGGCTTTTCTCATCAACGAGTTCATCGCGCCGCAGTCGCAGCACAAATCGCAAACTATTTTTCGCGAGATCGCGTATCATTCGAGCCAGCCGATTATTCAGCCCGATCAATTCGTGCGTACGGAAGACGGTCAGCACAGTATCTTTGTTGGGTCCATGGATCCGCAGAGCGGCCTGATGCACAACGTGCAGATTTACTCCCTTGGATCGGGCTATTTTCCGGAGACGTTGACGGCATCCACCGCGCGGCAAATCAATGGAAGGCTCGTGCTTTACGACGGCGTGCAGACTGTGTATGGAACGAACGGACTCGTAACCAAGCAGCAGCATTTCGACTCGCTTGAGTTTCCACTCGCCGACGCGTCGCTACTTTTCGAAGGTCCGCGCGGCCCGTTCGAGATGAACTCGCGCGAGCTCG
>Ga0207416_1000346_pt1 | contig 82588 bp, 73 predicted proteins | sample PaiPotPPM11metaG_FD_184107 | JGI IMG/M metagenome (GOLD analysis project Ga0207416, IMG submission 184107) | Iron sulfur acid spring bacterial and archeal communities from Banff, Canada, to study Microbial Dark Matter (Phase II) - Paint Pots PPM... ... | reverse complement strand
GTTTCAAACCGGACCGGGAATGGGTGATGGGGAAAGCCTTGCTGCAATTTATCTGCCTGCCGTGAGGGCTGTGTTTGTGAGCCGTCGCCCTTGCTGAGGCGGATGGTTCCGTAGGTGGTGGTCAGGTGGATCGCCGGCCCGCCCTTTCCGTAGATTCCGCTGATCGATGGCGCGTCACCGTGGTTTTCAACCTTCAGGCCCGGTCCTTTGAAATCGGTTTCCACGTCGCCGTGCTGGGAAACGGCCTCCATCTGGAAGCTGCTGTTGGGCGGCAAATCCAGCTCGATTTCTCCCTGCTTTGATTCCACTTCGATGGAATGGGCAAGTGGCGCGGCTGGCCGCAGTTCGACGTCGCCGTTGTTATTGGAAATCTTGACGCTGTGTTTGAATCCCTGCACGGTAATATCCTTCTGGTGGGTCGTGATTTCGACGGGCCCATCAATCTGATTAATCTCGAGCGACCCCATTTCCATGTCCAGACGTCCGGTGAGCCGCTGCGCGGTCAGATCAGTGCGCGAGGAAACAAAATGGGTAGTTTGCGAGATGTTCTGGAATTGAACCGACCCGCTGAACTCGCCGTTGACAGTCAGCATGCCCTGGACATTGGCCACGTCAACGTCCCCGCCCCGGCCTTCGATCTCCACGTTGCCATTCACGTCGCGGACTTCGGTTGAGCCGTGGCTTTTGTGAATCCGCACAAACCCTTTCACACTGGAAATCTGAACGTCGCCGTGCTCACTGGTTATTGTCTGGTCGCCGGTCAGGCCATCCGCGATGATTCCCCCACGCTGGGTGGTAATTTCCGTGGTGGTCGCGGCCGGTACATGCAATGTCAGATCCACCCGGACGGCGCTGCCGGCATTGGGCAACGAATCCAGGTTCGTTTGAAGGATGTAATGGCCAGACTGCTCGGCCATCGAGACTTTTAATTGATCGTGCAGTTTCCGCGCCTGATCCTCACTGCTGGCGCGGATCGTTTCCTTCACCACCGCATCGAGCCCGGACTGATTGCCGGCCCGGATTTCGACATCTCCCCGGCGATTGGTGATGAGCAAATGGGGATTGGCGGGAACGTTTTCAGAAAACGTCCGGGTATAGTTGAAAGAATCGAGAAAAGGATTGGCCCAATCTTCACCGTTGGAATTGATCCCCACCCAGGACCAGTGCCGCCAGGGATGCAGCACAATCTTGGAGACCAGCGAGCCGAAAAGGAGGATGAGCAGCAACAGAACAACCTCCGATCCCGAAAACAAGCTGATGGGAGCAGAGCCTGGCACCCGGCTTGCTTGGATGTAATCCATGAGCTTTGAGATACCCCAGAAAATAATGAGAATTGGCCAGTATTTGGCGATGATAGTCCACGGACGGATGGCGGGATTAAAATTCTGGTAAAGAAAGATAAACCCGACTCCAATCAGGGTCAGCGCCCAGAAGATCGATCCGCGCCGGTAGGATGAGTAAGAGCTCATGATTGATGTCCTTCCTGTGTGTCCATCCGTGGTAGTGGCGCGGTTTTTGCTGTAGCGGCGCTCTATGAGCGCCGAACCTGCATCCTCAACGGTTTCCGGCGCTCATAGAGCGCCGCTACAGCAAATTGCGCCATTATCCCATCCGTGAAGCAAGTGACAAGTAAAAGGCGCCTGCCGTCAGCGATCAGCTTTCAGCGCGATGGCCGGCCCGCAGGCTGAGAGCTGATGATTGCTCGCTGATCGCTTCTTAAATTTTCGGCCCCTCCGGCGGCCTCGGGGGGCCTAGCACATCCACCAGCCGGAGCACGCCAAATTCGATCAACAAGACTGGCCAAGTGTGCGCGAAACTCAGGAGGGGGATGAACTGGTTCAGCAGGAGCACTATCCCCAATGTAATCAGAAGCAAGGGCGCGGCTAAGCCAACTCGTCTTCTGCTCCTGAATTCCGGCGTCGTATTTAGACTCTCATTGCCCGTCATGGTCGAAGCCATCGGGAAGGCGCGGGCAATGCCCGGCCGGAGCTCCTCACCCGCCGCATGGCCCCACCCTCACTTTCTCGCCTTTCGGGGAAAAGGGTGAGGCGCCCGGTGCAGAGCGCCTTCGCCAAAGCCTAAACTTTCTGTTCCGTCTTGGCTTTTTCGAGCTCGAGCCGGACTCTCTCAATCTCCAGCTCTTTCATCCTTCGCTCGTGTTCCATCTCCTTGGAACGTAAATCCTGATGGACCCGGAGTTCATTTTCCCGGACCTTCTTGAACATCACAATTCCGACGATCAGCACCACCATGATGAATGGCGCCAGAATCCCAAGAACTGGGGGTGACAGAATATCCACGTTAAACCTCCTCCGTGATAAATCGATTCATCAACAGGTTGTCAAAAACTCTTACTCTCTGGTGAGCGAAGTGGATCCCGTGCTTCCCGAAGACGGCGGCGGAGTGCCGCCCTTGCCAATCTTGCGTTGCAGCAGGATGACGCCAATCACGATCAGCACCACCGGCCAGTACTTTCCAATATTCTCGAAGACGGGAATGCCAAAGTTATCCAACAGAAAGAGAAGTCCGAGCCCAATCAGCAACGCCGCGCCAATTGGGGCGTTCATTTTGAAGTCACCAAGGCCCAGCCATTCCTCCAGGGGCTGGCCGAGTTGCTTGCGCTTGGCCGTCTGATAGGAGTCAATCACCATGTAAAAGTAAAAAGCCGCTGCCCCCAGTCCAAAAATCGTGTCAAACGGATCACCCACACGGTTGGCAATGGCGATCAGCGATCCAAAGATCAGGACCTGGACGATCGCCTTCACAATCTGCCCGTTGTAAATTGCCCCGACACCTGGAATGAAACCTAGAAACAGCGCTAGTCCCGGATTGTTGCCGGTATCGGTTCCGAGCAAGGGTGGAAGCGTCGGACTCTGCAGGCGCGCTGCAAGACAAGCCTCACAGTAAACCATGCCGCGCACTTCCCGGCGGCACGAGGCGCAGAGCGCCCGGCCGCACTGGCCGCAGAAAGCTACAGCATCCACTTCCGGGTGGTTTGAACACTTCATCGGGGTAAGCTCCTTTTGGACCACATGCTGAGTACATCGGCCGCGCTCATACGGGTTGAAAACCGGTTGAATCCTGGAATCTCAGCCAACTCCGTGGAACCATTCCGGCTCCGGCCTTGCGCGCCGCCGGGTGAGGCTTTCTTCGGGGTCTCCGGTTTCGGCTCATCCTGATCGTTGCGCAATTCTCGCAGTCGGTTCTGGATCTCGTAGACCACGCGCAGGTCGTAATAATACTTCTCAGCGCGGGCCACCAGCAGATGACCCTTGCTGTTTGCCCGGTAGGCCCAGGTTCCAGGGTTCAGGTCTCTCAACGTCAGCGAACGAATATTGACGTTGGCGGCATGAAGAATAAAAGAGATGGAAAAGACGGCCATGGAGATACCGTATACGACCCGGGGCTGGAGCACTGGCCGGATCGAACCGAGCAGGCGCTCCCACCACGAGGGCTGCCGCTGGCCGGTTGTCGCTTGGATAATCTTCGATATCAGCCAAGGCGAAGGTTGGAGCGGTTCTGCGGCTTGGCAAAGCTCCATCACTTCCCGGACACCCTCGGCCATTTCCCGGCATTCGGCGCAGGTAGTAAAGTGCGCTTCCATTTCCGCCTGCGTCGCCAGTCCAAGCTGGTTCTCCAGGTATTCGCTGATCTGGTTGACCGCATCAAGGTGATTCATGATCCGCTATCTTACCCCTTCATACCTTTCATACGCTTTATGATCCTGGCAAGTTCCAATCTTCCCCGGTTGATTCGGGACTTGACGGTTCCCTCGGGCACTCCAAGAACCTGCGTAATCTCCTGATAGTCCAGTTCTTGCAGGTCGCGGAGGATGACGGCCTCCCGCATGTCGGGGGAAAGCAAGGCCAAAGCCGCCTGCAATAGTTCCCGAACCTCCCGCGATTCCAACTCGGCCAGAGGATCCAGGCTCGCGGAGGGCCTTTCTTCCACTCTTTCGACCTTGTCCTCGATCGAGTCGGTTACTCTGTCCTTTTTGGTGCGGCGATAATGGTCAACCAGATGGTTGCGGGTGATGCGGCTTAGCCAGGTCGTGAAGGCTCCTTGGGCCGCATCAAAGCTCTTAAGTGTTTGATAAATCTTGATAAACACTTCCTGGGTCAGGTCCTCGGCATGAGTGGAGCTGCCGGTGAACCGGTAGCAAAGGTTATAAACCTTAGAGGTGTGCGCGCGCAGAAGTGCCTCCCAAGCCGAGTTCTCGCCCGCGAGGCACCTTTTAACTAATTCCAGGTCCTGTTCCACTCAAACTCTCCTGGGCCGGCACAGCGCCGAGTCAGGTTCTCGCAGGCACCGCTCATTCGGAAACTTGTCGTGCATTCTATCAGAAATGTCCATCTCTGGTAGTCTTCAGGAACAGAAGGGCGCCAAGGCAAACCGGAAATTTCCATGCCAGACCGGAGAACTCCTGTGTTTTGTGATAAATGCCTAGCTTTGGACGAAAAATGCATGTTAACCTTTTCAATTCAATCCATTACGAGATTTTCTTAGCTTTGCTTTTTAGCTTTGTTCCGGTTACTCCTCGAGACTCCCTTTATTTTCAATGAGTTTTAGGTTTGGTACCTAATGGAATCCTTTAGTGCTCCGATTCGATCTTCTCCAGTGCGATCCCTGAGCCGGTGGACTTCCGGGCGTTGGCGCGGCGGGATCCACGCGCCACCGGGCTTAAGGGTTTTAAATTCATGGGAATTCTCACTTAAGAAGGAATTGGAGTCGCTTACAAGGAAAAGCCGGCGCCTCCGCCAAAGAGAGCAGGGCGCTACGAGGGGTAACCAAACACTAAAAATGTCGAATGCTTGTCAAGGGGAAAGATAGCCAGGACTTTCCCCAAAATTTTCGCCCGCTCCGTTCTAACTCCACCAATTAAAGAGCTTAGCTGTCTTGGCAAACGAACTGTTGCGAATTGCCAAAATCGCACGAAAGAGCGAGTCAATGCGGCTCCGCCGGCGCCCTCATAAAGAACGAAAACTGGCCAGGCTGCGCGCAGCCCCGCGATTTTCGCGGCTTTTCAGAACCCTCATGATCGCTTTGAAGCGAGGGCGGGGCGCAAATTCTCCCCCGAACCGCGGCTTATCCAACCAGGGCAAGGAAAAAACGGGGAGCGGCGATACCCCACCGCCCGAGATAAGGCTGTTGTCCTCGCCGCCAGCATCGGACCCTAGATCGAAGACACAACGTCTGGGAGTTCGTAAATCAGCTCGATTGGATCATTTTCAGCCACGTAGAAAAATCTGTTTCAGCCACGCAGAAAAATCTGTTATATACTCCCGCCGCAGGAATTGCCAGTACTGGATTCCGGGTGTAAATCTCAAACTTTGGAAGGATCGCGCCATGAAACGCATTCTTTGGGCTTTCATTCTACCTTTTTTGGCGGTTACTGCCCTTGCTCAGAGCAAGGCTCCGGCGCCAGCCAAAGTGTCGCCGCCGCCCTGGCTGATTCAGCGCCTCAAGTCCCCGGAAGTTCAAACGGACCACCGCGTCACTTTCCGGTTCAAGGATCCAAATGCCAAGGCGATCAGCCTGTCGCTGGAAGGAGCTAAGCAAGTGGCCATGCAGAAGGACGCCCAGGGCATCTGGAGCGTTACCATCGGTCCACTCGAACCTGATTATTACGGTTACTCCTTTGTGGCCGACGGGGTGAGCCTGCTGGACCCGTCGAATACTTTGATCAAGCCGAACCTGCTCTCCCTCAGCAACCAAGTCCACGTACCGGGACCATCTTCCCTGCCTTGGGAGATCAACAACGTGACTCACGGCGTCATCCACCACCACTTTTATCATTCGACTGTAGTGGGTGATAACCGCGACTTCTACGTTTACACTCCGTCCGGCTACGATCCCACGGCCCAGACCACGTACCCCGTCCTGTATCTTTTGCACGGCTATAGCGACGACGCCAGCGGCTGGACGGCCGTGGGCCGGGCAAACGTCATCCTGGACAACTTGATTGCGCAGGGTAAGGCGAAGCCCATGGTTATCGTCATGCCCCTCGGCTACGGCGCGCCGGAAATTCTTGATCCGCACGGCCCAATGTTCCGGGATGCGAGCCTGGTCAGACGGAACATGGACAAGTTCCGGGATGCGCTCTTCACGGAGGTCATGCCTGAAGTGGAGAAGGATTACCGGGTTTCGACTGACCGCAACCAACGGGCCATCGCTGGGCTCTCGATGGGCGGCGCGGAATCTCTTTACGTGGGGCTGAACAACCTGGACCACTTCGGGTGGGTTGGCTCATTCAGCGCCGGTGGTTTGGGAAATGACTACAACGCCGCATTCCCATCACTCAACTCGAGCGCCAACGCCCAGTTGCACGCCCTCTGGATCGCTTGCGGCACGGAGGACCAGTTGATCGGCCCCAACCGCAAGTTCCGGGAATGGCTCACCTCCAAAGGCATCCATCATACTGATATTGAAACGCCAGGGATGCACACTTGGATGGTCTGGCGGCGCAATCTGGCTGCATTCGCTCCGCTCTTGTTTCAGAGGAATACTCCATAGCAGGATGCTGATAAAAGCTCGATGCCTGTCATCCTGAGCGTTTACAGCCTTTGGGCTGCCCTTAATTGGCAGAAACTCGGCGCAAAGTCAGCGGAGCGTCGGTATTGAAATAACAAGACTTAGCGTCGAGTTACTGCAGAGCGAAGCGAAGAATCCCGGCATGTCCGCTCAGGATGACGGTCGCACCGTCATCGCAACCTCGGAGAGGCGCTTTCGAATCAGGACACGACGGCTGCGCCGCGAAAATTGACACGACGGGATGCGTATGTTAGGTTTGAAACTTAAGAGCAAGAGCCGCGCCAATCCTGGCGCCCACGCTTTCTCCCTGAAAAACCATAAAGCCGGGCATGAAATCTTCCATGAAGCCACCTGTTAATGCGAACGACCCGTTTTTCTCCGAACGATATGGCATCACGCCTCACGATCTTGAGAAATACCTTGCCGCCGCGCTGGCTGAAGGCGGCGACTACGCCGACCTCTATTTCGAGCACACCACTACTTCGTCGATTTTGATTGATGAGTCGCTGGTGAAGACGGCGAGCGAAGGCATCTCAATGGGTTGTGGGGTGCGTGTGGTGGCGGGTGAGCAGACGGGCTACGCGTATACGGATGACCTGGCTCCGGAACGGATTCTGAAAGCGGCACGGATCGCAGCCCGCATTGCCAGCGGCCCGGCACGAGTCTCCTCGGTCGGGCTGAGCGAGATTGAGCCGGCTCACAACTTCTATCCTGTCGCATTACCGCCGACGGATCGCGACCTTCTCGACAAGCTGGAGCTCGCCCGCCGCGCCGACCGCGCCGCCCGCGATTACGACTCGAATATTCAGCAGGTGCGCGTGACTTATGGCGATCAAATCCGGCACGTCGAGATCGCCGCGTCGGATGGCCGCCTCGTGGCGGATTTCCAGCCGTTGGTCAGGCTGAGCGTCTATGCCATTGCCCAACGCGACGGAACCCGGCAATCCGGATCGAGCGGCGGAGGCGGGCGCGTCGGCCTCGAATTCTTTCAGGGTGAAAACTCACCCGAGCATCACGCCCGCGAAGCTGCGCGCCAGGCGATTGTGCAGCTCGACGCCCAAGAAGCTCCTGCGGGGGAAATGGAAGTGGTGCTCGCTCCGGGATGGCCCGGAATCCTGCTGCACGAAGCCATTGGCCACGGCCTGGAAGCGGATTTCAACCGCAAACAGATTTCCGCCTTTAGCGGCAGAATCGGCCAGCGCGTGGCTTCCGAACAGTGTACGGTGGTGGATGACGGTACGATTCCCAACCGGCGCGGTTCGATCAATGTGGATGACGAAGGCGCGCCCACTCAAAAGACAGTGCTGATTGAAAATGGCATCCTGAAGGGTTATCTACAGGACCGGCTGAGTTCCAGTCTGATGAAAACGCCTGGCACCGGCAACGGCCGCCGCGAAAGCTACGAGCACATTCCCATGCCGCGCATGACCAACACGTACATGCTGGCAGGCCAGGACAGCCCGGAAGACATCATCCGCTCCGTCAAGCATGGCTTGTACGCGGTCTATTTTGGCGGCGGACAAGTGGACATTACCAACGGCAAGTTTGTGTTCTCGGCGTCGGAAGCTTACCTGATTGAAGACGGCAAAATCACCGCGCCGGTGAAGGGCGCAACCCTGATCGGCGACGGGCCCACGGTATTGACCCGCGTTACCGCTGTAGGAAACGATCTGAAACTTGACCCGGGCATCGGCACCTGCGGCAAAGACGGACAAAGCGTACCGGTAGGCGTTGGCATTCCCACCATCAAGGTCAGCCGCCTGACCGTGGGCGGCACCGCGCCGCGCGCCGCGCAGTCGTTTATGTAGGATTGAAGTGGCATTGGCCGCAACCCTAAGGGGAACCAGCGGAGTTGCTAGGGCAAGGGCAATCGGGAACTTTCGGGAATTCCGGGTCGGAAGATTTTGAAGAGGGGAGGTTCGACATGCCGTGTACCGTATGTGTGATTAACTTGAAGGGTGGGGTTGGAAAGACAACACTTACTGTTGCGTTGGCGGAATTTTTGGCGGAGGAGTTCGGCAAGAGGGTTCTTGCGATTGACGTTGACCCTCAAACAAATCTAACCGTTTCGTTGATTCCAGATCAGGAATGGGAAAATCGGAACAAAGCGGGCCAAACGCTTTGCCAGCTCTTCAAGGACAAGTTAGACAGAACCTCAATTTTCAATGTCAATTCCTCAATAGTAAAAGGGGTTTCGAACCTGCACGGGGGAATAGCAAGGCTCGATCTTTTGCCGTCAAGTATCGATTTCATTCAAATACAGGACCAGCTTGTTAACATCGGGGCTGGCACCTACTACACAATTGCTCCGGCCTCTGTGCTGCACGATGCCATTGCCTCTGTTCTTGACTCTTACGATTTCGTTCTCATTGATTGCCCGCCAAATCTGGGGATTGTAACGTTCAATGCTTTGGCGATTAGTGATTACTTTCTCATACCAGTAATCCCCGATGTTCTGTCAACTCATGGGATTCCACAGATATTGACCAGAGTATCGGACTTCAATCGTAGCGGCAGTCATAATGTGCAGCCGCTGGGGATTGTCATTTCTCTTTTCCGTACCCAGATCGACATACACCATTCGACAATTGAAAGGCTTAGGTCTGAGGCAAAGGGTGGACGCTTCCCACGCGTCTTTGACACCGTCATACCCAATATGTCCGCTGCTGCAGCCTCCGTCGATGTGACCTCTTCTCCGAATACACTCAAACAAAAATATGGATACGGTAAGAGTTACGATGTTTATCGAGATGTCGTGAAGGAGTTTCTGTCGTATGTCAAAATCTGATCAACTGAAAAAGATTTTTCCGGAGTTTCTCAGGGGCTTGGCTGATGAGCTTGACCGAGATCCCAGTCTCATGGATCAACTGATTCCTTCTCGGCATGAAGGACCGCGAAAGGTCATCGGGAAGAAACCCTCGACAGATATAGATCCCTTTGAGGTTCTGAGAACCGGTGGTGAAGCTGCTTTGAGAGGACGTTTAGAACTGCTTGACGTGTCAAGCCTCAAGGCGATTATCAGCAGGCACGGCCTTGATACGACTCGCTTAGCTCAGAAATGGCACGACAAACAAAGGTTGGCGTCCTTCATCGTTGAAAGAATTACAGCTCGTGCCCAGAAGGGTCAAGTGTTCATGGCATCCTAAGAATAGCCACTTAAACCTATGCCCGAACAACTCGAACAAATTGCACAGGACTTGATCGGCCGGGCGATGAAGGCCGGCGCCACCGATGCGGACGTAATTGCGCGCGAAGGTGATGAATTCTCGGCCACCGTCCGTATGGGACAGATTGAAAATTTGAAAGAAGCCGCCTCCAAGATTCTGGGCCTGCGGCTTTTTAAAGGCGTTCGGAGCGCCAGCTCCTATTCGAGCGACTTCTCTCCATCATCACTGGCGCGGATTGTGGAGCGCACCTTGGCGATGGCCGGCGCCACTTCAGATGACCCCGCCAACGGACTGGCGGAGAGCGAGCTGCTGGGCCAATTTTCAGGAGACCTTGGGCTCTACTTTCAGGACGTGATGGAGATTCCGGTCGAGCGCCGCATCGCCATGGCCCGCCAAGCGGAGGAAGCGGCGCTCGCCTTCGATCCGCGTATCCGCAATTCGGAGGGCGCAACGTTTGAGGCTTCGTCCGGGACACAAGCCTATGCCAGCTCGCAAGGGTTTGCGGGCAGTTACCGCTCCTCCTATTGCGGCTTCTCCGTGGTTCCGGTGGCTTTGGACAGCGCCAGCGGAGGCATGCAGCGCGATTATTGGTATAGCACGGCGCGGCAAGCGAACGGGCTTGAATCGCCCGAGTCCGTCGGCAAGAAAGCCGCGCAACGGGCCCTGCGAAAGCTGGGTGGCCGTAAAGTGGCCACTTCAAGAGTGCCGGTCGTCTTCGATGCGGAAACGGCGCGCTCATTGCTGGGGCATATCTTCGAAGCGGTCCGGGGCGACGCCATCTACCGCAACGCATCCTTCCTGGCGGGCAAATTGAATGAAGCGGTGGCAGGTGAGAACATCACGGTGATGGATGACGGCTTGCGGCCTTCCGGTTTCGGCTCGCGGCCCTTTGACGATGAAGGCGTTCCGCCGGCCGTGACCCCGGTGATTGAAAAAGGCGTGTTGCGCAATTACCTATTGAATACCTATACGGCCCGCAAGCTGAACCTGCGCACCACGGGCAACGCCTCACGCGGCGTAGCAGGGCCGCCCGGAGTGGGACCAAAGAACTTCTACCTCCAGCCCGGCGCGCATTCACCCCATGAGATCATTCGCTCCGTGAAGAACGGCTTTTATGTCACGGAACTTATCGGCTTCGGCGTGAATATTGTCACGGGTGACTATTCACGCGGGGCTTCCGGGATGTGGATTGAAAACGGCGAGCTGGCATACCCCGTCGAGGAAGTGACGATTGCTGGCAACCTGCCGGAGATGCTCCGAAACGTGGCGATGGTGGGATCGGACTTGGAATTTCGCAGCCCTCTGGCCGCGCCCACGCTGCGGGTGGAAGGTTTGACGGTGGCGGGCGTGTGAGCGCCCGGCTCCGGGCGCCCACGAAAAGCATTGGTCTTTTCGTGGGCTGTTATTTTGAGGATTTTGGCGTACCGGTTCTGCGTCTCTTCGTTGTTCCCCTTGCAATTGATCCGGGTGTTCTCTGATGAGAGAAGGCTACTCGAGCCGCTTCTGGATTCTTGTTTCAATGGCCATCGTCGCGGTGGTCCTGGGCCTGATGATTTGGGCCGTGCACACCAAGGCTACGCGGACGCTTTCAAATCCCACGATGAGTGCCGAGGAAAAAGCCTACCTCAGCCAGATCGAGATCACCAACGCCCACATGAGCACCGCCTCGAATCTGATGGGCAATACGCTTTACTATCTCGACGTCGATGTGACAAACCACGGGGCACGAAGCATCCGGCGGCTCAAACTCCAAGTGGAGTTCACCGATCCATTTCATCAGGTCGTGCTTCGCGGTACAGAGAACCCGGTCACCGGCGGAGACCCGCCGCTCGCCCCAGGAAAGACCCGTCACATCCACGTGACCTTTGAGCATCTTCCCGCCGAATGGAATCAGGGAATTCCCGGCATCACTCCGGTGCTGGTTAAGCTGGCAAAGTAGGGGCGGGTCTTGTGCCCGTCCGGGACCGGCCGCAAGGGGCGATTCTACACTTCACCGGACTGGCGCTGCTCGAAGATCTTCCGCAAGAACTCCTCAATGGTTTTCAGGCCCTTGTGCCTTGCAAAGATATCCGCCGCCATGCGCTGCGCTTCACCGTGCGAATACTCGAGCTGTTCGAGCACCTGCACGGCCTCCGCTCGCAGCTCACTGGCCGGCTCCTTCTCGATGGAAAGCGGCTCTTCGGCGGGCGCGAGCGCAAACTTGGCCATTTTGCCTTTGAGCTCGGTCACGATACGTTCTGCGGTCTTGGCGCCGATGAAGGGTAACTCCTTCAGGAAGGCGGTGTCACCGTGTTCAATGGCGTTGGCGATTTCCTTCAACGGACGAATCAGGCACTTAAGCGCGCGCATGAAGCCGACGCCTGGAACGGTGGTGAACGCCTCAAAAAACTCGCGGTCCAGCGGATCGAGGAAGCCGACGAGCTTGGGCGTCAAGTGTCCGCCACCCACCGCGCCGTCAATGTAGTAAATCGTGTAGAGGGTCAGGGGATTGCGGCGTTCGCTTTCTGCCGCGTGCCGCAGGCGCGAGGCGATGCCCGACGGGACGTAAACCTCATAGCACATTGAATTGACTCGGATCAGGAGCGAATTGTGGCGAACTCGATCGTAAAGGACTTCACCGGTGATTTCAGAAATCATGCGTTGCGCCTGAGTAAGATTTGGTTGAGCTGGGCGATGCTGATCCGGCCGCTTTGGTGGCCCCGCCGCAAGGCGGAAGTTTGATCCCGGTTCATGCCGTCCTTCAAGCCATTCACATAACACAATGCTGCGGCCAAGGCGTCCGCCACGTCCGGGGGGTGGGGCGTGCGCTCCAGCGAAAAGACCTGGCGCACGGCGCGTTGAACCTGAATTTTGCTGGCGTTGCCATTGCCCGTGACGGATTGCTTGATGCGCTTTGCGGAATAACTCAGGACGGGAATTCCAGCCTGGCGGGCTGCAACGCAGATGACGCCGCGCGCGTGACCCATCAGAATCGCCGTGCGCGGGTAGAGGGCATGGCTGTAAACCTCTTCCAGGCAAAGCAGGCGGGGTGAGAATTCTCGCACCAGCAAACGCACCTCGTCAAAGAGCAAGCCCAGCCGCTCCGCGAGGTCGCGCGCCTTACTGGGTGGCAGGCGAATGACGCCGGCTTCGCAGAGCGTGGAGACTCCGCCCGTGGCATCGATCACTCCATAGCCGGTGATGTTCAGGCCCGGATCGATGCCCAGAATCCGCACCGCCGTTGGCTTGCCAGCCTTGTTTGCAGATGACATTCAAGCTGATTGTAGCCTAAAAGGCGCGCATCAGGAGTCCGGACCGGTCACTCCAGGGTGACCGTATCAATCACCCCGACGACAGCCATATCGATGGGAGCCTGAACCCGGTCAACGCTGGTCATGGCGCTCCAACCCTCGGTGACCACCAGGACCTTGTCGCCAACACCCGCGTCCACGGCATCCAGGGCCAGCACCGCGTCGCCGCGATCCGTGCCATCCAGGTTCAGAGGCTGCACCATCAGCACCTTCTGCCCTTCATGGCTGGGCGCCTTCTGGGTTGCGACGATGTCTCCGACGACTTTGCCAATCAACATAAGCAGCGATCCGGTTTCAGCAATTAGCCATCAGCGGTCAGTCTTGAGTGTTCATCTTGCCGAACGCTGGATAGTGGTACATTTTCGCCGCTACAGCAAACTGATCCACTACTGAACGCTGAAAGCTGATTGCTGAAAGCACTTATCCTGCCCGATGCACCTGGTCCACGATGGCGATGATTGTCGCGTCAACCGGGACTTCTTCGGGAAGCCACGGAAAACTCGCCTCACGGCCCCGGCAGCAATAGACGAGTTCACCCGCGCCCGAACCAATGCTGTCCAGCGCCACGAGCTTCGCGCCATGATCCTCAAGCTGGGTGTTGACCGGTTGAACGATCAGGATCTTCTTCCCGGTCAGCGGAGAGTTCTTGATAGTGGAGACGACGTTCCCAACGACCCTGGCGAGAAACATGGGTTTGGCCTTCGATGATCGCTGGGCTTAAGGCGGCTTAGCCGGTTTTCTTCTGCATGGTGACGGTGTCCACAATGCCCACAATTGCGGCGTCCACCGGCGTGTCCTTGCAGGTCGAAGCCATGCGCGCCGAGCTGCCCTGAACCACGATCACCGTCTCCTGATATCCGGCATCAACCGTATCGACAGCAACGAGATAATTGGATTTGCCCGGCGCCGGTTGCGCATTCCGCGCGCCGTGCTCTTCAATCTCTTCCGGCGTGAGCGGGGCCACGATCAAGAGCTTCTTGCCCTCAAGGCGCGAGTCCTTGCGGGTGGCGACGACCGTACCGATGACTTTTGCAAGCAGCATAAGTTTTGTGTAGGCTGCCTTAGCGCTGTCATTCTGAGCGAAGCGAAGAATCCCGGCATTTTACCCAGTGTAAACTCCGCCAAGTATCTCCTGTTCGTTCACTGCCGAGGAGAAGGTCAAATGCAGTGATCCTTCGCTGCGCTCAGGATGACAGAGGAGGGCGCAGAATAATAGCAAGGGAGGCTTGGTTGAACCTCCCAGATTGCGGAAGCGTTGAAAATCCAGGGCACCGCCGAAACCGTATCCTGACCGTTCTCGATCATAATTTCGAGAATAATCCAGGGTAGTCCAACGTCTTCGCAAAGCAACTACGAATCCTGGCCGGACTTGCCGATGGGCAACTTGTCCTCCAGGCTGGGATGCGGGCGAGGGATCACATGCACGGAAATCAATTCACCCACGCGCCGCGCCGCTGAAGCGCCGGCGTCCGTGGCGGCCTTTACCGCCGCCACATCCCCACGGACCAGAGCCGTGACATATCCCGACCCGATTTTTTCCCATCCCACCAACTCCACCTTGGCCGCTTTGACCATCGCATCCGAGGCCTCGATCATGGCCACCAGGCCTCGCGTCTCAATCATTCCCAGGGCTTCACCCATGTTGATCCTCCGCCGAACCATCAATTCACTGCCTTCGTCAATTACTCATGCTTGTTCTTCAACTCAATAACATCCAGGCAGTTAACCATGCCTTACAGATCCTTCACTTCGTTCAGGATGACAGAATCCCGGAACGGACATGTTGGAATCGAGATCAAACCTACGTCAATTGTGGCCGTGGCGCAGTTTGTTCGCTACAGCAAATTGCGCCACGACCTCAATTCTGTTGACCGGATTTCTGCGCTCCGGTCAAATTCTCCACCGCTTCCCGCACCATCGATTCCAACTCGGCGCGCGAAACCCAAAAGCGTTCTTCAGTGGATGGGCCCGCGTCCGTAATCGGGCACACCGCGCTGCGTTCAATCGGCGGTGTTCCCGGGCCAAAGTAGCTTTGACGGGCAGCCAGCAGTTTATCGACATCTGTCCCGGAGAGCAAGACCTGCCGTCCCAGCAACTCCGTCACCAAGCTGATTTTGGCAAAGTGCTCCACCGTTTCCATTTTGAAGTAAGCGCGCATCAGGTCAGGTCCGCACGTCACCACGCCGTGATTAGCCATCAGGATCGCGTCATAGGAGCTGACGAGCGGCCGCAAAGCTTCCGTGAGCTCGGGCGTTCCAGGAGTGCCGTAGCGGGCGAGCGGAATGCAGCCCAGTGAAAGCACCACCTCCGAGACCAGGGCCTTGTTCAATGAAAGCCCTGCCGCTGCGTAGCCCGTGGCCGTGGGGGGATGGGCATGAACCACACCGTGAACGTCGGGGCGGCGCTTATAGATCAGCAGGTGCATGGCGATTTCGCTGGTGACGTTGCGGCGGCCGGAAATCTTTTTGCCTTCGTAGTCCACAATGATGAGGTCATCCACCGCCATCATGCCTTTGCAGATGGTGGTGGGAGTGCAGAGGATCCGGCGGTTATCCAGGCGCGCCGAAACATTGCCGTCATAACCGGTGACGTAGCCGAACTGGTGCAGCCAGCGGCCAATTTCGATGATCTCTCTGCGCAGCTCGTCTTCGGTTCTGATCATGATGGGTGGCGCCGCTCGCCGCCAAGCAGATTAAGGCTCTTGCGCCGTCGCCGCCAGACTGTCTTTCTTCGTCTTGCGGCTGGGCGTGTGGTTCCAACGGACGTGCGGCAAAATCGTATCCTTCTTGATCCGCGCTGCATGTTCCTGAACGCGATTCAACATGCTGGTGAGCAGAACGTCCGAAAGCAAGTGCGGCTTCAATCCTAAATCGATCAACTTCTGATGCTTAGCGTTGTAGTAATGCTGCTCCGATTCAATCCGCGGATTTTCAAGATGGTCGATCGAGATTTTCATCCCTAGCTTCCCACCCTGCTCTTGGACAAGCCCAGCAAGCTGGAGCACACTGAAGCTTTCGGTGAACTGGTTGAACACCCGGAATTCACCGGCTTGGGGAGGATTCAAGATGGAAAGCTCCACGCAGCGCAAGGTATCACGAATATTCAGGATGCCGCGGGTCTGGCCGCCCTTGCCGTAAACCGTCAAAGGCAGCCCGGCCACGCTCTGCACGCAAAAGCGGTTCAGCGCCGTGCCGAACACTTCATCATAGTGAAAGCTGGTGGCAAGACCCGCGTGGAGTTGAGTCTCATCCGTCTCAATCCCATAAACGATGCCCTGGTTCAGGTCAGTGGAGCGCAGCTTCCAGGCGCGGCAGGCGAACAGAATGTTGTGACTGTCGTGAACTTTGGAAAGGTGGTAAAGCGAACCCGGCTGCTTGGGATAGGGCAGCACGTCCTTGCGGCCGTTATGTTCCACTTCCAGGAAGCCTTCTTCAATATCGATGTTGGGGGTTCCGTATTCGCCCATGGTGCCAAGCTTCACCAGATGGCATTCCGGCGCGCACTCGCGCAGAGCCCAGAGGACGTTCAGCGTTCCCGAAATATTGTTGACCTGGGTAAAGACGGCGCGATTGTAATCAATCATGGAATAAGGCGCGGAGGGCTGCTCGCCATAGTGCACAATGGCCTGCGGCTTGAAAGTCTCAATGGCGCTGTGGGCCGTTTCAAAGTTGCGCAAGTCACCCACGAAGAGTTCCAACCGGCGGCCTGACACCTCCTGCCAGAGCTTCACGCGGTCGTGCAGGGTATGAATGGGGATGAGCGGCTCAACGTTCAACTCCATCTCCCAGCGGCGCTTGGCGAAGTTGTCCATAACGGACACCTCATGCCCGCGACTGGAAAGATACATGGCCGTGGGCCAGCCAAGGTAACCGTCACCACCCAGGATCAAGATTCGCATCCGTATGTTTCTCGCTTCCTATGGGATCGACGCCTTGAAGCGCCAATCGAAGGTTGAGTAGTGTCTCAGTTTCTTTGCTGTAGCGGCGCTCTATGAGCGCCGAACCTGTATCCTCAACGGTTTCCGGCGCTCATAAAGCGCCGCTACAGCAAACTGCGTCACTACCGAAGGTTGAGTTGACAGGACAAGGCCCAAGCCCGATAATAACCCTGAAGCCTGCCGCATCCCGGCCAAAAACCCTGACCGTAACCGGTAAGTCCTTTGTCTTTTATACCGCCGCGAGCGATTTCGGGGCAAGCTATTTAGCGGCCCGACCGCCGCGCTCGAAACGTAGCCGCTAAGTCCTTTCGTTCGTAATTACCGTGAGGTATTCAACCAAAGAGACTCAATAGCCCCTCACCCCGAACCGTCCGTCCCAAAGGGGAGACGGGGCGCATCGCGCAGGGCGAGGGGGGATTAAAACATGTCAGCGAAAAGACGAAATGCCGCAATTAGTTGCCTTAATCGCCGGAACGAACCCAAATTATTTAACTAAGTCATTTGCACTCAGCAGTTTGAGAACATTCGTCGAAAAAACACCCACAACTGACTGATAATACAGGTATTGATTGATTTTAAATGGGTTCGTTTTTTGGGTTCGTTCCGATGATTTATGTTTATTATCATTAATTTATGGGTTCGTTTAAACAATCCTTTTTCATTTTGTGGTTTCCAGCCTTCAGACAGCATCGAGTTTGGCATTCCAGGAACCCTTCGCCTTTCGCTGGCTTCCGTAAAACGGGCCGGAGACCTTCGGAGAAGCGAACGTTGCACCCTGGTTGGACCGGGCGCGTGAACGAAACATAGGCGCCAGGACATGGTTTTCCATTATTGTTCACGGAGCCGTGCGAGGGGGGGAAACCGGCGGAAAAGTCTTAAATTTCCAAATTGCTAAAAAATTAGTATACGCTCGTGGCACCCGGAAATCAAGCGATTTTCGCGGAATTATATCTTTCACAAATCGAGGGCTGGGTTAGCATTTACAAATAGTTGAAGCCTAAACAGTTTAGCAATAAACAGGACGAATCCGCGAACCGGCTTCGTCCCGTTACAGCCCGCCGTCCTCAGGGTTCGCGCCTGTCATAAAGTGATGTTGGCGCCGGCCGCGATTTCCGGCGCTCCCTGTCAGGGCTAGCTCCGGGCGTCGCCACAACAGAATGTGCTATGTCCTCACGTATAGCTACCCGTAGGCTTTCACTGCCTGTTCGATGGCGGGGGCCGCCCTGCGGAGATCATCAGGCACCATCGCCGGCGTTGCCTCAATGCTGGCGTTCAGCGCCAGGAACCAGGGCTCGGCAATAGCGGGAATTTGCGACGCGTCGTCCATGTTCATAATGAGGATGCCGGTCCGCTTACCCCCGTCGGCGATGAAGTAGGCGGCTTCGGGCTTTTGTTGTTCAAGGATTCTTTGTATGGCCTTAAAACCGTCCTTCTTGGCGGCCGCGTTTCCTGCTTCAACCGGAAATGAAACCTTAATCAGAAATCGCATGAGTTTGTACCTTCTTCTCGAGTTTAGTTTGGGGAAGTCGCGTCGATTGTACCGCCATCGTCACACCGTCGCAATGACAATACGACGACATTTAGTTTATGGTTGATTCTGAGCTTGTGCCGGGAACACGCGGCTAAGAGCGTTTGCATAGCAGATGCGGTCCGGTGGCGGTGGTATTACAAAGGACAAGGAAGCCAGGCTTAACAACCCGCTTGACGTTCTGATGCGGCTGGCATAGATTTGCCGTAAGCGGTACGTCACGAAAGTTCGGGCGAAGAAGACTGCACAAAGGAGGCAGCGATGGCACAGGGAAACTCATCGGGGAATATCAGCGTGGCGAAGCTCATTCTGGTTCCAGCGCTTATCACTTTAGTGGTCACCCTTCTGCGGCTCTACGGGGAGCTGCGTGGCTGGTCGCCGCTCTTTTTCAGCAGGCAGGCGGGCGGAGGACTGGCGATTGTCGGCATCTCCTGGCTTCCCATCTTCTTTGGGCCGTATTTTGGTCTGAAGCTGAGCGGCGCGGGCCGCCAATACCCAGGCGCCGGAAAGACGGTTGGGTTTGCTATCATTGGCTTCCTGCTGATCGTAGGAGGAGGTGTCCTGGGCTTCGCCAAGATGGATGCTTTCCCGGGCGCCCACATCGTCGGATTGATTCTGCTGGCGGCGGGAGGGCTGCTGCAGTTTGCGTCCTGGCCGGCGCTGGCGAAGACTCTGCTCGCCTATGGCTACGCGGCGCGGATTCCGGTGGCTATCGTGATGTTCTTTGCCATGCGGGGCAATTGGGGAACTCATTATGACGCCGTGGCGCCGGGCTATACGGGACCCACGGCTCTATGGCCAAAATATCTCTTGCTGGGCATTGAACCGCAAATGATCTTATGGGTGGCCTACACCATGGCGGTGGGATCTCTGTTTGCTGGAGTTGCCCTGGCGTTCGCGGGGAGAAAAAAGTCAGCCCCGGTCCCGGCTTGAGAGCGTAACGGAACGGAAAGAAAAAAAGCGTAGCTCGGGCCGTGCCATTTTTGTGGCGCGGCCCGCGCAGCATGCTCCGGGCGATGCCGTTAACGCAAAGGTTCGGTCGCAGCATCACCCGCAGCGAATACGATTATTGCAGATGGGCCGCGGCCACCTTCCTGCGTCGCAGCATGAAGCCGAATCCCAGCAGTCCTGCGCCGAAGAGGAACAGGCTGGCAGGTTCCGGTGTCGTAGAAGCCACGAAGCCAGAAGTGATGTTGCCAACGGTATAGAAGCCCACCAACTGGCCCAGATCGTTGACGCCGTTGATGGTGGTGTTGTTTACCGCATTGGGGTCATTCACTTCGGTGTAAACCCCGTTGACATAAGTGAACCCGTGGGTGTTGCCGTTGGCATCGACATAAAAACCAACGACTTCTCCTTTGTTGTTGAGGCCCAGCGCCTGGGTAAAGGACGAGCCAGGAAACTCGAGCTGAGTCAAAGCGTTGCCATTGAGCACGAACCCGGTTGAGTCCGCGCCGTTGTCGGTCAGGAAAAATCCGGAAATCATTCCCGCATTGTTGACATCGGTGGCCTGGTTATTGCCGATCCCGCCAGGCAGCAGGCTGCTGAGGTAGGTGAAATTCCCGCCCATTTCGGTATAGGCCATCTGCAGGGTCGCGCCGGTAGGATCGGTTGAAGAGTAGCCGGATACCTCCCCGTGGTCGTTGATCCCCAAAAGCTGATTAAACGCGGTATTGGGGGCATTAACGCTTGAGAACGTCGTGCCATTGTAGGTAAAGCCGTGAGTCACGCCGGCGGTATCGACGTAAAACCCATCCGTCATGCCGGTGTTGTTGATCCCAATCACTTGGGTGCTGGTCGCGTTCGGGAAATTCTCAAGGGCATAATGATTGGGCAGGGTCAGTGTGAAGCCCACATTGATGGTCGCCCCGTGATAGCCAGCGATAGTGCTGGAGTTGTTGATACCCAACAGTTGGGTGAAAGTATCGCCCGGAAAGTTAACCGTTTGAAAGTTGTACATCGTTCCTGCCTGGGACAGGGCTGGCAAAGTTGCACAAATCAGAGCCGCCAACCCTAAGCTTAAAGCCAATCGTTTCATTTTTTTGCTTCCTCCTTTAATGTTGCTTCCTTCTTGTTTGGATCCCCGTCTGGAAAACCCGCAGAAAGTTCAAACCCAATGAATGTTCCCAATGAAATAGCGCGAGGGCCGTTCCCTGCGCCGAGGGGCTAAATCACTCGAAGGCGCCCCCCCGTGCAGGGCCCGCGTTGAGATGATGCCGGGAACCCATCACCCCCAATTTCGACCCTTGATAGGGTATTCCCTTACTTCTGTGTTGTCAATAACAAGACGGTGAAAGAATTATTAAGATTTTGTTGGAGATTTGTTAATACGGCTCCTCAGCAGAATTTGTGGGTCGATTCTAGCTGAGGCAGGCCGGCATCGCCTGCCAGTTTCTCAAAGTGCCGGCTGTGCTCGCTGGCGTTGTCCTGCGCCGGAATAGATGCCTCCTCGCATATTCCATCTTTCTGAAATGCGGCAGAAAAAAGTCCTCAAAATGCTATCCTATTGGTGGCTCAGGTTTGGAATCCAGGCGTGAATCCCGTCCTCGATTAACCTCCGGTTACCGGAAGTCCGGTTCGGGGACCCGGACCCCTTTCGGGACAACGATGACCGGGACCGATCGTTAACCCCCGGTCGCCTCCAAGATAGGCCACAAAGACCTCGTATCTATAGGGTGTCGCATCCGCTTAGGGCGCAAGCATCAGATCTGCTTGTTGATTCCATAACAGCGCCGGCTCCTTTCCAGGTAAATGTGGATTGTCGTCCAGACTAAGGTTGCCCGGAAAGAAGCCGACATGTTGATTATTGGATACGATTTGCAAATCTGGTATGTCTGACGACGGAGGTTGTGCCTTGCCTGTCATAAACGAATACGCGGAGTTAAAGCAGCTCGTCATGCAGAAGGGGTTACTCAACAAGCGGCCGCGCACCTACACCTGCAAGTTGCTGGTTGTGTGGATGATGCTGGGGTCGGGCCTGATTTTACTGGTTCTTACCCGCAACCTTTTTGTGATCCTATTGGACGCCGCTTTTCTGGCCGTTGTTTTCGGCCAGATCGGGTTTATCGGCCACGATGCTGGCCACCGGCAAATTTTCAAAGCCGGCTGGAAGAACGAGATCATGTGCTTGATTCATGGCAACCTGCTTTTGGGAATCAGCTCCGGTTGGTGGATCAAAAGTCACAACCAGCATCACCAATGGCCGAATCGAGTTAATTTGGATCCCGCAATTGATTTCTCGGTCCTTGCATTTTCCGAGCACCAGGCGCGCACCAAGCAGAGTTTGCAGAGGTTCATGGTCAATTACCAGGCCTACTTCTTCTTTCCGCTGCTCTGTCTAACGCTAGCCGGCATCCGGATTGACAGCATTCAATTTCTTTTGCAGAAAAAAGCGAAGCACCCGCTGATCGAGGCTCTACTTTTGACGGCCCATTTCACCTTATATTTCGGCCTGCTATTCTTTTGTTTGGGCCTCCAGCGGATGCTGCTATTCGCTGCGGTGCATCAGACGCTTTTTGGACTGTACATGGGCTCGACTTTTGCCCCAAACCACAAAGGCATGCCCATTCTGAGTGGTGAGGATCCAACGGATTTTTTGCGCTGCCAGGTGCTGACCGCCCGCAACGTCAGAAGCCATCCTGTTCTCGACTTTTTGTATGGCGGGCTGAATTATCAGATCGAGCATCACCTTTTCCCGAGCATGCCTCGCAACAGACTGCGAGAGGCCCAAAAAATCATTAAAGGGTTCTGCCGCGCACATTCTGTCCCGTATTACGAGGCCGGCTTTCTCCAATCGTACCGGGAAATCCTGAAGTATCTGCATGGGGTTAGCGCCCGTTCGCGAGAAGGGGGTAGCGCGGAGCTTCCCGATGCCTGATACTCCGCGGCGCATCGTGGTTACAAGATAAGAACCACCGAGTTTCTGAGACGTGGCGGGCCCATACGTGCCGATGTTTGGCCTGTGTGCGATCAGAGAACGCCCAGCCGTAGCAAGTAGCGCATCGGGCCTGCCTTGGGAAAAGCCCACGGCCAATCAAAACCCGATTGACCGTGGCTATTCGCCGCTCCCTGTCAGGGCAGGCTCCGAGCGGCGCACCAGCAGATGGAATTGGGTTTTTACCCAGAAACTAACTTCCCAAGGTTGCCAGGACAGCCTGGGGCGAAGGCAAATCCGGTTGCAGTTGCGGGGACTTAACAACCTGCCAGCAGGATTTTTCGCGGAGGAGCTTCGAGACGAGGGCGTAGTGCATGGCGTGGCCGCCGCGCTCCGCGACCACGTGGCCGAGCAAGGGCAGGCCGAGCATGGCGAGGTCGCCGAGGAGATCCAGAATCTTGTGGCGGCAGAATTCATCCGGGAAGCGCAGGCCCTCCGGGTTCATTACGCCGTCGCGGGTTAGAACCACTACATTTTCGAGAGAGCCGCCGCGCACCAGCTTGTTCTTGCGTAGTTCTTCAACCTCTTCCAGAAAACCGAAGGTGCGGGCAGGAGCAATTGCGGAAAAATAGTCATCCGGCCGGTCGGCATATTCGAAAGCCTGTTGACCGATGAGCGGATGCGCGAAATCGATCCGGTAGGTGACGCGCAGGGTTTCGGAGGGATAAATCCCGATGCGCTTCAGTCCATCAGCCACTTCAACCGGCTCAACAATTTTGGCGTAAGATCGGGAAGCCCGCTGCTGCTTCACGCCGGCCTCGCGGATTAAAGCAGCGAATGGCAACGCGCTGCCGTCCATGATAGGAACTTCAAGGTTGTCAAGTTCGGCGATGACGTTGTCCACGCCCATGCCGGCCAGCGCGGAGAGAAGATGCTCGGTCGTCGAAATCAGCACGCCTTTGCGCATCAAACTTGTGGCGTAGCTCACTCGCGCCACATTCCGCGCTTTGGCGTCGATCGTGAAGCCGTCGAGGTCCGTCCGTTTGAAGATGATGCCGGTGTTAGAGGGCGCTGGGAGAAGTCTTAGATGAACCGGAACGCCCGTGTGCAACCCCACGCCAGTGGCGGTGACCGGGCGGGCCAATGTGTGCTGGTAGCTCAGGTTTTGGCCGCTCATGCACACTCCAAAGGAGCACGATGCCTGCCAAACCGAGCTGCCGCTCAAATCATTGTATATCCATCACTTAGAAGATTACTAGAATGTCAACATAGCGAATATGTGTGGCAAAAATACCACATTTGATGGTTGAAATGCGAATCCGCTGAGCCCGACTTGGCAAAGCCGTAGCCAAAGCGGACTCCCATGCCCGGGGCAACCGAACACTGTCATTCTCGCAAACGAAGATTGAATCCTATGACAGAGCCACTAAGGTGTGCCCGCGCCCGTGCCCAACTCGCCGCTGAGCCAGGACTCCCGAACCTTAATCTGGTCTGCAGTGGCTTTGGGAATTTCCTGGATGGAGTATTGCCAGGCTGAGGGCGGATCGAGCTTTACGGAAATTCGCAGCCTCTTTCCGAACCGCTGGACGGTGAATGGAACCACCGCGCCAGGCGGGTACATCTTCAGGCGGTCGTCAAGGCTGGTGGTGGCAAGGGACAATTCATCCACAGCAATCAACACGTCATCACGGCTCAGGCCGGCGCGGTCCGCGGCGCCACCTGGAATGACTGACGTGATCTTTTCACCGAGGTCGGTGGCCTCAATCAGAACGCCCAGCGACGGCGGCGCGCCCGGCTCGAGAGTCTGCGTTAACTTGAGGCCGGCAAGTTTGAGAACATCGTCATAGGGCAGCGGTTGGGTTCCCCGGATGTAATCCTGAAAGAATTGCGAAAAGTCAGTTCCTGAGACCTCATTCAAGGCATTCAATACATCGTCTTCGGTGTAACCACGGCCGGGTCCGTAATAAGTGGCGGGCGGCGCTTCATAACATTCGTGATAGAGATACTGCATGACATCGGCCAGCGATTTTGCGCCTCCGGTGCGGGAGCGGATTTCAAGGTCCAGCAACATGCCCAGCAGCGCGCCCTTGTTGTAATAGGAGATGGTGGCGTTTGCGAAATTCGTCTCCTGCATTTGCGGCGCGCGGTCATAGAACCAGGCGTGAAAGCTTGAACTCTCCGCCGACATCAGTCCCCGCCCCGGCTCTTGCTGGAAATGGCGGACCTCGTCCGACAACTGGTTGAGAAAGTCATTCCGGCCCCAGATGCCGGAACGAAGCAGATTCCAATACCCGAAGTAACTGGTGACGCCTTCCGCGAACCATAATGAGGGCGTGTAAACTTCCTGGGCATAGTCGAACGGTCCGAGCCCTTGCGGCCGCAGACGCTTGACATTCCAAAGGTGGAAGAATTCGTGGGCGGCGGTCTGGAAGGCTTCGATGACACCGGAATCCGAAAGCTCATTGCGGATCATAATCTCGGTGGAATTCAGATGTTCCATTCCGTCGCCCAGATCGATATAAGGCGAAAAGTGAAAGATGAATGTGTAGTCGTCGAAATCGGGCGCAGGCATCATCCCCATTTCGGCGTTTACGATCTTCTTGATTCCATCCACCAGCTTCGCCATCGGTTGTGAAACGCCCTGATCCTCGCCGTTGTAGGCGTGAACCGCCACACGAAAGGTCTTGCCATGATCCTGGAAGGTTGCGACCTGACAGCGGGGGGAGATTTCCATCGGGGTGTCGATGAGGCGGTCATAGTTGAGCGCGTGAAAGTCATGCTGAGTGGTGGACAGGGTGAAGCCGTCAACCATCTTCACGTCCTTCGCCCAATCCGGCGGAGTCTCCACCGTGAGGCCAATGGCATCAGGCTTGTGGCCGGCAACGTACATGTAAACCGAGGCGCCGTTAATATTGGCGTGCGTAGCGTCAAATTGCGAGAAAGAACCGGTGAGATCGTTGCCGTAGACGCGATACGTGACGCGCACTCTGCCGCCTGCCCCACGCGTGTCCACCCGCCAGGTTTGCTTATCCACGCTCGCCCACGGCAATGGCTGATCTTGCGCGCCTACGGCTTGGAACTGTTGCACATTCTTTGCGAAGTTATAAATGGCATAGCGGCCCGGCGCCCACGCCGGCAATTTAAAGTCGAGGAATGGGCCGGAAACGTTGGCGGCATCAATTTCAACGTCCATGATGTGAGTGGTGGGGCGCAGGAGGCGCAAATGGTACTGCAAGCCGAGTGATGGGGTAGCGTTGTTCTGCTGGGCCCGGGCGATGGCCGCCGGGGCGCAGAGGACAAGGCCAAGAATGATCCCTGGCCACTTCCGCGTTCGCTTCCGGAGTGGGCCGCGTGGCTTCATCATCCGGGCGCCAGCCACTGAATCGATGTGTCCTGCTGCGCCTCGTACTTTGATTCCGGCTTCATCCAAATTCCACCTCCACAACTGGGTACGATTCGTTCAGGAGTTCTTCGGTGAGCGCACCCATTGCCTTGAAAGATCCTCGAGAGCAGGGAAAGTCAAACGGGTTGGGATTACTCGGCGTGTTTGCGCCTCGGCCCGGCGATACTCTTCAAAGGAAGCAAAGATTTCACGCCAAGGCACAAAGCACCGCAAAGTAAAACCGGATTCATGGACCCGAGGCGGGTGTTAAAGTGAGGCGATGCACGGCATGGCTGTCAACAGCTTGATCGCTGAAGAGCATTGGGAAACTGCTGCCTTCGTACCAAGCGTTGAACTGGTCCTTGTAGTAACGGCTGGTGATCTGTCCCGATTCGCCGAGCGTGATGTTCTGAACGGATTGGTCCAAATCCGCGAAGTCCACCACCATGCGCATCGAGGGTCCGTGCGATGAAGTGGTTGCATTGACGGTGGTGGAAGTGCCCGATTGCGGATATGGCCCAATGTCAAAAACCCTGTCAAGCAATGGCACGTCACCCACCAGGGGATGGCGGAAAGTGATGGAATTGGCGCGGCCCCATTGCCAATCCGAGCGCTTAGCCGAATGGAGGGTGGCGGGAATTCTGGCCACAGCTTCCTCGAGGCTTCGGGTCAGAGTCTGGTTAAAGTTTTCATCGCCGGGTGGAAGCCAGCGGGTCAGGTTGTTGTCGATGACGTTCTGCAGAAACACGGTTCCCATCGCCCAGTTCATGCCGGCCAGGTCAGCGCCCACTTTGGGCGTCAAGATGCGTTCCCGCAACACTTGATTGGTAAGGCGGCAGACCAGCGTGGCGCCAGACCTCATGCGGGCCAGCCCGTCCCAATCCACCAGCAAGCCCAGCGCGTACTGGGCGTCCGCCGTTGTGGGCGGTTCATCGTGGGCCGCAAGCAAAAGCCGCTTAGCAAGCCAGGAATCGTCGAGCGTCTGGATGTCCAACTGGAAACGCTGCATGTCTTTCACGGTAAAATGGCCGCCGGACTGAAGCAACTGGAAAATGCGCGCGGTCCGGTAAGGCGATGAATCCCAATTGCGGGTAATCAAGTAAGGATAGCCATCGGGCACGACGCGGCTGTTGGCAGTGGCGATGATTCCGCCCGCAGGGTTGTAACTCTGCGGCAGGGCCGCAAAGGGGATCGATCCAGTCCAATCATAATCATCAGTATTGCCCGGCACGGGAACGCTGCCATCCCCCTTGTTGCGAATGGGAACAATTCCGGCCGCATAATAGCCAATGTTTCCGCTGGTGTCGGCGTAGACGAAATTCTGCATGGGGCCGGGAAAATCCCGAAGCGCGCCGGTGAATTGCCGCCAATTCTGGGCCTCATTCAGCTTCAAAAACGGGACCTGGATGCCTTGCGGTTGGAGCGCGGTCCACTCCAGCGCCAGGTTGCGCCCGCCATCATGGGAAACGATGGGACCGTGCCGGGTTTCTACCACCTGGAGGTGATAATCCTGCCTGCCGCGCACTTTAATGACCTCATCCCTCACTGTGGCCTTTACCCATTGTCCGTCGTGCTGGTATTCATCCGGGTTCTGAGGATCGAAGGTTTCAATAAACAAATCCTGCACATCGGGGCCGGTGTTGGTCATGCCCCATGCAATGTTTTCGTTGTGGCCGATGACCACCAGCGGCAACCCCGGCAAACTGACGCCGGTGACGTCCAGGTTCGGAGCTTTTAAGTGGATCATGTACCAAACGCTTGGAATGGTGTGATGCAAGTGCGGGTCATTGGCCAGCAAGGGCTTGCCGGAAACCGTGTGTGCACCGCTGACCACCCAATTATTACTGCCGAGGGCGGGCGGCTCCAGCGCGCCGTCCGGAATTTCGGACATGGCTGCGCCAAACATCACTTCTTCAGCGGTGAAGACTGCCCCATCTTTAGGTTTTTGTCCTGAGTCCAAGCTCTGTCCAGGACTGGAGCCCGTTTCTCTGCTTGACATTGGCCGATTGTGGGCCGCTGCGGAGCTTGTCAAGAGCGGGGCGGGATTCTGCTGCGGGCCGGTCGAAACCCGCCGCCTGCGCTTTAGAGGTTTGCGGTGGCGCCGGGGGCGCGCGCGCCGCTTCGTTGCGGGTTTTCGCTTCGCGGGGTTCTTTTTCGCGGGTTTGGTCTTCGCCGCGAGCTCCGCAACGGGATGATCGAGCGGAGTCGTGGCCGGAAAGAGATCATCGTAAAGCTGCCCGGAGACTTTGGAGCGCACTTGCTCGCGGTAAAGGTCATCCGGCCATGTGGTGTTGAGCACCTTTGCCATGTTCAGCGCCACGGAGAGCGAATCTTCAACCGTCCACGGGCGTGGCTTGTAATGCAGGACCAAGAATTCAATAGGTAGATCATCCTGGTGAGTTTCGATGAAGGCGTTGACACCGCGAGCGTAGGCCGCAAACATCGCCCTGGAATCCGGGTCCAAGCCGGCCACGCCGCGCTTCAACACTTCCGGAAAGCCGAGGGTACGAACCTCAATGTCCAGCTTCAAGCCGCGCTTACCCAGAATCTCCGCCAACTCGCCTTCGGCACGCCGGCGGCTTAGATCCATTTGCCAAAGGCGGTCTTGAGCGGTGACGTACCCCTGAGCAAAGCAGACGTCTTCCACCGATTGCGCGCGTAAGTGGGGCACGCCGTGCGGGTCCCGCAAAACTTCGACAGGAGCTTTGAGTCCTTCTAAGTGAATTTCGCCGTCGAGCTGAGGGAGACATTCCCGGGTGCGATGATAAAGCCAAACACAAGCTCCACCGGCTAGAAGTGCAATGACGACCACAACCAGCAGAACCGCGCGCCAGGAGGCTGAGCCACTCTCGTTAAGGTTCCGGTTAAAATCCGGGCGAAAACACGGGGCGGGAAATGACGGGTCGAATTCGGACAATGGCGGCCACTCCTTCCTTGGAATGGCCGATGTTACTAGAAATCCGGCAGCGCGACAATGCCCGGCGCTTCATGCACAAGCCTCCGGCAGGTTAAAATGCACTTCAGCCACTTCTATCGCGGTTCGGCCTCCCAATCAACCGGCTGGCTGATGAGTGGAAAAATGGAAGGTGCTATCTTTGATTTCGGCGCTGGATCTAACGGCCGACACGGGCCTGATTGCGGTTGTTTGTGCCACGCTCAACATCGGGATCGGCCTGCTGATCTGGGGCCGCTACAGCCCTTGGCGCCATTGGCCGCACCGGCGCTTCGATATTTTCCGCCTTCATCGCTGGACCGGTTACGGAACCGTTGCCTTCACCTTGCTCCATCCCATTCCATTGTTGTTCTTGAAGGATCCGCACTTCCGGCTGCTTGATGTGGCTCTGCCCCTCTGGTCGCCCCGGCAGCCGCTGCAGAACACGCTGGGCGCCATTGCGCTTTATCTGCTGGCGATGGTCATCGTCACGTCGCTTTACCGCGTGGACCTGGGACGCAAGATCTGGAAGAAGTTCCATTACCTCACTTATGCCGCTGCAGCAGCCTTGTTCGTCCACGGAATTCTCACGGATCCGCAATTGAAGAACTCACGCATCGACCCGCTGGATGGAGAAAAGGTCTTGGTGGAGGTTTGTCTGGCCCTGGTGATGATTGCGGTCATCTGGCGGTTTGGAAAGCGCCGCAAGGCTCCCCGGGGCTAGTATTTCAATTTGGAGCCGGTTGTAGGAGGAGTCCTTCTGATATGCGGAGCGTAACGAAGCCTCTGCTTCTACTTTGAAGCGCCGGGGCTTAGACGGAAAGACCCTTCCAGTGTGAACCGGAAGGGTATTCTTTAAAGGACCGATGAGCATTGCCAGCGACTCATGTTAAGCACTGTATCGGAAGCGCCGGATGAGACCGGCAAGACCGATCAGACCGGTTCCGAACAGACCCAGGGCTGTCGGCTCAGGAACCGTAGTAAGAGCGTTGCTTACCGCTGAGACAGTCGCCGTTCCCGCCTCATTGCCGCGCACCGTAATGTCTTTGGTAACGCTCAGAGACGTGACGGAGGGAAATGAAATCGCGTCGGTCGCTACCGTACCGCCAGAATCCGTGTAGACCAACAGGTGCTGGCCATTACTGGTGGTTTCGGCAACGGTGACTATGCCGTCCTTGGCGGAGCCATAGCCTGCCATGCCAAGGGTCAGACCGGTGATCGTACTGGAAGTAGCCGTGTACCCAATCAAAGAGTCCAACCCTTCGCCCGGACCCACGCTCCAACCAGCATCGAACTTCAGCCCGCTTGTGCCGTAGCCAGGGAGCACTTCGATCCCGGACGCCGGAATCGCAACAGCCCCCCCCGTTGCCGTGCCCGAATACGCAAAGTTGGAGAAGGTTACATTGCCGTCGGTACACGAATAACCGTTGACAAGATAGGTGGTAAGGGAGGCGGGAGCGCATGCTCCTGCCAACGCCAACCCTGAAAACGCAAACGTGAGAATTACTGTAAGCATTAGTTTTTTCATTTTCTTCCTCTTTCTGTGATCTCCTGCATTGATTCCACTGTTATCCCTGCGATGCAATGAGCACCTTCATTGCCAAACACTACTTACTGAAAATATAAGAGTTAGCTGCATCAATACCTTTTCAATGGCGATTAAGATGGGTAATCCATTTCGCATCGGTGGAAACACTTTTCTCTTTTCTCAGGGGTCATCTGTTTGCCCTTGGATTCAGTGTCGAAAATTACGCAAGTGATTAATAATCAATAATGTGTAAAGGTCCCTTTGGCTCTCAATCGACGCAGATTGAGAGCCTCCGGGGATCCCCATTGAGCGGCGCGCCAGGACCGGCGGAGTTAAAGCCCCTCTCTGCTGAGTATCCTGTAAGGCGTGCGCACCGACCTCCAACAAAGCGCTCTTTGGCGACGCTCGAACATCGCCGACATGCGTTACAATTTCTTCTGTGGGTACCTGGTAGCTGACAAGGCTTTTGGAGCATCGAAGTCACCAGGATGCAAGTAGAACAAACAATGGCTCGGAGCGCTATTTCCGCTCGCGTCTGGATGGTGATGGTCCTACTCTTGGTGGTGGGGCCGGGCAATCTGCTAGGCGTGACCAAGCTCTACTTGAAAGACGGCACCTACCAGCTCGTCAAAAGTTACGAGGTGAAGGGAGACCGAGTTCGGTATTACAGTGTGGAGCGGTCGGAATGGGAGGAGATTCCCACCGCGCTCGTCGATTTTGACGCCACGCATCGAGCCGAAAAGCAGGAGCAGGCAGTGAAGGCGAAGGAGGTTCAGGAGGCAAAGCAGATTGAGCAGAAACACATCAGCCAGCAGGCTGTTGCAAACGGATACCTGTTGGCGCCCGGAGTTCACTTGCCCACAGACCAAGGCATCTTTGCCTTTGATGGAACCCGGGTGACTCCTCTTGCCCAGTCCGAAGGTGATGTCGTGCAGGATCGAAAGCGCATGGCGCTCAACATGGCGGTGCCAGCCCCCCTTCTGAAGCGGCAATCGCTTGTGGCGCTGGCCGGCCCGAAGGCAGCCGTCCGGTTTCAAGACTTGCAGCCCATGTTTTATGCTCAGTTCGCGGATGCCACAGTGGCCAGCCTACAATTGATTGCGGTGAAGTCCACCAAGCAGGACCGGGTGGTTGAGAAGGTAGATGTGGGTTTCAAGGGGAAACCAACCGAATCCCGAGTCTCCATCCCTCTCCGCCGGACCCAGGTTGCTCCAGGAATCTATGAATTCCAACTTGAGCGGCCGCTCGCGCCCGGCGAGTACGCTTTCGGCGAAATCCAGGGCAACAAGATGAACTTGGCCGTGTGGGACTTCGGGATTGACTCGCCTCACTGATTTCAGCGGTTTTCTTTCACTCGCACGACCCATTTTGGCCATTCCGGGTCTCTCAACGAAAGTGTAAGATTAACCGCCCAAGTTAAAATGGAAAACCGCAGGGCGCCTGGCAAAGTGCCAGCGGCTAGCCGCGCGGAGGAAAGCTCAAACATGCCGCATTACATCCTAGCTCTCGATCAAGGCACCACCAGTTCCCGGGCCATCCTCTTTGAAAGGAGCGGAAAAGCAGCAGCTTCAGCCGCGCAGGAATTCAAACAGCATTATCCGCGGCCCGGATGGGTGGAGCACGATGCAGAGGAAATCTGGGAGTCGCAGCGGGGGGTTGCCTTGCGGGCGTTAGCTCAAGCGAAAGTTCTCCCCGGTGATGTTCACGCCATCGGTATTACCAACCAACGGGAAACGGTTGTCTTGTGGGACCGTGCTACGTCGCGGCCGGTTCATCCTGCCATTGTTTGGCAATGCCGGCGCACCGCCGCCACTTGCGACCGGATTCGGCGCGAGGGTTTTGACCGGACACTGCGTGAGAAGACCGGCTTGGTTGCAGACGCTTATTTTTCAGCTACTAAAATCGCTTGGCTCCTCGAAAATGTTCCGGGGGCAAGCGAAAAGGCGGAGTGTGGAGACCTGGCTTGTGGAACGATTGACACCTGGTTGCTATGGAAGCTGACGGCGGGACGCGTTCACGCTACGGACGTTTCCAACGCTTCGCGGACAATGCTCTTTAATTTACGAACGATGGCCTGGGATGATGAAATCCTTGAATATTTCCGTATTCCCCGCGCCATCCTCCCGGAAGTGAAGTCCTCCAGCGAAGTGTTTGGGGAAACAAACTTGCTGGGCGGTGGCGGCTCGACCGCTGTGGCGGGCGTGGCGGGTGACCAGCAAGCTTCCCTCTTCGGGCATCGCTGCTTTGGCCGGGGTGACACCAAGAATACATACGGTACCGGTTGTTTCCTGCTGATGAACACGGGCGCCGAAGTGTGTGAGTCCCATTCCGGTTTGATTTCGACCGTCGCCTGGCGGCGCCATGGGACGACCAATTTTGCGCTGGAAGGGAGCATTTTCATTGCTGGAGCTGCCATCCAGTGGCTGCGTGATGAAATGGCCATCCTGCCAGATGCCGAAGCGAGTGAAGCGATGGCGCGAGCTGTTCCTGACAACGGCGGTGTCTATTTTGTCCCTGCTTTTGTCGGGTTGGGCGCGCCACACTGGGACCCTTACGCGCGAGGGGCGATTGTGGGCCTGACGCGCGGCTCAAACCGTAACCACCTGGTGCGGGCTGCGCTGGAGTCCATGGCCTATCAGACGCGAGCTGTGGCAGAAGCGATGGCCGCCGACTCCGGTCTGCGGCCCCGGGTCCTATGTGTGGACGGCGGCGCCACGCGGAATGATTTCCTCTGCCAGTTTCAGGCCGACATTCTGGGTATTCCCGTGGAGCGCCATGCCACGGTCGAGGCTACGGCTCTGGGAGCGGCGTATCTTGCGGGTCTCGCTACCGGATTCTGGAGGGATGAGCGGGATTTGGAGCGTACCGGCGAGGGGCTATTGAAAGCGGACGGGCAAGACGTTCCATCCCGGTTTGAACCACGAATGGAGACTGGACGGCGCGAAGGTTTTTATCAGGGTTGGATGCGGGCAGTTGAACGGGCAAAAGGGTGGGTGAAGGAGGCGGCGGATTCTGCCACCTAATGCAAAAGTGACAACGCCTGGCGGATGGAGCGTGGGGCGCGCATGCACAGTGCGCATAGGGGATCCGCACTACCTTCAGAGACGTAGCCGCAGGTCGGCTACTTATTTCAAGCTGTCCGGGGGTAGGGTTACAGTGACATCTTGGTCCAGGCGCATTCCGATGAGCGAGCCCGCTCGCAGTGCTGCTTCCTTGCCTTTCGGAATAATCAGGGCGGCCACGGCTCCAGCGGCCCCAGCCGCGATTCCGCCGGCCAGCCCACCTGCGGCGGCGCCAGCCGCTGCGGGTGCGATGAACATTGCGACTTGTTTCTTGTGATTCGCCCCGCCGCCTTTCAAGTCGCCTTCGGGACCGACGTTCGGATCGCTGCCGCTTTCGCTGGAGAACACCTCCGTCAGGGAGCCAAGGATGGCCAGTTTTTCGCCATTCGGCATCGTAACCGTGTCGAAGATGATGCTGAGGTATCCACCCTTGCCGCGCCGCCCCGCGGGCTTCACTTCACCAATGTGGCCATCAATGCGCACACCCTTGGGCAGCACTTGCGTGTCTTCCACCGTCACCGGATCGAGCAGAGTTGTAATCACGCGGTCCCCGGCTTTCGAAGTCTTGGTGTTGATGCTGGTGTGGAGCTGCAGCTTGAATTCCGTTCCCTCCGGAATAGTGATCTGGTTAAGGTCACTCTGATCGTCCGGCTGGGCCTGCGAATCCTGAGCCCAAAGCGATTGCGAAAGACCGGCGATCATCAGCGCGGCACAAATCAGAGTCAAAAACCGTTTCATTTCCCAACTCCCCTGTCCAAAAGTTCTCGCCAGAGGAAATCCTCTCGAGAATGCCTTTCCATATTTCAACACCAAAGCGCGGGTTCGTCAAAGAGAAAATCGGCCAGGCCGGGATTATTCACCAGAGAGTCAATATATGGGTTCAATGGATTTGGCGTCAGGACAGAGCGGACTGTTCAGGTCCTTAGCACCCCATGCTGTATAGAATCTGTCCAACAACTCTCCAAGGGGAGGTTACAAGGTTAAGCCAAGTAATGTCATCATCCATCAAACCCGGCGGCCTCATTGCAGCGAAGCCTATCCACGCAAAAACTTGACCTCGCGATAACGGGGTGTGGGAATCCAGCCCGCGCGCGGCGAATCGCTGAGCCCCGCTTGCGCGGGGGTGACAAACAAGAGCCGTAAGGGGCGAACGCTGGCCAAGTTTCAAATTCGTTTGGTTTCTACGGAATATTTGGGACTTCGCCCGGAAAGTGTTGCGAGCTCGAGGCGAAACAGGCCGGGTTCTGCCTTGAATTTGAGTTATACTTTTGCCGGAATCGGCCTTTTGTTACTGGAAGTAGCCCGATGCGGGCCCGGCGGGCCCGCGCCATCCTGTAGACGGAAAGCGTAGGACGCGCTTTACGGAGCGGAGAGTGTTTTCTTACTGAAAGGAAGACGCCTTGCCTGCCGAGGTTATTGATATTCGCCACTTCGAGGCGCGCGATTTCCAGCCGCTGCTCGCCACAGAATCCCGAGCTTGGGAAGACGAACTGCGCTGGGACTTCGCGTCCTCCAAGCGGATCATTTCCGCGTGCCTGGCGGAAAAGAGGCTTAGTGGGTATGCGCTGGTAAAGGGGGGACGAGTTCTAGGATACAGTTTCTTCATTTACGAGGAATTCAAAGGGCTGATCGGGGATCTTTTTTTTGACCGGAGCGGCGTGGACCCGGAAGAATGCCGGACGTTGGTGGAGCACGTCCTGGAAACCATCTTGGCAACCCCTCGTTTGAAAAGGGTGGAAGCGCAACTTCCGCACTTCAAAGTGGAGGAAATAGGGCCGGACTTCCGGGCCCACGGGTTTGAAGTCTTTCCCCGGCGTTTCATGACTCTCGACCTGAAGAAATGGCCGAGCGACGATCACGCTTCCGCGAATTCCCGGCAAAGCCTGGGAAACTTCTCTCTGGTCCCTTGGGTGAGGCGTCATGACGGTGATGCGGCCAAGCTCCTGTTTCACACTTACCGCCGCCATGTCGACGCCCGGATCAATGACCAGTACCTTTCTGTTCCTGGGTCATCCCGGCTCATTGAGAGCATCCTGCACTTCCACGGTTGCGGGGAGATTCTGCCGGGCCTTTCCCAGGCAGCCATTCACCTGCCCACTGGGAAACTTGCCGGGATTCTAGCGCTGACGGAAGTGCGCTCCGGGACCGCTCACATCCCGCAGATCGCGGTGGCGGAAGAATTCCAAGGATGCGGGCTTGGACAAGCCATGATGGAACAGGGTTTCCGCGAGCTTGTGAAGCGGGGTCTTGAGGAAGTCACGCTGACCGTGACCGATGCGAACGCGGGGGCAGTGAAACTCTACGAACGGGTGGGATTCCTAACCTTCAAGATTTTTGGAGCCTATGTTTGGGAACCGCGAGAATAGGAAGAAGCTGTCCTTGTCGAGAGCCAGGACGGGCGGGCACAAGGCCCGCCCCGGCATGGAACCCGTGAGACGGACTATCCACAATTCATTTTTCATGTTGCGGCCACAAGCGCCTATGTAACCGGGGGCTTGCCGCGACTGGTTTTTTCATACAAATACCGGTCCCGGCGGTCCACCACACTCCGCGTCAAGCGAGGCGCCCAGCGCAGGCCTAGCAGTACCAGGTGGACTCTGCGGGAGGGAACTGCGGCGTAGGCTGCCTCGAAAGAGTGAAGAGCCCCCTTGAATTCTCCTGCTGCCAGGCTTCGCCTGCCATCCTCCACCGCTAATTGCGACTGGGATCGAGCGATCTCCTCACGGACAAGACCCGCCTCTTTTCTTGCTGGATCGAGCCTGGGTTCAAGTTTCTGCAGGACCTTGATGGCCTGCGGGACGATGACATCGTGATTGTACGTTGCGCTTACCGAGTGGACTCGCCGCTTCCCCAGCACCTTCCGGAGGTAGGCCATCTGACCCCCGGAATACAGGAGCCTAAGCCAGTATTGATAGTCTTCGAGCAGGTAGTGCTCTTCAAAGAATCCAACCTTCAACGCCGTCTCCCGCTTCAACACAACACAGGACGCGAAAGCGCCCCCGTGGGTGGGTAAAATCTTCTCAAACGTTACCGGACCGTGGATAGGGTAAAGCGATTGCCAGGATTTGCCCGCCAAGCTGGTATCTCCGAAATAAATGCAGTCGGCAACCGCCAAATCTAATCCGGGATGCTCCTGGAAAAACTTCAATTGGTCAGCCAGAAAATCCGGCAACCATAAGTCGTCGCTGTCAAGAAATGCCAGAAACTCACCTCGCGCCCGGCGGATCGCCGTATTGCGGGCGCCACCCGGCCCCCGGTTTTCCTCTCTGATATAGTGAATGCGGTCCCGGTAGGGCAGGAGGGCTTTTTCCAATTCCAGAGTGTCCGGCGAGCCGCCGTTGACCACGATGACTTCGAAGCTTTTGAATGTTTGTGAAAAGACAGAATCCAGGGTTTCAGCGATAAGATGAGCGGTTTTGTATGGGGGGATGATAACGCTAACAGCAGGCATCGGATTGGCTTCAGGACTTTCCATGGTTTTGATCGAGTCAGGAACTGTGGAAGACTGCCTCTTTCTCACCCGCCAGAATATGATTGACGGCTTCAACACCCATCATCACCGAGTGGTCCATGTTACCGATCTCGTATCGCCACGCGCCAAACCGGCCCCGTGAGTAAATTCCCTGATTCATCAGGGCCGGCTGCAAAATGCCCAGCGCCCGGTCCCGGTCCAGGGTGGGAATCGGGTAGGAATATTCGACAACGCGATGATAACGCGAAACAACCCGGTCACGGTCAGACTCCTCCAACACTTTGGCGCGGATCAGGCAGGCAATCATCTGGTCCAGCATCTGCTCCGGGTCCGGCGGCTCTCCCGCCCGGAATGACATTTCGCACATCAGCGAACTGTAATGCTCCGTATCTCCACTCGGGACATTAAAAGGCGAGTAGTGGGAGAAATTCGTGGAGCGGTAGCAGGGGACGTCCGGGTCGGTGAAATAGGTCCAGCAATTGCTGGTCTCAATCTTCTTCTGCAAGCCGATGCCCAGCACCAGCAGGTTATTGTGACGAAGGTCTGCGGCCGCTTCCTGGACTTTGCCATCGGCAGGCTTCAACATCTGCGCCAAGAGGTCCAGCGGCGAGGTTGAGATCAGGACATCGTAAGTATCGCCGCTTCCGTCCGCAAAGGAAACCGTGCGGCGGGCTGAATCCACTTCAACCAGCCGTTTCCCGGTCTTCACCTTTTCCGCAAACGACCGGGCGATGCGCCGGTAAATTTCTCCGGTGCCACCATGAAGCGGAAACCTAAACTTGCTGTTCGGCCCCCAGCCTACGTCATCGCGCTCGTAGAGAACGTTTTCCAGCAGGCGTTTGAAATCCACCACCGCCACCCGCTCCGCGATCCAGGATTTCGACATCTGCTCAAGGGGTGTCGTCCAAACCTTCGAGTTGTAAGGAAACATGAAGGTTTCTGCGATACCCTCACCAAACGTGGCCAGGGTCCATTCCCGGAAGTTCTTAGACTCCTGGCTTTTTGAGTTGGCAGAGGCTTTGGCTGCGCCCAGAAGACAGCTAACCTGAAGGGGTTTCGGCAGGTATCGAAGGTTGTTCTGAAAAGGGTAAGGAACCCAAAAGTCCTGAGTGAGGATCCAGCTCTCCCGGACCCGCTCGTGAACTTCACCGGCGAGCATTTGATCTACCAGCCGGTCGAAATACGGATAGTGCGAGAAGATGACGTGTCCGCCTTCGTCCCACAGGAATCCCTGCGCATCGACGTGGGAAGTGGCGTGCCCGCCCACATCGTCCGCCTTTTCGTAGAGCACCCAGTTCTCATGGCCGAGTTCGTGCAGCCGGTAACCAGCGCCCAACCCCGTGGGACCGGCGCCAATGATCACAATTTTCTTGTCGTCCACTGATTTGAATGATCTTTATGAGATTCGGATTGATCGCGTGCCGTCTTGGCCGGGATCCCTTTCCGTCAAACAAGTTGAAATGGACTGCTTAGCGGTCACTGGCTTCTTGATGCTCCCGGCCGCTGTTCACAGATAGCCGATGCAGCATCCGATGCGGGAGTGTTTTCAATGCTCCAAGGAGCCGTATTGAAACCCTGCGAAGCGCAACCACCACATTGGCGAAAGCCAGTAGGTGCAGGCGGGACACCTTTTGGACTTCACCTTGTAACCGGTCGCGCTCCTGATAGAGGCACGCTATTATTATATTCCGTTCGATGATCTCGTCATTGAAAGTTTCTTCGCGGACCGTAGCGTTTTCTGATGGCTCGCTGGAATTTTGCTCGCAGCCAGGCCATGCCTTCCGGTCATAACCCAGCACCTCAAAGTCTGCCTGATATAAGGAGTATACTTTTTCAGCAAGTTCCCTGGTGTAAGCTACGGCGCCAACAGAACCAGAGGCATTTCTTCCCTTGGCGACGAGAGACTCGGAAAGTCCGAGATGTTGTTGGAATTGTTGCAGACCCTCGGCCATCTGCTCGATCTTGCCAACGCAGGAAAAATTCAATGCCGCAAAGAAAGTATGATCAACCTGACGGCGCCAGTGCGGGTCGCAGGTCCGCAAATCACATCGGGTCGCTACGTACTCGACAAATTCGTCAAAAGTGATCAATGATTTCGCATGCAACTCCGGCAGGTGCCCTTTGGTTTGCAGATATACATCTTCAAAGCCCGGCTCGCATAATCTAACTTTGTTCTTCCAGGCCGAAACAAGGCGCGTGTAGGGGTTGCGGACGAACGTCATACGAAGGAAATCCGGTGATTCAAGAACCTCCCTTTGGGTCTTATCGTCCAAGTCGGCCAAGGAAGGTAACAGTACGTTCTGACGAGCATGGATAGACATATCCCGGCGAGTTTCTCGCACGGCGCCGGCGAGCAGCTTGGCCGGTGGCGCTTTTTCCACAGTACATAATAGTTCTTTCATCTGGGTACAAGCAGCTTTCGGCACTTCAAAATACATGTATCGTTTGGAGACGCTGACGAAACGGGAATACCGAAGCCGTTGGATTACAGACTCGGCTGTCAGATCCTTATAACGGTCTAAAATCACCTGCACAGCGTATGGATAGCTCATAGATTGGACCTAAATTCCCGTCGCCCACTGGCCCTGGTTTTTGCTTTCGCAATGACATAAGGTGTTGGTCTGGAGAATTACGGGATTCTTGTACTTAAGACTGCCCGGATCAACAGCAGTCTTCTCAATGCTCTCGGTCTCGAAGCCGCAAAGGGGCCTTATGACGCTCGCGCCCTATTATATCAAAAAGGGCAGCCAGGCTTTCCGGGAGATCCGATCTGGGTGGTGTCTCAGTTTGTTTGCTGTAGCGGCGCCACTACCCCAATCTGAGATGCGCAAATCCTAGCCGGGGCGGACACCGATTGCGGCCCCAGCAGCCTTTGGCTGGCGTATCGTCCTGCAACCCCCGTGAAGTTTCCTGAACCTGATCGCTGGAAAATAAGCGTATCATTTATTCATCATGAGTGGCGACAACCAGACTACAAGCCAGGACTCCGGTCCGGCGCCGAAGGTCAGCGTCATCATTCCAGTTTATAACAGGGCTGCCTTCGTCGTTGAGGCGCTGGAGTCCATCTTCCGGCAAACCTTTCGGGACTTCGAAGTGATCTTGGTCAACGATGGCTCTGCGGACACTCCGCAGTTGGAGACGGCGCTGATCCCCTACCTAAGCCGCCTTCACTATATCAAACAGGAGAACCGTGGAGCCTCCGCCGCACGGAACACCGCCATTCGCAAAGCACAGGGTGAACTCCTTGCGTTCTTGGATAGCGACGACTCCTGGCTGCCCGGTTATCTTGATGCACAAGTGAAGTTTCTTGATCAGAATCCCCAGGTTGTTGCATCCGTCGCCGATGCGGTACGTTTCGGGGAGCTAGCTGGCCAGTCGAGTGTCCGGAAAATGCTCAAGGCCGACGCAGCCAACACCCTGACCTTCGAGCAGATGTTAAGGCGGGAAGGCGACCAGCTTCCCTCCGCCATGGTGGCGAGGCGTTTAAGGTCCATCCAGGCAGGCCTCTATGATGAGAGCCTCTTCGCCGCAGGGGACATCGAATTCGTGTACAGACTCCTGTTTCCTGACGGGTTGATGGGTTATCTCCATCAGGCGCTGGTCAAATATCGCCGCCACGCGGCCAGCATCAGCGGCAATTTCGACGACCTCACGATCATAAGAAATGAGGCTAAGATCCTGCGCCTTGTGGGCAAAAAGCTGCCGCTGACGGCGTTGCATCGCGCCATGCTAAACAAGGAAGTCGCCGCCCTTGATGCTGAGGGGGCGATGATCGAAGCCCATCAGCACTTGTCCAATCAGGAATTTCGTCAGGCGTCCGCTTGCTTTCGGCAAGCAAACGCCTATTACCAAAACCCGAAAATCAAATTAACGCTCGCCGCTCTCAAGGTATTCCCTCGCTTATCCGCACGGGCCTTGACCTGGCATTGGTCTCGACGCAGGATTCGCGCCCGCCCTGGATAGTCCAAAGAAACAGATCTCCGCACTTCCCCAGCCCTTCGGGCCAGATTGCACGGGTCCTAACTTCCCGGGAAAGGCGCGCTTTGGGATGGAGTGACCGGAGGACTCCCAACTTCCTGCAATCTTGTAGCCAGCGGATAGCCCAGAAGGTGCATGATCTGACCCCATACGGATTCGATCTCCGCCACAGAGGCAGGGGGCAGATTTTTCTTCCATTGCCCCGACTTCGCCTCTCGCACGAACTTGATATCCTTCCGGCCCTCCCGGGTTGTGGACCACTGGTCGCTTTGTTTGGCCTCAAGGTTCCTCATGTTTTCCACCGAGCTCAACTCGACGGCTCTCGTAATCATCTCCGGTGAAGCCTTTAGGCCCAGAAATTGGGAGACTTTGGCCAGCTCGCGGGAGGTATCCTCGAGGAGATCCTCGTACCTTAGCAGCAGGAGTTCACGGCCGTTTCCACGCGCCCCTAACCAACTCGTCACATTTTCCCCCCAGGTGCCCACGGTTCCCATAAAGTTGTCCTTCACGAGGCTGACCTGCCTGATATTCTGCTCGCTCGCCAGCCAGCTTCCCGCGTGCTCCCCCCACGTCCCATAAGGCTGTCCCGGCCTTAGAAACCATTCAGAAACATACCTTTCCATGGGCATTGAATCATCAAAGCGCCGTCCCTTCCTGGCAAAATGATAGGAGGAAACAGCCACATCGCGCGGATCGCGGACGATGTAAACCACCCGCCGGTATCTGGGATCAAAACACTCGTGGCTCTTAATGACCCGCGGACGCGGAACCCGTCTGAAGCTCTTCCTCGATGTTCCGTATATGTCCGGCACCAGCCGGCTTACATTTGCGAAAGTGATGGGTTCCTCCGGGTGGGCCAGATTGCCGATCAAGAATCGCGTCCAGGTATTGCCTGATTTGGGATAGGAAACCAGAAAGATATCGTCTGGCAACACACTCAGCATTCTTCCTGCGATATCTCTTCCGAGGACGTAATTGACCGAGTACAGAAGCTCTTTGATCATGGGTGTTCAGTACGCAAAACCCTATTCCGGGTTGCCCTCCCGCAATCGGAAACCGGGCCAAAAAATTTGAACAAGCTGCCGCATTTCAACTGGGCTGAAAGCGGCCAGCATCACAGGAACAGCATACAAAATAAACGATAGGATGCCCAGACCAAAGATAGCCTTGTAGTCAGGAAGCGCGAATTTCATCGCAATCAGCGCGGGAATGATTAAGGACAGAACCACGATCGACGCCACTCTTAAGAGGGTCCGGATAAATTCTTCATACCGGATTCCCGAGACTGCGCAGAAATAAACTGGCTGCACAATCAGCTTCGAAGCGGCGAGGGAGATGAACAAGGCCAGCGCCACTCCGGTTAAACCGTGATGTCTTACTAAAATCAGGCCAAGGCCGAGATTGGTTGCGCCCTCCAGACAGATCAGGAGAGCCAGGAATTTGTGACGGAACATCGAGTACAAGACGTAAACCGAAGGGCGCTGGCACAGCGCGCACGTAAATCCCAGGACGAGAAAAACCAGGCAAGGGTAGGCGTCGTCATAGGAGGGGCCGATCCAGCGGGAAATAAACACCTTGCCAAAGCCGATGAGTCCGAAAGCGAGAAATCCGATCACGCAGACCGTGATCTTTGTGGAGAAAAAAAGGGTGCGCTTGATGGACTCCCGGTCTCCGGCTCCCTCCAAGCGGCTGAAAACCGGACCAAACACCCCCACCAGCGAACTGGTGAGCTCATCGTAATACTGAGCAAGCATGGTTGCGATTTTATAGTGGGCAACACCCGCAAAACCCAAGAACGGGGCAACGATGAAAGGGCCGATCCCGCCGCGCAAAATCGCTCCAAGGTGCACAACGAAACTATAAGAGCTGTAGGAAAAAAGCTCCTTGGCAGTTCCCCTTTGCCAATGGCGCCAGGAAAGCTTCAGGAAGGGCAAGTCTTGAAAGAGAAAGTAAGGGTAGAGAAAAATAGCCGGCAGTGTGGAAAGCAGAGCTGTCCAAGCTAAACCGACCACTTTGTAGCCCAGCAGCAGTGCCCCGACTAACAGGACGGTCCGAAGCGCCAGGGTCAGCAAATCCAACTGTCCCGTGCGGTTGAAGCGCAGGTGGGCCTCCAGCACACCCTTGAAAACGCGCAAGGGAAAAGCTAACGCCAATGACAATCCAAGAAGTAAGACGGCTTTCCAGAAGACCGCCGCGTCCTCCGGCTTTTTAATGAAGTGAGGCGATACCGCTGCCACAAGGCCGCTGACCAGAAAGACCGCAGCTCCAAGCAAGGAGAAGAGTGCGAGCGAGGTGTTGAGGACCTCGTTCAATCGCTTCTGGTTGTCCGCCCCCAAGGCCATCGCTGCATAGCGTCCTACCGCTGTCGAAAGCCCCAGTTCCAGGAGGCCGTAATATCCCACCACGGTGCTCACCAGCGCCCAGATTCCGTACAGGTGGTCGCCGAGAGAGTGGATAATAAAAGGGGTAACTAACAGAGATACCAGCGCAATCGCCACTAAGTTGAGTGACTTGAGGCTGGAACCTAGTGCGAGTTTTCTACCTATACTTGCCATTGGAGGGTATTCAGAGGCCTAAAAGCGGGCCCAGAGACCGAACCACCCATGATACCGGATTTGCAGAGCTTCCGGTCTCACCCGATGCGGTGTTTCGGGCTGCCAAGAATTCCAGGTCAAGGCAAGAAGCTTTGCCAACGATTCAAACTGAGCGACAGAGAGAAATCCAAAATGGATGGGCAGCAGAGAAAGACCCTGTAAGCCGGGTAGTGTCTCAGTTTCTTTGCTGTAGCGCCGCTACAGCAAACTGCGTCATTACCGTAAGCCGGGAGCTATCGGGTGGGTTCCATCTGAAGGGCGTTATTGACGCGATTGAAGTAATTGAAAAGGCCGGCAACCGTGGCAATCTCCACGATTTCACCTTCATCAAAATGCTGGCGCAACTCGTCAAAAAAGCGATCGCCAATTTGGTTCGAGTCCTGGGTCAAGCGCCCGGCAAATTCGAGCGCCGTCCGCTCGCGCGGAGAGAACCGGTCCAAATTTCCCCCTTCCAGCCCTTGCAATTCCTCGTCGGTCACGCCCAGCCGCCTTGCCAAGGCGGTATGCGAATTCAGTCAATATTCACAGTGGTTGATGTGGGAGACACGAACCGCCACCATTTCCTTCAACCGCTTGTCAACCGTCCCTGTATTCATCACCGCCCGGAAGTGGTCCGTCATCGTCTTCATAATTTCCGGACGATGGGCCATGGTGCGGAACATGTTGGGAACATTGCCCCGCTCCTCAAGAAACCGGTTGAAGATCTGGCGTGCGCCACCATCCACCTGTTCGGGTTTGAGTTTGGTCAATCGAGGCATCGGGGACTTCTCCTAAAACCTGAAAAGATCTGAGATCTATACGCACCGACGTAAGTCGGCGGCACTCCAAGACTGTAGCGCCGGTCTGCAACCGGCGTATTTCGCCGCTCCCTGCCAGGGCAAGCTCCGAGCGGCGCTACAGCGAATGACCTGCGCTGACTGCCACTCCGGTCCTCCAAAGGAAGTTCGCGAATAATCCAGGTTAGGACCAATACTGTTCAGTTAAGGCGAGTTTCATGATCTTGATCTCAGAGGCGTCGCCTGACCCCTCACCCCGGCCCTCTCCCCGCAAGCGGGGAGAGGGTGACGCGAAGCGGCGGGTGAGGGGCTCTGGTTCAACTGTGTACATTATTCTCGACCGGACCTTAAGTGAACAGTATTGAGGTTAGGACCCTTGATAAGACGAAACAAACTGTTTCAGGGCGCCTTGGTTAATCTGGAGCTTGCCCGATTTCAACAGTTGCTCTTTCAAGGTCTCGCGGTAAACTTCAAAAGCCAAAGTCCGCTTCTGTTCGAGCAATTCCTCTGAAATCTGGTCCTTCTGAGCCGCAAAGTCCGCCGGGTCGGCAGGCGTATGAGACACAACCTGAAACACGATCCTCTTGTCGCCTTGAGGGGCGGGGCCGCCCGTTTCGCCCGGCTTCAAACTGAAGGCAGAGGCCACGATTGAGCCGGAAATGGTGTCGGACAATTGTTCCTGCGCCGTAAAATCCTTACTTTCCGTGACGGCAAGCCCTTGCGACTTGGCGAGCTTGGCAAAGCCGCCAACCTTTGCCTGGGCGGCGAATTCACTAGCTTTTTGGGCTGCCAGCAGCTTGGCTTGGGCCGTCTTATAATCCTGCGTGACCTGGTCCTTGACCTCATCAAGTTTAGGTAAGTGTTCAGGCACGATCTCCGCCACCTGGATCACTGCCTCACCCATGGGCAGTTGCAAAGGCGACCCCACTTCGTCGACGCGAAGCTGGAAGGATAAATTCTCAAACGCTTCGTTATTTCCAAGGTCCGGAACCGCCTGACCGTACTTGAAGAGCGGCGTTTCCTTGGGGTCGAGTCCAGACTTTTTGGCAATGGCGTCAAAATCTTCAGGCTTAGCGCGAAGCTGGTTCTCCAAATTGTTGGCCAGCGCGTCCTGGGCTTGGGACAATTTCTGCTTTTCAAGCTGGGCGCGGATGGAATCTTTCACTTCATCGAAAGACTGTAGATGCGCCGTTTGTTTGTCTTCCACTTTGATGATGTGGAATCCGTAAGTGGTCCGAATCAGATTGCTGATTTCGCCGGGCTTCATGGCAAAGGCCGCATCTTCAAATTCCTTCACAGTTTGCCCCCGGCCGATCCAGCCAATTTCGCCGCCATTGGCTCCGGTGGTGTCTTCGGAATACTTCTTGGCCATTGCCGCGAAATCCGCTCCACCCCTGATCTGGGTGAGGACTTCCTGCGCTTTGGCGGCAATCTTTGCGATTTCCGCCGGACTTTTTCCCGTTGTCTTGAACAGGATGTGGGCCACCTTCACGCGCTCCGGGACACGGAAATCGGACAAGTGTTCGTTGTAGTACTGTTGCAGATCTTGATCCGTCACGTTCATGCTGGACCGCACCGCATCGGGGGTAATCAGCGCGTAGCGCACTTTCCGCTGCTCCGGTTGCTTGTATCGCGTGGCATTCTTGCTGAAATAATCCTGCAGGGCCTGTGGAGTGGCTTTGACTTCCTTCACAAACTGGGCCGGGTCGAATACCACGTAGTCAATCTTCACTTTGCTGTTGCGGCGGTCAAACTCTTGGCGGACTTCCCCGGGCGTCACTTCGACGCTGTCCGTAATGACTTGGCGGATTTTATTCAGCAGAATGCTATCCCGCAACTGGCCTTCGAACTGCGGAACGCTCATCCCCGTTTCCTGCTGGATCAGATCCTGGTACCGGTCCATGCCGATAAAGGCGCCGTTCACATACAGGTAAGGGATGTGGTGGAGTTGTTCGAACAGTTCCTGATTCGTTACCTCCAGGCCCAGCCCTTTGCCCTGACTCAATAACGCGCGCTGCATCACCATCTCATCCAGCGCCGACCCGGCCAGCGCCGCCATGATCTTGGGGTCGTTTCCCAACTGCGAATTGCGCAGTTGGGCGTCAATGGTTCGTTGCAAATCCTGGACGGAAATGTTGGACCCTTCGACCTTGGCCAGCACATTCGAACCCAGTTGTGTGCCGCCCCCGTTTGGCAAAGGAGCGAGCGTGATGACCATGCCGATCGACACGATGCCAAGGAAAAAGATCATTAAGTACTTGTAAAGCTTTTGACGGCCCTTGCGGAATAATCGATACATAACACTCCTGAACGATGCCCAAACTTATCTATTATAAGATATAAAAGCATTCGCCCGCAACGGCAACCAAAACCAGGTGGTGTCTCAGTTTGCTTGCTGTAGCGGTGGTCTGTGACCGCCGAACTTTATTTCTCAACAGTTTCCGGCGCTCCCTGTCAGGGCAGGCTCCGAGCGCCGCTACAGCAAACTGACCCACTACCCAAAACCACGCGGCAAGGACGGTAAAGGAATAAACTGATGAAGAATCGTTAAACTGCGTCACTGCCCAAGCTGAGTTCACCGCGCCGGTACCACCCCGGCGGCGCTACACGGTCCACCCGATGGCTGGACACGACACCGCTTACTGCGGGCAGCACGGCCTGAGACAATACCTTGGAGCCAATGATGTCTTTCCATTGCGGGTGGCTTCAAGATCGTTTTAAGCTAAAGGACCCTGCGGGCGGGATGAGGAACCGGCAAAGCGGTTTGAAACCCCATGAGTTTGAAAGAAAAGCTATTAAACCCTGACGTGCCGGTGACGTTGTTTGAGATGGTACCGCCTCCTGCTGCAAAAGCCGGCGGCATTGAGGCCGTCTTGACCGACGTTGGGAAGATCCGGCATCTGGTGGATGGCATCAACATCCCCGAAATTCATGACGAAAATCGTAGTGATGCCCGGACGGCCAAGTTCGTTCCCCGGGTTGAGCCACGAATTCTTGGCGAGCGGATCCATCGTGAACACGGCCTGGAAGTGATCGTAAACCGCTGTGTGGTTTATGAAGAGGACCAAGTGGGTTGGATGCAGGAAACAAGCCGCAGTCACGGTATTCGCGGCGTTGTTCTGGTGGGAGGGGAATCAAGCCGCATCCGCTATCCCGGGCCCAGCGTGATGGAAACAGCGCGCCAGGTGCGGAGGGCCAAGCTGGGACTGACTCTGGGTGGTATCAGCATTCCCAGCCGCGCCCACGAGGCCGAGCGCGTCCGGTCCAAGGCAGAAAAGGGCCTTCGCTTTTTCACCACTCAGGTGCTGTTCGACTCGAACGACATTGTTTGGCTGCTGCAACGTTTGAATGGAGTGGAAGCTCGCATCTTTCTCAGTTTCGCGCCCGCCAGCCATCCGCGCGATCTGGAATTCCTGCGTTGGCTGGGGGCGGATATTCCGGAAGACCTTGACCGGTTTCTCCTGCACGGCGAAAGCCCGGCGGCGAGTGATTCCGCAGGATTAAAGCCGAAGCTTGGGCCGGCAGTGGGCCCGGAGCCGGACGCATCCTATCTTGAGCGCTCCCTGGATCTGTCGCGGCGCATCCTGATGGATGTTTTTGATAACCTGCCTCCTGATCCACCTCCAATTGGACTGAACATCGAACACATTAACCGGCGCAATTTTGCGCCAGCCGTTAAGATGCTGGAGCGGTTGGGAGAACTTTATTCCAGCCTCGTTGCGGCTCGGGCGCGAGCCACCCGCACTTGAAAATCAACGCCTCCAGCTATTCTCATCTCATGGCCAAGAAGACCTTCCGCGAGCAGGGCAAGTTGATGGAGGTTGCGGTGATGGCCGCCATTCGCCATCCTCTCACTTACCGGGTCCCAGCCTCGCTCGAAGTCTGGCCCGGGCAGCGAGTGCGCGTGCCGCTCGGTGCGCGCCAGGCAACCGGCATCGCGCTCGAACCCGTAGCGCAAATAGAACCTGGGGTAAAGACCCGGGACGTTCTGGGGGTGATCGATTCCGGGCCAGTTCTCTCCCCGGAGCTTTTGACGCTCGGCATATGGATCGCTGAGTATTATCTGGCTCCGCCCGGTGAAGTCTTCCGCGGTATGTTGCCTTTGCAAGCCGAGACTCGCAAGGTTCGCCTGCTGAAGCTGACGGAAGCTGGCCGGAAACACTTCGAGGAAATTGGCGGGAACCTGCTGGGCGAGATTCGGGAAAGCCCGGAAGCTCGCTTGTTAGCTTACCTCGCCCAACATCCGGGTGCTGCATTTCAGACGGTGCGCGACCGGTTTAGGAATGATGACCCCGAACTCCTACAGCAAATCATGGACGAAGGGTGGGCTGAAGAAAAGCAAGTCGAACGCGGAAGGAAGAAAGTCCTTTCCGCAAGATTAGCGGCCGCAAAGCCGGACGACGGTGCTAACGCGCCCCGCAGAAGGCTTTCTCCCGTTGCCCTCCGAATTATCGAAGCCCTAAAAAATCAGGGTTCCTTTGAAGATCATCGTGAGCTACTGAAAGCATCGAAGGCCGCTCCGGCTACTCTCAACCGGCTGGTGAAGGCAGGTGTGATTGAGCTTCGCCCTTCAGAGGAATTTTCGCGCCGCCGTAGCAAGACGAGCGTGGACCCGGATTTGGCTTCCGCGCCCTCCGTGCAGGAATTTGGTTCAACCTCCATTCCGGATCTCACTCCGGCGCAATCGCAAGCTGTAGACGATCTCAGCGGCCTGCTGGACCGCAGCGAATTTGCAGTGGCTCTCCTGCACGGGGTCACGGGCAGCGGCAAGACGGAAGTCTATATGCGGTTCATCGCCCGCTGCTTGGAGCGAAGCCGCACGGCCTTGATGCTGATTCCGGAAATTGCCCTCACTCCTCTGGTCCAAGGCCAGTTCCAAGCCCGCTTTCCAGGGAACGTGGCGATTCTGCACAGTGGCCTCACGGCGGTCGAAAGGGATGAAGAGTGGCGGCGGGCACGGCGGGGCGAGGCCAAGGTGATTGTGGGGACGCGGTCGGCCCTGTTTGCACCACTTGCCAATCTCGGCGCGATCATCGTTGATGAAGAGCATGATTCGAGCTACAAGCAGCAGGAAACTCCCCGTTACCAGGGGCGTGATGCGGCGGTGGTTCGGGGACGGCTGGCGAAGGCGCTGGTAGTGCTGGGCTCCGCGACGCCATCGCTCGAATCGTACTGGAACACCCAGCAGGGCAAGTACAAGCTTCTGACCCTCGCGGAACGCGTCTCCGGCAGGCCAATGGCATCCGTTGAGATCGTGGATATGCGTCAGGAGTTCCGTGAGACGCACTCCCAATTCCCTTTCTCCCGCCGCTTGCGCGAGGAGATCGAAGCCCAGAGGCGATCTGGCGCGCAAACCATGATCCTGCTTAACCGGCGTGGTTATTCGTGGTTTCTGCTCTGCCGGAGTTGCGGCCAGAGTATTCGCTGCCAAAACTGTTCCATTTCTCTCACGTATCACCAGCGCGAACACCGGCTGATCTGCCACTATTGCGGCTACTGCATCGAAGTCCCCAAACATTGTCCGGCTTGCAAAAGCGAGCACCTTCATTATGTGGGCGAGGGGACAGAGAAGATCGAGGACCGCTTGCGCGAGACCTTCCCGGGGGCTCGCGTGGCCCGCCTGGATCGCGACGTCGCCAGCCGTTCCGGCCAATACCTGCGGCTTCTTTCTGATTTCCGGCGCGGTAAGATTGACATTCTGGTGGGCACTCAGATGATCGCTAAAGGGCATGACTTCCCGGGAGTTACGCTGGTCGGCGTGGTCTCCGCGGATATGGGGCTCTCCTTGCCGGATTTCCGCGCCGCGGAGCGGACGTTCCAACTTCTGACTCAGGCGGCAGGACGCGCGGGCCGTGGTGATTCCCCGGGCCGGGTATTGGTGCAAACCTTTTTCCCGGAACATTATGCCATTCGTTTTGCGGCGGAACAAAACTATGCGGGATTTTTCAGCAAGGAACTGAAGTTCCGCCGCCTGATGCATTATCCTCCCACCAAGGCCCTTGCCAATGTCATCGCTCAGGACGTCAAGTTGGAAAAGGCTGCGGCGATTGCGTCGGATATTGCAAAGTTCTTGAAGCGGAGTACTGAGGGATCGCACCTCTTCAAAGTCTTGGGTCCAAACCCCGCCCCCTTAGCGCGGATCGAGGGACGCTACCGGATCCAGTTCCTGATCAAGTCCGGTTCACGCCCACAACTGAATGCGCTGCTCCGCAGGCTGGCGGACGACTGTGAGAAAAATAGAACGCCGCCCAAGTCCTTTGTGATCGATATGGATCCATTCAACATGATGTAGCTTGGGGACTAGAAAAGAGGGAGCAAGACTCAAGAGGAACATCATGTAAGCTGGAACTTGCCGAAGGCGATTCAAAGCGAAGGCATCGGGCAGCCTCGTGCGGCGCGGTGCGCTCGACCCATAGCCCGCCCAAGCTCGTCTTAGACGAACCCGCACCGCGGCGCGCCCCCAAAGCAACCCAATAAGAAACCTTGGGCCAGCCCCAATGTCCTTATAGGGATTGAAGTTCTTTACCCGGCTTGAAGCGGACAGCCTTCCCCGGAGGGATACTGACTTCTTCCCCGGTTCTGGGATTCCGGCCGATTCCCGTCTTACGCGGCCTGACGTTGAAAACACCAAAGCCACGCAACTCGATCCGGTCACCCTTGGCCAGTACCTGCTTCATGGACTCAAAGAGTACTTCTACTGCCATTTCGGCCTTGGCCTTGGTGATACCTGTGCGGTCCACCACCTGATTCACAATGTCCATCTTGATCACGCCAATCTCCTGAAAAGAAGCAGTTTATTTTTCTGAAATCGAACCAGGATGCAATTTTTATTATAACCCGTTATCTCTCTCAAAGTTACGGTTTCTTCAATTCCTCAAATCTTTCGGATGGCGATACTCGTCCGGCTTACACGATTCGCTTCAGCCCTGTATCGTGTTGAAATTGCTTAATCACCAGCAATCAGGCGATCTGGGATTCTGCCCGATTACATTGGGATGAGTTTTTCGAGGCGATGGTTTCTTTATGCTGTCCTAACTTCATGCTAAGCTTTTGGGGATGTCTTCCTTGCGAGGAGTGTTTCAGTCCGGTTACAGTAATGACGGTCTGAATTTACCCGCCAGGGCGGGACGGCTGAACTTAAATTCCCAGCCATTTTCGCCGCAATCCAAGCACCGCTGCAGAAACCTCCCACTGGCACAATATTCCAAGATAAGGGACTGTGATTCAGGAGATAAGCTTTGACGCCAATTCCAAGATCGGTCAGCGTTTTCGGGTTAGGATACGTCGGCTCGGTTGTCGCCGCGTGTTTTGCACACAAAGGCAACAAGGTGGTGGGCATTGATCTGAATCCACTCAAGGTTGAAATGCTCGGCATGGGCAAAAGCCCCATTATTGAGGCTCGGATGGATGATATGGTGGCAGAGGCCCATCAGGCAGGACGCCTTCGTGCCACGCGAGACACCGCCCAGGCAATCGCCGAGACGGAGATTTCATTTGTTTGTGTTGGAACTCCGAGCTTGCCCAATGGAAAGCTCGATCTGAGCCATATCTCAAGTGTTTGCCACGAGATTGGGGCAAGCCTGAAGACGAAACCTGGTTTTCATCTGGTGGTGATTCGAAGTACCACCTTGCCCGGAAGTACCAGCTCTGTGGCCATCCCGGCTCTGGAAAGCGCCAGCGGCAAGCGCGCCGGCGAAGGGTTTGCAGCCGTCTACAATCCGGAATTCATGCGTGAAGGAAGCGCCGTCGCGGATTTCCTCGAGCCACCCTTCACGGTTCTCGGCGTCGAGGACCCCAAACAAGCGGCTCCGCTTCGGGAGCTTTATCATTGGACGCCTGGCCCTATTTTTGAGACCTCTCTTGCCGCTGCGGAAATGATCAAGTATGCCTCCAACGCTTTTCATGCTCTCAAAGTAAGCTTTGCAAATGAAATTGGGACGGTGGCCAAGCGGCTGGGCGTAGACAGCGAGGCGGTGACCCGTATTTTCCTGTCAGACACTCGCCTGAATATTTCACCCACTTACCTCAGTCCGGGTTTTGCCTTCGGAGGATCGTGCCTGCCCAAGGACTTGAAGGCGCTCAACTACAAGGCCCGGGAGCTCGATTTGCATCTTCCCCTGATCGAGTCCATTTTGACCAGTAATGACCAACATATCGACCGGGCTGCGGAATGGGTTCTGCAGACCAAGAAGAAAAGGGTAGGCATGCTCGGTCTGAGCTTTAAGGCGGGTACGGATGATCTGCGGGAAAGCCCTCAAGTGAAGCTGGTGAAGCGGTTGCTGGGTGAAGGCTGCCGGGTCAAGATTTGGGACCCGGAGGTTTCGCTGGGCAAGCTGACGGGCGCCAATCGGCAGTTCATCGAGGACGTGATTCCCCACATTGGGTCCTTGCTGTGCTCGAGCCTCCAGGAAGTGGTGGACGCCTCGGACATCGTGGTGATCGGCAACCGGGCCGCAAAAAAGGAAAAATTGCAGCCCTTCCTGCGCTCGGATCACATTGTCTTTGATTTGGTTAACCTGGAGAAGGAACGCCGGCCAGACGGCCGCGTCTCCTACGAAGGGATTTGCTGGTAGGGCTTGAAGAGGATGAAAATCCTGTGGGTTAAAGCGGGAGGCTTGGCGCCGCTGGACACGGGCGGCAAGATCCGGAGCTACCATATCTTAAAGGAGCTTGCCCGCCATCATGAAGTCACGCTCTTCACTTTTTATGCGGAGCAAGCTAACGACCCTCACCCCGATTTGAAAAACGTATTTAAACATGTGGAAGCCATCCCGCTGAAGCTTCCGCCGGCGAAGAGCTTCCTGGAAGGTTTATGGTACCTGCGGCACTTGCTCTCCACCCAGCCGCATTCCATTGCCAAGTTCTGCCGTCCCAGAGTGAAGCAAAGACTCCGCCGTGTGCTCGCGCAGGAAGCGCCGGACGTCATCCTGTGCGACTTCGTCATGCCGGCCCCCGTCATTCCCTGGCAATTTCCTTGCTCCAAGGTAGTTTTCACACACAACGTCGAAGCGCAAATCTGGCGAAGGCACTACCAGACGACTCGAAATCCCGTCTGGAAGGCTGTGACATGGCGCGAATATCGCACGATGGAGCGGACAGAGCGTCAATATCTCAAGAAGGCCGATCATGTCCTTACCGTCTCTGAGCCCGACCGTGATTTTTTCTCACGCTTTATCAATCCTTCAAAAATCACAGTGATCCCAACCGGAGTGGACACGGAATATTTCAGTCTCGAACCCGGCAGCGTGAATTCAAATCGCCTGGTCTTTACCGGATCGATGGATTGGATGCCGAACGAAGATGGCATCATCTATTTTTTACAAGACATTTTCCCGCTTATCAGAAAAAGCGCGCCGGAGACCACCCTTTGCGTCGTCGGGAGAAAACCCACAGTCCGGCTTCAGGCTTTGGCGGCCACGGTTCCCGGAGTCGAAGTAACCGGTCGAGTCGAGGATATTCGTCCCTATGTTAGGCAGGCCGCCGTTTATATAGTTCCTTTGCGCATCGGAGGAGGAACGCGGCTGAAGATCTTTGAAGCCATGGCCATGGGAAAGCCGGTGGTTTCCACGACCATCGGAGCAGAGGGCTTGCCGGTCCAGGATCAGAAGGACATTTTGCTCGCTGATGATCCGCAAAGATTCGCAGACGCCGTCGTGCAATTGATCCAATCCCCTGGCTTGCGCGCCCACATGGGACTGGCCGCACGCGCTCTGGTCGAGAGCGGATACAGTTGGACTGCCATTGGAGCCCGATTCGCCGATGTTCTGGAGAGGGTCGTTCGGGGTGAGGCGACAAACCTTGCAGGAAGTGAGAGAGCCGAAGCAACCGCGGCAGCGCCGTCCGAGGCGCCTGAAATCTAGTTGGATTCTTTTTGGGCTTTTGAAAATGTCTTGCCACAAGAACGGCGGTCTGGCGCCCGCGTTTCTTGCGTTTCTTGCGTTTCATTTTACCCTGCAACCCTCGCGGGAGGCAGCGTTACGTGGAACGGGTAGCGGAAGGCAACTCAAGACCGGCTCCATAAGATGATCCCACCTCAATCATTGGATTCAACCACCGAAAGGTCCCTCGAAAAGCAGGGCGCCGCATCCACTGCACGGAAACCACGCCGCCGGGCCGGGCGGCTTGGGGTGTTGGCGGTCCTGGTTTTCACCGTGATCGTTTTCCTGATCTTCATGCGTTACGGTGGGACGTGGCTGGTGAAGACGGATTCCCTCCCTTCCCACGCCGAAGTTGCAGTCATGTTAGACGGATCCGTGAAAGGGGTTATTGCGCGGCGAGCCGGAGCCGTTCGCTTGCTTCAGCGCGGTGTGGTGGATCACATCATGCTCAGCATGCAATCGGTGACAGAATGGGGAGAAAACATGCCGGAGATCGCCCGCGACTACTTCCTGTCGAATGACGGGCCTCAAGTCGCCGACCGTGTTGTCTTTTGCTTTCAAGATACAGATTCGACGGCTGACGAAGCGCTGGGACTCCGCCAATGTCTGGAGCAGCAAAACTGGCGATCCGTAATCGTGGTGACCTCGCAGTTTCACACGCGCCGCGCGGGCATCATCTGGCGTAAAGAGTTTGCCAACGCCAATCCGCCGTTCAAGATCTGGGTCTACGGCGTCAATGACCCGAACTACAGCCCGCTCGGCTGGTGGCGGAAGCGGCGATACGCCAAAACCTGGCTGCTGGAGTCCACCAAACTGCTTTGGACGTACCTTTTCGGCTCCGGGCCGTGGTCGTGACCGTTGCGACTTTGCCGAATCGCGGGTCCTATAAAAGGGGATGTCAAGAGAAAACACACCTCCTGCGGCGCGGGCAAGGAGCGCTTCCCGGACATCCGGCCCCTGGCGCGCGGCGGTCGGGGTGTCATGGCGGAACGATGTCGGCGCTGTAAGGGACGCCAAGCATTCCGGAGCCGGGGGACGCCGTGCGGTGGCTGCGGCCAGCAAGCGGATCGATGGCGCGAAGCGCCAATCATGGTGGCGCATCCATAGAGCCAATTTATGCCCCACCCGCGAATGCTGATTGCTTATTGGCTTTGAATTGGGTTTGTCCCGGCAGGGAACTCCATCCATCGACGATCTAGTTTGTTTTCTATGGATTATGAGTCAATTACTTGGCTTTGTTTAGAAAATCGACTTAACTTAAGCATTATCTATGGGTTAGCATGTTTTTTCCGTGGCTTGGTTCCTAATTCGCCGCGCAAAGTCCGTAACTGGTTGATTCTATGTTAATTGCTTGGCTTTGTTCGAAAAATCGACTTAACTCAAGCATCATCTATGGGTTATAAGATTTCTCAATGGCTTTGATCTTGGCTTTGAATCGCTTTGTTCCCTACAATTCCTCCATATTTTCATTGGCTTACAGACTTTTCAACAGGCAAAAAAGAATTCTTTTTTCCGCTCTTTTTGCTCGCACCCGCATTTTTACTGGGTTTTTCGCACTCTGGCAATGGCTTTGTTCCTCGAGACAAAATCCCACTGCTTGTTTTCAATGACTTGAGCGTCATTTGCGGCGCCCACACCCGAATGGCGGTTTTCACAAGGCTAAAAGCCGCATTTTTACTGGGGATTTTTGATGCCCCGCCGAATTTCGCTCCTCGACGGTGCAGGAGGCGGCGCGACCGACCCGGTGGCGGCGCCGGAATGCATTCTTCCCAACCACGGCCTATGGCTAGCGACGTGTCCATGAAACAATGTCTCCCCAAACTTATGTATACTCATAAAATATTATACGATAAGTAATACAATGTCAAGGACTTTTTGGTGCTGTCTCGGCACTGCCGCCGTTTAGCCCCAATACTGTTCACTTAGCACGCTATCCCATGGGAGGCTTATTTCCACGCGCCGTAGGGGCGGGCCTTGTGCCCGCCCGTGGGCGACCACAAGGGTCGCCCCTACGAGATATCCCCTTAAGTGAACAGCATTGCGTTTAGCCCAGATTGTTCAGGGGCGCCGACATAAAATCAATGTCGGCGCCACCCGCGGACGCGATGACTGCGATCTCCAGCATCGCCCTGTTACACTTGACATCAGAATGTTTCTGATGACATCATATCTGCATGAGAACGACACTGTCGTTGGAAGATGATGCGGTCGAGGCGATTCAGGCCTATGCCAAGAGCCGTCGTCTCTCGCTGGGCAAGGCCGCATCCGAGTTGGTCCGTCGCGGGGCACGTTATCAGGTCAAGACCCGGAATGTGAATGGACTGCCCGTCTTGGATGCGCCGGACGATTTTCCGGTGATTACGAGTGAGCGCGTGCAGGAACTCTCCGACGAAGAATGAATCGCCATCTGCCGGATGTCAACGTTCTGCTCGCCCTGGTCTGGCCACGCCACGAGAGCCATGCCGCCGCTCATGCCTGGTTTGCGAAGTCTGGCCAGCAGGCTTGGGCCACCAACGCGCTGACCCAACTTGGCGTGCTGCGTTTGCTCACCAATCCCGCTATAACCCAAGGCGCGGTGAGCCCAGCCACCGCGCTGACCGTCTTAAGCGAAGCCACCCACCATGCAGGGCATGAATTCTGGGCCTTGGATCGGGAGACGCCCGCCGGACTGAAGGTAATGGCCGCGAGAGTCAGAGGGCATCAGCAATGGACGGATGCTCTGCTTCTCTGGCAGGCGATGGAACGAGGCGGCGTGTTCGTCACCTTCGACTCTGGCGTGAAGGAACTGGCGGCTGGAGAGTTGAGGGGCCATCTCTGGCTCCTGAAGGGCCGTTAAGCAATCCCCGTCTGCGCGTTCCTCACCGCGAAGTCCGCAAGGTAGTTTGGCCCGGCCCAGATTGTTCAGGGGCGCCGACATAAAATCAATGTCGGCGCCACCCGCGATTCCCTTCAACAATAGGTTTCGCTTGCCTTCGGCGCTAGCGATTGAGGACAAACCATTCGCCCGGTTAAACGAGATGGGGCATCGGCTGGTTACAGCGCGTGGCTAGCCAGCCTTGCGAGCCTCGATCCATCGTCGAAGCGAATCCTGGGTCTCGCCCGACCGTCGGCCCGCGAGAAGGCTCTCCACGCTGATATCTTCGTCCAGGTCCGGCCAGTGAACCCCCTCCCCGCCGCCGATGAAGCGCCAGTTGGCTCGCTCCGCGGTAGTGCCGTGCGCGAGGCGCGGGAACCAAGCGAGAGGCACCGTGATCGTTCTGCCGTCAGCCAAGTCCACAACCAGGGCCTCGTCGCTTACACTCACGCTTCGAGCCATCGTCTCCCTGACTTCAGTTCCCGAAGTAGTCATGCCACCCCCTCAGCAACAGAGCCCGGTCCTTCTCGACGAGAGCCTCGATCCGGTGAAGTTCAGATCGGCCTGCCGCCGGCACCAGCATGGCGACGGGCTGTCCGCGCCGCGTGATGGTGATCTCCTCGCCTTGGGAAGCTCTCTCTACAAAAGCGGAAAGACGGTTCTTGATTTCAAACAGTCCAACGGATTGCATGGGTTACTCCTCCTGAATAAGCTAGCTGACCAGTTAGATTGTGGCACGATTGAGGCTGCTATGTTAAGACCTAGCCTGAATCATTCACGAATTTCCCACTGGGAGTCGTCAGGGCACGGTTTTAACCGTGCCGTTCGAGTGCCGACACTCATTTATCTTCTTCCCGCATCCAGAGCGGCTCGTTCGGACGAGCCGCTCTGGATGCGGGAACGAAAAGCATTCGAAACGCCTTTCTTGGCACGGTTAAAACCGTGCCCTTCCGGTCTTCGAATCGCCTGCGTTATGCTAGTATCACAATTTAATGCCTTTCTACTCTTCCAAACCTTCAAGATCAAGGGGCCTTGGTGCTTAAGATTGGTATCGTCGGACTTTCCCAGGTGGGCAAAACCACACTTTTCCGCATTTTGACTCGCGCTCAAAGTGAGGCTCTGATTTCCGGCAAGCCGGAGGCGCACGTGGGCGTGGCCACTGTGCCGGACGCGCGTTTGGACCGCATGGCTCAAATGTACAAGCCTCGCAAGCTGGTCCACGCCGCCGTGGAATACGTGGACACTCCCGGCAGCGTGATTGACCTCGCCCGCGCCGGCGCGCAAGGCGCAACGCTGCGCGAAGTTGCCGCCCTGGCGCACGTGATCCGGGCCTTTGGAGATGGAGATTCGCCGGACCCTGCGCGAATTCAAGGGGACATTGAAAACGTCGAGTTGGAGTTGATCCTTTCCGATCTCGCGGTGGCGGAGAAGCGGCTCGAACGTCTGGAAAAAGACGTGAAAAAGCAGAAAACTCCAGCGCTCGAACAGGAGCTTCGTGCGATCCTCACTTGCAAGGCATCGCTGGAAAAGCAGACGCCGTTGCGCGAGCTGACGCTCGATGCCAGCGAAGAACGCGCCATCCGCGGCTTCACGTTTCTCTCCCAGAAGCCTATGCTCTACGTGCTGAATCTGGATGAAAAGGCCGCCGCTGAGACTGCGCATCCGGAAAAGCTGGCCGCGCGCTTTGGGCTGAAACCGAGGGAGAAAACCTCGGTCACGGCGGTGTGCGGCAAGGTGGAAGCCGAGCTCGCGGAACTGGCCGACGCCGAAGCCCTGGATTTCCTGGCCAGCTTTGGACTCACGGAATCCGCCATCGCCCGCCTGATCCGCTCCAGTTATCAACTGCTCGGGTTGATTTCCTTCTTTACGGTCGGCGAAGATGAGTGCCGCGCCTGGACCATCCGCTCCGGCGAGACCGCCTGGGAAGCTGCGGGAGAAATTCACAGCGATATCCAAAAAGGCTTCATCCGCGCTGAGGTGGTACGGTACGAAGATTTGGTTGCGGCAGGAAGCCTTGCTGAAGCCCGCACCCGTGCGACATTGCGGCTTGAAGGCAAGGAATACGTAGTGAAGGACGGCGAAGTGGTCCATTTCCGGCATTCGTCGTAGTCAGCTTTCAGCTATACGCCGTCAGCAAGAAGAACCAGCCATCCAAGGGTAGTGGCGCAATTTGCTGTAGCGGCGCTCTATGAGCGCCGGAATCCATTGAGAAATAAAGTTCGGCGGTCACAGACCGCCGCTACAGCAAGCGAATGACGCCACCAGCCATCCAAGCTGCGAGTTGACGCCTGATTGCTGACAGCTTTTTCATGTCCTATCTCTGGATCAGCCTGATTCTTGGATCGGTGGCGGGAATTGCCAATCTTCTTGGATGCGGCATTGTCGGCGCTCGTCCCTGGAGCCGCTCATTCCTGACCTACTTCATCGCTCTTGGCGCCGGCTTCATGCTGGCGACGGCGCTGGCGGAGATGATCCCGCAAAGCTTCAAACTTTCACCCACCGCCACGCCTTTGCTGGCGCTGCTCGGTTATTTCATTGTCCATTTTTTTGAGCATTCTTTGCCAGGACATTTCCATTTCGGCGAAGAGACCCACAAGGAAGCTTTCATCAAGCCGCGAGCCGCTTACACGGCGCTGGGGGGCTTGATGATTCACACTTTTTTCGACGGGGTCGCCATCACTTCAGGTTTTCTGGTTTCCACCAGCCTCGGCATCCTGATTTTCGGAGCCATCCTGTTGCACAACGTTCCAGAAGGCTTCACCATGGGCTCCATCATGATGGCGGCCCGTGATGACATCCGCAGTGGTTATTGGGCCGTGTCGGCGCTGGCCCTATCACGGATCGTTGGTATTTTGTCCATGGCGGCCACCCACCGGTTCGTGGGATTCGGTCTGGCAATTTCCGGAGGAGTCACTCTCTACGTGGCCGCTTCGGACCTGATTCCCGAGGTCAACAAGTCGCACGGTCTGAGGATTGCCTTCTTCGTTGCAGCCGGCGTCGCTGCTGTGATCTTATTGCAGATGGCTTTAGAATAGGGACTTCAGCCGGGGTCTCACAAATAGGGCGGTCCTTGCCCTGGCTCCAGGCAAGAGGCCGCGAGAAAAAGGGCATGTATTCTTCCAAGATTCTTGACCACTTCCATCATCCCCGCCATGCCGGTGAGATTCACAAAGCCGATGCCGTGGTTGAAGCGCAAAACCCGGTCTGCGGCGACGTCTTGAAATTGTGGGCCATTGTGAAAGATCAAACCCTTCAAGGCGCCACGTTCAAAGCCGCCGGCTGCGTGCCCGCCATCGCCTGCGGTTCATGGCTTGTGGAATGGATTCAAGGGAAGAACAAGAAAGAGCTCTCTGGTCTTTCTCCGGCCCAGATCGAGGACGCCCTGGGGGGCCTGCCGGCAGCCTCAAAACATGCTGCGGCTCTCGCCTGCGAAGCCCTGGAGAAACTCCTTGAAGAGCTTCGCTAAACCAGCGTCCCGCGCTGCGAATTTCGATTTTCCAATTTCCGGCGCCCCATCAGGTGGAAGAGGCCCGGAGTGATCCAAGATAAAGGTAGCGGGTCAGTTTGCTGTCGCGGCGCTCGGAGCCTGCCCTGGAAGGGAGCGCCGGAAACTGTTGAGAAATAAAGTTCGGCGGTCACAGACCGCCGCTACCGCAACCAAACTGCACCACTACGCAAGATAAACCTGATCTGGCTTCGAGAGGGATCCCCCATCGGGATTTTGGTTTCAAACATGTTCAGCCGGCGGTTGACGCCTTGAAACCTTGAAAACCGGTATTGACACAGTTCATCCCGCCGGGTAGAATGAATGTTCTGCTTATGAACAGTCATCCGGCACATTCCCACCATCATTCAAGCTTGCATGAAATGTGTCAGTGGGCGGCTGCATAAGCCGGCAAGAAGGTTCAAGAACAAAAAGCCCGCTGACCTTAAAAAGTCAGCGGGCTTTTTTTGTTTCTCTCCCTGCGCGTCTTTGGAATGGTCCGTACCGGCAGGGTTGCATGGCGTTTAGGAGTAGACACAACACCGGACTCCTTCCGGAAAGGACATAAGATGGATCTGAGATTTCAAGATGGCTTGATTCCCGCCATCGTACAGGACAAACAAAGCGGCGCGGTGCTGATGCTGGGATACATGAATGCTGAGGCTTTTGACCTGACGCTTCGCACCGGTTACGTCACGTTCTTCAGCCGCAGCCGCGGCAAACTGTGGGTAAAAGGAGAAACATCGGGTCATCGCCTGGCGGTACGCGACGTTCGCGTCGATTGCGACCAGGACGCTCTGCTGATTGAAGCGGAACTCGGCGGTCCCGGATGCTGCCACCTAGGCTATCGCTCCTGTTTTTTCCGCCGGATTACCGCCGTGGGTGAAGAAGTGATTGCGGTCCGCGAATTTGATCCTGCCGTAGTCTACGGTGGAGAAGAATCCAAGCATCGCGCGGAATGATGGCGCGCCCGAAGCCTCAAACGTTTTACGGATTCACCCGAAAGGATATTCTTCATGAAGCTCAAGTTGGGCATACCCAAAGGCAGCTTGCAGGAAGCCTCGCTACAATTGTTCAAGCGGGCGGGTTACGAAATCACCGTGAACCCGCGTTCCTATTTCCCGCACATCGACGATGAAGAAATCGAGTGCATGTTGATTCGCGCCCAGGAAATGGCGCGGTACGTCGAGGATCGAGTGCTGGACGCCGGACTGACAGGAAAAGACTGGATTTTGGAAAATGAGGCTGATGTCGTTGAGATTGCGGATTTGGTCTACGCCAAGCAGACGCTGGGCAAGGTTCGCTGGGTGCTCGCCGTGCCGGAGAATTCATCCATTCGCAGCGTCAAGGACCTGGAGGGAAAAACCATCGCCACAGAGTTGGTTCGCGTCACCCAGAATTACCTGGCGCGCAACGGGGTGCGGGCCAAGGTGGAATTTTCCTGGGGGGCGACGGAAGTAAAGCCTCCGGTTCTTGCGGACGCTATCGTAGAAGTCACGGAGACAGGATCTTCGCTCCGCGCCAACGGCCTTCGCATCGTCGAAACCTTGATGGAGTCGAACACCAAATTCATCGCCAACCATATGGCCTGGGACGATGCGGCCAAGCGCCAGAAACTCGAAACCCTCATCATGCTGCTGAAAGGCGCGATTGAAGCGTCCGGAAAAGTGGGCCTGATGATGAACGTGAGGCGGCAGGACCTGGATGCCGTGCTGGGCGTATTGCCGGCCCTGAAACGCCCCACGATCTCTGACCTCACCGAATCGGATTGGGTAGCCGTCAACACCGTCATAGAAGAAAAAACCGTGCGCGAGATCATCCCGCGCCTAAAGGCCGCGAACGCTCAGGGCATCGTGGAATATCCGCTCAATAAGATTGTGATGTGATGATCAAAATCATTCGCAGCACCCACCAGATGGCGCTGGCGCGCCTTTTCGCTTCGCGCCTGCAAATGGGGCGCGAGGGCATGGAAACGGCGCGGCGCATTCTCGAAGAAGTGCGCAAGGACGGCGACGCGGCATTGGCGCGGCTCGCCAAGAGGCTGGACGGCGTGGACCTGAAGGTTGAAGGATTCAAGGTGAGCGAGGAAGAAATTCGCAATGCCGCTCGTGAAGTTCCTCGTGAATTTGTGAAGGCTTTGCGCGAAGCGTCCGCCAATATCCGGCGCGTCGCCCAGAAGCAATTGCCGCGCCCCTGGCGAATGGCAAACGGCAAGGGCGTTGAAATCCGTCAGATTGTCCGGCCGCTGGAACGCGTCGCGTGTTACGTTCCGGCGGGCAGATTTCCGCTTCCCTCCACGGTCCTGATGAGCGTGATCCCCGCGCAGGTCGCGGGTGTCCGTGAAATTTTCATCACCACGCCGCGCCCTTCACCCGCTATCCTCGCCGCAGCCAGTCTGCTCGGTGTGCGCAACGTTTACCGGTTGGGGGGCGCGCAGGCTATCGCAGCGTTTGCTTTTGGAACGCGAACCGTACCGCGCGTGGATAAGATCGTGGGTCCGGGCAACCGTTACGTCGCCTCGGCAAAAAGCCTGGTGGCGGGAATTTGCGGGATTGATTTTGTCGCTGGCCCCACGGAAGTCGCGGTGGCTGGGTCTACGGGCAATCCGCGATGGATTGCCGCGGAACTTGTGGCGCAGGCGGAACATGACCCGGACGCGCTGGCGGTCTTCATCACTTGTTCGGCGCGCCTCGCGACCCAGGTTCAAAAGGCGCTGGGCGCAATCGTGAAGAAGTTGCAGGCGCCGGTGGCCCAAGAATCGCTGGCGCGGCAAGGAGCCATCATCCTGGCGAAAGACCTCGCTGAGGTCATGCGGCTGGTCAATCGGCTTGCGCCGGAGCACTTGTTGCTCCTCGACGATGCCGCCAAGAGGCTCAACGAAGTTCAATCTGCGGGTTCGATCTTCTTGGGATGTTGGAGTCCAGTCGCTGCCGGCGATTATGCCTCCGGACCGAATCATACCTTGCCGACGGGTGGCGCGGCCAGAGTGCGCGGGGGGTTGAGTTCAGCGGACTTTGTGAAGGCGATCACCGTACAGCGGCTCACTCCCGCTGGCCTTGCGCGCCTGCGGCCGACCATCATTGCGCTGGCCGCCGCCGAAGGCCTGAAAGCACACGCCCATTCCATCGAAACGAGGTTCGCTGATGCTTCGGCCGCGCAAGGCGATTGAAAGGCTGCAAGATTACCATCCGCCGCAGGAGGGCCGCGCGGAATTCGTGCGGCTCGACTTCAATGAGAACACGGTGGGGTGCTCTCCAGCGGTAGTGCGATCACTTCGCCGCGTTATCTCCCAGGGATGGCTGGCCAGCTATCCGGAATATGAAGGGAGCCGCGCCAAACTGGCCCGGCATTTCGGTGTCGCGCCGGACGAAATCCTTATGACCAACGGCGTAGATGATGCCATCAAGCTCATCTGTGACACCTTTGTGGAACCCGGCGAGGGACTGGTGATTCCGTCGCCGACTTTCCCGATGTATCAGTTTTTCCAAACCGTTTCCGGCGGCATCGTCCGGCTCGTTCACTATGATGAAAAGATGGAGCTGTCCGCGGAGCGAGTGATCGCGGCCATCAACCGCAAGACGCGCTGGGTAGCGTTGGCCAATCCCAACAACCCCACGGGAACTCTGATTGCAAAGAGTGGCATCAAGAGGATTCTCGAAGCCCGGCCGGAGGCGCTCATCTTTATCGACGAAGCCTACTTCGACTTCTCAAACCAAACCGTGCTGCCCTGGATCCGCAAATATCCGAACTTGCTGGTGGGCCGGACATTCTCAAAGGCGTTTGGATTGGCGGGATTGCGCACTGGTTTTCTGTTTGGCAATTCGCGCTTGATCGAATTGCTGCGGCGGGCGCACGCCGTCTTCGCCGTCAACTCGATGGCCCTGGCGGCCGGAGTGGAAGCCATCAAACACATGAGATACGTCGAGCGCTATGCGAAGATGATCGTCAAAAACCGCGCGAGCTTTTCGAAGGCGCTCGTTCGCATGGGAATAGCGCACTTGCCGAGCGCCGCCAACTTTATCCTGGTTCGCGTGGGTGAACAAGCTTCCAAAATAGCGAACCACCTGCGAGAGGCGGGCATCCTGGTGCGCGATTGGAATCATGATCCGCAATTGCAGAAGTATCTGCGCATCACCATCGGAACCAAAGCCCAAATGAGCCGCCTGGCCGTGGAACTGAAGCGCCTCGAACGCCTGATCGAAACGCAATCCGGCGAGAGCCCCTGGCAAGACCTGGCCTCTGGTTCGCCGGGGGAGTATTTCTCATGAAACAACGCAAGGCTGCGGTCCATCGCGTCACCCAGGAAACTTGTATTCACGCCAAGCTCAACCTGGATGGAAGCGGCCGATACTCAGTCTCCACCGGCATCCGTTTTCTGGATCACATGCTGGAACTGTTTGCGCGCCACGGCGGATTTGATCTGGAGCTTGAGGCCCAAGGCGATCTTGATGTGGATCAACATCACACGGTTGAGGACACGGGCATTGTTCTCGGCGAGGCTGTCCTCCAGGCGCTTGGCGACAAAAAGGGAATCAACCGCGCTGGTTATTTTGTGATGCCGATGGATGAAACGCTGGCCCTCGCCGCCCTCGACCTGAGTGGGCGTCCATTTCTAGTGCTGAACGCACCGGTGCGGGCAAGCCACGTCGGCGATCTGCAAACCGAACTGGTGGAGGATTTCTTTCAGGCATTCGCCACCAGCGCCAAGGCCAACCTACACTTGAAGGTGGCTTACGGAAGGTCGAGCCATCATGCCGTAGAAGCGATGTTCAAGGCGTTTGCTCGCGCCCTTCGTTTTGCTTGCTCCCGCGACCCACGGCTGAAGCGGCAGCTCCCCAGCACCAAAGGATTGCTATGATCGCCATCCTTGACTATGGCGCGGGCAACACCGGCTCCGTCCGGAAAGCGGTGAAGTACCTGGGTTATTCTGCTGAGCCTGCCGATTCTCCGGAGTCGGTTGAAGCCGCCACCAAGCTGATCTTTCCCGGCCAGGGTCATTTCGGGACCATGATGAAGTCACTTCATGACCGGCGCCTCCTCGAACCTTTGCGCCGTTGGTTGCGCGCGGGAAGACCGTTTCTAGGCATTTGCCTTGGACTTCAGGTGCTTTACGAAGGCAGCGACGAAGCTCCGGATGTTCCTGGCTTAAAGATATTCTGCGGACGGGTCCGCCGGTTTGAAAATGTTTTCAAGGTCCCGCAAGTGGGATGGAATCAAATTGAGATTTGCCGGGAATCCAGGATTCTCGCGGGGATTCCAACCGGGAGCTACGCCTACTTCTGTCACTCTTATGTGGCCCCGGTGATGGATGGAAGTGTTGCCGTCACCGAATACGGGCAGAAGTTTACCTCGGTGGTTGAGAAGAGCGCCTTGTGGGCTGTTCAGTTCCACCCCGAAAAATCCGGAGATGTCGGTGTCCAGGTTTTGCAGAATTTCCTAAGTTTGTGAAAGGCCATGACACAAGACGCCTTTGACGTTCCAGGCGAGTGACACAGAAAATTAGCTGGTCCTTGCGTAAAACCGGGCCTTACAAGATATGATATGGGCTTTCTGTGATGCAGCGCTATTTCGGAATAGTGGCAGGGTGCAGCCGGCAAGGGTGCAAACTAAAGCGTGTTAGCAAAACGAATCATTCCGTGTCTTGATTGCAAGGATGGCCGCGTGGTGAAAGGCGTTCGCTTCCTGGAACTCCGTGATGCAGGCGATCCCTCGGAGTTAGCCGACGCTTACAATCGCCAGGGTGCGGACGAGCTGGTCCTTTTGGACATTTCTGCATCGCGCGAAGGCCGCGCCACCTTGATGGAAACGGTGAATCAGGTGGCCAGCCGGTTGTTTATTCCTTTGACCGTCGGGGGAGGAATCCGCACTTTGGATGATGCGCGGCGCCTGCTCTCTTCCGGCGCTGACAAAATCTCCGTGAACACCTCCGCCGTAGAGTCGCCGGCCCTGATCGAGGAGATTGCATCACGCTTCGGAAGCCAGGCCGTGGTCGTGGCCATTGATGCGCGCCGCAAGCGCGTGGACTCACGCGCCAGCAATGAGGAGTCTACGCATCCCTCACCGAAAGCGGCCTGGACGGTGACCACACATGGCGGCAGCCGGGAGACGGCTCTCGATGCCTGCGAGTGGGCAGAGCGGGTGGAGTCGCTGGGCGCGGGAGAAATTTTGCTGACCTCGATGGATACGGATGGAGTGCAGACCGGATTTGACTGCGAGTTGACTGCGGCCGTGGCTGGAAGAGTGCGGATTCCGGTGATTGCCTCGGGAGGAGCCGGCGAACCAAGGCATTTCGCGGAGGTCTTTTTGAAGGGTCATGCTGATGCCGCACTCGCCGCTTCCATTTTCCATTTCGGCCAATACTCGCTTCCTGATCTTAAGTCTTACCTGCGCCAGGAGGGAATCCCCGTGAGGGTGATCTGAGCCGTGTACCGGGTGCGCCGTTTGGCGCGTCAAATCCGCCTGAGAGAATGGCGCAGGTAGCAACTTCCGCCAGTACGACGATGATCATTCCTTGCATCGATCTGATGGGCAACAAAGTGGTGCAACTTATCCAGGGGCGCGAGAGCGCCAAAGCCCTGGAGTTACCCGACCCTTATAAAGTTCTTGAAAAGTTTGCCGCCTTTCCGGAGGTTCAAGTCATCGATCTGGATGCCGCCCTGGGCCGGCCCGCACAATCCCAGCTCGTCCGCGGTCTGTGCCAGCAAAAACCTTGCCGCGTGGGCGGCGGGATCCGTAGCGTGGACCACGCGAGCGAAGCTCTTTCTAATGGCGCATTGAAGGTGATCGTAGGCAGCACCGCCTTTTCCGATGGTGGAGTGAATCATGATTTTCTCAAGAGCCTTGCCGGGGCAATCCCACGCGAGCACTTGATGATCGCCGTCGATTGCCTGAATGATTGTGTGGCCATTGAAGGCTGGAAGCGCGTCCTTCCCTTGCGGTCCGCGGACGCCCTCCGGCAGCTTGAGCCTTACTGCTCTGAATTCCTCTGCACCTGCATTGACGTGGAGGGAAAACTCCAGGGCACCGACCTCAATTGGTTTCGCAAGGTCCGCGCGGCTACTTCGCTTCCGGTAACCGCCGCGGGCGGCATCACCACCGATGAAGAGATTCGCGCCCTGGAAGAAATGGGAATGAACGCCGCGCTCGGAATGGCAATCTACCGGAACATGTTTCCAGAATTGTTCCCCGCTACGAGCGCCGGGGCTCCTTTGAAGTAAGGCGCGTGAGCCGCATTCAATTCGCAATCGTTTTCCAGCGCGGCTTCAGGCATTGTGCCTGAGCCGAAAAATCAAATCCACTTCACGGGAGAACCATTCATGAAACGACGCAGATTCCTGGCTTCATCGCTCATAGCCCCGGCGCTTGCCGCCGATGCTTCAGCGGTCTATTTGCAAGGCGCCGCAGCAAATTGGAAAGCAGAAGGCCGCGAGTTTTATGAACTACGGCGCTACGAAATTCGCAGCGGACCGCAAACCAAGCTTGCCCACAGTTATTTCCAGAACGCCCTCATCCCTGCGCTGAATCGCCTTGGCATTAAGCCGGTCGGCGTCTTCAACATGGTCATTGGCCCCGAAGCGCCCAGCATCTACATCCTGCTGCCTTCTTCATCGGTGGAAACGCTCGTCACAGCCAGGTTCCAGCTCGAGTCCGATCCGGCGTATCAAGCCGCGGCTTCTGATTTTCTCAACGCTCCTGCTATTCAACCGGCGTATATCCGGATCGAGAGCGAACTGATGCTGGCCTTCAAGGGCCACCCCAAACTCACCGTTCCACCGGCCACCGCTTCGCACGGCGTCCGCATGTTTGAACTTCGCACTTATGAAAGCCCCAGCGACCGGGATCACACCAGGAAGGTCGAGATGTTTAACAGCGGAGAATTCGACATTTTCCTCAGCGCCGGCTTCCACCCCGTTTTCTACGGCGACAAGTTGGCTGGCACGCGGATGCCAAACCTGACTTACATGCTTTCCTTTGACGATCTGGCCGACCGGGACCGGAAGTGGAAGGCCTTCGGATCATCTCCGGCCTGGAAAAAGCTCAGCACTTCTCAGAGATACGCGTTTGAGGAAATCGTCTCAAATATTACCAACCCGATCTTGAGCCCGGCGCCCTATTCGCAAATCTAGAACCCCGCGCCATCTGCGCGCGTAGCAAGGGAAAATCGCCAAGCGCGATCACTCATCGGCATAAATCCTCGGCACACGTTTTCCAATCGAACACAGCACCTCGTAAGGCACCGTGCCCAGTTCGCGGGCGATTTCAAGCGCAGTAATCGAAGCGCGCCCGGACTTTCCAATTAAGGTCACCTCATCCCCCACGGCAACGCCGGGAATGTCCGTCACGTCCAGCAGAGTCAGGTCCATACTGATACTGCCCACAATCCCGGCGCCCTGTTCACGCACGATGGCCCGTCCGCGGTTGGAAAGCGCGCGGCTCAAACCATCGGCATAGCCCACAGGGATCGTCGCGATGCGGGAAGCGCGCCGCGTGAAATAGGATGCCCCGTAACCCAGCGGCGTGCCGCTGGGAACGTCCTTGAGGTAGACCACACGCGACTTGAAGCTGAGGATGGGCTCAAATTCCGGATAGAGGGGCGCGGTTTTTCCAGCGGCGAGGCGAAGAGGCAGGCAGTAGCCGTAGAGCAAAGCGCCGATGCGGACTAAATTTTCGGGAAAACGGCTTTGCGCCAGCAGTGCGGCGCTGTTTGAAACATGAATCCATTCCGGGTTCACGCCGAGCGCCCGCAACCGCTCGAGCGCCGTAGCGAAACGCCCATCCTGTTCATCGGTCTGGGAAGCGACCAGATCCTCGGCTGAGGCCAGATGAGTGAAAAATCCAGTCAGCCGCAGCATCGGTCCCCCCGTACCTCCGCAAATCTCGCGCAGGCGCGCAAGGAAGGATTCCAGGCGGTCGGGCGGAAGGCCCAGGCGGCCGAGTCCCGTATCAATCTTCAAGTGGAAATTGATGGGACGGCCCTCGCGGTGCGCGCAGTCCGCGTAGGTGTCAAGCCGCGCTGTGGAGGAGACGCCAGGCGTCAGATCGTAGGCGATCAGGTCAGCGGGATCGCTCATGTAAAGACCGCCCAGCAGCAGAACGGGCTGGCGGATCCCGGCCTCGCGCAACTCCACGGCTTCCTCCACCGTCGCCACGCCGAGCCAGTCCACGCCGCTCGCGGCCAGCGCCCGGGCCACCGGAACGGCCCCGTGGCCATAGGCGTCTGCCTTGATCACGGCCATCACTTTGCGCGGGCCGGCAAGTTGGCGCACGCGGAGAAAGTTGCGGCGGAGGGCGGCGAGCGAAATTTCCGCCCAGGTCGGCCGAAGCAGTTTTGCGGTTTGAGAAATCACTCGATCCAGTGATGGCAACCGGGGAACTTAGGCGCAGAACGACGCCTAGGATCAAATCTCCCCATCATCCGCCGTGTAGTTTTCAAACCGTGTGAAGGGCTTGAGAAAGACCAGCTTGAATGGACCGGTGGGGCCATTGCGCTGTTTGCCGATGTTTAACTCCGTCACCACGCCGGGCTCTTCCATGCCCGTTCCATCGCTGGCAGCGCGATGAATGAAGATGACCACGTCCGCATCCTGTTCGATGGATCCCGAATCCCGCAGGTCAGAAAGCAGCGGCTCGCGGCCTTTCCCGGCTTCCGGCGCGCGGCTCAATTGCGAAAGGGCCACCACGGGCACGTTCAATTCCTTGGCGATGCTCTTCAGCCCGCGCGAAATGTAGCTGACTTCCTGGGTGCGATTCTCAAAGCGGCCGGAGCCGGTGAGGAGCTGCAGGTAATCGACGATCACCAGGTCCAGGCCGCGCTCGGCCTTCAGCCGCCGGGCCTTGGCGCGAATCTGCATGATGCTGAGCGCGGGCGTATCGTCGATCAGCAGCACTGCCTCGGAAAGCCGGCCGAGCGCCTTGGTCATCTTTTGCCAGTCTTCGGGTGAAGCGAATCCGGTGCGCAATCTGTGGCTGTCAATGCGGCCTTCGGAGCAGAGCATGCGGATCAGCAGCGATTCCTTGCTCATTTCAAGTGAGAAGATGGCGGCGATCTTCTTCTGATTGATGGCGGCATGCGCCGCAATGTTCAGCGCCAACGCCGTCTTGCCGAGCGAGGGCCGGGCCGCGACGATGATCAACTCGCCGCGCTGCAGGCCGGAGGTCATGTTGTCCAGGGCCGTGAATCCCGTCTCAACGCCGGTCACGGACTGGCGCCGGTCAAACAGCACATCGAGCGTTCCGAAGCTGTCCTTGACAATGTCCTGAACGCGGTAGAAGCCGGAGCGGACGTGCTTCTCCGCCACTTCGAAGATCTGGCTCTGCGCTTGATCAATCAGCGTCTCCGCATCGTCCGGCGCGCCCAAGCAGCGCGAAATGATGTTCTGGGAGATGTTGATCAAATTGCGGATCAGCGCCTTTTCCTTGACGATCCGCGTGTATTCGCCGATGCTGGCCACGCTACCGATGGGAACTCCATCGGTTAGCGCCGCAAGATAGGAAACCCCACCCGCCTTTTCCAGCAGCCCTTGCCGTGTTAGCTCCTCCGAAAGTGTGACCAGCTCGGCGGCGCGGCTCTTTTCCGAAAGATTCAGGATGGTCTCAAAGGTAATGCGATGAGCCTCCGCAAAGAAATCCGCGGGCCTCAGCACCTCCACCGCAACATTCAGGGCGCTGTTATCAAGCAGAATGGAGCCGAGCAGAGCGCGCTCGGCCTCTAGATTGTGAGGAAGGGACTTATCCAACACCGCGCTATCGGGCATGGAGCAAACTGAGCCTTTTCGAAGTCAATGAGCCAGGAAGAGGTCATTATAGCAGGCGACCGAACCAACCCGGCGCCATTCGTAGAGTTTTTTTCGAGAATGCAAATTTCAGGAGAAATAAACGCACTCCCACCGCATCTACTGCCAAACAACGCCACGTAGTCGCCACCCGATGACAAGATCCGCCACGTCTGCGCCACTAAGATCATTTGGCGAGCCCTTTGTCCTTCAGTATTCTTGGTAATCTCGAGGCGTATTCCTTACCTTCCGCGTCACGGACAAAGGCAGCGGTCAGCACGACTCTTTCTGGGGGTCTTCCCGTCATCGCCTTTTCAATTTCAGGGAGGTCAAAGCTGATTTCGACCGATTGGCCGAAGTCTAGGTACTTCGGCAAGCCCTTCGGACCGAGGTTGCTAATTGCTTGCGTGAAAAAAGGCCATTGCTCATCCGCAATCCAGCCTCGGTGATAGTCACGGGGCGAGGACGCTTGTTGACAGCTTTGACGACAACGAGGTGCCATGTCCCACCGCCAGGAGGGAATGCCATCGCGGTCCTGCAGTGAACGGCGATCCCGCGAGTACCTCTTATGAATTCCCTCGCGCCAAGAAATGTGGACAGAAGGGCACCGTAAACGGCGATGACCAATGTTATAAGTTCGGTACCGGTCATGGTTTCTCCCTGACCAATCGGGCGCTGCGACCAAGTAGCGCAGACCTCCGTCTTTGAGGTCTGTCATTTAGGGCCTACGGCCCGCGAAAGCTCATGAAAATCACTCGCGGTCAGGCGAGGGCGGAACCCATGACGTTAATTCCTTTGTTTTCAGTGCGGCCTAATTTGTGATCGAGCATTTTCGACCCTGCGGCTCGTTCTTTATGATGCCGAATGGCTGGCAGCCGTCAGCTCGACCGCAAAAGGTGTCTTCGATAGGAGCGGGGAGACTAGACCAAGTTTCAACAGGGCTGAGCTGAAATTTCGACGATTCATAGTCGTCCTTTCGTGGGCCGGATTCAATACACACGAGGAACGGCCTTGACTTCCTCTTGTTGCTGTTCGGAGGAGTGTTTGCCAAAGTCCTTGCTTCCACTCCACAAATGTCTCATTCCTGATGGCTGCGCCTCTTGCCAGCGGAGTTGCACCATACCTATTCCAACAGAATTGTGAGATTGGGATTCGGATAGATCTGGAAACTCCTCCAAATTCCATCGTCCGATAATTTAAGAGCCCGATCGTCCGGAACTGTTGTAGCCCTTTGAAATGGGATCTCGCGTATATTGACATGCAGCCGGCTGTATGCGGGTCGGTAACGGTCCATCGGTCCTCCACGCCAGGAAAGATCATCAGTAACCTGTACGGCATAGCGCTTCTGTAGCCGCCGAATCGATACCCGGTAGCGTCGTGGTCCGTCAGTTCTCCACAGGGGTTCGCCAACAACCTGTTTCCACAAGTATTCAAGGACACCAGCAATTTCAAACAGCCCAGACTCGATTCCACAGTAAAGGAACGCCGCTCTGGACCCGCTTCGATTGCTGAGAAGCAGAGGAAAAGAACCCTCGACGGCCGCTTTCGCCCACAGTAGAACTTGAGCTGACCTGGGGCGGGTGAAGATGACCGGCGGCTTAACTGGAACGGATTTCCCCCTCCACTGGAAGTCGAAGCCTCTGTTTTCCGCAGGCTCAAGGTATCCTGCACTGACAACCCCAAACAGGTCAGCAACCCTAGGGGATTCTTCGCTTCTCCCCAAACATGCTCCCCGTCCAAAAGCCAGAATATTTCCTCCCCGGTCCCAAAAGTTGAGAACTTTCAACCGGTCCTCGTTGGTCAAACTTACCCGGTCGGGAAGAATCAGGGCCCGCACGCCAGAGGGAATTTCCATCCACGTCTGTTGGTGTGCACAGTTCAAAAGTCGGCAGGGTGAGTAGCCAGCGGCGCGAAAACTGCTTTCAAGCCTGGTGACTTCCTGATCATACCTTTCAGATCCACCGGGCCAGCTTAAGTCGCCCGCATCGGCCGTCCCGAGTACAATCCCAACATCGTAAAAAGCCATCGAATCCTTGATGTATTCTCGCCGCTCCCGCAACCATGCCCCGACTTCCTCCAGCAATTCCATCGTCCCTTTGTCAGTCGCGCCGTTGTGATCCAAAGTTACGGCACAATAAAGATTGACTGCCCCACCCAGTACCGTAGCCGCCACGCGATCAATCTGGTCTTCGCTCTTCGCAGTTTTTACAGGGCCGGTTCCCAAAGGAGTGAACCAATCATCGGAAACGAGATAGCCGGCTTCCGCAGGCTTTTCAAACTGTGAAAGGACAGGAACTCGTTCTTGTTGCAAATCATCGGTGTGCATTTCCTGGCTAAAATAATCGACTGCGCCTGCCATTCCGATGGCCAGCCTCGGTCCTGAACCTAATGGATCGTAAGCACCGTTGTAGGTGACGACTGCAGAGGGTTGAAGCCTTCTCACGGTGGCGGCGACCTCCTGCGTCCAGTGGACAATGGAATCGACGGCAAACATTCGCCTTTCCGCAGCAGACGCCTCCTCCATAGACTTACCGTATTGCTTCCGAAAGGCCGCTTGGGTCCACGGGTCGTAGGAAATGGTCGGGTAGTTGGGAACGTCAAGCCACAGGCCGTCAGCTCCGTAGTCAACAAAGAGTTCGTGGATCTGCTCCAGTGCCTTCTCACGGAACGGAGAATAAATACTCTGCAAATTGGCCGGCCAGAACGGCGAGAATACAAGGGGTTCGCCCCTTTGATCCTTGCACGCCCATCGTGAAAATTCCGGGTTTCCGTCGTAGAAAGTATTGAAGTAGAGGATCAACCTTAGTCCTGCCCGCTTGCATTCAGGGGCGAGGTCAGCCAGAAAATCTCTTGACGTCCTAAAGGAGGTCGTCCGAGTCTTGTGGAAGACGAGACCGTCAATCCATTTGTCATACCAGATGATCTCCACCATGCCTGCGGCTTTGGCTTGGCCGGCAAGCTTTCGGGCGTCAAACTCACTTCCAATGCTTTGCGCCCACTGCTCTAGAGCGTAGTTGCGATGCTCTGGATCCTTAATGAATCCCACCATGAGGGATAGTTGTGGGGCACGGTAGAAATCCGCCGAATGCCCAATTCCTTCAGCGGTGCGGGCTTCCACGATTTTGCCGCCTGGACCTGGACGACCGTGGGGCCCGCCCGGCAAAAGGAGAGTCTGCTCGATGCAGCGATTCTCCTCGCTCCGGGCTCTCTGGGCTGGCAAAAATATTGGCATGCCGCCCAGTAGTCCTAAAAACCAGCGACGGCTCCACTTCATGGCTTGCTCATACCTCCGGAGGTCATTCTCTTTTCTTGCGCTTTGACGCGAACCTGCGGTGCGGCCAAGAATTGATGAACCATCGAATCGCCCTTGTTCGGCGAACTGCATTCGCGCCATTGCAAAAGAGCGTTCTTGACGGCAAGCGTCCGGCGAATTATGGATTTTCGTTCCTCTTTCTTCCCGCGAATCTAGTATCAAATTGCTGGCACATTGTCAATGCGTAATTTTATGTATAAAATGTTATTTTGTAAGCGCAGAGGCTCGGAGGAGGACGTCTTCATCCCCAAATCGGGATACCGGTTCTTCCAGACCGGATGAGGCGCTTCTGCGCAGTGTTGAACCGTTCGTAGCCTCCCGGTCAAGTGACTCAGGTTCGTGGCGGGAGGGCGAGGAAGGAAAAGGTCGTGAAAATCAGTTCCATTGAGGTCCGGGTCTGCAAGAATAACCGCTTAGCCATGGAAGATTCAGAGATGCGCGTCGGAGGCCGGTCGAGTTTTGATTTTCTCGTCGTCACGGTGAAGACCAACGAAGGCGTGGAGGCCACTTCGTTCGGTTTTGCGGGCCGGGGAGCCGAGATGGCCGGCCAAATTGCCGTATCCGCCCTCAAGCCCTTCTTTTTGGGCAAGGATCCGCTAGCAAGGGAAAAGCATTGGCAAGAATTCCGTATGTACGACCGCTGGTGGAATCACGTGCCAATCTATTCCTATGGTCCTTTTGATATTTGCCTGTGGGACATTGGGGCAAAGCTTGCGGGTCAGCCACTCTACAAATATTTAGGTGAGTTCCGGAACCGGGTCCCCGTCTACGCGAGTTCGTTTGTGTTGCCTACGCCAGACGGCTACGCTCGACAGGCCATTGAGGTGAAGAAGCAGAACTGGCACGCCTACAAACTCCACCCACCCGGAAGGCTTGAGTTTGATCTCGAGGCTTATCGTGCCTGCCGGGAGGCGGTGGGCCCGGCATTCAAGCTCATGGCTGACCCCGTAGCCGCTTATAACCATCAGCAGGCTCTCCGCATCGGCCGGGAGCTCGAACGTCTGAATTTTTACTGGTTTGAGGAGCCGCTTTTCGACGTTGACTTCAAGGGGCTCAGAGACCTGCGAGAGAAACTTGACATCCCCATCTGCGGCACTGAAGTGCTGCCAGGCCAGCATTACTCGACGGCTGAATGCATCACCAGCGGCGCGGTCGATATCGTCCGCACCGATGTCTCCTGGAAAGGAGGCATCACGCCGGTTATGAAGACCGCCCATCTTGCTGAGTCTTTCGGGCTACAGTGTGAGTTGCACACCACCATTTATCATCCCTTGGAGATCGTCAATCTGCACTGCTGCTGTGCGATTGCCAATTGCGAATTCTTCGAACTGCTCTATCCGCTTTCTTATATGGACTTCGGGATGAAAAACAAGATCAATATCGATGGTGAAGGGTATGCTCATCCGCCCGAAGGAGCTGGGATTGGAGTGGATTTTGACTGGGATCTTATCGACAACTGCACAGTGCAGCGATTGTAGCATGGCCCGCAGCCCTCATGTAGTTCCGTTTGCAATCTAAGGGATTGCTAAGAAATCATATTTACAATCAGTGCTGTCCCCTTAAAAGGCGAACAGGTTCAATTGGATACAGGGCCCGACGTCCTCGGACGAGAGCGTTCCAGAACGAGTGCTACGCCACTTGTTTCTCCATCTCGGGCGTGGACTTCATTCCCGGATACCAATGGTCGAAGGTTTCTCGGTATTCGCCGTTCAACACCTGCGTCCGCCCCTGCAGCAGCAAGTGGCTCCTCGTTCCCGTTCCACAAGTGCCACTTGATGCTGCTGATTTCCTTCTCCAATTGGCTGCCCAGCCCGACGCACTCCTCCTCCATCCCTCGGGCCATCTGCCACATGACGGTCAGCCGCATGGTCACATGAAACCAGTCCAGCAGATGTTCGCCTTTTCCAGCCGGATCTCGTGATGCCACAGTCGATGCAAAGGATGGTCGAAGTTGTAGTCGTACCAAAAGCATTCCTTGATTAAGAAATGGAACTCACTCAGCCGCGACACGGTTGTGGGGTCGTCATCCTCGGCGGAGCTCTCGGTGATGATTAGGGCCCGACCGCGGATTTTGACCCGGCGTAATTAGCGGTCAGTCCAGTTGAACGCGATCTGGATGGCTTGGTGGAGATCCACGATGGTGCTATCGCTACGAATGAGAATGCGACGCCAGATATGCAGACTCCGTTCGCGCAGAACAACGCGGAATTGATGGATTTGGGGGGAGTTGTTAGGTTGGGTCCTGGCGTGGCAAGGTTATCAAATCATCGCCACACCGCAAGGGTCTCAAGGTTAGCACTCGTTCTGGAACGCTCTCCAATTATTGCAAAGAACAGGTTGAATGATGACTGCAGTTTGTTGTATGCTCTGTCCATTCGGTTTTCGGCAAGCTTAGAAAATGACTCGCTGTTTTTTCAGTCTGGCCCTCCAGGCTGGGAAGCAGCCGGTCCAATGGCTTAAGGAAGGACTGCAACCATGAAACCTCCTCTCCGTCTGCCGGCATTGTTTTGGGCATCTTTTCTGTTGTTGTGTCTTCCTGCAAAAAGTGTACGGGGAGCAGGTCCGCCTGCGTTTCCTGGCGCTCCAGGCGCGGCGCCGCCGTCCGTGCCGTCACGGCCGCCCCGCGCGGGCAGCGTAATCATTCCCGGCCCTTTGCGATCCTTTCTGCGCATGGCGGGTATCAGCCAGAAGGTTTCTGATCAAGAAGTGCTGCCGCTTCTGGCCCGCAATGTGGCGACGGAAGGTTACGACCGGACAGGCAGGTCTCCCCGCCCGACGGAATACATGATCCTCTTGAAGGAATATCTTGAACACGCCCGGCAATTGGCGGCGCTGGCGGGTCCTCAAGGGACCATCCGGGTCTCCAGTTGCAGCGAGGCCCAGCCCTTGCTCGCGGCCATCGGCTACCGGCTGCGGCAAGGATGCGGTCCCCATGCAACCGTTGAAACCGCAAAGCCCAAGGCGGCATTTCTTACCATTGACTCCGGATTTCCCTTGACCGCACTGGAGACAGCCCTCCAAAGTGACAAGCCTTTTGTCTACTCTTACCCCACTTCACAAGTTCCTGTGTTGCTTCGCTCCCGCGATTGGATTAAGGCTGAGCGAGCGATAGAAAAAGAACGGAAACATAAAAATAAGGACAAAGTGACTGATGTTGTTGGCGTGCTGGTGAGCGATCCCTCTATGGCGCGGCTCTATTGGGCTCTGGCCCGGATGGATAACACCACCAGGACGTATTTGGCAAAATCCCCGGGCCTCAAGAAACTGGTTCCGTACGCTGGCGCTCTCGATTTCTACGGGAGCAGCATTTCCATCCGGTCCGGGCGTGTGGTGGTGCCCGGCGGGAGACCAGCGGAATCCGGGTGGAAGAATCTGGCGGACGCCAGTCCGAAAAACCCAAAGGCCTTCATCACCCACTTGCTCGACAAGGATGAAGGTTGGCTGGCAGCTTACTTTGACGCCCTTGCGCGGATCAGCGGGACGCGGGAAGCTTATTTCACCGGGCCCGAACGGCTTGTTCGCTTCTACCGGGCGCTGGTGGGACCCAATCCCTACCCCGCTCCGGCGCGTCCCATCTTCCGCCCGGACCCGGGGCTGCTGCTTCTGGTAAGCCGCCTTCAGTTGGAATCCACGGGTCAACCGCACATCCCGGGGAATCTGGAGGTATGGAAGCAACTCATCGGCGGCCAGCGCAACAGCCGTTCCAAGATTATCCGGCGGTGGGCGAGACGCGCGGGCCGCTGGACGAATGGCGATCAAGTGGTGGCCTGCATGTTTGCCCTTTCGCGGGCCAGCTCAGACGGCGGTCCTCTGCAGGCTTTTTTGCAATTGAGCGAGATTGACCGGAGGCGGTCCCCGCAGCAGCGTTTGGATCCGCAAACCGCCGCGCTGCTGGCGGAGAGGTTTTCCCGGTTTGGAGACCAGTACCTGATCTTTTCTGAGTTTCAGACCTTGACGAACGCCTCCATTGCCCGGTTCCTTAGCATCGCGAACGAAGTTGATCAGATCCGCGACCGCACCGTGCGAGCCGACGCCGTGGGCATTTTTCAGGCCAACGTTGGACTTTGGCAAATCCTGGCTCGTCAGGGACAGATCCCAACGGCTGACTGGAACGCTTCCTGGCAGAGGGTCATCGCTCCTTTTGCCGGAGTTGATTCTTCATCTCAACTCTTTGATGCAGCCCAAACATCGCTCGAAGGATTGTTCCAGGCCGCGGGTGAAACGCTTCCCCTTTCCCAGGACAACATAATCCATTTGCTCGCGGGCCCCTCTCAAACCAGTTCGGCGGGCCAGCGGGTCCGGGAAGTGCTGGCTTCCAGAATCCGCGGCGCCTTGGAAGCTCAACGCCTTGTTTCATTGGACACGCTGTTGGCCCTGGGTAGCCGGCAGAACGCTGCAGCACAGGGCAAAGCGGCTCCTCCGGACATGAGCCAATTTGCCGGGCAATTTGAAGAACTTCAGATGCCCAAGCCGCTTTTGATGAGAGGACAACAGGCCGAATGGACCGACGAGCTCTATGGCAACCCTCATTTTCTGTCGGAAACAGGTGCAAGTGTGTCCCGTATCATTCAGGAGGAAAGCCATTCCAAAGAGCTTGCCGGAGCCCGGGGCCGTCTGGTCCCGTTTCTCAGGGACACCCTGGTGGGTTTGAATTATGCATACTACCAGCCGCCGGGGGCCCAGATGCTCTATGACAACCCGCTGTTTGTCCGCTCCCATGACTTCCTGGGACAAAACATGATGGGAGGAAAGCAAACCTGGAGAGTCCCCATGGTCTTTGGCCGCGGCTGGACGCAAGGCAGGGGTGCTTATCTGGCCGGGTCGCTGGCTGACTTGCCATACGTGCTGGCGGATGTGGAACAGGACTTCATCGTACCGGAAAATGTTCAGGCCCTCATCTGGGCGGATCTGGTTCCCACGCTTCTTGAAAGTTCCGTTCTGCCGCGGTGGTGGGCGGTAACCCGCAATGAGCTTCACGCCGTGACCCTCTACCAGCGTACCGGCGGGGAGTTGGTCAAGCGCGCCGTGAAGAATGAAGAATTGCGCGAACGGGTGGTCAAGATTTTGTCTGATCGCATGCTGCCCGAAAGGCGGGATCAGATCGATGCCGCCCTTCTCGCGGGCCGCGATGGGCAGGCTCTTTTCCTGTTGTCTCCGGCAGAACTGTTTTACCTGGCGGCAAGGGTCAGACGGCAATTTCCCGGCGAAATCGGGAAGTCTGGAGAGGCTGGGCAGGAACTGGAAGGGCTTTTGCAACGCTATCCGGACGAAACCAGCTACAAACGCCTGTCGGAAGATTTTGGAACGCCGCACCCTGCGTTGGCGGATACGTATGGCTGCGAGTTGCTGAACGTGAAACCGTTCCCCACTTTCCTTGGCTACTCCAGCCGCCTGCTGGCCGAATCCTGGCAGTCCAATAATTTGTACTGGGCCCGCCTGGCGGATGAAATGGGTTATTCGCCGGTAACGCTCAATCTTCTGGTTCCCGAGCTGACGCGCCGCATGATCGCCAAGATCTTTGCCACCGACCTGGCAGACCGGCCTGCCCTGCTTCGAGCCCTGCGGGAAACCGGCGAAGATTTTCGCAGGGGCGAGTTTGCATCGCTCGCCCGGGGGAAGTGACTCCCGGGAGTTGACGTCTCTCAGCAGTTTTGTTGACTTCAGAAACGCCCGGCTGGCTTCGGAAGAGGCAGCGGCGCTAACTGGGTAGAGGTGGCCCGTGACCATACGAAATGGATTCTCTCCGCTCGTTCTGCTGAGCGTGCTTTTCTGTGGCGCAGCTTGGATGCCCGCCAAGAAATCCGCAAACGCCAAGACCGTTATTCGCCGGCAGGTGAATTTGGTCCAATTGGATGTCGCGGTGACCAATAAGAAAGGGAACTACGTTGGCGGTCTCCGGCCCTCGAGCTTTGCGGTTTATGAGGATGGGATTCGCGAAAAACTCGCAACCTTTGGAGAAGAGAGTGAAGCCCTGCAAAGCGTCATCAACCAGTCTCCGGGAGGGGCCAAGCCCCGGCCGGCTCAGCTCTCTGGAAGTTCAACTCCAACTTTGGTGGCCAGCCATAGCGTTTTCATCCTTTTTGACACCAGTAACTACATGTACCGCAGTTTTGTCTTCGCTCAGGATGCTATCGCTGAATTTGTCCGGTCTCTGAATACCTCCGACCGTTTGGCATTCTATTCCTATAGCCGCGATCTTTCGAGGGATGCCTTGCTCACCTCCGACCGGACGCAGGTCCTGAGCGGCGTCCGGGCGACCGTCGCCGGAGATGACGCCGCGCTTTATAATTCTTTGCTGCTGACCCTCAAAGATGCCGCCCGCTTCTCAGGCCGGCGAGTGGTTGTGGTGTTTTCGAACGGCCCCGACAACGCCAGCGTCGTGACGCCGCAGGATGTTCTGGGCCTTGCCCAGTCGGAGGGAGTCCCCATTTACATGGTGAGCACCCGCAAGGCGTTACTTGACTCTTTTTCAGCCGGTGTTTTTGAACGGATCTGCGCCAATTCAGGCGGTAAGGCTTACTTTGCAAAGAATTGGGAAGAGGAGCAGAAGGCTTTCGCTTCCATCCAGAATGACCTCGCGCATCTCTACTCACTCAGCTACTACCCGCAGCCCAACCCCAATCGCGGCTGGCGCCGGATCACGGTGAAGCTGGTGGGACCGCATCTGAAGAAATACCGGATCCGGACACGGAGCGGGTACCGTCCTAGGGCAGCTTGGCTCTTTGGGCAGGTGGATTCCAACCCGTGAGTTATGGCGGATGGCTGGAGTGCGGCTAATCCCGAATTCATAATTGGGTGAGCACTGTTCCGTTCTAATACCAATGCGCTTTCATCTTGAGCCTGAATACATAAGAGCCCGGCGGGTGGAGGAGACACGGCTCTGCCACTCGCCCGGCCCGGGGCGCAGCCAGCCCCGCCCTTGCAGCCTCTGTATCTTTCTTTTCCGAAAGCCTGGGTGGTTAGAAGGTACACGCAAGTCCCCATTCACTCCAAGGTCGCCGGCGCGGTTCTCTGGAACGGGGAAGAACGAACCAGCCGGCCAGCCTGTTAGAACCGAAACGGGTTCGGTTTCGATTCCGGCCCGGCACGCTCAGGCGGCGTACCCGGCCGTAGCCCGCGAGGTAACGCCCTTTCCCCTCCGGCGGGCCGGAAGTGGGAGGAGCGGCTGCTCGATACTCCGGCAGCGGGAGCCAACGCTTCGGTTGGAGACCGCAAACGGGTGACGGGGGATGCGGGCCCCGGCATACCTTCTAGCCACCCAGGCTCTCGGCGGCGACAAGGCTGCGGTTGGCGCGCATTCCAAACGCAGCCCGGTTCGATACCAAATCCACGCTAACACGCCGAAATGAGACAGTGGCGACAAGCGAGACAAGTGAGACGGTTTATTTTCGCGGCGCGAAAACCGTGAAGATTCAGGCAGTTGCAGAAGATTTTTCGGCGCGCGACGGCGATTGAGGCCGAGTTAGGCGGGGTAAGTGTATCGATTTGGGACACTGCGATGGCGCAGTCGCCAAGGTCCACCGCTTTCGGAAACATTGTATTCGTCTCATCTTGGAAGCGAAATAGAACAATCCGTTAGATTGAATTGGGCTAGACACAATCGACGGAGGAACCAAACAGCGCATCGTGAAATTAAGGGTAGATAGCACAATCTGCAAATCTTTTACTCTAAGATGTTGCACAATCGGGATAGGGGGAAGCCTCACGGCTCCTCCCCTCCCACACCACCGGACATGCGGGTCCGCATCCGGCGGTTCGGTGGGTTGAGCTATCGAGCGACCGTCAATCACGGAAGGCCGTGGGAGTCGCAGTAAGCATTGGGCAGTGCGAGGGCGAGGGCCGGGCTGCAGGCCAGCCTCCACTGGCCGTGCGCGCTACCCGGCCGTTTTCGCGGCCAGATCACAACGCACGCCCCGTTTCCGCAGTTCCACAAAATACACCGACCCGCGCTTCCACTGCTTCCAGGTCGCAGACCTCAGCCTGCGTCGGGTCCACTCTTCAAGGCTCTGCAACACGCTGGGCGTTTCACACTTCCCGAGGTAGCTGATCCAGCCCCGTAAGTAGCGGGCCAGTTCCTCCGCCATCCGTTCCGTGCTCACGCCTCGCGTCCGGCTCGTTAGCCAAGTTCGTCACGAAGGGGGCGAGAAAGGGGCTAAGTGATTTAGAATCATTTCACGCTATGGCTGAGTCTGCACTACATTCGAAATTGAGATTGAGGTGTTCTGGAATCGTGATT
>Ga0207416_1000345_pt1 | contig 82672 bp, 73 predicted proteins | sample PaiPotPPM11metaG_FD_184107 | JGI IMG/M metagenome (GOLD analysis project Ga0207416, IMG submission 184107) | Iron sulfur acid spring bacterial and archeal communities from Banff, Canada, to study Microbial Dark Matter (Phase II) - Paint Pots PPM... ... | reverse complement strand
TAAAGTTTCCGGTGCCGATGGTGGTGGGGTCACACCCGTTCCCATTCCGAACACGGCAGTTAAGCCCACTAACGCCGATGGTACTGCAACCGCAGGGTTGTTGGGAGAGTAGGTAGGTGCCGGATTAGTTTCAAGCCGGCCGCGTCACAGCGGCCGGTTCTTTACTTGGCTTGTCTCCATTCGTCGCACCATGCCTGCTTTCGGCGCTGACGTATGAGTTGCCCGATTGAGTTCGTCAGGGGACGACGACGAGCGTTGCCGAGTTTGCGGGATAGCTCATGGAGAGGGTTGACCCGCTCATTGTCTGGTTAGGGCCATGCACGATCACCGACAAGTTGGCCTGCGAATATTGGTAAACTTGGGCCGGCCCCTTCGCTGTATGATCTTTGAGGACAAAGGTGGCAGATAGCGCGGAAGATTTGCGATTGAGCACAATAGTCGTGACAGCTCCGTCGTACGTGCGTTGCGCCCCATACACTTCGAGACCGCCAGCCGCGCCTGCATTTACTTGGATCGAAGTGTCTCCAAACTGCGAGCCCTTCCCATCGTAGTTTCGGAACATCAAGAACGCAAATGCCGTCGAGTCGGATGATGGGTCGCTCAGCCCCCAGTAACTGGCGAGGTCAACGCCTTGCTGTCCGAAGAGTCCCAATCCATCGGCGGTCATCAACGTCTCGGCGAGCGTCCCCTCAGCGCTGCCCCAGTCGTACTCATCATAAGCCAGCTTCGTACCTGGATACGCGCTCGCGATCCAACCTTGATGGAGCTTGATGCGGGCAGCCGCGTTGAGGATCGGATCTCCGGAACCCCAGCCGGGATAATGCAAACCGAAGTAGTCCAGCAGCCGCGCACCATGTTGCTGCTGGTACGCAGCCATGAGCTGCAAATACCACAATCCGCGCCCCGTGACAGCACCGCACGTCAGGACATCGGCTGCTGGAATATCATCTGGACCGAGAACTTTCGCGGTTGGATCGGTTGCCTTAATCCCCGGCGCATACGCAAGCGTTTGCGTCTGAATCTCCGAGCAGGTTGACACTGCCGGGTGGACATCGCGGTGAATCGCCTGCCAGCCAGACGGCTCGTTATCCATTTCGTAAATCGGCACACCGCCACTCGCTGCCGACCCAAACTTGCCGACCAGATGCGACACCCACGCGTCTTGGATACTCGGGCTATTCGGCACATCCGAAACGATTGGACTCTCCTGAGGGATAAGCTGACCGCTGGTCAGCACGCCATTGCCGCAGTTGTCGCCGCTCGGATGCAGGTATGGATCGTAGCTCGTCTGCGCTCCGTACACCGATTCCGGAAAGCTGCAATGCCATGCCGCCGAGTTATTGATATACTCAATCATCGGGATCGTCATGATCGTTTTGGCGCCGACCGCGATATCTTTAGCAATGATCGCATCCATCGACGCCCCCGGTGTTACGGAACTCTGGCCATTGCCGCCGACAAAATACCAGTCTCTGCCGGAGTTCGACGAGTCATACTGCCAGTTATAACGAGTAGTGGCATCTCCACCAATGCGATTCGCGGTAAGGTGGACAGTCTGCGCGAATGAATATTGCGCCGCCGCATGTGGCCCACTGTAGAAGAAGCTTATACCGTAAATGTCGGGGCTTATCGCATGTCTCGCCGCCGCAGCGTCGACGATAAAATATGGGCCGCTCACCACAGGTGACGGAGCGACAGTGGGCGCCGATGATGTGTTCGGCCCCGGAGGCGGAGGCGCGATCGCACTGCCCCCCGCCCCTGAGCCGCCGCACGCAATCATGAAGGACACGCTAAGCGCTACAGCGCCAAGCGCAGCCCAAGACCAAAACCTGGTATTATTCACCACGACAACAACTCCAGTCTCAATTCTTGAACTATTAGGCAGTGGATCGCAGTGACGTGCCTCACCGCCGTCCTTCAGGATCGAGTTCGACAACGGGTTTCGATAATTATGTCGTACAATTCGATGAGTTTCATCGACGGCGAACTCGAATGTACTCGACTTTTGCAATATCTAAGCCGTCAGCGACATCTCAAACTAGCATCTATACTACTAGGATGACGAGTGCGGTGCGATGCATCACAATTGACGGAGCGAACCAAGAGGCTACTCTAAGTCGCCCGAAACATCCAATATGCGGGATCGAATACGGATTGCGATATCGGCTCTGCTTGTTGGTCTAGCATTGGCGGGATGCGGCGGTGGGGGCTCCGTGACTCCGTCGCTTCATGGGCCAGGCTCTCAGAATGTGTCGACAGTGCGCGACGATTGGCCAATGTACGGGCACGACGCGCGCCATACATCGGTCTCAGTCGCCAGCATAAGCGGATCTTTGAAAGTAGCGTGGCGTTACGATCCGCAGCCTATCGCAGGCGATTCTTTCGGCAGCAGCTTTAACTCGATTGCCTCTGTGAGCGGTGTTTATGTGCACTGGGACCAGTATGGCTCGGGCGTATTTTCCGGCGGCCCGTCGTATGACGGCATCTCGATCTCGGGTCAACGTCTATGGAGCTATTGCGAGCACAGAGACTTCGACGAGGGGCATTGGGCAAGCGTCTTCCATAGCAATGTCGTGTTCGAAGATGACGGCCAAGGTTTTCTCGACGAAAACTCAGGCGCGGTTGTAAAAACACCGGCCAAGAAATGGTCAACGGGCTACGATCTGTGGGGTGAGTCGATCCCAGATTCGTCGGGCCTGTACTCGGCCAATACATTCCTCGCCGATGGCGCCGACTTGTTTGTCTACTCGCTCGACTCAACCGGAGCAGCGCGCTGGACACAAAATCAGCAGAAGAGCACTAAGTACTCGCAAGATCAAGACGGCGCGCTCGTGCTGTCAAACGGCATGTTGTTCTATGCGGCTAACTATTCCGACCCGTCACCATTCGCTACGGGCATCTACGCGCTGGATGCGGCGAGCGGGACCAAAGTCGCGTATCGCTCCACAATCCCGTGGTCCGAAATGAGCGCTGACGCAACTAACATCTATTTAGTCGAGCAAGGACCAGTCCTTGTCGCTCGCGCTCAATCCGATCTGCATCAAGTCTGGTCCGTGGGCCTTTCCAGCTCGTCATACGCTGCACCGGTCATCGTCAACGGCCTCGTCATTATTGCGACGGGGAGCGGCATCGAGGCGCACAACACTTCCAACGGAAGCACGGCGTGGACTGCTGCCGTTCCGACCGCCATCTCACCCGGCCTCACCGGCATGGCTGCGGCAGGCGGAAGCAACACCTTACTTGTCGCGTCAAATCAAAGTCTGTATCTCTTGAAGCTCTCGAATGGTACTGAGGTCTGGCACGGAAAAATCGCGGGCGTTGTAGGAGCGATATACAACCCTGTGATCGTCAACGATCCGGCGCGCGGAGCTGTCGTCTATGTCACCGATAGTCGCGGCGTGATAGCGCTCGTTCCTGGGTAGTGATCTCCCAACAAGCGTTGTATGGTCTTGACCTGGTCTACTGTAGCAGAATGCGCCGGGCCTGATCGGCATATAAGGGATGGAAGTGCGCGTTGAGCGAGAGCGCGTAGCGTAGCCGCCGTAGGGCGACGGGTCGCTCTCCGTTGTGCAGTTCGATGACGGCTGTGTGGAACTGCAAGCGTGCGAGCCAAGCGAGCATGCGTGCGCAAACTGTTTCGAGTCAGATTGTCGATTGCAGCGAGATGATCCGGGTCTGCTCCATGACGCAAGCCGAGGACGAATACAGAAAAGGCGACCACCCAAAATGTTGCGTGACTGCCCGGCTGCCAGATCACGTCGCCTCACGTCGGCTCATCGCCGAGTGATTGTGGCCGGGCGTTAAGGCGTAGCCGACTACAGCGGTGACGACCAAACTCGCCACTGCCCAAAACGAGACCGCGACAAGGCTTGTGGCTGCTTTGGCCACCATGACCGAGCCGATCGAAGAGATTACGACGGCTGTGAGGAGCGGTGCGTGTCGCGCGATACGGTCGAAACCGCGGCGCTCAGACTGCCACGAGGCGCCGCGCACGAAAACAATTCCCAGCGCAGTAAGTGCGGTCGCGAGACCGATGCTGAACGCCACGACGACGAGCAGCCCGTAGCCAACGCGATGCAAAGTAAGAGCTGTCAGCAACACGACAAGCGCCGCAGGACATGGAGCGATATTCCCGCTCATTGCGACGAGGATGACACTGCGAAATGACAGTCGGCCATCCTGAGAATCGAGAAGCCGGTGATCGTGATCGGAGCGGCCGTGCACGTGGCCAGAAGAGCCGTGATGTTTGTGACCGTCACCGTGGTTATGCGCAAAACCGCGTTGCTGCCTGACGTAACGTCCTAAGGCCGAAGCGCCGAGCAGGACGACGAGCGCACCAGAACCGAGCGCGACCCAAGGATAAACGTTTTCCGGCACGATGAACTGAGCGAAGGCCAACAGCGCGACGCCGAGCGCCACGACTCCGGCCGTGTGCGCCAGCGTAAGCGACAGCGCCAACAAGGCCGCCTGCATGGGCGTAGCGCGGGCACCGACCAACGACACAGCCAGTAGCGTCTTGCCGTGACCAGGTTCAAGCGCGTGAAGAGCACCGAGGCCGATCGCGATAAGCAACGTGAGCATTGCCACCGCCAGTTTGGGATAGGCGCGCAGCTCTTTGGTCGGTTCGGTCTGAGTCCGAGAGGATGCGCGGCAGCGGGAGCGTCCAGCACTCCCAACACGACGATTACGGCAAATGCCCAAGCGAAACACCGCAACTGCTCACCAGCCTTTCGATCATCGCAAACCGTATGGTGCCTTAACGGAGGACGTGGGCAATCGGATTGAGAGCCGTTCGGGCAGTTCCTACTATAGCCAAACTCGCGAACTCAATATTAGGTACGGCCAAACAATCGAACCGATTGCTTGCTGTACAGCAGGCAAGCAGCCTTAGACTTGTTGCGGGACAAAATTTTTTCGCTTGTTCGCGGGTTGTAATGGTGAGGGCTCTATATTTGAATCGCGGTCGAGCTCGGAAAAAGACACTTTACCAAGTTCAACAGCTTGGCGCCGCAAGAAAAGGATGGTGTCCTCCAAATGAAGCTTTGGAAAATCGCATTCTCGATTGCTCTGCTGGCTGCGATGGCGCCCGCGCTTGCCGCGGCGGCATGGCCTTCCCATACTGCGCTGGTCTCAGGCTCGGGCTGGGCGGCCACCGCCACTCAGGCGGTCCCGATCGGCACCGGTCGAATGGGAACGACTTTCATGACGGGCAGGCTCTCGGAGTCCGTACCTTTGCGGATAGTCGTTGGGCTGGGCATGCGCGACCGAGTCGGCGCACACCAGCTATTGATGCATCAAGTCACTCCGGGCGATCCGCTGTTTCACAGGTTCGTAACTCCCGACCAGTTCACGGCACTGTTCAATCCGACGCGCGCACAAGCGCAAGCCGTCGCTGCTTATCTCCAACGCGAAGGCTTCACCAACGTCAACATTGAGCCGAACAATCTTCTCGTGACTGCCACTGGTTCTCCATCACGAGCTGAAGCAGCATTTCACACAGCCATTCGCGCAACGGTTGCCAATGGAGAAGTCATCTATGGGAACGTTACGCCTGCGCAGGTTCCGGCTCAGCTGCAGGGACTGGTAGTCGCGGTGCTCGGACTAACGAACGCCTACAGAATGCATCCCCACATTAAGTTGAGAGATCACACTCAAAGTAGCCAAACATTCGTTAGGCCCACGCTCAATTTTGGAATGCAGTCCGCGGTGACGCCCGCGCACACGCCGCCGCCGTGCTCCACGGTGACGCCGACTGGCGTGTGCCTTATCGGGATCTACGGGCCGAAGCAATACCAAGTAGCCTACGACGCGTGTTCATCATCGTGTACGGGTTACAATACGACGGTCGCGGTGATGGCTGAAGGCAACGTCAGTCAAGTGGTCAAGGACCTGCGGTATGCAGAGACATATTGGGGTTTGCCCCAAGTGCCCTATACTGCCAAACAGGTCGGAGTGTCAAGTCTCGATACCGCTGGTCTTGACGAATGGGACCTGGACACTCAATCATCAACGGGCATCGCGCAAAGCGTAAAGCATCTCTACGTCTACTACACGACGACGCTCACCGACTCCGACATCACCCTTGAATACAATCACTGGGTTACCGACGATCTGGCGCAAGCCGGCAACTCCTCGTTCGGCGAACCTGAAACATTAGCATATGCTGATGGCTCAATGCTCGTCGATGACGAGATGTTCAATCAAGCGGCGTCTCAGGGCCAGACGATGTTTGCATCCACCAGCGATAACGGACAGGGATGCTCGACACTCGTTGCAACTGGCGTCCCCGTGACCGGCGCGCCCGAGGCGTGCTATCCGGCTGTGTCGCCATACGTCGTTGCGGTCGGAGGCACCACCCTTGACACGAAAGCGGTCGGCACGCAGCCCGGAGCCTACTACGGCGAGCACGCGTGGGTTGCGACTGGCGGCGGTTTCAGCACCATCGAATCCGCACCGTACTGGCAGTTCAACGGCATCGTTCCCGGGAGCCCGGTCCTGGCCACTGGTCTTGCGGCACGAGGCATTGCGGACATCTCGATGTGCGGCGACAACAACGGTTGCCCCATGTTCATCTTTGTCAACGAACCAGGCAACGCAGAAGTTGGCGGAACGAGTCTCTCATCGCCGCTCGCAATGGGCGTATGGGCCCGTCTGCAAACACAACACAATAATTCGCTGGGCTTCGCAGCGCCTGTATTCTACGGTGTGTACGGCTTCTACGAGCCGTGCCCGAAGGGCTCAACAGCATGCTCACCGATTCCCGCGATAGAGCCCTCGCACGACACGTCTGCGCTGCCACCGGACACGACAGCGCCCATCGGCGGTTTCCACGACATCATCTACGGATTCAACGGCGTTACAACACTACCGGGATGGGATTCGCCGACTGGCCTGGGAACGATCGACATCTGCGCTATGCAAAGGGATATCGCGAAGTCCATCTACTCCGGACACTAAGAAGCGAGGGACACCAAGGGGACAAGTGGAGTCGGCCGCCTCACAGCGGCCGACTTCAGTGTCCACCGACGGACGCGGCGTGATGGCACGAACATGCGCCTTCGTTCAGTGAATACGGAGAACCGTTGCAAGGACGCCGGCAAGCACCCCGCATATCACCACGCAAATAGCGACAAATCCCAACACCCGAGGTGGAAATGCTCGTCGAATAATCCATATCGACGGTAAACTTATCGCAGGTAGCGTGACTAGGAGCGTAGCCGCGGGTCCCACACTCATCCCGTGCTGGAGAAGCACTTGAACGATAGGGACCTCTCCGGCGGTTGGAATGACAAAAGCCGTGCCTACAGCGGACAGCGCGATAATTTCCGTCAACCCGTGCCCGCTAATTGTGAGACTTGTCGGGAAAAGCCACGCGCGGGTTGCACCTAGCACCAACACCACGATCGCATAACCCGGTAACAGTTGATAAATCTCGATCCAAAGCTCCCGAAGCCACGCAATCACAAGCCTCCCGAACGAGCGTTGCGGATCCTCGATCGGCGCAAGCGCCAGCTCCCTTGAAGCTTCATGCGCGAGCGAACCGTGTGTCAGGCGGTCCGCATACCAAGCCACCACAAAAACGAGCAAGATTCCAAAGAAAAGACGCACGGCTGCAAACTGCCACGACAATACAAATCCTATAAAGACGAGAGTTGCTGGGTTGAGGAGCGGATTTCCCAGAAAGAACGCTAGCGCGGCCCCGATCGAGGTTTGCTGCTTGCGGAGGCCCACTACCAGTGGACCGGTGCAGCACGTTCACATCATCCCGGCAAGGGAGAAGACTCCAGCTAGCGCTACCGATGTCGAGCGTGTTTGGCCCAGCAGACGATGCAGCCAGCGGCGCGGCACAAAAACCTGCAGCGTCGCGCCGAGAATAAGCGCCAGAGCTATTGCCTTCCACACGGAGCTAAAGTAGGCGACTGCATAGCTCCATGCCGCTTGCCATCCAACAACCGGTACCTGGGCGACCTTGCCGCTGACAATAGATACTCCGATGTTGTGATGCGTCGCCGCTACATGTGCCTTCAGCCAATATGGTGACCACTTCACCAAGAAAAGTCCGATTGCGGCAATCAGCACGAATACGGCTAACCCGGCAAGGAGCCGGATTGCCGGTACTTTATGATCTTCAAACTGCGCTTCGCGAGAAATTGACATGTGAATCGAAGGCTCCCGATTCGTCGAGAGTGAGCCGATGCCTGTTACCTACAGATACGAAGAGTGAATTATCCTAAAGGGCTTGGGCGATGATTTGCGGCGGTTCTTCAGATACAAAAAACTGCGCTTTATACAGACTCGCATAAAGACCGTTACGCTTCAACAGCTCACCATGCGTCCCTGATTCAACAATACGCCCCTCGTCGACAACGTTGATGACCTCGGCTCGCAGCACGGTCGAAAGCCTGTGTGCCACCACAAGGCTCGTTCGCCCGCGCATCAACGGTATGAGAGCCTCCTTTATGAGATGCTCCGACGTAGAATCCAACGAGCTTGTCGCTTCGTCCAAGATCAAAATACGGGGATCTTTGAGCAAGACGCGCGCGATCGCTATGCGCTGACGCTCCCCGCCCGAGAGCTTATGACCGCGCTCGCCCACCACTGTTTGGAGACCTTCGGGCAAGGTTGCGACAAGCTCGTAAATATTTGCCGCCTTGCAGGCTGCGACAAGCTCTTCGTCCGTCGCATCGACCTTGCCATATCGCAAGTTTTCCGCAATAGTGGCATGGAAAAGATAGGTTTCTTGCGTCACGATACCGATGTTGCGGCGCAATGAAGCGAGCTGAAGATCTCTGACGTCGTAGCCGTCAACGAGCACCCGACCCTCTTGCGGATCGTAAAAGCGAGGCAACAGCTGCATGATCGTAGTCTTGCCCCCGCCGCTTGGGCCGACGAAAGCCACAAGCTCACCCGGCCGAGCGTAAAAGGATATGCCATCCAGCGTCCAGCGATCAGACGTGTATTGAAACCGCACATTATCAAACGCAATGTCGCCGCGAGCTGCACCCAAATTGATTGCGTCCGGACGTTGCGATGCCTCAGGCTTCATGTCAAGGTAGTCAAAGATGCGCTCGAATACCGCAAGCGCGCTCACCAGCTGCACTTGAACCCCGATGAGCGCCGATGCCGGACCATACAAGCGTCCAAGGTACGCCACGAACGCGACGATCGTGCCGACGCCGAGTCCACTGCGAATCGCAAGCCAACCTCCGCTGAGCCAAATAATCGCAGGCCCGATGACAATCAGCGCACCGATGAGCGCCATGAACCAGCGGCCCACGAGCGCGAGACGGATTTCCAGATGCATGAGGTCGGTGCCGGCCGTATGAAAACGTTCCGCTTCTTGCGGTTCGCGCACGAAAGATTTGATGAGGGTGATTCCCGACAACGACAGCGTCTCTTGGATCAGGCTCTCGATGCGGTCACGTTGCTCTCGCGTACGCTTGCGTACTTGGTACATTGCCTTGCCAACCGGTCCAAGTGGAATAACCATGAGCGGTACAACCGCCATCGAGAGGAGCGCGAGTCGCCAGTCGAGGAGGAAGATCGCAACAACGGTTGTCAGGATGACGATCAGGTTGGTCGCGATTGTGACCAGCGTTCCGGTCACCACATTGTCGACTGCATCGACATCGTTCGAGACACGATTCATGATCTCGCCCGTCTTCGTCGACGTAAAGAAACCCAGCGACATGCTGTGCAAATGACGAACAAGCGCATCGCGCATGTCGCGCATGATGCCTTCGCCGACAAACGCGTTGAGGTATCCCTGCCAGCCCCCAATTGCACTGGCGATGAGCGCAGCTGCCACCATGCCCCCGACGTACAAAAACAACAGGTGCACGTTCTTGCCTGCAATCGCACCGTCGATGATGAACTTCGTCAGCAGGGGCGGAAGCTGTCCAAGAACGCTGATGATGAAGATGCAAATCAGCACGAAGAGTTCTTGGCGCCAGTACGGGGCAAAATAGCGTAGGATGCGGCGCCAGTCGATATTCCTCGGAGGCTTCGGATCCTGTCCGAGGTTCATACCGTGCATCAAGTACATGGGGGAAGCGCCGCCAAGCATACCTTTTATCCAAACGAGCTAATCAGGTGATGTCGGCCTACTTCTTTTCGGACTGACCTCGAACCCGCTACTTGCGCTCCAGCGCGCCAATGTCGCTATCAGCCACAGGCAAATGTCCGCTGCGTAAAGACGACTCGGCACCGTGATCTCCTTTGAGGTATGCATCCCAAAAAATGAGGGTTGCACAAACGACATATTCGTGGATTTGATTGATGTCGCGCGTTTGACCGCGCGCGACGATTTGAGCCACCACGCTGGACGCCGGCTCATCGGCGAACGAGAAGTGATTTGCGCCATCCACGACAAGATTGTATTTGTCTCCCGGGGGCATGTGTACGAACGGGTCGCGCCGCCAGCTCGCCGGCTGTCCTTGCGCAGCCACGTCATTCGATCCGTACACCGTGAGGGTTGCACGAACGATGTGGTCCCAGCGGTGAAGGTCGGCCTGCGAATACATGCCTTGGGGCGAAATCGCGATAAACGCTTTGAAGCGATCGTCGACAACCGTCGTGGATGTGCCGGGGACAGTTGCGCCATCGAGCACAAGGGCGGTTCCAGCGCCCATCGAGTGTCCGGCCATCCCAACCCGCGACAGATCTACCAGACCCGCGAGTTCGGGAGCCTGCTTCACAATGGAATCAAATGACGAAATGATGAGCGAGTCGTCGCGAGCGTTATCGGTGAGCTGCGTTGCGCTGACCGCTTCGCCGCTGCGTATGCTGCCTGGGCCCATCGCACGCAAGGCGGATCGATCGCCGCCATGATGCGTCGGCAATACGACGACATACCCAGCCTTAGCCCAGCCCTCTGCGAGGTACTGATAACCATCTTTGTCGGCGCCAAAGCCATGCGAAAATATAAGCAAGGGCTCGGAGTGCTGACCCACGGGGTAATAGATTTTCAATGGAACGTCGCGCTTGCGGGCTGCATCGTGCAGCGTAACCGAATCGATCGTTTTGATTTCATAGTTAGACGTGGCGGCCACGCAGGCAGCGTTGGAGATCAGAATACTGATAATCCCTACGAAGATCGGCCATCCAAAGTTACAATGAGTCATACCTCACACGTTAGGAAGTTATAGGAGAAGTACCCGCGAGAAACGGTGAGAGCTATGTGAGACGTAAATGAAAGGAAGAGGCGGGATCCATTGGTAAGCGTTGCAAATCAAAATGCGGCTATCGATGAGAATAGCGTGTGTGTTCATGGCGGTCATTGCGTGCACCGCGTCATGCTCCCAATCGTCTCGTGGACCTCACGGCTCGTCCAGAACGTTGACCTTTACGGGTTTGGCAGGGGAACCCGACTCGCTCAATCCGTTGGTTTCAACTTCAGCGGATCTCTACGATTTTTAGCCACCTCTACATTGCGCCGCTCCTTGAAGTTGACGATCGCGGGCGCTTTATACCCGAGCTAGCCAACCAGGTGCCGACAACAGCGAATGGCGGCATCTCAAAAGATGGTTTGACGATTACCTACCATTTGCGGCCGGGGCTCAAATGGCAAGACGGCGCCTCACTCACGTCGCACGATGTTCTCTTTACCTACCGCGCGATGATGAACCTCAAGAACAACGTGCCGACGCGAACGGGGTACGATCACATCGCGAGCGTGACAACGCCTAACGCTCTCACAGTCGTTCTGCATTTGGCGAAGCCATTTTCTCCGATCCTCGCGTACTTTGAGACCGCTCAGGGCATCACTGGGGTCTTACCAGCACACGTGCTCGAACACTATGCGGATCTCAACCGCATTCCGTTCAACGTCATGCCGCTAGGCTCTGGCCCGTATCGTGTTGTCGAGTGGCAGCATGGCGAACACGTGACGCTGACGGCAAATCCGCTCTATTGGCGCGGTAAGCCTCACATCGATCGTATCGTGTATACGATCGTGCCGGATCACAACACACAAGTGCAAGAGCTCAAGACTCGCGAGGTCGACGCGTACTTTAACATCGACCCACAGCTCGTGCCCGACGTGCGTAACATCTCAGGGCTGATCCTTACTTTTACACCGATTGTTGACTTTCACTATCTCCATTTTAATCTGCGCGATCCGATTGTAGGTGATGTGCGTGTGCGGCGCGCGATCGCGCTCGCAGTCGACAGGTCCAAGCTCGTTCTGGCAGCGACGCATGGAGCGGGCATCGCGGTAGACGGCGATCAGCCGCCGCTCAGCTGGGCTTATGACGCGACCCTCCCGCATCTGCAGTACGACCCCGACGCCGCACGAAGATTGCTTGGCGCAGCGGGTTGGAGAGCAACCGCGAACGGTGAGCGAGTGAAATCTCACACGCATCTCACCGTGCAACTTGCGATATCGCCAACCGAAGTTGGAGGTTCGCGCCTGGTTGCAACCGTGGTGCAACAGGATCTGCGAGCAGTCGGAGTCGACGTCCAAATCAAGGAGTATCCAGCATCGCTCCTGTGGGCCCCGGCGCGCAGCGGTGGCCCCTTGATGTCGGGTCATTATCAGATGGCCTACAACGCATGGTGGGTGCTCGGCCCCGATCCGGACGACTCGTGGAACCTCGCCTGCGACCAAATCCCGCCCGCCGGCCAAAACATGTATTTTTGGTGCAACACGCGTGCCGACACCGCCATGCACGACGCCCTCACAACCTTCGACATCGAGCGCCGAAAACGGGATTACGCAGTCGTGCAACGAGAGCTGGTTCGGGACTTGCCATTAGTCATGTTGTGGCAGGTTAGACGGCCGGACGCGTACACGCCGCGGCTCCACGGCGTCTCGCCCTCCCCGGGCGGCTCAACATTCTGGAATGCCTGGTCGTGGAAACTCAATTAACACAAGGGTGGGGGCGTTAGGTGGTGGGACCGGGAACTATCTGGACATTGGCCTCGTTAGCAGGCAAGAGGGCTCTGGGTGGGTGGCTCAGATAAGCAAGTCCGCGGTCGGGTGAACCCGGCGAAACTAGCCCGCGGGAGGGCTCAAATGAGAAATCCGGTTCTGTGGCGAGGGGCGACCCTGGCCTTTGCTTTATTACTCAGCCTCATCGTAACGATGCCGGCACGAGCCGATTCCAACGGCGTCGCCCGCATCAGCTTGCTTAACGGGTCTGTGACACTCCAGCGCGGAGATTCCGGCGATGTCGTGCCTGCGAGCATCAACGCGCCGCTCACCGTCGGAGACTATCTATCAACCAGCGGCAATTCACGCGCCGAGGTCCAATTCGACAACGCCACGTTTGTGCGGATTGCATCTGACTCTCAGCTTCGTTTTACGCAGTTAGATCCGACCGACCACCAGCTGCAGCTGGCTGCCGGCACTATCGAACTTGGGATCCTGCGCCTGACGGACGCCCACCCTCAAGTCCAAACGCCTTCCGTTACCATGCGGCCAGACGATGTCGGCAAATACCGAATCACCGTGACGTCTGACGGAAACACTCTTTTGACAGTTCGCTCTGGGCGCGCGGATCTCGTAACATCGCAGGGATCGCAGACGGTCGGGTCGGGCCAGACAGTTCAGATTTCTGGCTTTGCTGCGAATCCGCAGATCCAGCCAATCGATACGATTGCGTTTGATGATTTCGATCAATGGAATGACAATCGCGACCAATATGCGCAAAGCGCTCTCAACGACCCGTACGCCAATAACGGTATCGTCGGACTCGACGATCTTGGTTCGTATGGTCGATGGCAGCAGGATAGCCAATACGGCAACGTTTGGGTTCCAAGCGATCAATCTCAAAACTGGGCTCCATATCACGATGGCACTTGGGTGTGGGAACCGTACTGGGGCTATACCTGGGTCAGCTACGAGCCGTGGGGATGGGCGCCGTATCACTATGGCCGGTGGTTCTACTCGGCTCCGTACGGATGGGCGTGGTACCCGGGACCCGTAAATATCGTCCCCGTCTACAGCCCTGCGTATGTCGCGTTCTTCAGCTTCGGCGGCAACGGTTTTAATATCAACGTCGGCTTCGGCAACGTCGGATGGCTGCCGCTTGCGCCGTTCGAGCCCGTCTACCCGTGGTGGGGACGCAATGTCGCCTACAACAACATCACCAATATCACGAACATCACCAATATCACGAACATTACCAACATCACCAACATCACCAACATCACGAAAATTTATAAGGATTGCGACGCGCCGAACGCCATCGCCGCGGTCACCGTACGCGACTTCCAAAAGGGCGAATTCAACCACCACTTTCTGCCGGTACGCACGAGGGATCTCCAGAAAGTCGCCGTTGTGAAAGGTGAAGTCCCGATCGCGCCCACAAAGGCAAATCTGCGACCGTCGATGCACCTGCCGGCGGCCATTGGAAAGCTCGACCCGATTGCTCCACGATTCCGCGCCTTCCCAGTGGCACAAACTCGGTCGGTGCAACAGGCGCCGCAACTGCCAACGCATCCGATAGCTTCTTTGCCCGCTAAACCGCTCCCGACCCAGGAGCTGCATGCTCAACCGCTTGCTTTGCATCTCCAACCGCAAACCGCATGGGACCGCTTTGCAGCGGCTCGCGGCGAAACAAAACGCGCCGGCGGAGCACTGCACGCGACGGCACCGGTCGCGCGAGCAATCTCACCCGCGACCACACGAGCGAGCGCGCCGTCTCTATCGAATCTGCCGGTCGTATCGAGCCACCCGGTCTCAAACGTCTGGAGCCGCTTCGGTCAAGACCCTGGTGTGAGAACCTCCGCTAGCAGCAGCGGCACCGTCCATGAGATGCCGACTCGCACGAATATCACCCCACGCGAACTGCCAACTCGCACGGGCGCGACACCACAGCAGCCGTGGAGCCGTTTTGGTTCCAATTCGAATCCTCCGCCGCCGGCGAAGGTTCGGACGACAACTGAGAGTGGCTACACAGCATATCCGAGTTACCCGAGAGCGACCGTCCCATCTCCTCGATCGGTCGATCAACGTGCCGGTTCTGCGAGCTACAACTCATCACCCTACCAAGCTCGAGCGCCGTATCGTTCACCAAGCTACGGCTCGCAAGCGCCATACGCCACACCGCGAACGCAGTATGCGCCGCGCAGTTCCCAGACTTACCGTACGTATCAGAGCCCGGGCGGAGCGTGGTCAGGCCGTACGAGCTCGAGCCGCACCATAGAACACGCACAACCAGTGAAGCCGCATAACGGCTAGCATAAAGTCACAAAGTAATCAGGAGCGATGCACGGCGTCGCTCCTGATTTTTTGCGTGGTAGTGCTATGATTGCATTTTTGATTGCACGGCCCCCCGTCGGGTTGCGACAACCGCCGAAGGGCTAAGACAGCGGTCGCCCGAAATTTTACAATAAATCATGCGCGAACGCACATCCTTATTGCCCCCAAGAACTCGAGCAAGGATAGGATGAACAAGAAAGCAGACAATAAGCTCGCAAGAACACCTTCTCAGCTCATCAGTGAGAGAATCGCAGAACTTGGCGACTGGCGCGGGGAAACGCTTGACCATGTGCGCAAGCTCATCAGAGCGGCGGATCCAGGAATCATCGAAGAATGGAAATGGAGGGGGGTTCCTGTGTGGTCGCACAATGGGGGCATCTGTACAGGCGAATCATACAAGGATCATGTGAAGCTGACGTTTTACAAGGGCGCTGCGCTGAGGGATTCTGCGCACCTCTTCAATGCAGGTTTGGACGGAAATGTCAGACGCGCCATCGATATTCATGAAGGCGACAAGATCAATGAACGAGCTTTCAGGGATCTAATCCGCACGGCTGTAAAACTCAACGCATCAGGAAAGAAGAAGCGGTAGTGATGGCCCCCGCGCCTTATCGCCACCGATTGCACTAGGCCGTCACGTTGATCGGGCTCTTGCGCGCCCAGCTGCGCAAGAACTCCGACAGCCGGTCCATGGCGCGCGGATACCAGTCTTGCCCAACGCCGAATCCGATCCGGACATGATCGGGGATGCCGAAGCAGTCGCCCGGCGCGAACAGCAGCCCATCCGTCACCGCTGCTTCGCAAAAGGCTTGGGCGCTTGCTCCCGATACAAGCCAAGGAAAAGCGATCATGCCGCCTTGCGGCTTCATCCACTGCAGCATGTCGGAGTTCGCGGTCAATACCTGATCGAGAAGTTTGAGGTTGGCCGTTGCAACTTCGCGAGTGCGCTTCCAAATGACGTCACATTGCCGCACGGCAATTTCGGCGAGGAACTCGACGACGGGAGAATTCGAAATCGTAATATATTCGCGCGATGTCAAATACGCCCGGCGGCGCTTCGCATCGCGCTCGATCATCCAACCCAACCGCAAGCCGGCGAGCGCGAATGCCTTCGAGAAGTCTCCGATCACAGTTGCGTGGGCCAGGCGAGCGGCGGACGCAGTTTCACGTCCGTGGTAGATGGGATGATACACCTCGTCTGCGACGAATTGCACGCCGCGCTCAGCGGCGAAGTCGTGGAGCGTCTGCAACTCGGCGTCACTCAGCGTCGAGCCGGTCGGATTGTGAGGCGAATTCACGAGGATGAGTTTGGTGCGAGCGTCGACCAGGCCGGCCACCTCGTCAAGATCGATGCGGAAGTTATTATCTCGCCCTATACGGTAGGAGCGAATCTCAAGACCGAGGCTTTCGGGGACCGATTGATGCGGAGGAAAGCAAGGAAACGGAACAACGACGTTTGCGCCGGGTTCCGCGGCGGCAGAGAAGACGTGCGTCAACGCTTCGGCTGCGCCAATCATCACGAGCACTTCTTCAGATGACACGCCCTGCATGTGCGCGATAGCTTCGCGCAGTCCGGGTGCGCCAGCCGATCTCGAATAAACGACGCTCGAATCGAGCAGGCGCTCAAGGCTACCCGGAGCCGCGAGCTTCAACAGGTCGCCCACTTTCCAGACAGGCCCGGTGCTGCCGGATAAGTTGAACTCGACGGGAGGCTCGAGGTGCTTATCGATCCATTCCTCGAGCAGAAAAGCTTTCAATCGCATCCTGTCTGATTCTAGATTTTTTGGTGCCATCCGCTAAATATGACACTCGCTGGCACATTTTGCATTGTAAGATAACGAGGGTGAAAAACATGAGACGTTATTACGAAGAACTCTTGGGTGGCAAACCTGCGCGTAAGCTGGCGCGAGGCGCCAACATTGTCAGCGGGGCCGTGTTTGGGATCTCGGGCATGCCTGACGGTGGCTGGTATCCGAGCGGTCGAGCGACATATTCCGTCAGCGATATCGAACCGCTCACAACGGCACAATCGCTTATCAGAAGGCGGCTAGCGACATTCTAGTCTGACGTAATGCTGAATCAGGCGGAGCATCCCCCGCCTGATTCAAAACGCTCCTCTGGGAAAACGTGCTAGTTTAATGGTTGTCGCGTGTAGCCGTTTAGATCGCTCGCGTCGTATTTTAGAAGAACCTCTTCGGCCATAGGACGGCTCACGTCACCAGAGGGCAACGCAATCGCGATGATTGCTCCGCCTCGCTTGACTGCGTCCTCGTATTTCGTCGCAACGTCATGCGGCACGCCCTGATCCTTCAAATAACCGGCGAGCGCCCCGACGGCAGCGCCTGCTGCTGTTGTGCCCACAAGCGCGCCGAGAGCGGTTGCGAGCGCCCCAGCTCCAGTCACAAGTCCCAGACCCGGGATGAACAGCGATGCAACAAGTGCCGCCGCACCAACGGCAGCACCGATTCCTGCACCCTTCGCAGCTCCTTTGGCGGCGTCGTGTCCGGTCGTGGTTGTGACGCCGGTTTTTACGTGGCGCTCGACACGATCGGGATCGCGCGCGCTCTGCTCGTACGCACCTGTCGTGGCGACGACGCTGAGATCTTCCGGGCGCACACCGCGGTCCAGGAGCGCCCCCGAAGCTTTCTCGGCATTCCGATAGTCGACAAACGACGCATAGAGTGTTTCTTGCATGCTACCTTCCTCTTAACTGGTTCGATGACGAGACGTCATCAGCTGGATAGATTCCCGCATTGACGCTTGCCAAACAGCTCTACACCGCTCTGCGACCCGTGAGAAGATTATAAATGAGAGCGATCACCGCGACGACTAAGAGAATGTGAATCAAGCCGCCGCCGAAATGCAAAAGCACACCGAGCAACCAGAAAACGAAGAGAATCACGATCATAGTCCAAAGCACGCCTGCCATCGCCGCCCTCCTGTTAAGACGCAAAGACAACATGATCGATGATACCCGTTTCAATCACCACGAAACAAGAAAAAGATAATAAGATGATGCAGCGCCATGACGTGGCTATTATCGGAGGAGGCGCGGCTGGGCTCAGCGCGGCACTTGCGCTCGGACGCGCCTGCCGGACGGTCGTCGTATTCGATGGCGGGCAACCCCGCAACAACGTCGCTCGCCACATGCACGGCTTTTTGTCGCGAGAAGGCATCTCGCCGCGCAAATTTTTATCGATCGCGCGCAGTCAGTTACACCGGTACCACAACGTACAGTTCAGCAACGACCGGATCCAAAATGTAGAAGTCGCAGCGACCGGATTCACCCTGACGGCTACGCATGGAACTCCGGTTCTGAGCAACCGAGTTGTGCTGGCAAACGGTATTCGAGATGTGTTACCGGTAATAGGGAACATCGATCAATTCTGGGGCAAGAGTGTTTTTGTTTGCCCATTTTGCGATGGCTGGGAATTTCGAGAACAAGCGATCGTGGTGTATGGCGCCGCGACCAAGGCCGTCGAGCTCGCAAAGGAACTCATGGCGTGGACGCAAGACATCGTGATCTGTTCGTCCGACGCGAGCATTCTCTCTCAAGAGCAACGCCGTTGGCTTTGCGCAGCAAACGTCGGTTTGCGAGAACAATCCATTGAACGATTGCTTGGGGAGCGTGAGTCACTACACGCAGTGAGACTCTCGAACATGGATATGGTGCGCTGCCGCGCGCTCTTCTTGACCGTCCCAGCCCGACAAACGTGTGCACTCTCAAAAAATTTGGGTTGCGCAACTCTTCAAGACGGCTCGCTCATCGTGGATGAGTGGGGCAGAACAACTGTCCCTGGGTGCTACGCTGCGGGTGACGCGGCGACGTCACTGCATCAGGTGATCGCAGCGGCAGCCATGGGCACGCGCTGTGCTGTCGCGATCGTGCGCGATTTTACAGACGAGCTCGCGGCGCGAGTCACAAAGGGCGCTATTGGAGCGACGGTTTAGCGGCTATAGTGGCTGACGATGTCGCGCGCACGCGAGAGTACTTTCTCGCGTAATTCCGCCGGCTCGACAATCTCGACCTTGTCTCCCCACGCGACAAGCTGATGGATGGCGGCGTCTTCCGCGGGGAATACAACTTTGACGAGGAAACCGTCGGATATCCGTGCTTCATCAATGACGTGAGACTCCCACGACCCTGTTATCTCGTCAACTGCCTCAGCGCCGACGCGAAGCAAGACCGGGTAGCCGGTTACGCTCTCCTCGAATTTCACGGTCCAATCGCGCCAAAATGAAATGAGGTCGAAGCCGTCGGGGCGGACAAATTGGTCGTCGGTCTCGTCGATCCCGATGATACGCTCGGCGCGAAAGGTTCGCATTTCGTTACCCGATCGCGCGACAAGATACCAAATGCCGGCCTTTGCAACAAGGCCCAGCGGTTCGATGACGCGGACGCTCGGCTTTCGATTTCGATCTTTATATCGAAGCCGCACACGGCGATTTTCCCAAATCGCTACCCGCAACGCTGCCAGATGCTCACGCGGTTGGGTAGGTTGTTTCCAGCGCCGATGGTCGAGATAGATTCGGTCGCGCATGATTTCGACGGCTCGGCGCTGCGCGTCGGGCAGCGCCCCGGCGAGCTTCTCAAGCGCGTGAGGCCGCTTGTCCTCAATTCCGACGTCCGCCAACAGGCTGTCGCCTGAGATGAAGAGCGCTCGTATCTCATCCTCATTGAACTGCGTCAGCGCTTTGCGGTAACCGTCCGCCAAAACGATCCCGCCTAAAATTCCGCGCTCCGCATGCACCGGCACGCCTGCTGCGCTCAAGGCATCGAGGTCCCGATAGATCGTCCGCTGCGACACTTCCAGCTGTTTGGACAGCTCGCGTGCGGACATCCGGCCCTTTGCCTGCAAGAGCAATAGCATCCCGAGTAGCCGTCCGGACTTCATTTGCACACAACTATGCCATATATGACACTCGGTGTCAACATTCGGCGGTTATGATCGCTCTGGCATTGATGTATTGATATTGAATTGAAAGGAAGGCTCTCTCATGCCCACAGCGACCAGCATCCAGGCCACCGGTATCGACATCCACGCGTATCTCGTGAAGGATCCAAAGCGGGCCATCAACTTCTACCGAGCGACCCTTGGTCTCACCCCGTCGTGGGAGTCGGAGCAAGGCGCAGAGTTTGAACTTGCGGATGGCGCAACTTTCGGCGTTTGGAAAATGAGCGACGGCAGCTGGCATCCGAGTGCCGGCGTGTTCTTTGCGGTGCCCGACATACAGGAAGCCATTGCCAAGCTGCGCTCGCAGGGCATCAAGTTCCAGAGCGAAGAGCCCTACGATTCTCCGAGCTGCCGCATGATCGAAGTCCAGGATAGCGAGGGCAATTCATTCATGCTGCACCAGCGCAAAGAGCAGTCATAGAGGGCCTCATAGTCAAAGGGCCCATGCCAAATAGAGCCGCTCGCTTCAAAATCTAGCGAGCGGTTGTCTTTTCGGTTGCGTTGCAGGGCGGAAGGGTAAAACGTTTCCAGCCCATGCGGACTCGAAAACTCAGATGGCTCGCCATCGGGGCCGCCATTTTCAGCCTCACCTACCTCACGCTGATCTTCGCGCTAGAACGGCCCCGGTCGGCAGTCGCCCGCACTGTGTTCTCAGCGCTGCTCGAAACCAAGGGCCTACGCCTCACGAGCGGAGATCTGAGCTTGGGGGGCGGCCGGCTTGAAATTCACAACCTTGCGATCGACGAGCGCGATAATCTCCCGTTCTTGACCGCGACCCACATCAGCGTGTCGTATGCGCTTCATGGCACGAAGCTGTCGGTTTCACGTGTCGATCTTGATACGCCCCATCTCGTCGTGCGCAGAGCGCAAGACGGATCTTTTAACCTCAGATGGATTATGGGAGGCGGTGGTGGCGGCAGCGCAGGAACTCAGTCCAACCTCCATCTTGGACTGAACATCCGTAACGGAACGATTGACTTTCTCAACCAATACGCTCCAGCGCGCTCGGGCAGAGCTTTCGCCGTTGCAAAGATTAATGGCGCTGCGCAGATCGCAACGGGCTCGATCTCGCACGGTCGCCTCGATGCGGTATTGATATCGGCAGGGCACCGCAGACCCATCGTTGCCTCGTTCATTGAGAACGACATCACGCGGCTCGCGCAACTCAGAGCCAGCGTTCGAGACCTGCCGCTCGGGCCCATCATGAATTACTTTATTTCGAGCACCGCGTTCGTCATAGAAGACGGCGCGGCGGACGCTCTGGTTCATGCGTACGACGTCCAATGGCCGGATGGAACGGGTCCCCGGTGGTCGATCAGCGCCAAAGGCTTTTTCTACAACGGGCGGCTTCGCGTAATGCCGCTGATCGTGCCCGTGCGCAATCTCAATGGACCGTTTGCGTTCGGAAGCGACGTACTCGCGTTGCCCGGCGTGAGCGGTGTGGCCGCGCAACTGCCCGTGCTGGCACATGGAGTGATCGCGCTGCAGCCATCTCCCTGGCTCGATCTGCGAGTTGCAACGAGTGGACCGCTCGCCAAGGCGCGCGCCCTCTTGGCGTTCCTCAAGCCCCTGCCGCTTCGTGGAGAGCTTCAGGTTGGAGCGAGAATTCTTGGGCCGCCAACGGATCCGCGCGTCGGCGTCGCATTTAGCTTGCCCCGCGGTTTGTCGTATGCTCGCACGCCGATTGACAGCGCTTCAGGCATGCTCGTCTATTATCGCGGCCATGTCATCTTGCCGTTCGTCACCGCCAGCTACGAGGGATTCAGAGTGAGGATGGATGGCGATATCGACGTCGGATCGCCACGCCCGTTCTCAGGTCAGCTGATTGCGCAGATGAAAGGACCTGCCAAGAATTTTCCATGGATTGCCAACATTGACGATCATGGATTGCTCTCGGCTCGGATGGCGCTGGTTGGTCCGCTTGCGCAGCTGCGCGGCGACGGCTTCATCCAGCTCGCCGGCAGAAGGGGCACGATTCGAACCACGTTTCAAGGCTCGCCGCAGAGCTTCACCGTCGGACCGTTGCTTGCGCTCGACCCACACGGCGGCAGCCTGTGGGTCGCCGGCAGCCTAGACCGTACGACCAACGTTGCGGATGGCAAGGTCATCGCAGACCACTTCTCAGTCGGACTCAACGATCGGCGCACAAGACTGCCCGGCGTATTTGATACCCAGTATGGGATGCCCGCGACGTCAGGCATACTCGATGGCACAGCCGTCGTGCAAGGACCAACGAATGCGCTGCTGCTCGGTACAGCTCTTCGCGCGCGGCACATTGCGTTCGCTGGAGCGCATTACGGCGATGCAGATGTATCCGCGATTGGATCCGCACAGCGCAAAGGCGTCGAGCAGGGGCTCGCGGCAGTCCGCCTTCGTCACGCCTCGTCAGCCATAGCCGGAATTCCATTGCGCGCTGCGGATCTCGTGGTCGGCATCGATCGCGGTAAGCTCCGCCTCTACGCCGGAACGGCTCGTCTGGCAGGAGGAAGCATAGCGGCGAGCGGTGATCTCTCCCGCGGGCAGCGTTTACCCGGCTCTCTCGTTGTCGCTGCGAATCGCATTCAGCTTGGGCAGATTCGACCGGCGGGAGCTCCACATTTCAACGGCGAGCTGACGGGCATTGCTTCAACGCACCGTAACAGGCGCGCGCAGCAGCAACTCGTCCTGGGCGGCACGGCTCGTAACCTTACCATCAGCGGCCGCACGATGAGCGTCGATGCCGACCTCGGATATAACGGCCGGTCCGTCACCTCGCACGACAGCCGGGTGCTCATCGACGACGGCAGCGCGGTTAACATCAACGGCTCGGTCAACACGCCCAGCCAGACGCAGCTGTTGGCAGCACGATTGCATCTCAACGCGACGATTCGCAACGGCGATATCGCACAGCTCGCCGGTGCGGGGTATGCAAACGCGCCGGTAACGGGCGGTGTTGACGCTAACCTTCGGATCACCGGCACCCTTGCGCAGCCACACGTCGCAGGCGAATTGCGTTCCGACGTCGGCACGTTCCGCGGCGTCACCTATGAGGATATGCGCGCCCGAGTCGCTGCAACTGCGGGCAGCGTCGCAATACAGGGCGGGCACCTCGCAATTGGCAACTCGGCGCTTGACGTCAGCGGCGTGTTGGCAGGCAACGCTGCGGATCTGCGCGTGGCCAGCCCATACGTCGATCTTACCGATTTCAATGATTTCTTCAACGGAAAAGATGTCTTCGCCGGCACCGGATCGCTCAACGTACACGTCGCGCTCACGCCTGGCCAACACGCAGGCGACGGATTTGCCAGCCTGCGCGACGTTGTCATCGAACACGTACCGATCGGCTCTTTGCGCGCATCCTTCACGACTCCGCACCGAAACGTCATCGCGGCGGATATCACTCAGCGTGGGTCGCTCGCGAATACTCACGTCGTTGGGACCATCGCGTTCCCCGACGTAGGCTCCGCACTCGCTCTCGGGCACGCGTCCTATCAGGCCAGAGCTGACCTCAAAAACCTAGATCTGAGCCTCCTCACCCCGCAGTTGCCAAGTGTCTCTAGCGGCCTTCGCGGAAAACTTAGCCTGCTCGCAAATGTAACCGGCCGGCCGGGTCACTTATTTGGATTTGCGAACTTCAGTCTAGCCGATGGTTTCATCCGCAAGGATCGCATTGAGGAATTTAGCGGGCGCGTGACAAGCGACGGCGACGAACTCAACCTCGAGCGCTTTCGAACGCACATCGCAGGACTCGATATAACTGGGCGCGGTGTCTATAGCGCGCATCGGCAGATCGCGGCGCACGTCCTCATCAGCGCGCCGAAGTTGCAAGATCTCGAACGCATCGCCGCGTTGCCCAATGCCGTCCAAGGCGCGGCTACACTCGCACTCGACGCATGGGGGACCGCGAGCACGCCTCGCGTGCACGCGCTGTTGCGAGCCTCGAAAGGGAGCGCATATGGGGTTGGGTACGAGCGGGTAAACGCCGACGCAGACTACACACCGGGTATCATTGCAGTGCGCGACGCATCGGTGGATCTCGCGCCCAAACACGGCACCATTGCGCTTGAGGGCGCGGTGCCTATAGCCTTTGGTCCCCAACCGACACACAATGGAGTCGTGGTAGACCCGCCGCTTGCCATGGCGTTGCAGCTGAACGGCATTGGCCTCGACGCATTCAACCCCCTGATCAAAGACAAGGCTTCGGTTGAAGGCCGGCTCGATGCGCGCGCGACCCTAACCGGTTCCCTGAATCGGCCGGTATTCAACGGGGCAGCCCAGATTCGCGGAGCCACGGTTCGATCGAAGCTCGAAACTGTGCCGCTGACGAACCTCAACGCAGACGTTACCGCATCAAACAGAAAAATACGCTTGTCGAAGTTTCATGGTAAGCTCGGCCGCGGCACGGTTGACGTGAGTGGCATCGTCGAGCTTCGGACGCATCGTCGAGGGCGCGTCATCGGCAGACCCGTTGTCAACATGCGTCTGGTTGCGCAAAAAGCAAATGTCTCCGTTCCCCAATTGTTTAGCGGCGTCGTCAATGCCGATGTTGGGATCGACACAATCCGTCGGCAGCCGCTCGTTGCCGGCACGATTGTTGCGTCCGATACCGACATACCGTTCAGCGGCATTATCGCGCTCGCAAGCGGATCTTCGTCCGGGCCGCCGCAAGCGGCTCAAATTCCGGGCGTGCCTCCGCTGCGCAAAGGGCACGTCATCGCTTACGGCGGGCAGATCTACGGTCCCGATGTGCAGTTCGTGCACCCCACACCACGCCCGCATAGAATCAAACGGCCGCGCTTGCCGCTGGCGTTGAATTTGGACGTGACCGCGGGCGATAACGTGCAAGTCACGGGGCTCGTAAATGCTACCGGGACGGGCACACTGCACGCTTCCGGCACCCTGTCGTCACCGCAGATCAGCGGAGACATCGTTGCCGTTCGTGGCGACATGAGCGCCTTCGATACGGTCTTCCATCTCTTACGCGGCGATGTTGCCTTCTCCCCAGGAGACGGATTCTTACCGACAATCCAGGCGCAAGCGATCGCGTACCGGCCGGAAGCGGATGTCACCGTGACGATCGACGGGCGCGTCGATCAGATGCACACGACGATCGAGTCGGATCCGCCGATGTCGGAGCAGGCGATTCTCGCTAACATCCTGCACATCAACGAGATTAATAGCGCGCTCGGCGGCCAAAGCGGTCAGTCGCTTGGCGCCGGCGCCTCGGTCGGAAGTCTCGCAGGAGGCTTGCTGACGGGCAAACTTCTTGCAGCGATGAATTACGGGCTCGAGCGAACCCTCCACATCGAAGAAGTCAATCTGGCGTTCAACTCTAACGGACAGCCGACGCTCGAAGTGCGCAAGAATTATGGCAAGAACGTGTACGCGCTCTACAGGACGACCCTTGTTGCACCACCCGACAACGAAGTCGGCATGGCATACGCGCTACGCGATGCGCTTGAAGTTCAGTTCCTTGAGAAGCAGAATACCGCGGGTCAAACGCAGTGGCAGCGTGGCCAATACACAACCTTCAGCGTGACCTACAGCCTTCCTCAAAAACAACCCAAGCCGCGCAAACACGCGCCGTCCATCAAATAATGTAGCGGCCGACCGTGCAGTCGACCGCAAAGGCATCTCTGCACGGTTCGCGCAATTGACGGACCTGTGGCTGCGCTCAACGCGAATGACAACCGCCTCGAGCTCACATGGCGGGGAATCATTCTCGGTGCTCTCATCACGCTTGTGTTCACGGCCGCCAACGTCACTCTTGGACTGCGGATCGGCCTGACGTTTGCGTCATCCATACCAGCTGCCGTCATCTCGATGGCAGTCTTGCGAGCGTTTCGCAACGCGACCATCTACGAAAATAATATTGTTCAAACGATCGCGTCTGCGGCTGGGACCTTGTCGTCAATTATCTTTGTGCTCCCCGGACTGGTCATGGTCGGATGGTGGACCGGCTTCCCGTTTTGGGAAACGTTTGCGGTATGCGTGGTGGGGGGCATACTCGGCGTCATGTACAGCGTGCCGCTGCGGCGCGCCCTCGTATCGCAGTCAAATTTGCCGTATCCCGAAGGTGTTGCCGCTGCCGAAGTTCTGAAAGTCGGCGTCGGCGCTCGAGGGCAAACGGCAGCCGCGGTCGAGGAAAACAAGATGGGCTTGCTCGCTCTTGGGGGCGCAGCAATCGTATCTGCCGGCTACGCGCTCGTTGTCGCGGGTCGCGTTTTTACCGACACTGTCGCCGGCTACTTTCGTGTGGGCGCTGCGGCTACGGGCATCGGCGTGGGCATGTCGCTCGCGCTCGTTGGCGCCGGGCATCTCATGGGAATTTCCGTCGGCATCGCAATTCTTACGGGGCTCGCGATCGCCTGGGGTCTGCTGACACCGCTGCTGACGGCGCTTCATCCAACAGCTGGACCTGCCGCTGCCGTCGCAGTTTCGGTCTGGCACGACCAGGTTCGCTTCATGGGTGCGGGCACGATCGGCATCGCGGCGATATGGACGATCGCGAAACTTGCAAAACCAGTTTACTCGGGTATCGCCTCGTCAATCGCGGCGTCGCGGCGGTTCGCGGAGGCAAAGGGCGACACGAGCGTGCTCCCCCGCACCGAGCGCGATCTGCCTATAGGCGTCGTCGCGCTTATCAGCCTGGCGTGCTTCATCCCGCTTGCCTTCCTCTTCGCAATCTTTCTTCACGGCAGCGCTCTCGCCCCATTGCTCGTGCCGCTCATTATCGCGGGCGTCTTGTATGTCGTTGTTGCCGGATTTTTTGTTGCCGCGGCGTGCGGATACATGGCAGGCCTCATCGGCTCGTCAAACAGCCCTGTCTCGGGCCTCGCAATCCTCAGCGTTATTGGAGCAGCGTTGCTGTTGCTCTTTGTCGCCAAGACTTCGGGCATGACGGGAGCGCCCGCACTCGTTGCCTACGCACTCTTCGTCACCGCAGTGCTCCTGAACATCGCAACGATATCGAACGACAACCTGCAGGATCTCAAGACCGGTCAGCTCGTGGATGCGACTCCGTGGCGCCAGCAAGTGTCGCTCATCGCCGGCGTGCTCTTCGGATCGCTCGTTATCCCGCCGATTCTCGCGCTCTTAAACAAAGCATATGGCTTCAGCGGCGGTCCGCATGCTCTTCCGGCACCGCAAGCAACGTTGATTTCCGCTCTGGCAAAGGGCGTCATCATTGGGCAAGTCAGATGGGACCTGATCGGCTATGGCGCCCTGATCGGCATCGCCGTGATCGTCGCCGATGAAGTGCTGCGCGCAAAAACGCGTTACCAGCTGCCGCCGCTCGCAGTCGGTCTAGGGATCTATCTGCCCGCTGCCACGACGGCCGCCGCGGTCGTTGGATCAGTGGTCGGGTGGCTATACAATCGTTGGGTAGAGAAACGACCGAATCCGGAGATCGCCAAACGTCTAGGCGTACTCGTCGCATCCGGCTTGATCGTCGGCGAAAGCCTCTTCACGGTGCTCCAGGCAGGCACGATCGTCGCGACAAAAAACGACAACCCGTTTGCGGTAGTCGGCGATTCATTTCAAACCGTCGCGCTCCCGCTCAGCGCCGCCGCGTTTATTATTGCGATCGTTCTTCTGTATCGCTGGAGCGCTCACTTGGCAGCGCGTGTACGGACTTAGCCGTAGATTATTTACGCCTACGAGCTTGAGACAACCGTGACTTGTTGATCTGGGTTAGCGTATGCCGTAAAGACCATATCCGGGCCAAGCTCGATGCTTTTCGCCTTGGCGAAGGTATCCGCCATGATGCCGCCGTCTCCAATCGTGAGCGGGCCATAGCCCTTGTCGGTCTTGGCAGCCGCAAGCGTTAGATGTTTGCCGTCGGCGGCCGTGATCCAATCGAACTGCACGACAATGCTTGCTTTTGATTTCTTCGAGGGCTGCGTCACCGCGACCACGTGACCTTCACCTGCCTGACCCGCGAACACGACGACGCGACCCTGCACGAGCATTGGCTGGGCGGCAGTGATCGCAAAAGTCTGGCCGGCGCTTGCCGACGACGAAGATAGCGAATTAACGAGATGAACGCTCAGGGTTGTTCCCGCGGGGACCGGCATCGAATACGCGGCTCCAACCGTCGACATCGCGAGGACGCCTACGGCAGCGATCGATACGGGCGAAAAACGGTGTGGCTTCATGCTCAGGTTATTCAACACCAGGGGCCCAAACCACTTGTGAACAACGACTGACGCGCAGGTCGACATGTACTCGCCGTCACAGCGGAGGAGCCGACAGCCATGCCAACGCGCAAGGTCTTTCTTACAGCTGCTATAGCTGCGGCAGCCGCAGCGTCCGGGTCGCTTTCGCACGCCGCAGCGAACGCAGCTCCAAGTCCGGCACCAACACCGACGCCGGCCCCATCGGGCCCAACTAAACCTTCGGCACTCGCTCGCGAACTCGCGCGATCGCTTCAACACGACTTGCCCTCGGCTCGATTATCGGACGCAATGACGGATAGGATCGCCTCTGACATCCAAGATAACTTCGCGATAGGCAAAGCCTTTCGCAACCGCAAGGATCGAAATCTTCCGCCGCCGGATTTCGTGTTCTCAGCCGATGACGAGAACCGGCCATGAGCGAGAAGATCGCCTTCGCTCCAATTGACACGCTCGGACGGATGCTGCGCGCTAAGCAATTCTCGTCGGTCGAGCTGACGATGCAGTGTCTGAAGCGGCTGCAAACATTTGGACCACGGCTCAATTCGGTCGTCACGATCACGGCCGATCATGCGCTCGCTCAAGCAGCCGCTGCCGACAAGGAGCTCGCCGCCGGAAAAGATCGCGGGCCGCTGCATGGCATACCCTATGGCGCGAAGGATCTGTTGGCCACGAAGAACGCGCCGACAACGTGGGGCACGACGATCTACCGGCATCAAATGTTTGACCACGATGCCACCGTTATCGAGCGGCTGAGCGACGCAGGCGCGGTGCTCGTTGCGAAACTTGCGATGATCGAGCTTGCCGGCGGCATGGGGTACAATCACGCGAACGCAGCGTTTACCGGCCCGTGCAAAACGCCGTGGAATACCGACTATTGGAGTGGCGGATCGTCAAGCGGTTCCGGTGCAAGCGTCGCGGCCGGGCTCGTGCCGTTCGCTATCGGCTCCGAGACCGATGGCTCGATCACCAATCCATCGTCGTACTGCGGCGTTACCGGACTTCGACCGACCTACGGTCTTGTCAGCCGCTACGGCGCTATGACGTTGTGCTGGACGCTCGACAAGATTGGGCCCTTGTGCCGCAACGCTGCTGATGCGGCGGTCGTGCTGCAAGCGATCGCGGGGCACGACGCACACGACTTCACGTCATCGCGCGTGACCCTCGCGCCGGAGCAGGCTCCCGCACGCTGGCGCATCGCAACCGTCGAAGGTGCTGGTGAAAAACTGCAACCCGAAGTCAAACACAACTTTCATAGCTCGCTCAGCGCGCTTGGTGACATAGCCGACGTTTCGCACGTCAAACTGCCTCAATTCCCGTACAGTGCTCTGATTGGAGCGATTCTTGACGCGGAAGCGGCTTCGGCATTCCGCGACATCATTGAAGACGGACGGGTCCAGCAGCTCGTCGATCCCGACGGCCGGCGTGGCGGCTACTCGTACATGGTTGTCAATGCGGTAGATTATGTCGACGCCATGCGGGAGCGTGCAGCGCTTCGAACTGCGTTCAAGAAGCTTTTCGAAAATGCCGATTTCTTAGTGGCACCAACGTTTAGCACGGTTGCTCCCCCAATCACCACACCATTTGACAAAGTATATCCTGGAACAAACGACGGCGATCTGATCACCGCCTGCAACTTAGTCGGCTATCCGGCGCTTGCGGTGCCCAACGGGTTTGGCCAACATGGTTTGCCCACGAGTCTCATGTTTGTTGGCCGCCCGTTCTCCGAACTCAACCTCGCGAAGATAGCTGCGGCATACCAAGGGCGAACATCGTTTCACCAAAAGCGGCCGCCGAGCTTCGCGTAGGAGAACCGATCTTCGGTTAGACCGCGGCTCCGAGCGGCCCCCATTGACAGCGGGCCGAACAGCCGCCAACGCGTACCTTAGAGAAAGTGTTGAGGCCGGCGCGCATTCACCGCAAGCATGCAGCGATACACCGGTAGCTTCGGGATAGCCCTTCGCCCGCAGACAATGTAGCGGCGCCCACCGTGACGAACGAGCCCGCATGGGAAACCGTGGTATACTCGGCTGCCTTGTTGCGATCGCACTTGTCGTCTTGGTTGTGGTCCTGCCCGCAATCGCGTCATACAATAACCTCGTTCGGCTCGACCAGGCTGTTCAGGCCCAATGGGGTCAAGTGGAAAACGTGTACCAACGTCGAGCAGATCTTGTACCGAATCTCGTCGCGACGGTCAAAGGCGTTGCTAACTTCGAAAAGAGCACCTACATTGCCGTTGCTGCGGCCAGATCAAAAGTCGGCCAGGTGCAAGTTCCCAATGCCCAAGCGATGACGACAGATCAACAGGCTCTGTCGCGCTTTCAAGCAGCTCAAGATGGTTTGACATCCGCGCTCTCGCGGCTGCTCGTGGTCGTCGAACGCTACCCGGAGCTCAAAGCGAACGAGAACTTCCTCACCTTGCAGTCGCAGCTCGAAGGCACTGAAAATCGCATTGCAGTCGAGCGCATGCGCTACAACGAGCGCGCGCAAGAATTCAACACCGTGCGTCAATCGTTCCCAACCGTCGTGTTTGCCGGTCTTTTCGGCGATCGCTTTAAGCCCAAGGCCTACTTCCAGGCACAGCCAGGCGCTCAGACCGCGCCAAGCGTTCAATTTTAGGTAATGCGCCGGCTCCTCGCGGCTCTGGCCGGCGTCTGGGTTATTGCGCTTGCGGCTCCCAGTTGGGCTGCCGAGACTCCCATACCGCCTTCGCCGACGACGTGGGTCACTGACACCGCAAGTTTACTCAGTCCGGCGACACGAGATGCACTAGAGCAGCGGCTCTCAGCGTACAACGCGGCAACCGGTCATCAAGTCATTGTTTGGATCGGTACGACTACGGGCGATGCCCCGCTCGAAGACTGGACCATTCGAGCCTTCACTCAATGGAAGGTGGGCCGCAAGAAGCTCGACGATGGTCTGGCGCTGTTCATGTTTACGCAAGATCGCAAAGTGCGCATCGAGGTCGGCTACGGTCTCGAGGGCGTCGTCACCGATGCAATCGCATCGCAGATAATCCGCAATGAAATCGTACCGCCCATGCGTGCGGGCGACGCCGACGGTGCAGTGACCGCGGGTGTGAATGCCTTGCTGGCGACGATCGGCGGTGAGCAAGGGGCATCGCCCAAGCCATACGGCGGCGGAGGTGGCGCGGATATCATTGGCTACCTGACTCTTGCGTTTCTCTTCATAGTTTTCGCTCTCGTACTTTCCGCCGTGTTCCGCTCTGGCCGGCACCACACAATTGGTTCGGGCCCTATCATATTTGGAGGCTGGGGCTCGTCGGGCTGGTTCTCTGGCGGTTCCTCTGGTGGCGGTGGCGGCTTTGGCGGCTTCTCCGGGGGAGGCGGCGGTGGTGGCGGCGGCGGGGCATCCGGCGGATGGTGAGGTTACACGTTGACGAAAGCCGGATCCGCTCGGCAATCGTAATCGCGGAAGCCCGGACCACCGGCAAAATACACGTTACGGTGTCGCATCAGCTATGGGGCAGCACGCGAACAAGAGCCGAACGTATTTTTGATCGGCTTCATTTGAGAGACACCCCGGACCGAAACGGCGTGCTGTTCTTCGTTGCGCCGGCTCGCCGCGAGTTTACGGTCTTAGGTGATGCCGCCATTCACGAAAAAGTGGGTCAGGAATTTTGGGATCGCGTTGTCGCAGCGATGCGCGACAAGATACGGGCTGGTGACCTCACCGATGGCATCGTCCACGGCATCGAAGAAGCCGGTAAGGAACTCGCGCAGCACTTTCCAAAACGCGACTAGCGCCGGCCAAGTCAGTTGCTTCGCGATTCCTAGCGCAATTCGAGTATTCTCTGCGTTCGCGCTATCGCCGCCGGATCGACGATTGCAAGTGAACGAGACCGGCCGTTTGTTCTCTGAACGAGAATCGTGTCTGCAGCTCGCATGAAGAAGGCGAACCCAGATGCTTCGGCTTGGGCGAGTGAGGAAAATACTTGAATGCCCTGCATGCGCAAACTCCTAACTATGCCGGAACAACGTCGTGCCGCGCAAGAGCTGCTGTTGCGTCGGCTTCGGTTTTGTACACGGGAAAGACACGATCCAATCCTGTGATCGACAAGATCCGCGCGAACCCGGGCTGATCGACGATCAGCCCAACCGATCCACCGACGTCCCGCGCAACGCGCAGCGCGCGTATGAGCGCGGCCAGCGAGCGGGAGTCGAGCTCGGCGAGCGAGCGCAGGTCAATGAGATGACTGTATCGGCCTTCCTTGACATATTTGCCGATCGTTCTGCGCAAGCGTTCGGCTGCGACGTCGTGGAGCGCTTCGGAAACCCGAGTGATGGTGACGCCGGGAAGGTGGTAAGTATCCATCGAGTAATTCAGCCCCTGTGAAGATAGTTGCGTCCTCTATATCTTTTGTGCTATAGTTGTTTCTAACAAACTTTAGCGTTGGGAGTACTATACTTGCAAAGTACAACAATGTCAAGCCTCAAACCGCAGGCCAAAGTGGGGTTAGAAGAAGAGGCCATCGTTTCAGCGGTCTTGGGGATTGCCAAGCTTCTCTCGGCCGAGTTTCGCCAGATCGCATCGGACATCAACCTCTCCGACTGTCTTGCCGGGACGCTCTGGCATGTGCACCGGTTCGGTCCGACAAAAGCAAGCGACCTCGCGCGCACGATGGCGTGCGACATGGGCAACCTTTCAGGATCGCTCGATCGGCTCGAATCAGCCGGTCTCGTAGAACGCGTCAAGAGCGGCGCAGACCGACGAGTCCGCTTGATGCAGCTTACCGCCAAGGGGCGCAAGATCGCCGAACACATGGAGGCTCGCTTTAGTAAGACCGCGATCCACGACGAACTCTCTCGCATGGGTGCGCGCGACCGCTCCACGCTCAGCGACATATTAAATAAGGTATATGCGGGGCTGTCCAGCAGCACTGGACGCAGAGCCGCCGCTCCGACGTCGCAGATACGGCGGCTACCCGCCTAGATTCGCTCTCGTCAGGGAACCCGCGTTAGCTCGCTTTCTGGCGTAACCTCGCGCGCAGCGTTATCTCAGGAACGGCTGCCAGTGCTTGCGAAACTGGGCAAGTTTTCTTCGCAGCGTCGGCGATCTCGAGGAACTTGGCTTCATCGATGCTTGGAACGTCGGCCTCCATGTCGAGCTCGATGCGCGCGATTTTGAAGCCTTGCGGTACTGAGTCGAGATGCACGGTCGCTTTGGTCGTAATGTTCTCGGGCTTAAAGCCGGCTTTCCCTAATCCGGAAGCGGTCGCCATCGTAAAGCATCCCGCATGAGCGCCGGCAATAAGCTCCTCGGGATTGGTCCCCGGGCTTTGTTCAAAGCGCGAAGCATACGAAAATGCGCCCTGGAATGCTCCGCTGCCAAGCTTAATCTGACCTGAGCCGCCGCGCAAATCCCCGTTCCATTGCGCTTCCGCTGTACGCTGTGGCATGATGATACCCCCTCGTTATTGAGTGACGGAATGTCTACGGTTCAACCTCCGGACAGTTCAGCGCCGCAAAGTCGACCGCGATGGACGCTAAAGGAATCTCATGCACCGCCACGCCGGATGAACTTGCCGCTGCAGCTCCCGCATGGAGAATTATGGGGCTGTCGTCCGGTGTCACCGCACGAACTGTTCCTTTGTAGACGGCAAGCTTCGTGTCACCGGTATTCTGCTCGAGATTGAAGGCTGTCGACCTGTCGACGGCATCCAGCGTTATCGAACCGGCGTTGACGCTCACGCCCGTCTTATCAGTCTGCACGCACAATGTTCCTGCGCCGAGTTCGATTGAGAGATCCGTTCCTTTAGTGAAGGTGGTCACGGTCGTCGTCGGCCCAAGCGTCACTTTGCCCACGTCCGCGAGCATGATGACTGCGAGAGAATCGTCGCCCGTTGTGACGACGTCACCTGAATGCAATACTTGCGTGGAAACGAGATCGCGCTGGCTCCCGCTTGGGCTCTGCACGAACACGGATCCCGAAAGGTTCGTTGCCACAATGACCGGTGGATCAGTCTGCGTCGGTTTGCTTGCAGCCGGGCCGGCCATCGCCACCGTGGCGCCCAGCAGCGCGGCGAACACGAGGAGTTTCTTCGACATGACGAAGCCCTCCGAAAATATTTCGTCTTATGGTTATTCCTAAATACCAGCCGGTCTACACGCTGCAAGCAAGCGCAATCTTAATCGCAATCGTAATGTAGCAACGGACCTTTAGGTCCGTTCTTCCTACGGCGGGAAGCAGTACGAATCGGATGAGGCATCCCCGCCTTCCAAGCGCACTTGATGCGGACGATGATCGTTAAACTCGAGGAACAGCTTCTCGTCGAACGCGATTCCACCGTTGTTGCCGACATCGAGCTTCACCATCCACCCGTTGACGCCGTCGGGATAAAATTGCTCATCCCACGACCGGTACAACGAGTTTGTAAAATAGACACGCTTGCCGTCGCGGCTGATCTCCACCATTTGCGGGCCGCCGTTTCGTTTTTCATTGGGCTTCGCCGGATGCGGCGTGCGCCGAACGATGCCCCCAATGTGAACCGAACCTGTTTGCTTTGGCTTAAACGGATCCGAAACATCGTACTGACGAAGCTCTCCCGTGCCCCAGCACGAGACGTACAGAAAACGATCGTCCAGTGAGAGATCGATGTCGGAGACAAGCGGCGGCACCGCTTTGAAGCCTTTGAGCAACGGCGGCAGATCCGCTTCGTCGGCAGGCTCGGCTGGGATATCGATCACTTTCGTAACGGCCCACTTGCCGTTGTCGCGATGCCAAACCCAGATCGAGCTCGACAGATCCTTCAGTGATATAACGGTATTGGTGAAGCCATATGTCTTGGTCGGATCGTGCGAAGGACGCAGCTCCAGCACCGCTTGATACTCGGGCCCCAGATCCACCGTTTGCAGGTGCGTGCGCTTCCGCAAATCCCAGAAGTGCAGCTGATGACCGTACTTACCGCCGAGCAGCAGCTCGGGGTTCACGCCATCTTCGATCATGTCGGGCGTGCCCCACTCGCTCGTCACCATCACGTCGTGTCCGAGGTGCCAGAAAAAATCATACGCAAAATATTGAGGCCCGCGATCAGCTTCCCACGGACCTGAAACTTTGAAGTCGTAGTGATCGAGTTTGAGGATACCGCCTGGACCTTTGCCCTCAGCAGAACCCAGCGCACTGATGTAGATGCCGTCCGGTCCGCAGTGCGTCGTGTGGAGACGTGAATACCCCGTGCGCGAGATGACTTCTTCCGGCTCGATCACGCGGACAATCTTCGGATTGCGCGGGTCCGGCTTCGTGTCGATGACGTAAATGCGCGACGAACGCAGGCCGGTGACGATGAGATACCGGCGCTCAACGTGGGGATGCGGCGCGTATGGGCACAGTGCCGCGCTGCAAGCATTCCAACCGAAGTGATGAAGTTCGTCACCGGTGTTCGTCATCTCGACCTGACCGACACGCGTTCCGTATGTCTTCGAGCTCGGGTCGACGTCGACTACGGCGAGCGCATCGCGATTGCCGTTGGCCGTGAGGCTGAGCATTGCAACGTAAGCCAGCTTCTCGCTAGGCGCTTGCATTGCCATTTTTGCTGAAGGGTAGAAAGTTGGATCTGGCTTGAGCTGCATGATAACATCCTTTGGCGTCGCGGGAGTCAGTCAAGTTGGCTCGGCTGTTGCAGCGGACCTTTAGGCCCGCTTCACGCGCGCGGCAGCACGAGCATGAGCGCGCCGCTCAGGACGAGCGCAATTGCCCACGCAAGATCAAAATTGAACCAGGCAGTTCGTAAAATCCTGACACCAAGTCTTGTGAAAACGACCCACGCCACCAAAATCATCGTCAGTAGATATCCAAACGTGTGTACGGCAACTGCGCTGAGCCAGACCACGGGTGATGCAGCCATAGTGGCCCCCACAACATGCAGTGCACCCATGCCGCGCATGGAGATGGATGACGACGGCTCGACCGCAGCGGAGAGAAAGGGGAGCAGCATAAGGCCGGCGCCATGTCCGGTCGCCATGAGAAACGACCACGCTGAAAGCCCCCAGAATCCCACGCGCATCCCAACCCAACGAACATGGCGCGCTCGCACGAGACGAAAAATGCCAAATGACACCAGCAGCGCGGCGGCGCCATAGCGCAGCGTGTCGGAAGGCAGCGTGTGCTGCGCAACGGCAGCCAGAGCAACAATCAAGCCGACCGACACGACATGCCCAAGCGCAATCGGCGGCAATGCTGCGAACACGGCGCGCGCGCTCTTTTCTTGAAGGCCGAGTGCGACCGCGAACAGCCAGCCCATGCCGGGGTTAATACCGTGATAACAGCCGAGTGCAAAAAGCGCCGGCCACATCCACGCGTGCGACATCGCAGCTCAGTACTGAATTGCTTCTGTTTTTGCTTCGCTGAAGAAATCCACGTCGAGCGTGTCCTCAGGATACGTGAAGTCGGAGAAGGTGAATGTAACGCCTTGGTAATTGACAGGGGGAGTGTTGGCGAGAAACCCACCGGTCCTGATCGTCGATGGAGTGGATTCAGACGCCATGAACCAATGACCGTCGACAACGGTGTACTCCGCATCCCACGGCACGGTCGTCGCCGGTCCCGAGTCAAAGATTCCTTGAGAGCGAAGCTTCCAGATGACAAAAGCTTGGGTGTCGACCCAAACCTCGCGCAAGCGATAGTAATCCGGCCGGTCGAGCGGCACGAGCTTCAAATGGTAGGTAAAGCGCGAATGATACGGCTCGATGCCAAGCAGGGTCACGTCGTAGAAGCGGCCGACCGTCACGATGCGACCGAGTTGTTTGATGTCGATGATCGGCTCCGGGGTGCGCATCCCGGGAAACTCAGCCGGTTTGCGCGGCGTCAGTCCAAACGTGTACATCGGCGATATTTCAGGAACGCCGAAGGGCTCTGAATAGTTGCCTTTGCGTTGGCTGGGGAAGAGCGAGCCGATGATCGGTATGTTCACGCGCCAACCCCAGGGATTTTCAGGCTGGTTCGTGGTTGCGACCGGTACCGTATGCGTCGTGACGACACCGTCGCTCGTGCGGGCATTCGATCGGAACGATTCAACAAACGGCTTGCCGTTGACGGTCGACCGCGAGGTCACAATGAACGACACGACCGACGGATAGTCGAACGTGCGCAGCGTATGCAGCGCGTTTTCAAAAATCTGCGGCGGGCTCAGCTGTCCATTGACCGGTGTCTGGGCGGCCTCGTGTGCAAGAGCGATCGCATCCAAGGCTGTAGCCGATTCGGTTGTAAAGCGCGCGATGTGTTCGGTGAGCTGTTTTGGGCAGCCCGCGGGCGCGTTTTGGGTCTTGACGGTGAAGACGACGTCGTAGGTCGTCGAAGGTTTGAGCTGCGGTATCGGCATCGTGGCGACGACCGCCGTTGGGCTCAGCTGATGTTCGCGGCGGGAAACTCCCGCAAGCGGCGCCAGTGGTTTGAACTTTGAAGGGAGGGCAACCTCCGACCCCGTTTCGGGGAGAAGCTCTACTTGTTTGATAATCCCGAAGGTGTCGCTATCGGTTGCGATGGCGAGTGGCGTCGCGAGCGAAACGTCTGTTCCACTTTCTTCCGGCGCAACGAGCCTAAAGATGGGCTGCCGGACGAGAAATGAATAGTCGCACGACGGAGCAGCTGCGGCGATTGTTGGAGTTAGAGCGGCGAGCGACCACGCGAGGCCAGCCGCGGCGAGGATGAATCGTGGGGACACGAGGCGGTCTATTGTACACCGGGGGCGCTATATCCCACGGCCGCTTGTGTTGCTATTTCTGCGCAGCGCTATGGTCACGAAGAGCACGATGATGGCGAAGGCCAGAAAAATGACGACTGCGGTTCCGGTGCCTGATGCGCCCGGTCGCGTCACCGGAATTTCCGTGGGCGACGCTGCGTTCTCGGCGGGCGAGACCTCCGTAGATGGGCTTTCTAATGGAGACGGAGACGGCGGCTGCGGCATGGGTGTTGAGGTGTCCTCGATCGCGGTCGCGGTGCGGTCGACGGCCGCGACAATCGCATCGCCGAATCTCCCGGTCTGCATGTCGGCTTGGAAGCTATCGCTTATCGACTGTTCGGTCGCGTCGGGAATCGTCGAGAAGTCCGGCGTTTGGATAATCGCAAAATGTGAGGCCTGCTGCCCTCGCGTCAACCACACCAGCGCAGCGATGCGGCCGGATACATTAAAGCTTTCGGCCATCGAAAATGCGATCATGCCTGAGATCTTGCCCGGCTGCTCGGGAAAGAGCACCACGCCAATGCCCTTGCCGGTCGCAGATTCCAGGCGTTGCTCGCGAGTGACAAGATCGGCGATCTGCGAGTCGGTTAAAATACCGAGATCGTCGCGAACATAGTTGCGAGCGCTGGGTGCAATTTTCGAGCCGGCCTCCATGGTGCTCGCGATGTGGTCGACAAGTGCGGGCAACGCGTCGCTCGGGCAGCAATAACGAATCGTGCTGGAGAGCTCGTGCCGAAGCTCTTGCTGTTCATCGTAGGAAACCCACTTCGATGCTTTGTCAGTAAAGATGACATCGCTGTTCTCGCCGCCGGTGGCAACCCACACGAGCGCGCCATACGAGCCTTTGGCAACCTTGTCCGCCGCGGGAATGCCGTCGGTAAGTGCGCTCTCTCCGTTTGTGCCGCGCATGGCAACGACGACAACAATGAGGCCAGTTGCGTCGAAGAGCTGCTTGTTGCGCGCGTTGATCTGTGCAGTTGCAGCGTCCGACATGAGGGTCGTTTCGTCGACCACGGTTTGGTCGGTGAACGTTTGAGCCGACAAAGCCAGTGACAGAGCGGCGCAAACGAGAGCGATCGTCGCTCGTAAGGCTGCGTCTGGTCGGCGTACGGCTGTCATGTGCCCTTACGAAGCGGCTTCGTTCAAGACCCGGTTTTGGCCCTCCGTGTCCGCAAGGAAGTCTTCGTGAGAGCTTGAATGCGCCGCAAACTGCCGACGGAGGAGAAGAAGATGCAGGCACCCTCGATCGATCGCGCGCTCCACGAAGTGTCCGAACGCTTCGACTTGTTGAAGCATCCGTTCTATCAGCGTTGGGTGGCCGGCGAGCTCACGCACAAAGAGCTTGCATATTACGCCGGACAATATGCGCACGTGGTGCGGGCTATTCCCCGCTGGCTCGAGGGGGCGGCCAACTGCGATCAGGCGCACCGCAACATACTGCGTTCGCATGCAGCAGAAGAATCAGATCACGTTACTCTCTGGGACCATTTCGCGGAAGCGATCGGCATCGACGCGGCGGCGCTTCGAGCCACGCCCGCCAATGCGGCGACCGCAACGCTCATCGCTCGAGGCGACGAACTTGTCGCGCAGGGTCACGGTGCCGCGGTCGTGTGGTCGATCGAAGCGCAATCGCCTGCCGTGTCGGCCGAAAAACTGCGCGGACTGCGGGCGCACTACGGCATCGACGAAACAAACGGCGGCCAATACTTCTCGGTCCACCAAGAGCTCGACCGCGCTCACGAGGCCCAGTTACGCGACCTAATCTACTCGCGCGATGCGACCACGCAAGAGGCCGCGCCTCCGGCCGCAGAAGCGATGCTCGGCGCAATGTGGAAACTGCTCACCTCGGCTCAAAGCAACTAACCTTCCGAGGGGCCCGCCACGGAGTCCCAGAACGTAAGCAAATAGCTCAACGGCTCTATGCCGGCTGAGCGTTTGCCGTCCGTGAAAGGACGCAGTCATGAGGAAGAAACCGAAAAGACAGATCGTAAAAAGCAAGAGCCATCCCTTCACGCAGTTGGTTCTCAAGTGCACCTCTGAACCAGATGCCTGGCACGAGTTCCAAAACGCGTATAAAAAATTTCTAAAAGAGTCCCAAAAATTAAAGAAACCCCTAAAAAGACAAGACATCGACAATATCAGGAAGAGCATGCGCAAAGCCTACCAGTTTCTGGAGCCACCGCAATGGCGTGCTCTAGGATCGTGTGATCCCAAAATGATTAACGAGTGGGTGGCAAAAGAGTATCGAAGCGCTGCGTATCCCAAGCGGAGGCCTACCTTCGAAGCAGGTATTCCGCTTGTGATTGAGTTTTGGCCAACCCACCAAAAAAAATAGGGGGGCCCGCGAATCACCGCCAGAAGTTCGAGGCAAACCAACTCAGCGGCATCTTAGCCGTTCGAGACATTTGTCATTGGCGAAAGGAATCGACAATCATGCGAGAAACGCCGAAACAGCACAAGCAGAAGCGAGCGACGATATCCCGGCAGCCGGCAGGCAAACATCGCTTTACCCAGCTCGTTCTTAAGTTCACGTTCAATCAGGTTGAATGGGTCGTGTTTGACAATGCATACAAGTCTGATTCCTCGACGATTCCAGACGAATACAGCTTCCTCAGCGTGGACCAGTGGAATGCACTCGGAAAACGCGATCCGATCAAAATTAACGACGAGATCGTCAAAGAGTACTATGACGCTGCGACCCCGCAGAACATGGATGATCTCGTCGGAGGTATTCCGATCCTGATAAAAGACTGGCCGACGCATCAATAGCGCGCGAAATAGGATCCGCTCATGTCTCCGTCGCTCGCGATCGTCGGTTCTGGGATACAATCAGGACGAGACTTAACGAATGGTGCGCGCGACGAGATTCGTCGCGCCGACAAAGTCTTGTACTTAGTGACCGAGCCCGTCACTGCAATGTGGTTGCGCAAGCTCAACCCAACCGCTGAGTCTCTCCACGTGTTCTACTCAATCGAAAAGCCCCGACGTGAAACGTACGAGGAGATGATCGAACACATCTTATCGTTTCTGCACGCGGGTCTGAACGTTTGTGTAGTGAGCTACGGGCATCCGGGCGTCTTCGCGGACCCAATGCACGAGGCAATGAAGCGGGCGCGAATCAAAAAGTTTGCGGCCTTCATGCTGCCTGGGATTTCTGCGGTTGACTGGTTGTACGCAGATCTGGGTCTCGATCCAGCAACGAGCGGATGTCAAATTTTCGATGCCACTGATTTTCTTGAGCAACAGCGCAAGCACGATACGAGGAGCATGCTGATCCTCTTACAAGTCGGAATCATTGGTGTGACGACATTCCCTCGAGAATGCAACGTAAAGAGGTTCCGTGCACTCACGAAGTATCTGAGCCGCCGTTATGGCGCGCAGCATGAAATTGTGATCTACGAAGCGTCGCAGTATTCGATCGCCGACTCCATAATACAGCGAGCCGCATTGAATGCGGCTTCGTTGATTACTCTCTCACTTGGATCGACCATGTATGTGCCTCCGAAGGTCAGTCCTAAGACGCGCCGAAAACTCTGATCTGGGAGGGCGCCTCTTTTGGCAACCCTAGCCGCGCGCGCCAATCATCTCGTCGGCAGACGACGGCAGCTTCAATTGCTGACCGAGCGGTATCGCGCAGCGGAGCGCGGGGAAGGTTCCATTGTCATCATCGCGGGAGAAGCTGGCGCCGGTAAAACGCGCCTCGTCTCCGAATTCTGCCGGACCGTATCCGACGAAGGCGGTCGCTTTACGATCGGCCGATGTCTCGAGTACATCCAAGTCCCGTATGCACCGTTCATATCGATCATAGGCGCGTTTGCCACAAGCTATCCGAACGTGATGGCCACCGCTCCTCAGATCGTCTCAGTCCTGGCCCATCTCATTCCCGAACTTCACTTGGGCGCCACACCCGCAGTGGTGCCGTCGGACAAGCTTCGTCAGTTCAACATGATAGCTGAAGCACTCCGGCGGTTCGGCAGCGACCGCGTGGCGGTAGCAGTCATCGAAGATCTCCATTGGGCGGACAGCGGCACGCTTGAGTTGCTGTTGCATGTGGCTTCGCACATCGATACAGCACGCGTATTGCTCATCCTCACCTACCGCGACGAAGAACTGCCACGAGATCACCCTTTGCGGTCGGCGCTTGCTAAGCTCGAGCGGAACCACACCGTCATGCGCGCAGAGCTTGAGCCGCTCGATCGTGCGCAAATGCACACGCTTCTGCTCCAGGCTCTGGGCCGACGCCGCAGCCTTCCTGCGCACCTCATCAGCGCGATCTGCGTTAAAGCCGAAGGTAACCCGCTCTTCGCTGAGGAGCTCTTGAAGACAGTACTTGCGCGACCTCATGATGTGACGCGGCAGTTGCCGACGACGGTGCAAGAGGCTGTGCGAGACCGGCTGCGCGAGCTCAGTGATGCGGAGCAATCGACGCTCGCGCATGCCGCCGCATTGGGCAGGCGCTTCCGTGCGGAGTTTCTGGCCGAGATGCTTGGTCTCACCGTCGATGATATTGCTCCCGCGCTTAAGCGCGCCATCGAGCTCGGACTGATCGGTGAACAGCGCAATGGCGATGTGTACTATAGTTTCAAGCATGAATTGCAGCGCGCGGCGGTTTACTCCGAGTTGCTGGGAGTCAAGGCTCAGGCGCTTCACAAAAAGATTGCGCTTGCGCTCGAAGCGGACAAACCAGACGAACACACAGTTGAGCTGGCGTATCATTGGTGGCAGGCGCACGACCCTGCGAAGTCCGCTCGCTTTAACGAACGAGCTGGGGATAAAGCCTGTGGAATCTTTGCGTATGGCGACGCGGTGGTGAACTACGAACGTGCCCTGGAAGCTGGGGTCGCGCAAGGCGTTGCGCGCGCAGAATTGAGCCTCAAGCTCGCACACGCGCTGAGTCGAAGCGGTTACGGTGAACGAACAAAAGACGTAGCTCTCTCAGCTTTGGCGGATTATGAAGCTGCTGGAGACAGCGATCAAGTTGCCCGCGCTTGCATGAGGCTTGCCGGCTTGAGCGCCAGGCTCGACGACATTACTGGAACGGAACGTTTTTTGGAGCGAGCTTTGGAACTCATTGAGAACAACGTTAATAATCCCACCTATTTTGCGGCACATATCGAAATGATGTTCTTACATGTGGCGTACCACTGGAATCTCGAAAAAGCCCGATACCACATGGCACAAGCGGATAGCTTTATTGGCAGCCCACCTTCGGCCGCGAAGATTCGGTACTTGCAGGCCAAAACTGCAATCGAGGCATGCTCTGGCAGACCCCGCGAGGCATTGGCTCAGACACAGGCAGCGGCGCGACTCGCAGTGCAGACAAGTGATGTCATGAGCGCTCTCCATTCGTGGTGCAATTTCGGTGCCGGCATGACGCAGATTGGCGAACCTGAATTGGGCTTGCGGGGACTCGAAGAAGGGCTCAAACTGATTCGCGACCAGCACATCGCCGGGTTGCCGGCAGACTGGGTGTTCATCTACCTAGCCAACGCTCTGTTACACCAGGGCCAACTGCAACGTGCGCTTGAGTTCGTTGAGCAAGCGCTCAACGATGGCGTCGAGCTGTCGTCGTACCGCCTTGCTGTCGCGGAGACCGGTATTCTGTTGGGCCTGTGGTTGGAACTCGACGAATTGGTTGAACGCTGCGCCGATGCAGAACTGATCGATGCAGCGCTGCAATCCGGCAGGGCCGAAACCGTCGGGGCAACTGCATCCTTTTCTGAATATTACGCCATGCAGGGTAAGCACGAGGATGCTCGCCGGCTCGCGAAACGCGCGCTGGACGTCCTTGAGGGAATGAGTGGAAGACAACCCGGGGAACACGATAAGTTTTTTGTCTCGGTTGCCCGTATCGGGGACGCCGTGGACATCGGCAGAAGCCGCGCCTACCTTGAGCGCGTTGTCCGTGACTCGAAGGTGCGTTCAGCACCAGCGTGCTTGGCGCTGGTCGAGGCGTACTCACTTGCGCGACAGGGCGATCGCCGAGGCGGCGAGACCAAGGCAAAGGCCCTCGAAGCTGCGAGTCTCTTCCACGACATCGGATGGCCACACTATGAAGCCCAGGCGCTCGAGCTTGCCGGCAATCGAAATGAAGCCCTCGAGATCTATCGGCGCATGGGTGATCTGCGTGACACGCATCGGCTTGAGGCAGAGATGGCCCCGCCGAGTCGCCGGGGTCGCGCGGCAAGCGAACTGTCCACGCGAGAGCGTGAGATCATGAACCTGCTCGTAACTGGGAAATCCAACAAGGCAATTGCAGCCGTGCTCGTCTTGAGCGAACGCACGGTGGAAAATCACGTATCGTCGATCCTCGCAAAAAGCGGAGCGATATCCCGCGCGGAACTCATTGCGAAGACAAAAGCCGAAGAGCTCTAATCCCTGCGGCGTTTCCTCCGACCTGGCTCTTCAGTACCCTTGAGTGACGCAAGCGGTTCGAGCTCGAACTCCACTTCGGCCAGGCCGGCGTCCACGACGCTTGCAATAACCTCGCCGGATGGTTTGTAACATGGACCCGACTCGTCAATGGGAACGCGATTGTCGACGTTGACCACGATGCCGGCATTGCGATAGCGGTCCTCGATCTCGCGCCGGTCGAGTTCGCGAATGGCAAACGAACGCGACAGACGCCGCCCGGCGCCATGGTTGACCGAATATGCGCTGCGCAGCGCGCCGTCCAGCGGACGCAAGATGAAACTTCGATCGAGATTGCTTCCGGGAATGAGCACGGGATGACCGGTCCGTTCCCACATCGTAGCTCGCAGCGCCGGATGGCCAGCTGGGAAAGCTCGCGTCGCGCCTTTGCGGTGCACCCACACCTTGCCGAAATCAGGGTGATCCTCAAGCTGGACCAGGTTATGACTGATCTCGTAGATCAGATCGAGCGGCCCGCCGAAGACGTCTGCAAAGGCGCGCGCTACCTGCTCGTAGATAATGAGGCGATTCACAATCGCGAAGTTGCCGCCCGCTGACACGGCGTTGATGTACTCTCGATAGTGCCGCGACTCGGGCGTGAAGTATCCCAGGTCGAGGTGGGTGATCGCCTGCGGCTTCTCCATCTTAGCCATATCGAAATAATTAGTCGCAAGCCCGTGCCCGAATCCTCGGCTGCCCGTGTGTATTTGTACGAAGAGCGTATCAGTCTGCACGCAGCGCTGGAGTTCGATGAAGTGATTGCCGCCGCCTAAACTCCCAAGCTGGCCAACACCACGCTCGGGCCTGCCGCGCCCGCCCCAGGGGATGTTCCAGCCATCGTCAACTGGCAAGCGATTCCGTTCGGTGCGGCTGCGATCGACCTGCTGGGAATACTTCTGCGTGTAGTACTCAGCTCCGCCGCGCACGATATGCTCGAACTCCGCAGTGTCAAGATCGCGCAACGTGCGGCTTCGTCCACCCGCTCCCATATCGATGCGCCGGTCGACCTCACGATTGAACGCCAGGCGAAGTTCCGGCGTGGCTGCAACGCTGGGAATGGTTGAACTGGCCGATATCATGCCGCAGCCGATATCGTAGCCCACCGGACCCATCGCCACCGCTCCCGCCTGTGCATCGGTCAAAATAACGCAGCCGACAGGGACGCCGTATCCCGAATGAACGTCCGGCGTGATCACGACGAGCCTTACACCCGGGAAGGAAGTCGCATTAAGCATCTGCTGGTAGACGTTGGAATCGATGTCATCGAGCAGCGCATCGCTGAGAAAGAGCCGGACCTCGATGCCATGGGTGTGCTCGGTCTGAAGCGAGAAGTAACCCTGATCGCTTCTGCGCATTTGGTCGCGCCACGCTTCATGGGGCATGATGCTTGCTCATTAACATTGAAGCGCAACGTCGTGTTGTATCGGCTCAGGCTGGGATGGGCAGGCTACCTGGTGGGTGTTCGCGAGCGTTATAAGCTCCTGATGTCGCCGGGGCACCGCGGCTTTTTCATGCCCTGGCTCGCCTACATCATTTTTGTTGCCGTGACGTTGCGCTGGCAAACTGATGTGTGGCTGCTTGGCGTGCTTGTCGTGCGGCATTGTATGACACCGTCGATAGCGAGGTTGGAGCATGAAGCCCTCTATCTCCCGCTTGCCATGGCGCTTGCCATCATCATTATGATGGTTTCCCTCATTCCCGTTCAGCAGGGCTATCTGCGTGCCGTCCCCATGTGGATTGCCGAAGCGTTTGTCACAATTTTGCCTGTCAGCGCGTTTTTGACGCTGATCGGTCTCGGATTCTACTGGATCGATCTCAAAGCCGCTTGCGGCTAGCGGCTGCGCGCTGCGTCTACCATTTCGCGGATGCGGGGGTGATCGCCCTCGACGGTTTTTATCCAGCGACCAAACGGCGGCACGCGCTCGCCGACGCGAAAGAGAAAATAATAAACGCTGATCTCACCGACATGTGAGAATCTCTGCTTGATGCCGGCTGCCACGGCAGCGTAGGTTTTAAAGGACTGCAGGTAGTGCCGGAAGCTGCCGTATTCGCGATCGAGCTCGAGAAACGTCTGTGCGTTACGGATCGTTGCTCGAATTTTGCGCTCGCTGTGCAAGATGCCGGGGTGGGCCATAATGCGCCGGACGTCAGGTTCACGAAAACGGGCTACCGTCTGCGGGTCAAAGCCCTCGAAGGCTTCGAGCAGCGAGTCCCACTGGCGATCGATAGCGGCCCAGCTCAAGCCGGCTTGAAATACTGCTCGGCTCATCACCGCAAGGTAGTCTGCCGGCGAGGGCGCCTTTATACGCTTATGGGTGCTGCCGCTCACCAACGTAGCAACGGATCTTTAGATCCGTTTTCTTTTCACAATTTATTCGTGCGTGCGAACGTCTCGGCATCATCGGCGTCGAGGATGTCGAAAATGAGCCCACTGGCGACCTTTTCATAACCGGGATAGTTTTGCTTGAGGCGTTCGAGGTTCTCAGGCGCAACGTCGTTAATTGACCGCTGTGAAGCGACTCGGTTTGCTTCGTCACGTTTACTCGCGTCGGAATGTTGAAGCACCCAGGCAGCAATCTCGTCCTCGGATTCCGCACGCGCCACTTGGGCCTGAAGATCTTCAGCCGAAATGCCAATAATCGAAAGCACGCGCGTGCTCATGCCATCAATTTTGTACGAGCCGATGTTGCCGCCGGGCAGCAGCGCGCGCATCTTGTCGATAGTGCGCGGCAGAAAGTAAACGCCGCCAAGTTTCTCCCGCGAAGAGCGCGGCGGGCGAGTGGTTAGATCGATGGGTTTCATTAGGTTACCTCTCCCGGTGCTGGACTGGGTACCAAGACTTCTTTGCGCAACCTGCTATGCCTGTAGCCGTAAAATCCGTAGATGATAACGCCGACCACGAACCACACGACGAATCGGATCAGCGTCGGCACGGGCAAGCTCGCGATGAGGTACACGCATCCGATTAAACCTAAAATCGCGACGAGCGGCCCAGCCGGTGCGCGAAACGGCCGGTTGGCATTGGGGTGAATGATGCGCAAAATAAACACGCCCAAACAGACGATGCCGAACGCGGACAGCGTGCCGATATTGACAAGCTCCAAGAGTTTTTGCAGCGGGATGAGCGCCGCCATAATTGCTACGATGACACCGGTGATCATCGTCATGCGAGCAGGCGTTCGAAACACAGGGTGGACCTTTGCCACGGAATCAGGCAGCAGCCGGTCTCGCGCCATGACGTAAAAGATTCGGGTTTGACCGAGCAGCGAGGTCAACATGACGGAGATATTGCCCGCGATGGCGCCCACCGTGACGAAGTTGACGTAGATCCGCGAGTTGTGCGCCATCATTGCGGCTTGGCTCATCGCCGCGTTGGAGTCGATTTTCTGCCACGGCACAATGCCCACCGTGATGTACGCGACGAGCATATACAAAATTCCGCCGATGATGAGCGAGCCGATGATGCCGATCGGAACGTCACGCCGCGGATTTTTCGATTCCTCGGCCGCGACGGTGACCGTATCGAAGCCGATGTACGCGAAGAATACGAGCGCTGCGCTCGCGAGAATACCATGGAATCCAGTCGGGGCAATGGGGTGCAAATTCTTGGCCGACACTGCCGCGAACGAGCCGAAGATGAAGACGACGAACGCGATAATCTGCAAAATAACAAACGCCGCATTCGTTCCCGCGGATTCTCGGATGCCTATTGCAAGCAGCGCGGAGAGCCCAAGCACGCCGAGCGCCGCCACGATGTCGACCTGAGAGCTCGCAAGATTGACGGCGTGGAGAGCGGTGAAATGCCAAGGGCCCAGATGAACGGGGGCTGTCACGATATCGAGCTTCGCCGTCTGGGCCCACGCGGGCAGCGTGACATGAATGCTCTGCAGCAATATTTGCACGTAGCCCGACCACGATGAGGCGACGGGTGCAGCGCTGATCCCATACTCTAAGATGAGATCCCATCCGATGACCCACGCGACGAGCTCGCCTAGCGTTGCATACGCATACGTGTATGCGCTGCCGGCGACCGGAACCATGGACGCGAATTCGGCGTAGCACAGCGCGACGAAGATACACACGACGCCCGACGCGAGGAATCCAAGAATGACGCCCGGACCGGCAACTTGTGCGCCGACGCCGATGGTCGTGAACACCCCGCCCAGCATGGTGCCGAGACCGATGGCGATGAGTCCAGGCCAGCCGAGCACGCGGCGCAGCTTTGGGCCTTCTTCGTCGGGCCGAACGCGATCCAAGGGCTGGACCGCAAAAAGCTGCTTAAGCGACATTCATAGGTCCGCCCATGAAATCGCTTTTTATTGAAACGAATCAACGGACCTTTAGGTCCGTTAGCCAGTTGAATGTAGCAACGGACCTTTAGGTCCGTTTAAAGCTAGCGTCTCCCGCGGCTATAGCGAGCCGCTACCGGCCGCTCGACGGGTTCCTGCCCGGACGCTTTCAGCAGAGCGTCGACAAAAGTGTTGGCAGCAGTTTCGGACGACCGGGCTACGAATGGGTCGTACTGTCGCTTGAGCGGTTCGGTCGCCTCGCTCCGCAACTCAACTTCCCAGAGGCGATTCGACCAGGTCGCCGCCACGACCGAATCGCGATAACGGGCAGTGGTACCGTCTTTGCCCACTTTGGTCTCGTCAAGCTGGGTTCGAATCGCTTCAAAAAAACTCTGGATGTACTTATCAGGCTCCACAAATAATCTCCCTTGTCTGGACTAGTATCGTTCGACACCGGTATGCTCAACTCCGTTCAAATACGTCTCTTTTGATGCCTCATTCCGGTAGAGATAGCCCGTCCCAAAAGCGATTCTGACGTGAAGGGAATCCTCGGTGGCGCTCAAAGGTTTTGCCATGGCAGATGAGGCCCCGATGACGATCGCGGATGCGCTCGAACAGTGGACGCAAGGCCGTACCGATGAGCTCGCCTACGCGACCATCGATCACGAGCGCGCAACGCGCACAGGCTTTCCGGAAGTTATTTTCTGCCCGGGCAAGAGCCATCAGCAGATAGCTGAAATCGCAGCCGCGCTGGCTCGCACGGCGACTGTGGTGATGGCCACGCGCGCGTCGCAGGGCGCCTTTGAAGCTGTGCGAGCCCGGCTCCCGCAAGCGGTTTTTTATGATGAAGCGCGCATCATTGCGTGGGAAAAACAGCCGCTGCCGCGCGTCGGCCGCGTCGCAGTCGTTTCAGCCGGCACCTCCGACGGAGCGGTGGCAGCCGAAGCCGCCGTCTCGCTCGACCTCATGGGAAACAATGTCAACTGCATTCATGATGTAGGCGTTGCCGGTTTGCATCGCGTCCTCAACCACCGCGATCTGCTCAATTCCGCCAACGCGATCGTCGCGGTCGCGGGTATGGACGGCGCACTGCCGTCGGTGATCGCTGGCCTGACGAATAAACCTGTCATTGCCACTCCCACAAGCGTTGGTTACGGCGCTTCATTTCAGGGCATCGCAGCCTTGCTCGCCATGCTCAACTCGTGTGCCGTCGGTGTATCTGTCGTCAACATCGATAACGGGTTCGGAGCAGCCTGCGTCGCGTCGCGCATCAACCACGTCGCCGCCGAGCAGCATGGATAATTTGCTTGCGCAAGCGCGCGTGCGCGAGGACACGCTGCGCGACATCCTTCGGAGCATGCGCCGCGTGATCGTCGCATATTCGGGCGGGGTCGACAGCGCAACGCTGCTTGCCGTCGCGCGCGAAGAATTGGGTGAAGACGTCCTGGCGATTACCGGCCGCTCGGCATCCGTTGCAGAGGGCGAAGTCGAGGCAGCGGCCGCCGTTGCAGCGCAGCTCGGCGCGGCGCACGAGATCATCGAGACGCAGGAGTTCGATAATCCGCGGTACCGATCGAACGACAGAGACCGATGCTTTCATTGTAAGGATGAATTATTCTCGCGTCTTACCGCACTTGCGCGAGCGCGCGGTTTTCAGCAGGTCGTCGACGGCTTCAATGCGGACGACGGCCGCTCGCCGCTCGACCACCGCCCGGGCCATCAGGCGGGGCTCCGTCTCGGAGTCAGAAGTCCGCTGGCCGAAGCATGTTTAGGCAAAGACGACATTCGTGCAATCGCGCGGCGCCTCAGCCTGCCGCTATGGAACAAGCCGGCAACGCCGTGCCTGTCGTCGCGCGTCCCCTACGGCACCGCCATCGACGAAAGCGATTTACGCAGAATCGATCTTGCAGAACGGTATATGCGGGCCATCGGTTACGGCGTCGTACGAGTGCGCCACTTTGGCGCGACCGCGCGAATCGAAGTGCCGATCGAGCGCGTGCGCGAACTTAACGCAGCGTTAGATCGCATCGAGCGTACGCTGCGCTCAATCGGCTATCGCCGCGTCGAGATCGATCCTCGCGGCTACCGCACGGGCTCGTTGAACGCCTAACTCTCGTCTACAAGTAACGTGAGAATTTGCGCGCGCAGCTCGGGCGAATCTTTGTGTCCGTGCGAGGAAATCGCATGCTCGGTCGCGGCCTTGAGAACTTCTTCCTGGGTGCCTGAAATTGTCAGCGAACAATTATTGTCGCTCGGGAACTTTCTGCAGTCGGCGACTTTTCTCGTTGCGGTTGCCATGAGTGTCCTCCTCAGGAATTTGGGGGATGCGCTGGATTGTTCGAAAGTCCTCGAATCTCCTCGGCCCTGAAAGGCGCAATGGTGGCGGCGGAGAAGCCTGGAGGCTCTAACGCCGGCACGGTCGATGATAGTCAGATATCATCGATGCGGCTAACGCTATTCCCAGAAAGGCACAATGATAAAAGAAGGCCTGGTGCCGGCCCCTCATTCCGGACTGCGTCCGAATTATCTCGGTTTTTGGAATATCGCCGCACAATCGATAGCCAATATTGCGCCGTCGGCGACACCCGCGCTTATTTTGCCGCTCGTGTTTGGCTTCACGGGCAACAGCGCGTGGCTTGCATATGCCTTCGCCACGGTAGCCTTGCTCCTCGTCGCGGCCAACATTAACGTCTTTGCACACCGGTCCGCTTCGCCCGGTGCGTTGTATACATTTGTCGCGCAAGGCCTCGGTCCAACATGGGGCGTCATTTCAGGCTGGTCACTCGTGATCGCGTACACGATTATTGGAAGTTCGGTGCTGGCAGGCTTGGCGAACTACGTCAGCGTGCTGGCGCATCGCTTCATGAGTGCGAATTTCGATTTTGAGTTAACCATTGCTGCCATGGTCGCCGGCGGAGTCGTGGCCTGGTTGCTGGCGTATCGCGACGTCAAGCTGTCAACCCAATTTATGCTCGGCACAGAGTTCGCTTCGATTTCGATCATCATGCTGCTGATCGCTTTGTTTTTCGCGCACCACAAAGCCGTCGACCCAGCGCAGTTCGCGTTCTCCCGAATGAATGCAAACGGGCTCGTGCAGGGACTCGTGCTTGCGATCTTCAGTTTCGTGGGCTTCGAGAGCGCAACCACATTAGGCCGCGAGGCAAAGAATCCCAAACAATCAATTCCTGCATCGGTGCTCTTTACGGTCGTTGCAACCGGCGTGTACTTCATGATCGCAAGTTATGCTCTGGTCGCCGCGTTCCAAGGACACAGGCCCTCGCTCGACCAGTCGAATGCACCACTTGATGTGCTGTCGCAACTTGTCGGCATCCCGTTCTTAGGTCCGCTGGTTGATGTCGGGATCACCATCGGCTTCTTTGCTTGCGCGCTCGCGTGCGTCACCGCCGGCGCGCGCATCCTGTACGCGATATCGAGGCATGGCCTCTTCCACTCGGCGGCGAGCGCAATCCACAAAACTCACGCCACGCCGCACGTCGCCGTGACCATTACGGCTATTATCGTCATACTCGTTCCCCTCGTCATGCTCTTCGCCAATTTTAAGGTGCTCGACATCTACGGCATCACGGGAACGCTCAGCACGTTTGGCCTCTTGCTTCCCTATGTTTTGGTTTCCATCGCTGCACCAGTGTACTTGCGCAAACGCGGTGAATCGTACGGCGTGTCTATCGTCGTTGCGATCCTGTCGCTTGTCGCACTGTTGTTCACGGTCAAGGGCAGCATCTATCCTGTGCCTGCGCCGCCCTACAATCTCTTGCCGTACATCTTTGTCGGCCTACTCGCTATCGGACTCGTGCGTTTCATGTACTTGCGGAAGAAGCAGCCGGACATCGTCTCAAACATTCAGGCGGATCTGCTCAAAGAGGTCGAGGAGCTCTCCGCATAACGCGATGAACTACGAGCGTACATTTCGCATCGAGCCTGGCAACAAGGTCAAACTCGACCGCATGGACCCAGACTACCACGGCAAGCACGCTGGGCGAAAACAGGCAGCCGACGAGATCGACAATGACTGCGAAAAGATGCGCGAGCTGCAGTATTTACTGTACGCGGAGAATCGCCACTCGCTGCTTATCGTTCTCCAGGCTCCGGATACTGGCGGAAAGGACGGCACGATCAATCACGTTTTGAACTCGATGAGCCCGCAAGGCACGTACGCCCACGCCTTCAAAGTTCCGACACCGCAAGAAGCTGCCCACGATTTTCTGTGGCGGGCGCATAAGGTCGCACCGGCGCGTGGCGAGGTCGCTATCTTCAACCGTTCGTACTACGAAGATGTGCTCGTCACTCGCGTTCACAACTTGGTTCCGAAGGACGTCTGGTCAAAACGCTACGATCTCATCAATGCGTTTGAGAAAGGGCTCCTCGAAAACGACTGCACGATACTCAAGTTTTACCTGCACATCAGTTTTGAAGAACAGCTCAAACGCTTCAAGCAACGGCTTGACGACCCGACCAAACAATGGAAAATCAGCGAAGCGGATTACAAAGAGCGTGACTATTGGGATGACTACGTCAAGGCATACGAAGCCATTTTTAAAAAAACGAGTACGAAGCATGCGCCCTGGTTTGTGATCCCGGCCAACCACAAGTGGTTCCGCGACATGGCGGTTGCGCGCATCGTGGTCGACACGCTCGAGTCGCTCAAGATGAAAGTTCCCAAGCCGACGGTTGACCTGGCAGCCATCCGCCGCAAGTACCATGGCGAAGAAATGAAGACTCGTCGCAGTTAAGGATCGAAATTTTAGAACCGCAGTTCAAGTTCGTCGGATTGCTGGAAGCCGAGAGCTTCGTACAACGGGCGGCCCCCTTGTGAGGTTCGCAACCGTACTACTTCGCAGCCCGTACGCTGCGCCCACGTAATGGTTTGTTGCATGAGCGCCCGTGCAATGCCGCGCCGGCGCCACTGAGGTTTGACGTAGACGGTGCTCACATACGCCGATTGCGCGAGAATGATCGAGCTGCGATGGTTGACAAGTTTGTACACGCCCGCCGAGCCGACAAGTTGGCCCGCGATCTCGGCGACAAAGAATTGACCGCGGCCGCCGCGTATGAGGTCGCCGAAGAAGCTCATGTAGCGGTCCCGCCAGCCTGGATGTTCGCGATCGTAGTCTGCGCCGTCAATCTCCATCGTCATTTCGCGCCGAAGATCCGCAGTTTTCGCGAGTTCCTCTAGCGCAATCTCCCGGATGACAGGGTCGATCTGCGTTGTGACTTGGTCCATACGCACAGATTAGCATGAAAAGAATCGAAGGGGCAAGCATCGTACAGGGCTTCATGAAAAGGCGGCGGCAGATCATCGCTTTAGGCGGCGGTGGTTTCTCACGATCGAACAGCGACCCAAAGATGTGTGCATACATTCTCGAGCAGTCAGGACGCGCGACGCCCACGGTGTGTTTCATTCCCACAGCCAGCGGCGACGATACGGTCTCCATCGAACACTTCTATACTATGGCCAAGCGCCTGGGCGCGAAGCCATCACATCTTTCGCTGTTCAAACAGCCGATTGAGCCGCTCGCATCATATGTGCCGCGCCACGACGTCATTTATGTCGGGGGAGGAAACACGCGCAACATGCTGATTCTGTGGCGGGCGTGGGGCTTGGTGAGGATTCTACGATCGGCTTACGAACGTGCCGTCGTTCTCGCCGGCAGCAGCGCGGGGGCTTTATGCTGGTTTCGCAGCGGCGTGACAGATTCGTATCCGGGGCGCTATGCTGAACTTAAATGTCTCGGGTGGCTGCGGGGAAGTTTCTGTCCGCACTTCGACGGCGAACCGAAACGAAAGCCGGTCTATCGAGCGCTTGTGAAATCAGGCCGTCTGCCGGGCGGCTACGCGGCCGATGATCGCGTCGGCTTGCACTTCGTGGACGAGCGGCTCATATCCGTCGTATCAACGAATCGCAACGCTCGAGCGCACGCTCTGGTTCGGCGCTCTGGCAAGCTCTTCGAATCCGTCGTCGTGCCTGTCGCCCTGCGCTGAAAGTTTCGCTATTCAATTACCGTTGGCGCCGGCGTCACGTGCATCTCTTTGAGCATCTGGGCGGCTGCGCGCAGCCCGGTCTCAACAGCGCCATTCATAAACCCAGCGAAATTAATTGATACGTGCTCGCCGGCAAAGCGAACGTTGCCCTCCGGGACTTCCTCGATGCCGATGAACTTCGTATACTGACCGACTTTACCGTACGAATACGAGCCGTGATGCCGGCGGTCGCCCGTCCAGTAATCCATGAAGGCCTTGCCGTTCCACGCTGACGTGCAACCGGGATACAAAGATTCGAGCGCGCGCAAGAATTGGTTTGAGTACGTTGGGTTCGCGGGGGCGAAGGAAGGCGCTGTAAAGCTTGCACCCCAGTTGCCGCCGTAGTACGAGGTGAGAATGCCTGCCGAACCTCGCTGGCCGCGCGTGACTTCCCACGTTTGCTGGAAGCCCAAGTCGGAATACGTGTAGCCGTTGTAGCTAAGTTTGTACCACAAGCGATCCTTGAATTGCAGGTGGAGTTTAGTATTGGTGCCCATGCCCAACTCCTCGATGGCCGTCATCTTTCGAGGTGAGAAGCCGGCTTGCGAGAGATCGACATGGCGCAGCGTCGTAAAAGGAATGGCCAACAGCACGTAGTCCGCCGGCAGCTCGACTGTTTGCATCGAAGACGTGAACGTCAGCAAATACGATCCGTCTGCGCGCTTGCGCAGTGCGGTCAGTGCGGTATTGGGCCGAACCGAAGCGGCGGGAAAACGCTGCACCATGCGCCCGACCATCTGGTCATTGCCGCCGACAACCCCGTAGCGTTCGTCCGTGCCAACGAGGTAGAACTGGTCGTGCGACGTCAGCGCCGACATGTAGGCAAGCATGTAGATAAGCTCGAGTGAGCTTTGGTCGCTTGAATCGCCGCCGTTCTCGGTCGTTACGTCGAGATCCAGGAGCCAGCCGATCCTTGATTGCAATCCGCCAGGCACATTTTTTTCGACCCATTGACGAGCAGAGATGTGGTCGAGCTCGTATCCGGTGTTCGTATAATGGTTGTACAGTGTGGGGAAGGGGGCGGACTTCGCGGCGGCTGCTAACATTGGATAGACAAGCCCGTAGTCTTTGAGCATCTCCGAAACAGTATACTTTGCGCCGCGAACCCAATAGATCTCTTCGGTTCCGTGCGGTTGGGCCGCGCGCAAATTTACAAGTGTAAGACCGAGCTCCGTTGCAAGATTGCGCACCGCGCTGTGTTCGCTTGAAATAAACTCGCCGCCGTGTTCGGTAATCTGCCCCTCATCGAAAAATTTTCGCATCGTCCACGTTCGGCCGCCCAGTGCGGAATTGGCTTCACAAATGGTGAACGGCACGCCGGCTTGCCACAGCCGGTACGCGCAGGATGTCCCCGCGAGTCCGCCGCCGACGATGACCACGCGCGGGGCACCCGCTGTCCTCATCACCGTTTGCACCGGTCTGGACGTGCATCCGGCGAGAAGCGTCGCGCCAGCGCCGGCAGCGCCCGCAAGAAACTCAACGCGGCGAATGCGGCGCTCGCGTTGATGCTCGAATACCTCGTCTACAGGTTCACCAGAGTACGCCGCTTCATCATGCGCCGCATAGATGTGCTGCAGAAGTCTCGTGAGGGACGTTCGCGCCATTCGTAACCTCGGTTTCAAGAGACCGATGTAGCAACGGACCAGTGTAGCAACGGACCTTTAGGTCCGTTTTCGTACGCAGAGGGCGGCCTTCCAGCCGCCCTCGACATCCGATTGGACGCGCTAGAGTTTGAAGTTCATCTCCAGCGATAACGACGTCGGACTTTTTTGGCCTTCCTGCCCAATTTCGGTGTTGTTGTACCAGCTGCCGTACGGAAACGCCAGCTGGATCGGCGGATTAGCGACAAAGTTGCCTGCCGGCGCCAACAAGTTCGACGGCAGCTGGCCGTAGATGCACGTTGTCGGCGAATCCCATGGGAATCCGCGCTGGTAGCAATGGTCGATGAGACTCGTGACGGTGAGATTGGCGCCGATGCGATCCGTCGGTTGCCACCCGATCCCCAAACTCATCGTGAGACGTGCGGGTTGCTGGAATGCGCCCAGAGTGTCAAAGTGACCCGTATATTTGTCCGGAATGAAGATGAAGCCGGTACATGTCTGCGGCAACGTGGGCGTCGTTACCGACGACGGTTGCCCGCATGTCGATGGGTCGTAGCCCGGCCACACAAGCGGTGAACCATACTTCTCACCGTCAGTGAAGGTGAAGCTCGGCGTGACGTTCCACGTCTTGTGCTTGTAGTTGAGGATGAACGTCGAGTCAAAGGGCGTCGCAAAACCATTCGCGTTATTGAATGGTGCAGGGATGACGCTGTAGGTCGTGTACCGCGCGTTACGATCCAAGAGTGGCTGCGGTGCCTGGTTATAGTAAGGATTTGGAGTCATTCCTGGGGTGCAGGCGGTCGGCACGGAGGGTGTCGTTGGTGTTGCGACCGTGAAGCAGGGCAAACCGCTTAACGCAGGATTGCCGGCGAGCGTAAACGCGTTGTACTGCGTGATGTAGTTATTCAACAGATCAACGACATTTTGCCCGTTTGGTTGTGGGCCGTACTTGATGGTGCTATTGAGGTAGGTCATGCCGACTTGCATCGAAAAGCCGTCCAAGGCAAAACTACCCTTCGTGAAAGCAAGCTCGACGCCGTACGAGTTTTGTTGTCCGGCGTTAATGCCGGCGAGCACGCCTTGCGCATTTAACGACACGAACTGCACTTGTCCCTGTGTGGTCCGATAGAATGGCGTCAATTTGTACGACATGTCGGTTCCGTGCAAATGCTGCTCGACCGAGAAGTCATAGTTGTTTGCAGTGTCGGGATGCAAGTCGTGAATCGGCGTGTTGTAGCCCATGTTGAGGAACGTGCTGATGAACAATGGCGAGTCTTGCTGGATCACGTTATACTCTTGATATGATGTGGCGGCGGGGCGCACGTAACGCCCGTACGTCGCGCGCAAGACAACGTCAGAATTGACATTGTACGTCGCGCCAAAGCGGGGTTGGAAAATAGCTCGGTTTACCGTGCCGCCCGTAAAGTTCTGGAGATTCGTCGGACTCGACCCCGCCGGACAGGCGCTCTCGTTGCCGTTGACGTCGAACGTACGCTGCACGGGAGCCGTGAAGCTTGGCCCAAAGCAAAACTCATTATTGAATGCGTGGTACCAAAAGGCGCGCGCCGGGTAGCCCGCAGCCAGATCGTCAAACCGGTATGCGAATTCATCGAGCCTCACCCCGAGGTTCATAGTCAGCTTGGCGTTCGGGCGGTACTGATCGTTTATGGAATAGCCGCTGAAGAAGGGCTTTACCGTGTCGATCTGCGCCTTGGGACCTGGCTCCGTGACAAGCCACTGCGCGTTTGCAAGCGCCGCCGGACTCCCGGCCGGGGGATTTCCCGGCACTAAACCTGAGCACCAAAAATCCACGCATCCTTGCGACGGATTTGGATACGCCGCAGGCGGCAGTTGGGGGAAGCAGCTGGTCCGAACGCCCGCATTTTGCGGAGGGTTAGTGGTCGCTTGATACGTGTAGCAGTTGCCGGATCCATCGACGAGATTCGTGGTTGGCGACGCGTACGACAAGAAGGTACCGAATTGGCCGGAGTACGTTTCCAGATGGGCGGTCAAGTACGATGCGGTCAGCTCAAGCAAGTGCTTGTCGCTGAGCTGGTTTGAGTAGTCGAGTTTGCCGCCATACTTGTGCTCGTTCACCTCGTAATCAGGGAGCTGACCACCGTAGACGAGATTGGCGCTCACCGGCCCCGAGATGAACCAGATCGCGTAGTCGGTATAGGCATCGAAGCGCAGGTACGACTTGTCGCTGATATTGCGCTGGTACTGGAACTTCGTCAGCTCCACGCCGTTTTGCGAGCCCTCTCGCTCGTTGACGGGGAGCAACGCGAACGGCGAGCGGTTCTGCGGTGAGTTCGGAAACAAGGCCGGCGCCACAAGGCTTGGGTTCGGGGGCGCAAACACTTGGCCGTTGTACGCACTGCCGTCGAAATACGTTAATGGCAGCGGCGGCGGGAAACCACCGTCAAAAGCAATCTCGGTGTTTGTCTGGCCTTGATCCAACACCGATCCATAGAATTTTTGGACGATCAGGCTGTTGTCGTGCATGAGCTGGATGTCATCTCTGCCTGAGTCGTGCTTGTGATTGAGCTCGAAATGGAAATTGGCAATCGTCTCCTGATCCCACATCTTACCGACTGCATTCGTCGGACCCGGCGCGTAGATCCAGGGTGCCGAACCGTCCCAGACGGTCGTGTTCAGCGGGGTCGGAATAAATGAAAGAGCGCCCGTGCCGCCTGCGGCTGGAGCGGGAAACGGATTGCCCGTTGACAGCGGATAGAAGTACAGCGGATTGCTTGCACCGTTGAACTGGTCGCCGAACCGGTTCGTCTGGTAGACGACCTGCGTGCCGACATAATACGTAAAACCACGGTCTGCCGTCGCGCCTCCAACCTCAAGCATCGCTTTATTGTAGAGCGTCGGTCCACCGATACCCGTGGCAAAATTGGCGTAGCCTGGGTAGGTGCCCGACTTGACGACTTGGTTGATGTAGCCTGCCAAGCCGGGCGCATCGGCTGAAGCCGGCGTGCCGCCGGCGTACACTTGCACTTCGGCTTGCCCGAGGTTGCTCAGCGTGGTGACGGCACCATCATCCGACTCGCGGATGACAGGGACGCCGTCAAACTCGTACGCGACTTGATCGATATCGCCGCCGCGGATATAGATGTTTTGGTACCAGCCTTGCTGCCCTTGGTCGTAGTTGACGCCGGGGGCAGTTGCAATCGCCCCGTATGCCTGATTGAGAGCGCCTGCTCCCGCCAGCGGCGCTGCAACCTTCTGTGCAGCAGCGTTGATCGAGTATACGTCGCTGACGACACCGGACCGGACAAGGCCGGCGGTTCCATGGATAGCAACCTTGCCGATCGTTTTCAGAGATTTCCTTAAGTAGACATCAACCGAGCGAATCTGGTCGGTGATAATAGTGATGCCCGGAATCTGCTCGAGGTCGTACCCATCCTTCCTCGCGGTGAGCGTGTACGTATCCGGCGCAAGAGAAAGGAAGCTGTACGAGCCGGTTGGGGTGCTAATCTCGCTTGCGGATTGCCCGGGCGATGTTACCGTAATAGCCGCGCCCGCTATCGGTTGCGCGGTGTCGACATCGACGACGCGTCCATGCAGACCGCCGGTGACGCCCGCAAACGCGGGCAACGCGAACGCCATTATGATCGCGCCGGCAAATGCTGAAAAGGCTACCTTTCGAAGTGACACAAGCTCATCTCCCAAAGCAGACTCGCAGAGACTAGTGAAGCCACTGGCCCAAGTGTACTCTTAACGTGCGGCTAAGACTATGTTACCTGAAGCCCAATTTACCTGTTATTTTTTGGAAGAAAATCCCAAAATTCGGGCGGCGAGCTGGAGTTGAAACTGCGTCTCAGGATTGTCGAGATCGATGTGGAGCGCGTCGAGAGCCTTGCCGAGACGGTAGCGCAGGGTATTGAGATGAATGCCAAGCGTCTCTGAGGTCGCTTTGAGATTAAATCCATGCCTGGCAAGAGCGAGGAGCACATCTTCGAGGGCCTTGCCATCCTTGCGCGAGCGCAAAGCGCCCAGCGTGTGCTCGATGAAGGCCTCATGAGCCCCGGGGTCCCCCATCAGGACCCGTGGAACCAGCGCGTCCTCGAATCGCCGTACCCGCGCTTCCTCCGGATAGTTCAAGAGCGAACGCGCCTCGCGGTAACTGCGGCGCGCGCCTTGCGTGCCGGTGTGCGCGCGGCCGAGCACCATGAACACCGTGTCATCGCCGACGCTATTCCAGATGCCCTGGGGGTCAATGCCGTCGGGAATTAAGAAAGTCACATAGTTAAGCGACGGGGTTAGCAGCGGGTGCGTTTCGGCGTTACGCAACGCCGTTGCAAGTTTCGTTGCGACGCCCTCGCGGTGTAGAAATCCCTCACGCGTGAGCGGGAGAGGCTCGGGGATGACGCAGATGCCGACCCGGTGACGGCCCTCAGGTTCAAAGCCCAAAAGTCGTGCGCGCTCGACTGCTTGCGGATCATCATCTTCCGCTTCGAGCAGCGAAAGAAAAGACGCATATCCGAGGCGTGCCTCGGTGGTGGCGAGCTCGCGTTGGTGAGCGACGTGCACCGCTGCGACGAGCGCGGCATGCTCGGCAGCTCGGAAGTCGAGCTCGGAGAGCTTGATATCTCCTTCGATAATCCAGACGAGGCCGACAAGTTCTGATCCGAGTCGAATCGGGCACACGACGCGCGGTGCAAGACCGATCTCCGGCATCGAGGGAACGCGCAGCGAACCCGGGCTCGCACGGATCTCGTCGAGCACTCCGGATGAAGCAATCGCCTCTTGCAGCTGCACCGGATTGTGGCCCTCGGCGAGCGTCTGACGCCGCACGATGTCCTCGTGTGCACCGGTCGCGTAATATGCCAGCAGCTTTCCGTCCGGGTCTTCGAAGGTGACCGAGCGCTGCAGCAACTCACCGAGGGTGCGCGCAAGGTCGTTGAGATTGCTCCGCTCGGCAGTTGCCCGCGTGAGCACATGGTGGATCTGCTCGGAGCGCTCGATGATCTTGTACTGTTCAGTAAGGATAGCTCGGTGCAGCTCCTCTGTAATCTGCGCAAATGGCACGTCAAATGGTATCTCGATAAGCGGCAAGTTGAGCCGGTCGGCTTCATCGCGCGCAGTGTCCGAGAATCTATTTAAATAGCCGGGTACCGCAAGCCCGACGGCAGCAAGGCCCCGCTCATTGAGCAACCTGACGAGCATGCGCACCTCGCGCTCTTGCGTCGGCCACGCAAAGCCCGTGGTAAGCAAGAATTGGCCAGGCCGCACCCATGGCGCGGGATCCGGCATGTCGATCACGTGCGCCCACTGGAGCTCCTTATCGAGGCCGGCGTGACCGGCGACGACAATCGCCGATTTCAGCGACTCCAGTTTCAGTGCGTCCCGGATTGTCACGGCTCAGCATTCCTGCAGAATCTTCGTACTTGCATATGAAAGTACGTGCGATTTTTGTATGCGGCTTACATAGCCTTTGCCTCTATGACCGGGTACACTAATAGCAGAAGCATCTCAGCTTAAACCCCAAAACAAGGCCCTGAAAGGACCCGATAACCGTGGCGATCGCGACTTCTCATACAAAGGAGTGGCTGGATTTACGTGCGTCCGAAGTGGCTCGCGGGGTCAGCAACGCGCATCCAATTTTCGTCGAGCGTGCCCTTGGCGCCAAGCTATGGGATATCGACGGCAAGGAGTATTTCGATTTCATCGGCGGGATCGGTGTACTCAACGTTGGGCACGCGCACCCCAAGGTCGTCAAGGCGGTATCGGATCAGCTCGCACGATTCACGCACACGTGCTTTCAAACGGTCATGTACGAAGGCTATGTGAAGCTCGCTGAAGCGCTCAACCGGCTCGGGCCTGGCCCCAGCAGAAAGAAAACCGTTCTCGTAACGACCGGCGCCGAAGCCACCGAAAATGCAGTAAAGATCGCGCGCATGCATACAAACCGCGCCGGCGTCATCGCATTCCATCACAGTTTCCATGGCCGCACGATGCTCGCGCTCACGATGACCGGCGAGAGCACGCCGTACAAGCAAAATTTTGGGCCGTTTTGCCCGGAAGTCTATTTCGCGCCTTACCCTCACGAATATCACGGTTGGACGACGAAGAGGGCGCTCGAGGGGCTGCACACTCTGTTTGAGGCCGAGATTGCACCCAACCGCGTGGCCGCGATCATCATCGAGCCGGTACTCGGTGAAGGCGGATTTGTGGCGGCGCCCGTAGAGTTTCTCAAAGAACTGCGCGCCATTGCGGACCAGCACGGCATCGTGTTGATCGTCGACGAAATCCAATCAGGCTTCGGACGAACGGGCAAGATGTTCGCCATCGAGCATGCTGGCGTAGAGCCGGACATGATCACGATAGCCAAGAGCATGGCAGACGGCCTGCCCCTTGCGGGCATCATCGGCAAAGCGGAAATCCTGGATGCGCCCACGGCCGGCGGCCTCGGCGGCACGTATGCCGGTAATCCGCTTTCGTGCGCGGCGGCGCTTGCGGTCCTCGAGATAATGGAAGAAGAAAAACTCATCACTCGTGCCCAGACGATCGGCAAGAAGGTGGAAGAAGCCTTACACGACCTGAAGCGCCGTCACCGAAACATCGGCGATGTGCGCGGCCGCGGCGCTATGATGGGGTTCGAATTCATCGACGACGAAAAGCATACAGGCCAAGTCACCGTCCAACGCATCATCGAGGAGGCTCGTTCTCGCGGCTTACTGCTGTTCAGCGCCAGCGCGAGGCGGAATGTCATTCGCATCCTCGTACCCCTCGTCATCAGCGATGCGGATCTCGAAACCGCATTGCACCGATTGTCGGCATCCTGTGACGCAGTCCTCTCCGTGTAGCAACGGACCTTTAGGTCCGTTCAAATAGAAAGCATCATGCAGGCCATTGAAAAGAAAAGCAAAGATCTGAAGACGAGTTCCGGAAAAGCTCCGGACGCCGAGACCTTTGAATACACCCAGCGCGTTCTCGACCTTATCGCTAAGAGCGATATCACGCCCGAAGAGGTCAAGTGGGTGACTGAGGAAACCGTCAATGGTTTCCGCGATCACGTCAACCCGGGATTTCTCGAATATCGTAAAGCCACGTCGGTCGAGCATGCAGCAGCTGCCGTTGAGTGGTCCGATGCCGGCCTCAACGCCTACCGCGACGTCACCGGAAAGGAATACATCGACTGCCTCGGCGGGTTCGGCATCTTCAACGTCGGCCACCGCCATCCCAAAGTCGTCAAAGCCGTTACCGATCAGCTCAAACGTCAGGCGCTGCACAGCCAGGATCTGCTCGATCCTCTGCGCGCGATGTTGGCCAAGGCCCTTGCCATGGTTACCCCCGGCCAGCTCGAGTACGCGTTCTTTTGCAACAGCGGCACAGAGACGATCGAAGCCGCGCTCAAACTCGCGCGTGCATTCGACCCGGCAAAGCAGACAATCGTCGCGGCAACTAAAGGCTTTCATGGTAAAAGCATGGGCGCCCTGAGCTTGAGCGCAAAAGGTGAGTTTCGCCGGCCGTTCGGCTCGATGCTTGCAAATATCGAACACGTTCCGTTCAGCGATCTTCAGGCACTGCGCTGGAGAATGCACACCCTTAAGACCGTGGGTGAAGACGTGGGCGCGGTGATTTTGGAGCCCATTCAGGGCGAAGGCGGCGTCAACATACCCGACGACAACTATCTTCCGGGCGTGCGCGCGCTGTGCGACGAGTTTGGCGCGCTGCTCATCCTCGACGAAGTGCAAACGGGCATGGGTCGTACCGGCAAGATGTTCGCCTGCGAGCATTGGGGCGTTGCGCCCGATCTCATGTGTCTGGCGAAAGCATTCGGCGGCGGCGTGATGCCAGCCGGCGCAGTCGTCGGCACGAGAGCGGTGTTCTCGCGGCTTTTCGGCAATCCGTTTCTGCATACCACCACCTTTGGCGGCAATCCGCTTGCCTGCGCTGCAGCTCTTGCCACCATCAACGTCCTGATTGAAGAAAAACTTCCCGAGCGCGCAGCGTGGCTCGGCGAACGGTTGCTCGCGGGGCTGCGCAAGGCAGCCGAGGGCTACAGCAACATCATCATCGACATCCGCGGTAAAGGGATGCTCATCGCTATGGAATTTCCCAACGATCATCTCGGTTTTGAGGTGAGTAAGGCAATGCTCGAACGTGGAGTGCTCGTGTCGGGAACGCTGGTCAACGCTCGCGTCATTCGCGTCGAGCCCCCGCTGACGCTGTCGGAGGAGCAGGCGGATTACGTCTGCAAAGTTCTGGGTGAGTCGCTCGCCCACGTAAGCAAAGGATAAGACCCATGGCAACCGTTGAAACCAAGCCGCACAGTGCGCCGCGCGCTGCAGAGCTGCTGAAACACCTCAAGCGCAAGGGTGATGTGTTCCTCATGTTCATCAACGGTGAGTGGGCGGCCGCATCCGACGGCGGTTCGCGCGAGCTCACCAACCCAGCCAACGGGCAAGTGTTTGCAAAAGTGGCCGAAGGAGCGGCGCAAGATGCCGAGCGCGCCATCTTGGCCGCGCGTGAAGCTTTCGATAACGGACCGTGGCGCGATTCTCTCGCGCTCGATCGTGCCAAGCTGCTGTTCCGTCTTGCCGACAAGATTGACGAGCACACGACGGAGCTCTCGCGCATGGAGACGCTCAACAACGGTAAGCCGTTGCGTGAAACCGAGTACGACGTGACGGATGCGGCCAACTGTTTTCGCTACTACGCGGGGCTTGCAACGAAGCCTGGTGGTGAAACTTTCGATGTTCCCGCAGCCTCACAAACGTTCGTCGTTCGCGAGCCCATCGGGGTCTGCGGCCAAATCATCCCGTGGAACTACCCGCTCCTCATGGCAGCGTGGAAACTTGCGCCCGCGCTTGCGGCAGGCAATACATGCATTCTCAAGCCGTCTGAGCTCACACCGCTCACCGCGTTGCGCTTAGCGTCCTGGATTGAAGAGCTCGAGTTCCCGAAGGGAGTCGTCAACATCGTACTTGGCCCGGGACCCGTTGTCGGTCACGCGCTCGCATCCAGCGATCTCGTCGACAAAGTCGCCTTCACCGGTGGCACAAAGACCGGGCGATCGATCATGAAAGACGCTACCGGTAATCTCAAAAAGATCTCGCTCGAGCTTGGTGGTAAATCGCCCAACATCGTCTTTGCCGACGCCGATTTCGATACGGCGGTCGACTACGCGCTCTTCGGTATCTATGCGAATGCAGGTCAGGTATGCTCGGCCGGCTCGCGCCTAATAGTGCAAGAGTCGATTGCCGACAAGTTCGTCAAAGCAGTTGTCGAGCGAGCCAAGAAGATCAGAGTCGGCGACGGATTTGATCCTGCAACCGAAATGGGTCCGGTCGTAAGCCGCACCCATCAGGAGCGGGTGGAAGGCTACATCAAGACAGGTCTTGAGGAAGGCGCGAAACTCGAATGCGGCGGCGGCCGCCTGCCGGGCGAACTCGGCGAGAAGGGGAACTTCATTCTCCCGACCATCTTTTCCAACACGACGCCGAAGATGAGGATCGTCCAAGAGGAGATCTTCGGCCCCGTGCTCGTCGTGCAGACGTTCAAGGATGAAAAGGATGCCGTCAAACTCGCCAATGACACGGTTTACGGCCTCGCGGGAGCAGTGTTCACAAGCGACGTCGCCAAGGCGCATCGCGTCATTAAGAAGCTGCGAGCCGGCATCACGTGGATCAACACCTATCATCCTACATATAATGAAGCGCCATGGGGCGGCTACAAGCAGTCCGGCATCGGTCGCGAACTGGGCACGTACGGCTACGAAGCGTACACGGAGGTCAAGCAGATCAACGTGAACCTCGCCGTCGAACCGTCAGGCTGGTTCTCGAAGTAGCTAATGGGTTGCGACGGAGTAGGGATGCGCCTCGTGTTGTGCATCGACAATTAAGCCGAGGGCTGACTCAAGCTTGTCGCTGACCCCAGAGTTGAGACGGGCTGCGGCAGACAGCTCGCCGATCATTCGGTCTTTGGGCCAGCCGGACCGGGCAAGCGTGAGCGAAAGAGCCGAACAGTCTTGGTCGCGGAGATCCGATGAGGCTTCGCTCACCATCGGCGCCGCGGACGATATCTCCCGCTGCTGAACATCGATGATGGCTCGTGCCTGTTGCAACGGCTGATCTTGAGCGCTGAGAATCCACGAGGCTTGCCCGAGGTCATGCTCGACCACGGCGGCCGCGGCGGTGCGGAGGTGGAGAGCCGGAAGTTGGCGGCGGTCGGCCGCAATCATGCTCAGATACTGTTCCCGTGTCTTGACTGAGTCAGAAACAGCCGTCTCGATCGCATGCGCCGCGGACGTTGAGAACCGCACCTGGTCGAGAGTCTGCCCGAGTCGTGCGCTTTGGTCACCGCAGCCCGACGCGTGCGCGTCGGCTGGGTTCGACTCCCGCACGTACACCATAAGAAGCATGGCGCTGGCAACCACAGCAATGCCCACCACGGCTAGAAGTCGTTCGGGTTTGGTCATATGAGCGCAGGCTCGGATCTCACCAAACTATGACTTGTGTTACAGCATTCCCATTACACGTTTCATAACATATGTGCTCGCTGTTTGTCGCAGCGGGCGCGCTGAAACAAAAGCGCGCTGCGTGCAGTCCCACGTCTAACCGATACCATATCATCGCTCAAACGCGTGGGGAATATCGTACGTGTTCGATTCGATCAAAAGGTTATTTGCGCGCAGAGCACCCGGTCGGTATTCACGCCGCTGGCCGCGCATTGCGGTTGCCGAACCTGCCGAAGTCAAACTGCCGACTGGCGACGGCAAGCCCGTGATCGTCAATCAGCTTTCCGTCGGCGGAGCCCGCATTCAGACGACGGCGCCTCTCAAAGCCGGAGAGAACATCGAGCTCCGTTTCGACCACATCGATGGCCAGCGTCAAAGCCTTGCTGCTCGGATCGTGTATTCACTCAAGGAAAACCCGGGCTACTACTTTGCCTGCGGTCTATGCTTTTTGGGCCTCAAGCCGCATGAAACGCAGTGGCTTGCGGCATTCATTGCCGCAGAACAGGCGCGGCGCAGAACGCCGGCAGCCAGCGAAGGTGTACTCGAGTCCGGCGGGAGCCATCAACCGGCCGAGTCTTAGCGCTCTCGCGTCGCCGTTCTCATCGCATCTTCAAGCGCCTCGCCGCCAACTAGAGTACAATACTCTACGTAATGGCATATGAGACGCATTTTGCCACAGTCCCAGACAACGGTCCAAACGTGACACAAATCACGTTCTAGACAAGTCTAAAATTCAGAGAACAACAATGATGACAGCGCTCTTTCCCGAGTTCACCGATGTTGAACTCGCTTAAAAAAATGTTCGCCGGCCCCGCGCCTGCGTCGTACCATCGGCGTTGGCCGCGCATCATCATGAGCGAACCCGCTCGTTTGATCGTGCGGCAGGGAGTGACTCGCAACGCCCTGCTCGATCAGATCAGCGCGGGTGGCGCCCGGGTGAAGGTCGCTGAGAAGCTGCAGCCCGGCGCGGTCATCGGTCTCGATTTCAAGACAAGCGTCGGCGCGCATCACACCCTTCATGCGCGGGTTGTCCACGTGCTGAAAGAAGATCGCGGATACAACTGGCACTGTGGGCTCTGTTTCGTTAACGCTGACGCCCAAGAGCTTCAGCGGATCGCCGACTTTGTAGAACAAGAACGTAAGCGTCGCGAAGTCGGCTTCGCGATGCCTCACAACTAATTCCACAATGTAGCAACGGACCTTCAGGTCCGTTTTTTTCTCGCCAGAAACATGTACTGGACTTGGCGCTGCGTCACCGGCTTATTAGCAAATCCAGCAGCGTGCAGACGCCGCTCGAGCTCGTCCAAGAACTCGAAGCGACGCTCAGCAAGCACCGTACGGATCTTTTCGCGCGACCGCTGATAACCGACGAACTCATCGGCGGTTCGCTCGAGCGTGAATTCGATGAGGCGTTTCTCTCCGTCCACGAGCGCGCGGCCGTTCGGGGGCGAACCCAACGGAGCGACGTGTTCCCAGAAAATGGGCCACCCCAACTCATGCTCGACGGCATGATCGCGTGACCGAGTTGCAGCTTCGTCACCCATCCATTCGCGAATAATCTGCTCGGCGGTCACGGTGAGAACGTCGTCGCGCGCTGCATGCTTCCAAAAGATAGCCAGCGCCCCGCCTGGGCGCAGAACCCGCGCGCACTCAGCAAACGCAGCATGCGGTTCGAACCAATGGAATGCTTGCGCGCATGAAACGAGATCGAAGCTTTCGTCGGGGAACTGCAGCGCTTCGGCTCGGCCGATCGCAAACTCCACGGCAGCTCCGTTCGGTACAAGCGCGCGCGCTTGTTGTATCATTGCCGGCGCCACATCGACGCCGGTCACTGAAAATCCGCGCCGCACGTACGGCAACAGGGCCAAGCCGGTGCCGCAGCCTAGGTCAAGCACTCGACCTCCCTCCGGCATACGAGCGTACTCGAGGATTGCATCGAACAGCTCGTTCGAATACGAGGTGCGAAATCTCGCATAGTCGCCGGCCAGCGAGTTGAAGTCCGAGCGCATGGAGGGCTCTACGCGGACCGGCCGAAATCGCCTCCAAAATAATGCTGGCTGTTTCCAAAGAAGAGTTGCACAAGCGCGTCAACGCGCATCGATGGTTCCACATCATCGATCTTGGCGACGGCATCATCACACCTGGAACGTACGATCCAGTCGGCCGCCTGCACGGCCCTAGGTTTTGTGTTCCGTCGAATCTCGACGGCAAGAGCGTGCTCGACATCGGCGCTTGGGATGGCGCGTGGAGCTTTGAAGCAAAGCGCCGCGGAGCGAGACAGGTTGTCGCCGCCGATCATTGGTGCTGGGGCGGTGGAGGGTGGGGAGACCCTGAGGCATTCAAGATCGCGCGCGAAGTGCTCGGGCTCGACATCGAAGACGTCAAGATCGACGTCTACGATCTGAGTCGTGACCGCGTCGGCCGGTTCGATCTCGTATTTTTCTTCGGTGTGCTCTACCATTTGCGCCATCCCATGCTTGCGCTTGAAAAACTCAGAGATGTGACGGCGCCCGGCGGACTCGCCATCGTCGAGACGCATTGCGACATGCTCAAGGTTGACACGCCGGCGCTTGCTTTCTATCCGACCACAGAAGTATGCAACGATCCGACAAATTGGTTCGGGCCGAACCCCGCTGCTCTGGTCGGCATGCTCAATGCGTGTGGCTTTAGCGACGTCAAGCTCACGGCGATCCGCCCGGAGTGGAAGCGTGTGACCGTTCACGCGCGCTGAGCAAGCAACCACGGGCATCGACAGGAAGCACATCCGCAACTTGGAAACCTAAGGACTGCCACACGTGGCAATCGCCAAATGTATCAAACACGTGCCTGCGGCGGAAGTACTTGTGTCCCAAAAGGCCGATATCTGATTCAGTGATTACCAACAACATCGAAGTACTCTTTGGCGGGCAGGCCGGAGACGGCAGCTTGACCACCGGCGACCTTATCGCTACGGCGTTTAAACGCATGGGTCTTGAAGTCTATACCTATAAGGATTTCCCATCGCGTATTCGTGGCGGTCACACAAACTATGTCATCCGCGCAGGCGAAAAACGTCACTACGGCGTTGCCGATTTTGTCGACGCTGTCGTCGCGTTCGACCTTGAATGCGTCGAGAAGCACATCGCCGAGGTCCGCCCCGGCGGCTTCGTTATCTTTGACAACTCCGACGAGAAGCTCACCGATGCAGTCCGCCGCGATGAGGTGTGTTTTTACGAAGTGCCGCTTGCCAAGATCGCGAAGGAGCAGCTTGGCCTTGAACTCGTGCGCAATACGATTTCGATGGGCGTGCTGGGCGCGCTCGTCGGTATGGATCCTGACGTCGTGCGCGCGCTCGTGACCAAACAATACGAGCGTAAGGGTGAGAAGGTCGTCGGGCAAAACGTCGCCGCAATCGAAGCCGGCGAGCGCTACGTTAAAGAGAATTTCACGCGGCCGAGCGGCTACCATCTCGTCGCTCGCCCTGACGGCGACCGGCTCCTGATGATGGGAAATGACGCCATAGGTTATGGCGCGCTCGTTGCAGGCTGTCGCTTCATGGCGGGTTACCCCATAACGCCTGCGACCGACGTGCTCGAATGGATGGCAAAGTACGCCCCGAAATACGGCGGCATCGTCGTGCAAGCAGAAGATGAGCTGGCCGCCATCAATATGACGATCGGCGCCGCATATGCCGGCGTGCGCGCGATGACCGCGACCTCGGGCCCTGGCCAGGCACTTATGACCGAAGGCATCGGTCTCGCCGGTGTGGTTGAAACCCCCATCGTCATCATCGAATGCGCGCGCGCAGGGCCGTCGACTGGCATGCCCACAAAAACCGAGCAAAGCAACCTTAATCACCTCATCTTCTCCGGCCACGGCGAGATCCCGAAGGTCGTGCTCGCCCCGGGGACCGTTGAAGAATCATTTTATCTCACGGTTACCGCGTTCAATCTGGCGGAAAAGTATCAGCTACCCGTCTTCGTGTTGAGCGAACAAGCCTTGTGCCAAAGCAAAGAGACGATCCCGCGTTTGGAGCTGGGCGCAGTGAATGTCGATCGCGGCAAGCTCGTTCGTAACGGCGGCGTGACGTTTGGAGAATACAGACGCTTTGCGTTTAGCGAGGATGGCGTTTCGCCGCGGACGATTCCGGGCGTTGAAGGCGGCATGCATCTCGCACCGGGCTCGGAGCACAGCGACGAAGGCGTGATTACCGAAGATGCAGCTAACCGAGCGCGCATGATGGAGAAGCGCATGCATAAGCTCGTAGCAATGCGACCGGACCTCCCGAAAGCAAACCTGCTCGGAGACCCCAAGGCAGCCATCGCTTTCATCGGATATGGTTCCAATCGCGGACCGATTTCCGAGGCGCAAGACCGGCTCGCTGCGGAGGGGGTCCCGACGCGATTTTTGCAGTTGCGCACGCTCTGGCCGTTTCCGGAAGATGAAGTGCGTGATTTCATCAAGAGCGCAACGCATGTTTTCGTCGTCGAGCACAACATTACGGGTCAACTGGAACGTCTTATCCGTTACGTCACCGGGCCGCTTCCGCACATGCATCCGGTCCGCAAATATAACGGGCGCCCATTTCGTCCGATCGAAATACTCGACGCCGTCAAGCAACGCGTAGCATCGAGAGCAAAGGACGCTGTAACAACCGACGCTGCAGCGAACAACACTGTAGCAACGGACCTTCAGGTCCGTTCCGTGGCGCGATAGGAAAATACATGGCAACCGTCTTGAGCCCAAAAGATTTTGCGACCGCAACTCCGTCCTGGTGGTGCGCGGGATGCGGTGATTTCGGTGTTCTGGCCGCGCTGAAACAAGCCTGTGCGGATCTCGCCCTCAAACCCAAGGACGTCGCTTTTATCTCAGGCATCGGTTGCTCCGGGAAGATCTCGGGTTATTTGCACTCGTACGCATTCCACGGTGTGCATGGCCGGGCGCTGCCGACCGCGACGGCTGTCAAGCTTGCCAATGAAGATCTTACGGTCATCGTGGCCGGTGGCGACGGCGACGGCTATGCGATCGGAGCCGGCCACTTCCTCCACTGCGTCCGCCGCAATCCGAACATGACGTACATTGTCATGGACAATCAGACCTACGGCTTGACCAAGGGGCAATCATCGCCAACCAGCATGATTGGATATAAAGAAGGAACGCATCCGGAAGGCAACCCCGATGCCCCGATCAACGGCCTCGCCATCGCGCTCGCCGCCGGGGGCACGTTCTTGGCTCGCGGATTTTCCTCCGAACCGAAACAAATGACGGAAATGATCAAAGAAGCGGTGCGCCATCCCGGTTTTGCGATTGTCGAAGTGATGTCACCGTGCGTCACCTTCAACAAGATCAACACCTACAAGTGGTTCAAGGAAAACGTCTATCACATCGACGACACACCGGCCTATGACGCAAGTGACAAACACAAGGCCTTCGCGACGCTCGTGCAACCGGGCAAGATACCCCTTGGGATTTTCTATCGCGAGCAGCGGCCGACGCTCGAGGCGCTGACGCTAGGCCCGGATCACCCTGCCCTGGTCTCACTCCCCATTGAACAGGTCGATGCGCGCCTGGCCGATTTGCAAAACGCATACTCCTAGCGGTGCGTAACGTTCCAATCTGAGAGTCGCATGCTGATCGTCGCCGTCCTTGTCACCGCACTCGTCGCACTCACATCGCCGGTTTCGAACGCCGGCTCCGCCCCCGATCCTTTGCAGCCCGCCCGTGCTCAACTGGATGCGGCCCGCAAGACGTTAGGCGAAAAATTCAATGTCATCGACTCACGGTCGGGATTGGCCGCAGCGCTGCAAGCGCGGTTGGACAGCGATACGCCTGCCATTGGCCACAACGAGAAGCCTGCCTGGATGAGCAGCGCCGACTTCGTGGAGTTCGAGACCTACGTTGCAAAGCTTGATAAGAGCCTCGTCGATCAGTACGCGAGCGGCGCGTACCATGCTCTGGCCGAGGTTCGCGGAGCTGATGATACGGTTTTCAAATCACCAGCGGACGGCACGATGCAGCCGCTTGCCGTGTACGTGCCGCAAAGGTACGATCCACGAACGTCGACCTCGTTGGTCGTTTTTCTCCATGGCAACACCTGCTCGGAAAACGATCCCATCGCGCTGCCTTGGGTGCGCACCGCTGCGGATTCGACGAACTCAATCATCATTGCACCCTACGCGCGCGGTAACAGCCAATATGTTGATCCTGCGTCCGACGACGTCTACGCCGCGCTCGACGTCGCGCTTCATGCGTTCAATATCGACCGGCGGCACATCTACCTCGCGGGTCACTCGATGGGTGGATACGGCGTTTTCATCGTCGGCCCTAAGCATCCGGAAAATTGGGCTGCCGTCATGCCGGTATCAGGCGGCATGACGACCGATACGCTCAGCGACGCGCTCAGGGGGCTGCAGGGAATTCCGGTCTATCTCGTCGTTGGGTCGGATGATCCGATCGTGCCAAAGGGCTACATGAAGCGCAACGTCGACTTGCTCGAACAAAGCGGCATCGAAGCGCACTACTATGAAGAACCTGGCGGAGGGCATCCCATCGGTACGATTAGCAAGTCCTTCGCACGCGCCTGGCATGACATGCTCGCGCGCACGCGTGAAAGAACCCTGCTGGATCGTGCCGCCATGCCGGGCTCCACGCCGATGCCAGGGACGCCGCCCCCCATGCCTACCCGTCCAACTCGGTGATGATTGCGCCGGTTGGCCGGCTACTTGCGCTGCTGACGGCATTGGGAGCAGCCCAGCTGGGCTGCGCACGCACCAGCATTCCTGTTTCGCCAAGCCCGGCAGCCGACCCGGTCGTCACGCGCGACGTCTCCAGTCGCATTGATTCGCTCATGCGAGACGCGATGACGGAGGGGCACGTTGCGGCGGTGTCGCTCGCGATCGCTCGCGGCGGCCGCGTTATTTATGCGAAAGGATACGGTTACCGCGATCTGGCTCGGCGCTTGCCCGCGACGCCCGAGACTATTTACAATATCGCGTCCAATAGTAAGCAGTTTACGGCCGCCTGTGTCCTGCTGCTGCAGGAAGACGGCAAACTCAAAATCGATGACAAGCTGTCAAAGTACTTGCCGACGTTTCCAGACGGCGACAAAATCACAATTCATGAAGTGCTCGACCACACCTCAGGACTCACGGACTACCTTGACATGATCGACAACGCGACGCTGACGCCTGCGAAGGTCCATGCTGCCGTGTACAAGACAAAGCTGACGTTCAAGCCCGGAAGCAAGTATGAGTATAGCAATACGAACTTCATCGTCGCAGGGCTCGTCGTCGAAAAAGTGGCCGGCATGCCATTTGATGATTTCTTGAGATCGCGCATCATCAGGCCGCTGGGACTGCACGCGACGACGGTCGGCACTGCGCCCATGAATCTAGCGGGCGGAGCTGTCGGCTATACAGTCGTCAAGGGCCGGACCGTTCCAACCGTTCCGCAGACGGTCGCCATACTCGACTTCCCCGACGGCGGCATCAACTCAACCGCGCTCGATCTTGTGAAATGGGATGACGCACTGGATACAGGGCGCGTCATCAATAAGGACCTCCTCGAACTCATGTTCACGCCGTCACGATTCCGCCAAGACCCAGACTGGCCAGGCTTCGGTTATGCGCTTGGCGTGCATGTCGGGTCGCTCGCGGGCCGCCGCGAGGTCGCCCATACGGGAGGCTGGACTGGGTTCACGAGCGAGAATGCGACATTGCCGGATGACCGGTTTGCCGTGGTCATGCTCAGCAACACGGATACCTTTGACAAACGCCCCCTCATGAGGCGCATCATCTCCCTGTTCTATCGGTAGTGCGAAGTCTTTTCTCAGGCGAATCTATGGATTCGGGCGCAAGAACTACTCGCGCAAGCAAGAACAATATAGTGTGATTCGTCGAACCTGGCTTGCTAGTCTGGGTCTTGCGGCGTTAGCTGCGGCCTGCGCGCTGTCCATTTACGTGGTTGCCTCGTGGGCGCTTTCAATCGCAGCGCCTAACATGTGGTTTGACGCCAATCTGCGCGCCCGCATGGCGGACGACGTGCAGCACACGGCGTCCGATCTCAAAAGTAAACACCAGTCCTCCACGCAGATTGCTCGAGAGATCGTCGCGAGAGTGACCACAAGAGGGTACACAGCAGCAGTCATTGACGACAACGGCAAGCTCATCAGCGGGGATGCCTCGCTTGTGCCCGGCCATCCGACCGGTGGTTTCGGGATCTTCGAGCGGCCTCCGGGAATGCCACGACCGCCGGAACTGCAGCAGCGCCCAGGAGAGTTTCGAGGTTTCATTTACGGCATGCACCCGCCGGTCGCGCACGGCATCCCATTCGTGCGCTGGCCGTTCAGCACTATCGAATCGCCGACGTCGGTCGTCAGGGTCGATAATCTGTCGGTTCTCTTTGCCCCGAAGTACGATTCGCTAACGGCCATACAACAGCTCGAACGCCGCACAGCGCTTGCCTTGATCCTGGCAACCTTTATTCTCGTGTGGTTCTTCAGCAGCCGCATACTGCTTGGCACTGTGCGACCGTTCGATCGCATGCGCGCGGCCCTCTTGCGTTTGGCGCATGGCGACTACGCGCGCTTGGAGACTCTGAACCCCCATGATGAGGTGGCAACCGAGCTCGTTGAGGCGTACAATGCCGCATCGTCTCAAGTTGAAGCAGTCTCCAAGCAGCGGACCGAGATCGAAACCAAGATCCGTCAGTTCGTCGCTGATGCCGGTCACGAGCTGCGCACGCCGCTCGCCGTTATCATGGGCTACGTTCAGCTGCTGCGCCAAAGCGGACAGACGCAGGATGCTTTAGCCTCTCGCGTCTTCGTGGAAATTGACGACCAGGGCAAGCGCATGAGCACGCTGATTCAGAAGCTCCTGTTGTTGACACGGCTGGAGAGCCAGGAGCCAAACGACGTTAAGATCATCGATGCGGCAGACGTCGCGTCGAGCGTTGTCGATTCGTTCCGGCCACTGGCAAACGGGGCGGTCCTCAACGTCGACGCCCAACGGGACTCATTCGTGCAAGTTTCCGAATCCGAATTACACGAGGCGATCGGCAATCTCATCGACAACGCGCTCAAGTACGCGCCGGGCGCACATATCGAAGCGCGCGTCCGGGCGGAAGGCGACGCGGTGTTTATCGCGGTGGCCGACGATGGACCGGGCATGACCCCCGAAGTCCGCGCTCGCGCATTCGAGCGCTTCTCGCGTGGGGAGCTCGGCGGCTCCATCTCAGGCTCCGGCCTTGGCCTGGCCATCGTGGAGCGAGCGGTCCAGCGTGCAGGCGGTACGGTTGCTTTGCAGACGGCCTTGGGAAAGGGCACGACCGTTGAGTTGCGCCTGCCCGCTTGGCAGCATCTTTCTCATTAAACTTACACCAATTTGTAGGAGAGCTTTCCCAGTAAGCTTTGAGCATCCGGGTGTAGACTTCGGGTGTGGCGGCGAATGACACCGATTCGCCGCCCACCCATTTTCTGTGGGTCTACACAAACATGCGATCTCCGCGTAACCCAGTTCCGACAACGCTCGTGCTCGACGAAGTCCTCGACGCGACGAGCTGCCTTGCAATGCGGCGCTTTCACAAGAGCGCCCAGCGCGCACCACGCTGCGAAGCTGCGATAGATCTTCGTCGAACGCGAGCGACCGCTTCGCGGCCGTGGGCGACACTGGTCAAAATCGTTCGCGATCTTAAACGTAATGGTCACGCCGTCACCGTGCTTTCAGGTGATGGTTTGATCGGGCTGCTTGAAGTGACCGGGTTATCGCGTCACGCGCGAATTATTTTTCCCCACGCAGCGAATAGCCAGCTCCCCTAATCGTGTGGATCAGCTTGGTCGGCACGTCTGCGTCGATTTTGGCGCGCAAGTATGAGATGTACGTTTCGACGTTGCCGATTTCGCCTTCGAAGTCTTGGCCCCACACTTGCGCCAGCAGCTCTTCCTTGCCGAACACGCGGCGTGGCTCGCGCATGAGGGTTGTGAGCAGCGTAAACTCTTTGTTAGTAAGTGCAATTGGTTTGCCGGCGCGCTCAACTTCGCGCGTCTTGAGATTGACGACGAGATCCAGATACTGAAGATATTCCGGGGTCGATATGTGTGGCCGCCGCAGGGCCGCTTCCAGCCGGCTCACGAGTTCGGCAAACGCGAACGGTTTGGGCACGTAATCATCGGCACCGAGCCGAAGTCCGGTCACTCGGTCATCCACGTCGGTTTTCGCTGTGAGCATAATGACGGGGGCCTGCGTCACGCGCCGAATCATGGGCAGCAGCGTAAACCCGTCAGCGAACGGCAGCATGACGTCCAAGATAATCGCGTCGGGTTGCCATTGAACGATTTCGCCTTCAAGGCCACGGCCATCCCCTAGATCGCGCACCGCGTATCCTTGCTGCTCGAGACCGAGGCGGAGCATGTCGCGCATGGAGCGCTCATCGTCGACGACGAGAATTTTCGAGTGTGGCGGCATATGGCGGTATTATACGCCGCAAAGCTTAAGCACCCCTCAGAACCCGTGGCTCGGAGCCTTGTAGCATCGGACCGTGTAGCCTCGGACCGTGTAGCATCGGACCTTTAGGTCCGATTTCTCAGTACGGTTAAAGTCGTCGCCGGTATACTAAGTGCGTGATTCGTTTCGTCATCAGTCTCGCCGCCGCTGTCGCCGTCGCACTTTGGCCGGCCATTGTGTTTTCGCAAAACGAGTCAGGTCAGCTGACGATCGTCGTTGTTGACGCTTCCGACGCGAAGCCGGTTGCGCTTGCACGCGTTTTGCTCGACGGCCCAATAATGACAAACGAGCTGACAACCCAAAGCGGCAAAGTTATTTTTAGAGATGTGCCGGCGGGCGTGTACTCAGCTCGCGTCGGCAAATCGGGCTATCAGACGATAACCACTGCCGCATTCGAGGTCGTCGACGGCAAGGCGGTTGAAGTCAGCGTGCAACTCGCCGCTGCGGCGTCGGGCGTTAAGTCTCTCGGCACCGTCACGGTGAAATCATCCGCGAGCATTTCGAGTGCTGCGATTTCACAAGACAGCGCCATTCGTAAACTATCGCCGACGCTCAACGATGCGCTCAACAAGCTATCAGGCGTTTCGGTAGGCGCCGACTCGGCAAGCGATGACGCGGCGCAAACAATTTCGCTCGAAGGCCATGATCCTTCCCAGACCCAGATCGCGCTCGACGGAATTCCGCTTAGTGCGCCCGGCACCGCGAGCGACTTGCGTTTCATCAGTTCCGATCTCTTCGCCGGCGCTTCCGTGAGCTTTAATCCAGTTGCGGGAGCCCTCGGAGGGTCGGTCAACTATCGCACTCTCGAGCCGACGCGCAGCTGGCAGCTAGGCATCAATCAAAGTTTTGGCAACCTGAGCGCCGCCTCAACTATTTTCTCACTACAAGGTTCGGCTGGGAATCTGGGCGTCGCGTACGTGCACTCGATTCGCGGCAGCGAAAATCTGTTGGCCGGTCAGCGCTACCTCGATGCGAGCGGCTTCGACTACATCCATCAAGGAGCAAATCAAAGCGGCGGTGACCTCATCAAGCTGCGAACGCTTGTGGGCGGAACCCATTCCCTCAGCGCCATGTTTGCCTCGTCCAACGGTTACAACGACGCCTTGTGCACGGTCCAAAGCGGCTTGGTCCCCTGCGGATTTGGTCCCGGCAATTCTAACTATCGCCACTATGCGCTTGCGTCGCTCTCCGATACCGCGCTTGTGGGCATGACGACCCTCCAGCTCTCGCTGTACGGTTCCCAATTCCGCAGCGACCGCGACTTGCTCAATCGCTACGTCAATCTCAGCTATGCACCATTTGGCCAACAAACCATGGGAAGCACGCGCGGCGTTGCTCTTTCCGCGCATCTCCCATCGCGCGAGCGTCACACGATTTCGTTCCAAGTCAATACGAGCTCGTCGAATTCGCAATCGACGGCGCTCGTGCCCAGCGCCTCCATTTTTGCGTCGGGATCGAGCACTAGCTCCTATTCGGCATTTTCGATCGCCGACAATATACGATCGAACGACAAGCTCACTTTGGGAGAGCACATTGGCGTCGCGAGATCCAACGGCACGGGAGCCTCACTGCTCGCGGGCATCAGCGCGAGCTGGGAACCCGAGCCATCGGATGCGTTCGCTTCAAACCTCGACGTCGGCAGCAACGGCGCAGGCCTGGCTCGATTCGGAACCCTTACCGATCCTGCCGCGCTGCAATTCGACTGCGCAGGCAACGCTGGTTTTGGGTCAGGCCCCGGCGATACGCCAGGCAATCAGAGCGGACAGACGGCGCGCGCGACATGGCAGCACCGCTTCGGCTCGATCGGTCAGCTCACAACAACGCTCTACCATCAGCAGCAAAACGATTCGCTTATTAACGCACTGGTCAACGGCTCAGCTTTTCCGGCGGGCTACTTTCCACCGGGTTACTTTACGGCGGCGCAACAGATCTTTCAATCAGCGGGGGGCTGCGCCAGCCCAAACACGCCGTTTGACCCCACCAATCTGTTCCTGAGCGTGCCGGTCAGCGGCGTCACGATGGTGTACGAGGGCATACGCTTTGACGGAGATTTCAACGTCACGCGCAGTCTCGCTGTCGAACCATTTTATGCGACGCAGGTCGTCAAACCCATCTCTAACAGCGCGCTGCTTGCGAATGCCTTCTCACCGGTCATCTCGGGATCGCAACTTCCTGGAGCGCCGTTGCATCAAGCCGGCGTTACGCTGGATCTCAAACCGCCGCACTCGCCGCTTGAGTGGCTTGCCGACGCGCGCTACGTCAGCAGCGGCAATCGCAACTATCTGCCCGGTTACGTGACGGCTGATGCAGGTGCAGCGATGGATTTCACGCACGGAACCTTGACGCTCGCCTTGAGCAACATCTTTAACAAATTTGGTTATGAGTTTGCGTCGCCATCGTATGCTGTAGGCCCGCCAACGGTCGATGAAGGTATCTTGCCCCAAATCGCTCGACCACTTGCACCTCGGCAGCTCACCGTCACTTATTCGGTGAAGGTTGGATACGGTCAAGGTGTTGCTGCCATAACTCGCAGCGCGGCGAGCCCAGCCCCTGGCGCTGCTGAGGGCGGCCCGATTGGTGGACCTCCGCGAGAAGGCGGCCGCGGCGCATTTGCCCGCTTGCCCGCGCTCCCCCATTCGCCGCCGAAAGATCCGTTCGCCGTTCAAGCGGGTCAAAGTTGCGACGCACAATCGGCTGCCCAAGCTTCGCAGATACTTGCCGCGATGAAGGCGTACGCCGACGTCATTGAAGCGCAAAAAACAACCACTGGCTATCCGGCGACCTTGAGCCTGCCGCCGCCTGAAGTTCCAGGTTTCGCGGTCGCTTATCATCCGCTGCAAGGAACGTACGCGCTCACGTTCACGCCGCAGACGTTTTCGGGACTGCGTGGGCTTATCGGATGCGCGCCGATCCACATCGGCACAAAATATGAAGCGGATGCGCTGCATCTCTACGTTCCGCAGGTCAGTTCGTTTTTCCGCATGCCCCTTGCCTACACGCCCGCAGCGGGTTTGTACATCGTGCGTCAGCCGCCGCCACCCGGCCAAGAGCAATTTCGAGTGTACAAATTGCCGTCGTCGAAACCGCCGCAGCCGCTGCAGGTCGTCGAATCAGCACGATGCACGAACGATCTGAAGCCCGTGGCACACCAGCTGCTCGCTTCGCTTGCACTGTATGTCCGCGCAAAAGATGCAGGCGAAGCGGCTCCTGCGCAACCGGCTGGATGGCTGATAACTTCTCACACGTCAGCAAAAGGCTATTGGCTCGAGTTGCAGCCGCAAGCGCCGGCCGCCATACCTGCGCTGCTCAACTGCGCTCGCGTTTCAGCCGGTTCGCAGGACGAGATTAAGACGACTGGCTATGGCGCCGCGGACTTGCCTGCGCTCAACTATGCACCCGCGCTAGGTCTCTACGTGCAGCGGCGCCAAGCACCACGGTAATCCCAAGGTGTTCTCAGCCCGTCGTGATATACTGTCCCACTATAGCCATGACTATAAGACCAATCGGCCGGTGCTTGCTTGCAGTTTGCCTGATCGTGCTCGCAGCCTGCGGCCCCAACTCAAAGCAAGCGTCCTCGCCGCCGACTCCCGTGCATGTCGTCGCCGCCACCAATCGAACGGTCACGCCGGTGCTCAAGCTCGCCGGCATCATCGCGCCTTTGCAGAATGTCGGCTTGTCGACGAGTCTTCAAGAACCGACCGATGCGGTGTACGTCAATGAAGGCGACGTCGTTCACCGCGGGCAGATACTCGCGCAGCTCAACACAGCGGATCTCACCGCAAATCTTGCCCAGGCGCAGGCGCACTTGGAGCAGACGCGCTATCAGGCCACGCTCGCGCTTCACCAAGGCAACGATCAGGTGCAGTCGGCGCAGTCGGCACTGGAACTCGCGCGCGAAAATCTGACTCGCGACGAGCAATTGTTCAGTCAAGGATATATCTCGGTCCAAACAGTCGATACACAACGGACCGCTGTAGAGCAAGCACAGTCCGCATTGAACCAGGCAGTAGCGAACGCGCAAGCCAACGGCACCCAAAACCGCGGCATGCAACACGCAAACGTTGATCAAGCTGCGGCCGCCGTCGATCAGATCCAAGCGCAAATTGCGCGCGCATCGATCACCTCGCCGATCGACAGTGTCGTGGTCAATCGAAATCTCAATCCGGGCGAATACCCCGGCGCGCGCCAGATCTTCACGCTGCAAGAAGTGTCGCTGGTCTACGCCGAGCTCAACGCGTACGGCATGCAAGTTGCGGGCATCCGCCGGGGGGGCGAGGCGACTTTGACTGCGGATGCGTTGAAAGGTCGAACGTTTGCGGGAAGAGTCAATGCAATTTTATCGCCCACCTCTCCGTCGTCAAGCGGCTTCATCGTCAAAGTTGTGATTCCAAATAAAGGTGATGCGCTTCGTCCAGGGATGACGGTTTCCGGCACCATTCGCCTGCCCCCGCAAAACGGGATCACGGTACCGGTCACGGCATTCCTCGATGATACGCATCAGACGGTGATGATCGTTGGAGGCGACACCGCCCACGTTGCGCACGTGACGGAAATAACTGAAGACCCTCGCTATGCCATTGTTAACGGTTTGCCGCCCGAGACGAAGGTCGTGACCAACGGCCAGACCAACGTGACCGACGGCCAAAAAGTGGTGGCCTCACTCTAATATGTGGCTGACGCGTCTCTTCGTCAATAGACCAGCGCTCGTTTTCGTGATGATTGCCTTCGTTACGGTGGCGGGTGTCATCGCATTTCTCAATCTCACGCAGCAGCAGTTCCCCAACATCGACTTACCGACGGTCACCATCCAAGTGAACTACACTGGCGCCTCACCGACCGAGATGCGCGATAATATCGTGCGTCCCATTGAAGATTCGATTGCGGGCGCTGCGGGTCTCAACGTTATCAACGCAACCGTGCTTCAAGGCCGGGCGAATATCTCCGCAGTTTTCAACCTCGACACTGATCAGACAACTGCGATGGTGGAGGTGCAACAGCGCCTGCAAGCGGCGCAATCGCAGCTCCCGACTGATTTGCGCACCCCTTCGCTCTCAACCAACAGTCCTGGAGAGTCCGAGGTCGTCTCCCTCGTTGTGAGCTCGAACTCCTACGCGCTAGCAGGCTTGTCGGATGTCGTCAACAACCGGGTCGTGCCAGCGCTTGAACAAATAGACGGCGTCGGCACGGTAAACGCAAACGGTACGGTGACAGCATCCTATGAGGTCACTGTCGACCCAATTGCGCTGCAAGGCGGCGGGTTCACCGTCAATGACGTCGTGAATTCGATCTCAGCCAATAACACCCGGCTGCCGGGCGGCATTATTTACCAGCCCACGCATGAAACGCTTGTCGATGTGCGTGGCGACGTGC